>ERZ773114.131-NODE-131-length-86929-cov-23.780222_pt1 | contig 86929 bp, 78 predicted proteins | sample MGYA00580564_ERZ773114 | MGnify/ENA primary metagenome ERZ773114 (study PRJEB29015, sample SAMEA2737836) | human gut metagenome | biome: human gut; feature: human-associated habitat; material: faeces | place: China | collected 2012 ... | reverse complement strand
CCTCGCAGGTCGGCTGCCGGCAGGGGTGCGCGTTCTGCGCGTCCACGATCGGCGGCCTGATCCGCAGCCTTGAGCCCTCGGAGATGCTCGACGAGGTGCTTTACTCCGAGCGAGAATCTGGCTGCAAGATCTCGAATATCGTCCTCATGGGCATCGGAGAACCGCTTGATAACTTCGATAACGTGATGCGCTTTCTCGAATTGGTGAACCACCCCGATGGAGAGAATATCGGTATGCGGCACATCTCGCTGTCCACGTGCGGACTTATCGAGCGCTTTGATGATCTGGCGGCGCGCGACCTGCAGCTCACACTCTCGGTCTCGCTCCACGCTCCGGATGACGAGACCCGCTCGAAGATCATGCCGGCCAACCGCGGCCGCGGCGTTCAGGCGCTCATCGACGCCTGCGCCAGATATTATCAGGCGACCGGACGGCGCATTTCCTTCGAATATGCGATGATCGACGGCGTGAACGACACGCCCGAGCACGCGCGGCTGCTGGCAAAGCACGCGCGGCGCGTCTGCGCGCATGTGAACCTCATCCCGCTCAACCATGTGGAGGAGCGTGCGTTCCGGCCGTCCACGCCGGAGCACCTCAAGGCATTCATACGCATTTTGGAGCAAGCCGGCGTGAACGTGACCGTGCGCCGCAAGCTCGGCAGCGATGTGGACGCGTCCTGCGGCCAGCTGCGCAAGAAGGTCGCGGATCACCGCGCCTGAAGGGGGAGAGCCCATGCAATGCTTTGCAAAGTCGGACAGAGGTGCTGTCCGCAAGGAGAATCAGGACCGTGCTGCCGGTGCGCGCATCCGGCGCAAGGGCTGCGTTGTCGGCGTCGTCTGCGACGGTATGGGCGGCGCTGCCGGCGGGAAGCTTGCGAGCGAGCTTGCCGCGTCGACCTTTCTGGCGCAGTTTCGCCGGGAGATGATGGCGGGCAGCGCGGTCGAGCCTGCGATGCGCGCAGCCTGCGACGCTGCCAATCAGGCGGTCTACGGCCGCGCCTGTGCCGATCCCGAGTTGCGCGGCATGGGCACGACGATCGTCGCCGCCTGCGTGCGGCACGGACGGCTCACGGTGCTGCACGTCGGTGACAGCCGCGCATATCTGGTCGGCCTGCGCCGTATGCAGCAGATCACGACGGATCACTCGCTTGTGCAGGAGCTGATCGCGAGCGGGCAGGTGCTGCCGGAGCAGGCACATCGTCACCCGCGCCGCAATGTGATCACGCGCGCTGTCGGCGTCGGGGCCAAGGTCGAGCCTGACTGCCGCAGCATGCCGTTTCCGCTGGGCGCGCGGCTGCTGCTGTGCACGGACGGACTGTCCAACACGCTCACGGATGTGCAGATGCATGATTTCTGCCGCAGTTCCAGAGATGCAAAGCAGATCTGCTGCCGCCTGATCGCGGCGGCGCTCTCGCGCGGTGCGCGCGACAATGTGACCGCGCTGGTTCTTTTCCGCTAAGCGCGGCAACGGGGGAACACTATGGAACAATCAATGAATCGTTATATCGGCCAGATGCTGGACGATCGCTACGAGATCCTGGAGGTCATCGGCAGCGGCGGCATGTCGGTCGTTTATAAGGCCATGTGCCATAAGCTGCACCGCTATGTCGCCGTCAAGATCCTGCGCGATGAGATGGCGGAGGATGCCGAGCTGAAAAACCGCTTTCAGGCGGAGGCGCACGCTGTCGCCATGCTCTCGCAGCCGAACATCGTCGCGGTGTATGACGTGGGGCACAGCGGCGACACGGAGTATATCGTCATGGAGCTCATCGAGGGCGTGACGCTCAAGCAGCGCCTCGCGGAGCGCGGCGTGTTCAGCGCGCAGGAGGCGCTGAGCTATGCCACGCAGATCGCAAAAGCGCTCCAGCACGCGCATGCGCACGGCATCGTTCACCGCGACATCAAGCCGCAGAACATCATGATCACGAATGACGACATGGTCAAGGTGGCGGATTTCGGTATCGCCGCGCTGGAAAATATCCGCGAGGAGCGCAGCGGCCAGGCCATCGGCTCGGTGCACTATATTGCGCCCGAGCAGGCGAAGGGGCTCAATGCCGACGCGCGCAGCGACCTGTATTCGCTCGGCGTCGTGCTCTATGAGATGACGACCGGCCACCTGCCGTATGACGCCGACACTCCGGAGGAGATCGCACTCAAGCACATCGCCGGCAGCGCCAAGCCGCCGCGGGAGTGGAACAGCGACATCCCCGAGGAGCTTGAACGCATCACGCTCAAGGCGATGGAGCCCGACCTACGCAAGCGCTATCAGTCGGCGGGGGAGCTGCTCAAAGCACTCAATGCCTGCAAAAAGCACCTCAACCAGCAGCGTCCGCTCGCCGAGCGGCGCAAGGAGAACGCAGAGAAAAAAGAGTCCTTCTTCGGCGTAGGGCACGACCTCACGGAAGAAGAATATCAACGGCGGCGCAAGCGCGCCAAGCGCGTGAGCTATTTCACGGGCATTTTCTCGGTCGGTGTGTTTGCCGTCTTGCTGTTCGTGTTCCTGTGGAACTTCTGGCTCGAGGATCTGTTCCGTACCGCGGAGCGCGTGGATGTGCCGAATTTCACCGGGAAATCTTACGAGGCAGTCGTCAACGACAAGCAGTATTCCGACTATCGCTTTACCGTCGTGTATACTGTTGACCCCGAGGTGCCGGATGGCGTTATCATTGCCCAGGACCCGGAAGCCGGAAAGAGCCGCATGCGCGTACCGGAGGGCATCGGTGTGCAGCTCACCGTCAGCACCGGTGTCGTCATGGCGGAAGTTCCGTATGTAGTCAATGAGGACTATGAGGCGGCGACGGAGATGCTCGAAAAAGCCGGCTTTACCGTCACGACGGAGTTTCAGGCCTCCAAGGATGTGACGGCGAAGTATGTCATCCGCTCAGAGCCTGCTCCGGGCGAAAAGACGGCAGTCGGTACGAGCGTGAAGCTCATCGTCAGCGGCGGACCGACGCTGCGGGATGTCACGGTGCCCGACCTGTCTACGCTCACGGAGTCGGCCGCGATCGCGCGCATCGAGAGCAGCGGTCTCTGCTATGGCGGCACGTACAAAGAGGCGAATGATGCAAAGCAGGGCACGGTCTTCAAGCAGAGCGCACCGGCCAACACAAAGCTCACGGAGTACAGCAAGGTCTATATCTGGGTCTCCGACGGGCCGGAAAAACCGTAACAGACAAAGGAGCACATTGCTTATGGTGCAGGGTGTCATCATCAAGGCGCTCAGCGGCTTTTACTATGTGGCCGCCGGCGATCAGATCGTGGAGTGCAAGGCGCGCGGCCGCTTCCGGTATGACGGGTGCAGCCCGCTGGTCGGCGACCGGGTGCAGCTGAGCTTCGATGCGCACGGCAAGGGGCGCATCGACGCGGTGGAGCAGCGGCGCAATGCGTTCATCCGCCCGGCTGTGGCGAATATTGACCAGCTTATCATGATCGGCGCGAACGTCAATCCGATCACCGATCCGTTCCTGATCGACCGCGTGGTCGCTATCGCGGAAAACGCGGGCTGCGAGCCGGTCGTCTGCCTCAATAAGTGCGACCTTGACCCGGCGGAGCATCTCTATGACATTTACCGCTCCATCGGTTTTCGCGTTCTGCGCACGAGCGCTGCGACTGGCCTCGGCTTGGATGCGCTGCGCGATGCGCTGCGCGGTAAGACCAGTGCCTTCACCGGCAACTCCGGCGTCGGCAAATCGAGTCTGCTCAATGCGCTCGACGCATCGTTCGGCATTGCGACCGGCGCTGTCAGCGAGCGGCTCGGCCGCGGTAAGCATACGACGCGCCATGTCGAGCTCTATGCACTCGGCGAGGACACGTTTGTCGCCGACACGCCGGGCTTCGCGTCCTTTGAGGTGGATATGGTCGACCCCATCTCGTGCGAGAATCTGCAGTATGCATTCCGGGAATTCCGGCCATATATCGGCAAGTGCCGCTTTCGTGACTGCGCGCATCTGAAAGAGCCAGGCTGCGCGGTGCTCGCCGCCGTGGAGGCGGGCGAGATCGCGCCCGAGCGCCACGAGAGCTATGCGCGCCTGTATGCGCTCTCTGCACAGGTCTGTGATTGGGAAAAGAAAAAATAACGCACAAATGTACCGCCCTCCGCATATCCTGTAGGGATAACCTGCAAGCGGAGGGCGGTGCTTTATGTTTCGACGGCGGGGGATCTGCTTCTGGATCGGCGTTGCGTGCATGGTCACCGGTGTGCTCATCATTCTGGCGCTCGTGCTGCCGGCGGGATTCTGGTGGTTTGCGCTCGGCGGTGCGCTCATTGCGGCTGGCGTGTGGCTGCTGCGGTGCTGATGGCGGCATAACCGCCGTGTGCCCGGCATAAGGATGTACAAAAACGATAAGGAGTACATCTTTATGGAACTACAACTGGGCAAGCAGGAGCACAGAATGTATACGCGGGTCTTTGACCGCACCGAGGAGGAGACGTGCAGCGTGGATGCCGTCGTGCCCGACGCGCTCGGTGATCTCAGCGCACTCGTGGTCACGGAGGGGACGTTCTGCCTTTGGAATCTCGCGTTTTCGGACAAGAGCGCACAGATCGAAGGCTGCATTGCGGCGGATGTCGTCTATGCCGAGGAAAGCGGCGCGCTGCGCAGCTTCCCCGTGGAGCTGCCGGTCAAGGTACATATGAGCGGTGAGACACTCGCAGAGGACGTGCGCCCATGGCTGCGCTACACGCTCGCTGCGCTGGATGCGCGCGCGGTCAATTCCCGCAAGGTACGTGTGACGGCGCGGCTGAGTCTGTGCCTGCGCGCTTACCGGGAGACGGAGCTCGCGCTCACGGAGCGGATCGAGAGTGACAGCGGTGCCGTATTCACACATTCAGAACCGTTGTGCGTGCACGTGCCGGTGGCCGTGGAGGAGCAGACGTTCACCGCAACGCAAATGCACCGCTTTTCCGACGGGCAGCCGGAAACGGACCGCCTGTTGTGCCATGCGGAGGCCGTGCTGCTCGACGAGATGCACATCGCCGACGGGCGTGCAGTCGTGCAGGGGCGCGTGCGCACGTCGGTCAGCTATTTGCAGCAGGGGCAGTCCTGTCCGGTCGCTGAGACGTTTGAGACACCGTTTTCGCAGCTGCTCGACTGTCCGGCGGACGCCGAGCCCTGCATGGTGCAGGCAAGTGTCAGCCTGACAGCGGCTTATCTGAACGTGAGCACCGCAGCCGACGGTGCGACGCTGGAGGCGGAATACCATCTGGTCGCGCAGACGGTATGCTTTGGTGAGCTTACAGCTGAGTGCGTGACGGACGCCTATTGCAATACCGCGCAGCTGCAGCTCGAATGGGAGACGATCCCGGCCGGAACGGTGCAGCAGGCAGAGCCGCTGCATCTTGCTGCTGAGGGCGTGATCGCGTGCGATGCCGCCGCGCTGACGGTGCGCGCGCAGCGAGCTGAGCTCTGCGGCGCTGCGTCCGACGGCTGCGATGTGCTTGTGCGTTTGCTCGTGACGGACGCCGAGCAGCACGTGTCCTGCTTGGAGAAACGGTTGCACCTGCAGTTTGAGACCGGCGGCACGCGGGGAGAGCTGCTGTATGCGCTTCCGGAAGCACCGGCGGTTACAGCAACGGCAGACGGTTTTCAGCTGCGTGCAGCGGTCACGGTCGATGTGGCGCGGTTTTGTCCGACTGAGTTCCGGCAGGTCACCGGCGTGACGGTGCAGGAACGCGTCTGCCCGTATGCAGCCGTGCCGTCGCTGACGATCGTGCGCTGGAACGGGGAGGATCTGTGGCAGCTCTCGAAGCGTTACTGCTCCAGTGAGCGGTGCATTCGCGAGACGAACGGCCTCTTGGATGACGACGTACCGGTCGAACTGCCGCAATATCTCCTGATTCCCAAAACAGAGGCGTAGTTTTCGCGCAAAAATGCGGATTTTCCTTGCCACGCGGCTCTGTTTGTGTTAAAATGTTCAAAGCATTTTAGCAAGAGGAGTTGTAACTATGTCCGGACATTCCAAGTGGCATAACATACAGAAAACCAAAGGCGCGCAGGACGCCAAGCGCGCGCAGGCGTTCACGAAGATCGCCCGCGAGATGATCGTGGCCGTCAAAGAGGGCGGCAGCGGCGACCCCAATAACAATTCCCGCCTCGCAGCTGTCATTGCAAAGGCGAAGGCCGCCAACATGCCGAACGACAACATTAAGCGTACGATCGATAAGGCGCTCGGCTCCGGTAACACGGATAACTACGAGTCCATCACCTATGAAGGCTACGGCCCGTCTGGTGTCGCCATCATCGTCGAAACGATGACCGACAACCGCAACCGCACCGCCTCCGAGGTGCGCCATTACTTTGATAAGTACGGCGGAAACATGGGCGCGACCGGCTGCGTGTCGTGGTCGTTTGACAAAAAGGGCGTCATCGTCATCAATGATGAGGATCAGGAGCTCGAGGAAGACAAGGTCATGGAGGATGCGCTCGAAGCCGGTGCAGCAGACTTTGCGCCCGACGAGGGTGTCTACACGGTCTACACTGATCCCGATGATGTGGCTTCGGTGGCCGAGGCGCTCACGAATGACGGCTATGAGCTGCTGAGCGCGCAGGCAGAGATGGTGCCGCAGAACACCATCAAGCTTACCGACGAGGGCGATATCAAAAACCTCCAGAAGATGCTCGATATGTTCGAGGACAATGATGACGTCCAGAACGTGTGGCACAACTGGGAAGAGTAAACACCCGTTTTTATGGATCAGAAATAAGGATGGAGAGATTGCCTGTCTCTCCATCCTTTTTGCGTTTTCAGAGGCGAGCGTAAGGTTTACCACGTGAATTACCATAATTTATACATAAAAGTGCTATTTTGTCGGGAAAATGAACATTTTGTGAATTCCGAATTGCCGTTTCCATCACGCCGTGATACCATACAAGCGTGGAGTGAGTCTCCACTCAGATATGTGAACGGAGGGAAAGAGATGAAGTATTGTCAGCAATGCGGAAGTCAATTGGTCGATCAGGCGGTCGTGTGCCCGAACTGCGGCTGCACTGTGCAGGAGCCGATCAATCAGCAGGAAGATAAGCCGTCGACGGGGCTGAATGTCTTGGCGTTTTTGTTCCCGCTGATCGGTCTGATCATGTACTTGAGCTTCAAAAAGACGATGCCTGTGCGCGCCAAGGCGCTTGAAAAGTGGACGCTGATCGGATTTATTGTCGGTTTGGTGATCTCGGCGGTCAGCCGAGCGCTGTAGATAGATTCCCATATGCTCGCGGGTGAAATGCAATCGCTGCATTTCACCCGCTTTTTCCACGGTCGCGGTGTCGGCAGTAACGTGTGTGCGGACAGAAATGTTTGACAGCGCCGACTTTTTTCGCTATGCTGGTCACATAACGGTGTGAAAGCGGGGAATACCATGAAGCTTGGTCTGTGCCAGATGCCGGTCACGGCGTCGCAGCAGGAGAATCATGCGGCCATGTGCCGCTATGTGCGCGATGCCGCCGCTGCCGGCTGCGATTTGGTCGTGCTGCCGGAGATGTGGTGCTGCCCATATGACAATGCGGCGTTCACAGACTATGCTGAGCCGCAGGGCGGCCAGACGTGGCAGCTGCTGCGCGACACTGCGCGAGAATGCTGCGTCTGGCTCGTCGCGGGCTCTGTTCCGGAGCGTGACGGGGATGCGATCTACAACACCTGCTATGTCTTTGACCCGAACGGGATGCAGCAGGCAAAGCACCGCAAGGTGCACCTGTTTGACATCGACGTGGCGGGCGGTCAGCGGTTTTTCGAATCCGACACACTCTCGCCCGGACAGCATTATACGCTCTTTGACACGCCGTTCGGCAAGATCGGCGTCGCTATCTGCTTTGATGTGCGCTTTGCAGAGCTGTTTCGCATCCTTGCCCTCGAAGGCGCGCGGCTGATCGTTGTTCCGGCGGCGTTCAATATGACGACCGGTCCGGCGCATTGGGAGCTGCTGTTTCGCGCGCGGGCGCTCGATAACCAGTGCTTCCTCGCAGGCTGTGCCCCGGCGCGGGACGAAACGGCGGGCTATGTCTCCTATGCACATTCGCTCGTGTGTGACCCGTGGGGGCGTGTGCAGGCACAGACTGGTGCAGCGCCGGAGCTGCTGATCTGCGACATTGATTTTGCGCAGGTGGATGCCGTTCGTGCGCAAATCCCGGTTTTGCGCGCGCGGCGAACGGACCTGTATCAGCTCAAATATGAAAAAGACTCGTGATTTTCACGAGTCTTTTTTTGCGATGTCCGTGACGGTCAGCGTCTGGCTGTCAACGCGGAATTTGATTTCATAGCCGCCGAATTCCAGCCCGTAGACGCGGTTGGCGTCTGTTTGATACCGGGGGCGCGGGTCTTGCGTGAGCACGCCGATGAGCGCGTCGCACTTGTCGGCAGGGAAGCGGGAGAGCTGCTCCGGCGGGATCGTCACGGTCAGCTCCTGCATCTCCACCTGGCCGGTGAAGCCTTCGGCCGCCTCCGGATGGCAGTCGGCGTAGGGAATGTAGGGCTTGATGTCAAAGATCGGCGTCCCGTCCATGAGGTCTGCCCCTGCGACGCGGAGCACCGGCCCGCGCGGATCAGTGAGATCGACGCGCTCGAGCCGCACGCACGACAGGCCGATGGGGTTCGGCCGGAACGGGGAGCGCGTGGCGAACACGCCCATGCGCACATTGCCGCCCAGTCGCGGCGGTCGCACGGTCGGCGACCAGGGAGCATCAACGTTTTCGGAAAACTCCCAGATCAGCCAGATGTGCGAGTAGCCGTCCAGCCCCCGCACAGCCTCACGGCTGCGGAATTCCGGCTCAAAGACGATCTCGGCCTGCAGGCTTTCGACGATGCCGCTCTGACGTGGGATGCCGAATTTGGTGGAAAAATCACTGTGGATGTGTGCGATCGGTCTCATAGCTCCATCTCCTCTGCGGTTTGACATACGTGGCGCACGCAGCATGTGCTGCATAGCGGCTTGCGCGCGGTGCACACGGCGCGGCCGTGCAGGACGAGCCGGTGGCAAAAGTCGGACGATTCCTCCGGCGGCAGGATCTTGCGCAGCGCGGTCTCAATTTTGACGGGGTCCTTGAGCCCGTCGACGAGTCCCATCCGGTTTGAGAGCCGGATGCAGTGCGTGTCCACGACCACGGCGGGCTTGTGGTACACATCGCCGAGGATGAGGTTCGCCGTCTTGCGCCCGACGCCGGGCAGGGAAGTGAGCGCCTCCATCGTGTCCGGCACGCGGCCGCCGTATTCTGCGACGAGCTTGCGCGCGCACAGCACAATGTCGCGCGCTTTTGCGCGGAAAAACCCGCACGAGCGCACATAGGGCTCGACGTCCTCCGGCTCTGCGGCGGCAAACGCCTCGAGCGTCGGAAAGCGCGCAAACAGCGCGGGCGTGATCTGATTGACGCGTTCGTCCGTGCACTGTGCTGCCAGCCGCACGGCGAAGAGCAGCTCGTAATCCTTCTGATATTGCAGGGAGCATTCCGCAGGGTAGGCCTGGGCCAGCGCGCGGAGGATCTCCCGAACCTGTTCGGGTGTGCGCATTTTCTTCACCTCTCCGGCAGTGTAGCACATTTTACGCCGCCTGCCAAGTGCGGCGAGTTGCCAAGGCGGGTAAAATGCGCTATAATATCGCCATCGCAACACAGGAGGCGCACTATGTACAGACCATTGGCCGATGATATCCGGCCGACCACGCTCGACGATGTGGTCGGGCAAAAACATATACTTGGTCCCAACGGGATGCTCCGGCGCATCGTTGCGTCCGGCGAGATCCCGAATATGGTGTTTTACGGCCCATCCGGCACCGGAAAGACCACCGTCGCGAGCATCATCGCTGCCAGCACGAACCGCACCCTGCGCCGCCTGAACGCAACGACTGCGAGCATTTCGGACATCCGCAATATCATCGCGGAGCTCGACACCATGCTCACACCCGGCGGCGTACTGCTGTATCTTGACGAGATCCAGTATTTCAACAAAAAGCAGCAGCAGTCGCTGCTCGAATTCATGGAGGACGGCCGCATCACGGTCATCGCCTCCACGACGGAAAACCCGTATTTCTACGTCTACAACGCGGTGCTCAGCCGCAGCACGGTGTTCGAGTTCAAGCAAGTGCCGGCTGCCGAGGTGGAAAAGGCGGTGCTGCGCGCAGTGTCCATTCTCTGCGCGCGTGAGAACGTCACGGCAGACATCGAACCGGGCACAGCGGGGTATATCGCCTCTGTCTGCGGCGGCGATGTACGCAAGGCGCTCAACACAGTCGAACTGCTCTTTTCTGCAGCGCCGCGTGACGGCGCGGCTGTTCAGCTCTTGCGCGCGGATGCCGAAAATATCACGCAGCGCAGTGCCATGCACTACGACCGCGCGGGTGATGATCACTTTGACGTTGTGTCCGCGCTTATGAAGTCGCTGCGCGGCTCAGATCCCGATGCGGCACTGCACTATCTCGCGCGCCTGCTCGAGGCGGGGGATCTGATCGGTGCTTGCCGGCGCATCCTCTGCTCGGCGAGCGAGGATATCGGCCTTGCCTATCCGCAGGCCGCCATGATCGTCAAGTCCTGCGTGGACTCGGCGCTGCAGCTCGGTCTGCCGGAGGCGCGTCTGCCGCTGGCGGAGGCGGTACTGCTGCTGGCGACCGCGCCGAAGTCCAACTCTGTCGTCATGTCCATCGACGCCGCGATTGCGGACGTGCGTGCAGGGAAGGCGGGCCCCATCCCGCGCGAGCTGCAAAACGTCCACGCAGACGGAACGGGCTTCGAGCGTGAGCAAGGCTACAAATATCCGCACAGTTACCCGGGGCACTGGGTGCAGCAGCAGTATCTGCCTGATGATCTGAAGGGCAAACACTATTACGAGTACGGCGACAACAAGACCGAGCAGGCTGCGCGCGCCTACTGGCAGCGCATCAAGGGGGAGTGAGCGATGGACATTCGAGTCGGCGACATTCTGACGATGAAAAAACAGCACCCTTGCGGTGAAAAGCGCTGGCAGGTGCTGCGCATCGGCGCGGACTTTAAGCTCCGCTGCCTGGGCTGCGGTCGCGAGGTCATGGGCCCGCGTGCAAAGTTTGAAAAAATGATCCGGCAGGTCGATCGGAGCGATGCATAACGCAAGATCCCGGAGCATGGTGGAAACACGCTCCGGGATCATATCTTGCCTGATTATCTGTGCACGCCGTAGAAGAACAGTGCCACCGTGCCGGGACCAACATGGCAGCCCGTGACAGGCTCGTAGCACACGGTCAGGCAGTCGCCGGTGAAGCCGCGCTTGCGCAGCGCATCGAGCAGAAACTGCGCACACTCGGCGTCATCCGCGTGCGCGATGCCGATCTCTTCCGTCTTGTCTGCGACCAGCTTTTCATAGAAGTCGGCAAGGGAGGTGAGGGACTGCTTGCGCCCGCGCGTCTTGCCGCACAGGACGATCTTGCCCTCCTCATCGCCGCGCAGCAGAGGCTTGATCTTCAGCACCGTGCCGACGATGGCTGCGGCCTTGCTCACACGGCCGCCGCGCTCAAGATAGGCGAGGTCGTCGACCGTGAAATACTGGCACATCTCGTGGCGGCGCTGCGAGATCTTCTCCACGATCTCATCAAAGGACGCGCCGCTTTCGAGCATACGCGCAGCCTCGACCACGAGCAGCCCCTCGCCGAGAGAGGCGGCATATGTGTCGATGGAGGCGACCTTCCGCTCCGGGAATTCTTCCTTCAGCTCCTCCACAGCGAGGGAGGCAGCGTGCGCCGTACCGCTGATGCCGCCGGACATGCCGATGTAGATCACATCGTCGCCGGCCGCAAGCACCTCACGCAGCGGTTCGAGAAAACCTGCGATGTTGATCATGGCGGTCGTCACGGACGTGCCGCTGCGCATTGCGTTATAGTAGGCCTTGCCGTCAAAGTCCACAGTCGGGTCCTGATGCGCCTCGACACCATCGATCAGGTAGGTCAGCGGGATCACGCGCAGGGCATATTTCTGAATGTATGAGGCCGGCAGGTTCGCTGACGTATCGGTAAAGATCTGGATCATATGGGTGCTCCTTTGTTTTGCTCAAAGTGCTGCACATTGTGCGCTCTTTATCCATACACCCGTGGGTGTGCAAATTCAACCTACTGTCATTTTTCCCTGTCTACGTTCCGTTTTTACAGTCTCTACGCAAAAATATGTGTCTCTACTGCTTTGTAGAGTCACTCTACCGCCAGAAACAGACGGAAATAGGAAGAAAATCGGATGCTGGCTCCCCAAAGGCAAAAAAGTTCCGCAGCTCGGATAGAACTGCGGAACCGGAAAATCGATATTGTCAGCTCAAAAGCTTACTTTACGAGCTTGGCGACTTCCTCAGCGAGGTCATCCTGACGCTTCTCAATGCCTTCGCCCTTCTCAAAGCGGGTGTAGCCCACGAGCTTGATGGAGGCACCGATCTGCTTTGCGACAGCGGCGATGTGATCCTCGACGGAGACTTTGTCGTCCTTGACGAACGGCTGCTGCAGCAGGCAGATCTCCTTGAAGTACTTACCGATGCCGCCCATGACGATCTTCTCGATGATGGCGTCGGGCTTCTTGGCGTTCTTCGGATCTTCCTTGGCCTGAGCCAGGCGGATCTCCTTCTCCTTGGCGATGAACTCCTCGGAGACGTCGCTCTTGTCCATGTAGGTCGGGTTCAGAGCCGCGATCTGCATAGCGATATCCTTGCCGAGCTCGATGACAGCAGCGTCGGTGGACTCGGTCTCGAGGTTGACGAGCACGGCGATACGGCCGCCCATGTGGACATAGGGAACGCTCAGGCCGGTGTCGTAGCGCGCGAAGCGGCGGACCTTGATGTTCTCGCCGATGACGAGGACCTTGTCGTTCTGCTCCTCGAGCACGGTCTTGCCGTTGCCGTAAGCGCAGGCATACAGCGCGTCGAGATCGGCCGGGTTTTCCTTTGCGATGACAGCGGCGACGCCCTTGACATACTCCACAAACAGGTCGTTCTTGGCCACGAAGTCGGACTCGGCATTGACCTCGATGATCACACCGATGCCGTCAATGTCAACGGCGTAAGCCATGCCCTCGGCGGCGATGCGTCCGGCCTTCTTCTGAGCGGCGGCGAGGCCCTTTTCGCGGAGCCATTCCACGGCTTTATCGATATCGCCATCGGCAGCGGTCAGAGCCTTTTTGCAGTCCATCATGCCGACGCCGGTCATTTCACGCAGATTTTTCACATCAGCAGCAGAAAATGCCATAATTCTTTCTCCTTTGTTATTTTTATCAGAAGGGCGGGTACGAGGCCCGCCCTTACAGTTTCCGATTACTCTTCGACCTTCTGAGCCTCTTCCTCGGAAGCGGCATCCTCAGCGTCGATGCCCTGACGGCCTTCCTGCACGGCGTTGGCCATGGTGGAAGCGATCAGGCGGATGGCGCGGATGGCGTCATCGTTGGCGGGAATGACGTAATCGATCTCGTCCGGGTCGCAGTTGGTGTCGACGATGGCGACGATCGGGATGTGCAGCTTGCGGGCCTCGGCGATGGCGTTGTGCTCCTTGCGCGGGTCAACGACGAACAGAGCGCCGGGGAGCTTCTTCATTTCCTTGACGCCGCCGAGATACTTCTCGAGCTTCTCCATCTCGCCGAGCAGCTTCATGACTTCCTTCTTCGGGAGCATATCGAAGGTGCCGTCCTCCTGCATCTTCTTGAGCTGAGCCAGACGGTCGATGCGGGTACGCATGGTCTTAAAGTTGGTGAGCATGCCGCCGAGCCAACGGGCGTTGACGTAGTACATACCGACGCGGGAAGCCTCTTCCTTCACAGCGTCAGCAGCCTGCTTTTTCGTGCCGACGAAGAGGATGGTCTGGCCATTCTCAGCGAGGTTGCGCACGAAGCTGTAAGCCTCCTCGAGCTTTTTGACGGTCTTCTGCAGGTCGATGATGTAGATACCGTTGCGCTCGCAGTAGATATACTCCGCCATTTTCGGGTTCCATCTGCGGGTCTGGTGACCGAAGTGGACACCGGCCTCAAGAAGCTGTTTCATAGATACGACTGCCATAGTTTTTTGTTTCCTCCTTTAATTAGTTGCTACCTCCGGGAGCTTCTTCTGTGCCCGACCAGGCCGAAACCACATGGTCGCACATCCACTCCCGTGCGTAATGCTCTGGTATTATACCAGAGAAAACCGGCCAATGCAAGAGGATTTGGCCGGTTTTTTGCATTTTTTGCGTGTGCTCAGAGATGATTCTGGCGCTTTTCGCGTCGGCGGCGCGGCTGCTGCCCCGAGACCTCGGCGAGAATGATATCTTCACCCAGCCGCGAGATAGACCCCCACGGCAGGATGTAGTCGTCGTCGCCGCTGAGCAGGCCGCCGAGCTTCTTTTGTCCGGGCACAATGAGCGACACGATCTTGCCGTCATCCAAGTCAATTTCCGCATCGCAGACGTAGCCGAGCCGCTGACCGGTGCTCTGATCGATGACTTCTTTATATCGCAGGTCGGATAGACAACATTTCATGGGGACACCTCCGCAGCGTTTTTGTAACAGTTTATGGCGCGGCACCGCAGCTTATGAGGGGAAGACGCTGCCGCGGATCTTGCCAATAGCCTGCTTTTCAAGCCGTGACACCTGCGCCTGACTGATGCCGATCTCACCGGCGACCTCCATCTGTGTCTTGCCGGCGTAAAAGCGCAGAGAGAGGATCTTTTTCTCGCGCGCGTTGAGCGTGCCCATCGCGCTCGAGAGCGCCAGCCGCTCGAGCCACTGCTCGTCGGTATTTTTTGTGTCGCCGACCTGGTCCATGACGCAGATGCTCTCGCCGCTGTCGGTGTAGATCGGTTCGTAGAGGGAGATGGGATCGCTGATCGCATCGAGCGCAAATACCACTGTCTGCCGCGGCAGACCGAGCGACTTTGCGATCTCATCGAGTGACGGCTCGCGGCCAGTTGCGGCGGTCAGGCGCTCCTTTTCCTGCAGCACCTGATATGCCGTGTCGCGCGTGGAGCGGCTGACGCGGATGGGGCTGTTGTCGCGCAGGTAGCGCCGGATCTCGCCGGAGATCATCGGCACGCCGTAGGTAGAAAAGCGCACATCATGGTTCTCCGCGTCGAAATTGTCGATGGCCTTGATCAGCCCGATACAGCCGACCTGAAACAGGTCGTCCGCACTCTCGCCGCGGCCGGTGAATTTCTGGATCACGGACAGCACCAGCCGGAGGTTTCCCGCGATGAGCTGCTCGCGCGCGTCACGGTCGCCGTGCTTTGCACGGATGAGCAGCGCGCGGCAGGCATCGCTGCTCAGAACTTTTAAATCCGCCGTGTTCACGCCGCAGATCTCGACTTTTCCAAGCATAAGAATTCCTCCCATCCGGTACAGCGTAGTGTTTCCGGGTGGGAGGAATTTGATACATTGGCAGATCTCCGAGCGGGTTACTGATCGATGGCTGCGTTTTCCTTCTTCTTTGCGAAGGCCTTCTGCAGCCAGTCCTTGCCGTCCACATAGCGGGAGACGATGAAGGACACGACGTAGTCGCCGGCGGAGTTGACCATGGTGGCCGGGGGGTCGACAAGGTTGCCGATGGCAAGCGCGATCGGATAAGCAACAGCCAGCTGATCGGGGAAGAAGATGGTGCAGACCACAAGCTCACCCGTGCCGCCGCCGCCGGGGATGCCGCTCATGGCAACGGAGGAGAATACCGCCACGACGATGGCCAGAATGGCCTTTTCCGTCGTGAAGTCCAGTCCGAACACACCGAAGAGGAATGCGACCTTGATGATGGCGGACATGGCCGAGCCGTCCATGTGCATGGTGGCACCCATGGGCAGGACAATGTCGGTGACGTCCTTGGAAATGCCGGTCTCATCCGCGACCTCCATGTTGGTCGGGATGGTCGCAACGGAAGAGCACGTGCCGAACGACACGGCTGCCGGACGGAACAGCTTGGAGAACATGATCTTCGCGCCGCCCTTACCGCCGCCGAACTGGGCGTAGATGGGGAAGAAGACGAACATGTAGGCAAAGCTCATGACGTAGTAGATGATGAGCGTGCGGCTGTAATCCGCGACCAGCTCCGGACCGTAGGTGGCGACCAGATCGGCAAAAAAGCCGAAGAAGCCGATGGGGGCGTAGTAGGTGATGAGCTTCACGGTCTTCATGATGCAGCCCGTGATGTCCTCAAGGAGCTTCGCGGTCTTGGTTTCCGGACCGCCGTTCATCTGGATGCCGAAGCCGAAGATGACCGCCGCAACGATCAGCGGCAGGATGGCCTTGCGGCTCAGCAGTTCCGTGAAGTCAGGCTTGGTAAAGAAGTTCACGATCATGTCGCCGAAGCCCAGTGTGTCGCCGATCTCGCCCTCTGTGATGGTGTAGTGTCCATCCACGAGCGGGAAGATGCGGCAGACGATATACATCAGGATGCCGGCGATGGCAGCAGTGACGAGGAACGTGGCGATGGTTACGCCCATGATCTTGCCGGCGCGCTTGACGCTCTTCATGTTGGCGATGGCGGAGGCGATGGAGCAGAACACCATCGGCACGACCACGCAGAACATCATGTTGATGAACAGCGTGCCGAGGAATTTGATCTTGCCGCCGAAATCTGGGGCAAAAGCGCCCACCAGACAACCGGCCACGATGCCGGAGATCATGAAGATCAGGAATCCGTAAGTCTTAAAGAAAGACTTGGAACTGTTTGCCTTGGACATAAATGCAACACTCCCAGTGCGTAGTTTGCGCCGAAACAGCGCTTTGGTGACAGTATATAGAGTTTTTTCTTGCAATAATTGTACAAAAATGCTATCATATATTGCAAAAGATGCTTTCTTGGAGGCGAGCTATGCAACAGACTGATTATGAGCGCAGGGGATACCTGCATGAGGACTACCGTCTGTTCCATCTGAGCAGTGCGCTGGCTGAGGATACGGCCTTCCACTATCACGAATTTCATAAGCTGGTGTTCTTTCTGGCCGGGCGCGGAAACTATATCGTCGAAGGGCGCACACATGTGCTGCGGCCGTATGATGTGGTGCTTGTGCGGCAGGGCGCGATCCACAAAGCGCAGATCGACCCGAACGAGCGCTATGAGCGCGTGATCCTCTACATATCACCGGACTTCCTGCGCGCGCAGTCAACGGCAGTGTCTGCGCTCGACGCCTGTTTTCATCTGCCGGCAGATGGGGAGAGCTTTGTCCTGCGCCCGGAGGCTGACCGCCGTACTGCACTGCTGCGCACACTGGACGCGCTCGAGGCGGAGGAGCAAAGCACGGCCTACGGACATGATCTGCTCTCACGCGCGCAGATGCTGCAGCTGCTGGTCATGCTCGGCCGCGGCCTGAATGACGACGGGTCAAGCTACGCCCCCTCGGAACACTGCAACGAAAAGACGGCTGCTATACTCGAATATCTCAACACGCACCTGACCGAGGACATCAGCATTGATGCCCTCGCGGACACCTTTTATCTCAGCAAGTATTATATGATGCGCCTGTTTCGCGCAGAGACCGGCTTTACTATCCACGGTTACCTCACGGATAAACGCCTGCGCGTGGCGCGCGACCTGATCGCCCGGGGCATGCGCACGACGGATGCCTGCTATCAGTGCGGGTACCATGACTACTCCGCGTTTTCACGGGCGTATAAAAAACGGTTTCAGGTCAGCCCCCGTGCCGACCAGACGAAAGGAGCGCAGTGACTATGCAGCTGCATCCGCAATATTATTATCAGCAGCTTCCGCCGCCGGAGCGCGCGGCGTATCACGGTATGCTGACCTGCCTGCGGGAGCTTGCGCCGTCGGCGCGCATTCCTCGCCTCACGATGGAGACGCTCGGTACGCTCTTTTTCCAGCTGCGGCTGGATCATCCGGAGATCTTCTACGCCGTCGGCTTTTCATGCCGCGCTGTGCCTGAGGCGGAGTTTGTGGACTTTTGCCCCGAGTATCGCTTTGAAAAAAAGCGCATCCGTGAACACCGGCAGGCAATTGAGGCGCGCACGGCACGGTTGCTGCGTCCGCTGCGCAGCCTGCCACCGGCGGAGCAGGAGCGCGCGATCCATGATTTCATTGTGGAAAACGTTCGCTATGATAAGCTTGAAAAGCCGTATTCTCACGAGGTCATCGGCCCGCTGACCAACGGCGTCGGTGTCTGCGAGGGCATGGCCAAGACGGTCAAGCTCCTGTGCGACGGGCTCGGCCTGCCGTGCATGATCGCGATCAGCGACCGCGACCGTGCCAACGGGGATCGCTATCTGCACGCGTGGAACATCGTGCAGCTCGGCGGACAGTGCTATCATCTGGACGCCACATTTGACAATTCTCTCAGCAAGCACGGCGTACTGCGCTATGACTATTTCAATCTGGACGACACAAAGATTTTCCGAGACCACCGTAAGCTTCTGTATCCGGCGCCGGCCTGTACGGATGGCGGGCAGTTTTACTATAAGCTCCAGCATCTGTCGTGGACAAAGCCGGAGGAGGTTGCGCGCCGGGTCGATCAGGCGCTGCGCAAAAAGCAGCCGGGTCTTGTGTTTCACTGGCGCGGCGGCTATCTGACGCGCGAGGTGCTGACTGACCTGTGTACACAGATTGATGCAGCGGCGCATGCGCGCGCTCGAGCGGCTGCCATTTCGGTCAATTGGCCGCAGGCGGTGCTGCAGGTGCGCTTTGTCGAGGCGGCGCAGCCGGTGGAGACGGAGACACTCGACGATATTTGAGAGAAGATTTATCCGTTCCGGGCAAAACGACGGAGCGGACAGACAATTTTGCAGTGCGTGTGCATGGAACGGCAAAAGTATTTTTGCCTTCTTGACATGGACTCGAGCGGCTCCTACAATGGGTGCAATTTCAGTTTTCGTAGGGAGGAATTCCAATGAAAAAAACGTTTGTCTCCGCAGCACAGCTGGAGCAAATTGCAGCGCAGTATCCCACACCGTTTCACATCTATGACGAACAGGGGATCCGGGAAAATGCCCGCCGCCTGAACGCTGCTTTCTCATGGAATCCGGGTTTTCGCGAGTATTTCGCGGTGAAAGCGACGCCTACGCCTGCAATTATGAAGGTTCTGCAGGAGGAGGGGTGCGGATGCGACTGTTCATCGCTCACGGAGCTGATGATGGCCGAACGCATCGGCTGTGTCGGTGAGCATATTGTGTTCTCTTCCAATGAGACCCCGGCCGAGGATTACCGGCTGGCGGCAAAGCTGGGTGCAGTCATCAATCTGGACGATCTCACACACGTGGACTTTTTGGAACGCGCGATTGGCTATATCCCGAAGAAGATCGGCTGCCGCTTCAACCCCGGCGGCACGTTCTCGCTCGGTGAGACACGTGAAGGCTTTCAGGTCATGGACAATCCCGGCGATGCCAAGTACGGCATGACCCGTGCGCAGATCGCTGAGGCGTTCCGGCTGCTCAAGGCAAAGGGCGCGGAGGAGTTCGGTATTCATGCATTTCTGGCCTCCAATACGCTCTCAAACGAATACTATCCCGCGCTGGCGCGTATGCTTTTCCGGCTGGCGGCAGAGCTGCAGCAGGAGACCGGCTGCCATATCACGTTCATTGACCTCTCCGGCGGCGTCGGTATCCCGTACCGGCCGGATGAGCCGGCCAATGACATCGCCGTCATCGGCGAAGGCGTGCGCAGGGCGTATGAGGAGATCCTTGTGCCGGCCGGCATGGGTGATGTGGCGCTGTACACCGAACTCGGCCGCTTTATGCTCGCACCGTACGGTCATCTCGTGACGCGCGCGATCCACGCAAAGCACATCTATAAGGAGTACATCGGCACAGATGCCTGCGCATGTGACCTGATGCGTCCGGCCATGTACGGGTCGTATCACCATATCACGGTCATGGGCAAGGAGGACGCGCCCTGCGACCACAAGTACGACATTGTTGGCGGCCTGTGTGAGAACAATGACAAGTTTGCCGTCGACCGGATGCTGCCGGGCATTGACATCGGCGATCTGCTTGTCATCCATGATGCCGGTGCACACGGCCTTGCCATGGGCTACAACTACAACGGCAAGCTCCGCTGCGCAGAGGTGCTGCTGCGGCCGGACGGTTCCACGCGCCTGATCCGCCGCGCCGAGACGCCGGAGGACTACTTTGCGACCATGGTCTGGGACGATTGAGACACAGAAAAAACCGAGGGAGTAGCTCCCTCGGTTTTTGTATGTTGTTTTGCCTCAGAGCACACGCACGCAGTCGCGCGTGATCTCGCCGAGCGTGTGCACGCCGCACATGGCCATCGTGTCGCGCAGCTCGCTGCCGATCTTTTCGATGTACGTCGCTACGCCCTGCGCGCCGTCGCCGTAGACCATTGGCACGAACGGACGCCCGATGAGCACGGCGTCCGCGCCGAGCGCCAGCGCCTTGAACACATCCGTGCCGGTGCGGATGCCGCCGTCCACGAAGATCTTCATGCTGCCGCCGACGGCGTCGGCGATCTCGGCGAGCACTTCCGCGCTGGCCGGGGTCTGGCCAAGTACGCGGCCGCCGTGGTTCGAGACGATGATCGCAGCAGCACCGGCCTCGGCGGCCTTCTGCGCGCCGCGCACGGTCATGACGCCCTTGACGATGAACGGCATGGCGGCGTAGCGGATGATCTCTGTCAGCTCCTGCACGGACTTGCTGCCGGCCGGCGGCGTCAGATTTTTCAGGAAGGGGAGGCCCGCGCCGTCAATATCCATGGCGACGGCCTTGCAGCCGCTGGTTCTGACCAGATCGAGCTTCTCAAAAACCAGCTGCTGGCTCCACGGCTTGATCGTCGGCACGCCGACACCGCCGGCTGCGCGGATGGCTTCCATCGCGCCCTGGAACACCGCGGCATCCACACCGTCACCGGTGAAAGCGGCGATGCCGCTGTCGGCGCAGGCGTTGACGAGGATGCTGTTATATTCACGGTCGTTGTACTTGTCGCCATAGTGCATCTTCATCGCGCCGAGTGGGGCTGCAAAAAACGGGTAGCGGTACATGGTGCCGAACAGCTCCACAGCCGTGTCGACCGGCTCGTTCGGGCAGATGGTGTCCATGTTGACGCAGATCTTCTGCCACGCATCGTAGTTGCGGGTGAAACCGTTGCCGGGGGCTTTTGCGCCGGGGCCGGGGACCTGGTTGCCGCAGGCCTTGCCGTTGCACACCGGGCAGGCCTTGCAGTACGGGCCGATACAAGTGCGTGCGCTTTCGAGAATCTCTTTGTACTCCATGAGGGTACCTCCATATATCTTTACTGTATTGATGGATTTGCTGCTGAAACGCCCGTACCGTCAAACGCCGGGATCATGTCGTCGGTCGCGGCATCGAGATCCTGATAGAAACCGTCTGTGATGGGGCTGTCCATCAGGTATTCGTACATGGCATCGTTGAGTGCGGGGGAGACGGGGTGCTGCAGCTCCGGCCACTGCGCCAGATCGCCGACGGGCGTGTACTGGCTCATGAGACTGAAGAGCACCTGCCCGGGCGCAAACGTCTGCCCGACCCAGTCGATGACGCGGCGGGTGTTTTCGCCCTGCTGCGGCAAGATGAGATGCCGGATGAGCACGCCGCGCTGAAGCATGCCGTCGCCATCGAGCCGGAACGGTCCGGTCTGACGGTACATTTCCAGAATGGCGGCGCGGGCGACCTGCGGATAATCCGCGGCGGCGGAGTAGCGTGCTGCCGGTCCGGACAGGGCGTATTTCATGTCCGGCAGGTATACCTGCACGAGCCCCTCGAGCATACGCAGCGACTCCACACACTCGTAGCCCGAGCTGTTCCACACGACCGGTATGCCGAGCGACAGACCTGTGAGTGCCTCGGCGATCTGCGGCGTGTAGTGGCTGGGGGTAACGAGGTTGATGTTGTGCACACCTTCGTCCCGTAGGCGCAAAAAAATAGCGCGGAGCTGCGCGACGGTGATCTCTTTTCCGTGTTCGCCGCGGCTGATGTCGCGGTTCTGGCAAAATACGCACCGCAGGCAGCAGCCGGAGAAGAAGACCGCGCCGCTGCCGCGTGTGCCGGATATGCACGGTTCCTCACCGAAATGCGGCGCTGCGCGCGCCACCATGGGTGCATCCGGAACTGCACAAAAGCCCAATTGTCCGCCTGCGCGGTCAACACCGCATCCGCGCGGACAGACGGAACAAAGTTGCGTCATAGTACCTCCCACGCATAGAATCTTGCGTGAAATCGATAGATTCTGTGGATATTATAAAGTTTTTTCATCCATTATGCAATGGTCTTCGGCATGTTTCACGAAAAGTTCAGAAATGCAGCGATTTCCAGTGACAGCTTTATTTAAAAGGGCGATTGCAAAAAAAGCGGCAAAGTAATACAATAACAGAGATATAATCGGCTGCGAATTTGAAAAAAATAACGAAGAGGAAGCATTATGGTAGATATCGTTTTGGTGGAGCCGGAGATTCCGAACAACACCGGCGCCATTGCGCGTACCTGTGCCTGCACGGGTTCGCGGCTGCACCTGATCAAACCGCTCGGGTTTGATATTTCCGACCGCGCCGTCAAGCGCGCCGGACTTGACTACTGGCATCTGGTCGATATCTCGGTGTATGAGAACATCGACGAGTACTTCGCCAAAAATGGGGATGAAAATCTCTGGCTGCTCACGACAAAGGCGAAGGTGAGCTATGCCGACGCCGATCTCTCTGCGCCAAAGGTGACGCTCATGTTCGGCAAGGAGACGAAGGGCCTGCCCGAGTGGCTGCGTGAGCGCTATGCAGACCACTGCCTGCGTATCCCCATGCGCGCGGAGGCGCGCAGCCTGAATCTGTCCAACTCTGCGGCGATCTTGTGCTATGAGGCGCTGCGTCAGCAGAACCTGCTCGGACAGATTGATCTGGATCTTTGAATACCATATCACACACCCGTGTGAAATCATAAACCAGGAGGAAGCAAGATGAACTACAACAAACAGACCGTCAAGGACGTCCCGCTTTCCGGAAAAAAAGTGCTCCTGCGCTGCGACTTCAATGTCCCGCAGGATAAGACGACCGGTGAGATCACGAGCGACAAGCGCATTGTGGCCGCACTGCCGACGATCCGCTACCTGCTCGATCACGGCGCCGCTGTGATTGCCTGCTCGCACCTCGGCAAGCCGAAGGGCACGTGGAAGGAAAGCCTCACGCTCGCGCCGGTGGCCAAGCGCCTGACAGAGCTGCTTGGTATGGACGTGCTCTTTGCCAAGGATATCGTCGGTGAGGACGCCAAGACCAAGGCGGCCGCGCTGCAGCCGGGTCAGCTTCTGCTGCTGGAGAATCTGCGTTTTGATCCCCGCGAGGAGAAAAATGACCCCGAATTCGCAAAAGAGCTCGCGAGCATGGCTGAGCTTTATGTCTCCGATGCGTTCGGCACGGTGCACCGTGCACACGCTTCTACTGCCGGCGTCGCGGCGTATCTGCCCGCATATGCCGGCCTGCTGATCGAGAAAGAGCTGTCCGTCATGGGCAAGGCGCTGGAAGATCCGAAGCGCCCGTTCGTCGCCATCCTCGGCGGCGCGAAGGTGTCGGATAAGATCGGCGTCATCAATAACCTCCTGGAAAAGGCCGACACGATCATCATCGGCGGTGGCATGGCCTACACGTTCGTCAAGGCGCAGGGCGGTGAGATCGGCACGTCTCTGCTCGAGGCTGACAAAATGGACTATGCGCTCGAGATGATCCGGAAGGCGAAGGAGCGTGGCGTGAAGCTGCTGCTGCCCGTTGACACTATGGCCGGCGATCAGTTTGCCGCCGACTGTGCACGCAAGGTCGTGCCGACCAATGCCATCCCGGCCGACTGGATGGGTCTGGACATCGGTCCTGAGACGATCCAGCTGTTCACGGACGCCATCAATGGCGCTGGAACGGTCGTCTGGAACGGGCCGATGGGTGTGTTTGAGTTCCCGGCCTTTGCCGCCGGCACGGAAGCCATTGCGGCAGCGCTTGCGGAGTCCGGCGCGGTCACGATCGTCGGCGGCGGCGATTCGGCGGCTGCGGTCGAGAAGCTCGGCTTCGCCGATAAGATGACGCACATCTCCACCGGCGGCGGCGCTTCGCTGGAGTTCCTTGAGGGCAAGGAGCTGCCGGGCGTTGCGTGCCTGCTGGATAAGTAAGCGTTGGAAAGGAAATAAGGATATGAACATCAAAGAGAGAAAAGCAATCATCGCCGGCAACTGGAAGCTCAATAAGCGCGTGGCCGATATCCCGGCCTTCGCGCAGGAGCTGCAGGCGAATCTTCCGGCAGAGCGCTGCTGTGACGTGGTTATCTGTGCCCCGTACCCGCTGATCGGTGCGCTGGAGGCTGCCGGTCAGTGCTGCGCTCTCGGCGTCGGCGCACAGGACGTGTCCGAGCATCAGCACGGTGCGTACACCGGCGAGGTATCCGCCGAGCAGCTCAGCGATCTCGGCGCACAGTACTGCATCGTCGGTCACAGTGAGCGCCGCAGCTATCATGGCGAGACCGATCTGCAGGTCAACGCCAAGACGAAAATTCTGCTGGAGAATCACATCATCCCGATCATCTGCGTCGGCGAGAGCCTTGCGCAGCGTGAGCATGACCTGACTGAGACCTATGTTGCCTATCAGGTCGCGGCCGCTTTCTCCGGCCTGACGGCGGAGCAGGCAGTGCGCTGCGTCATCGCCTATGAGCCCCTGTGGGCCATCGGCACCGGCAACACCGCCACGAGCGCACAGGCACAGGAGGCCTGCGCCTCCATCCGCGCCACGCTCGCCAAGCTCTATGACGCCGACACGGCAAAGGCGATCAGCATCCTCTACGGCGGCTCGATGAACGCGGGCAACGCAGCAGAGCTTCTGGCGCAGCCGGACATTGACGGCGGCCTGATCGGCGGCGCGTCGCTCAAGCCGGTCGATTTCTCGAAGATCATTGCCGCGACGGCGCAGGGAGCCTGCGAATGAGCAACGAGAAAGTCGCACTCATCATCCTCGACGGCTACGGCATCGGCGAGCCGAATGCGGGCAACGCCATCTATATGGCCAAAACGCCGGTGATGGACAGCCTCCTGCAGCGCTGGCCGCACACAAAGCTCTCTGCCTCCGGGCTGGACGTCGGTCTGCCGGACGGGCAGATGGGCAATAGTGAGGTCGGCCACACGAACATCGGCTCGGGCCGCGTCGTGTTTCAGGATCTGCCGCGCATCACCAACGCCATTTCCGACGGCTCATTCTTTGAAAATCCCGTCTATGGCGCGGCACTCGATAACGCCGCAAACGGTAAGGCGCTGCACATCCTTGGCCTTCTGTCCGACGGCGGCGTACACAGCCACATCCGGCACATCTTCGCTATGGTGAAGATGGCGCATGACCGCGGCATCGAGCGCGTCTACCTGCACTGCTTCCTCGACGGACGCGACGTTGCGCCCACGAGCGGCGCGGGCTATGTCCGCCAGCTGCATGACTACTGTGCCGAGCTCGGCACGGGCAAGATCGCAACGCTGCAGGGACGCTTCTACGGCATGGACCGTGACAAGCGCTGGGACCGCATTGAGGCGAGCTACAACGCCATGGTCTGCGGCGAGGGCGTGCAGGATCCCGACCCCATCCACGCGATGGAGGCGAGCTATGCCGCCGGTGTGACAGATGAGTTCGTCAAGCCGGTCGTCTGTGTTCCTGATGGGAAGATCTGTTCCGGTGACAGTGTCATCTTCATGAACTTCCGTCCCGACCGCGCCCGGGAAATGACCTATGCGCTCACGCAGAGTGATTTTGACGGCTTCCGGCGCAAGGTCGTTGCGCAGGACCTGCACTATGTCTGCACGACGCGCTACGACGAGAAGCTCACCGATCTTCCGATCGCATTCCCGCCCGAGGAGCTGCACGACACGCTCGGCGAGATCGTCAGTGCGCACGACCTGCGCCAGCTGCGCATCGCGGAGACGGAAAAGTACGCGCACGTCACGTTCTTCTTCAACGGCGGCACAGAGACGCAGTATCCCGGCGAGGATCGCGTGCTTATCCCGTCGCCGCGCGAATTTCCGACCTACGACCTCGTCCCCGAGATGAGCGCCGTCAAGGTCAAGGACGAGCTTGTGGCGCGCATCCGCACCGGTGCGTATGACATGATCGTCTGTAACTTTGCCAACTGTGACATGGTCGGCCACACGGGCGTGATGCCGGCTGCCATTCAGGCGGTCGAGTGCGTGGATCGCTGCCTCGGTGAGGTCGTTGCGGCGGCGGAAGAGATGGGCTATACGCTGCTCGTCACCGCTGACCACGGAAACGCCGACCGCATGGTTGAGCCGGACGGGTCAACGAACACGGCGCACACGACGAATCTCGTGCCGCTGGTGCTCGTCGGCAGAGAGCTGCCGCTGCGCGCGCAGGGCCGTCTTTCCGATATCGCACCGACCATGCTCGAGCTGATGCACATCGAGCCGAAACCCGCAATGACAGGCGAGAGCCTTATCGAAAAATCATAAAGGAGTATTGACATGAAGGACTATTTTGAAATTGTGGATGTAAGCGCCAGAGAGATTCTGGACTCCCGCGGCAATCCGACCGTGGAAGTCGAGGTCACGCTCGACGACGGCACCGTTGGCCGCGCTGCCGTTCCGTCCGGCGCTTCCACCGGTATCTACGAGGCTTGCGAGCTGCGCGACGGCGATAAGAGCCGTTACCTCGGCAAGGGCGTGCTCAAGGCAGCTGAGAACGTCAACGTCGAGATCGCTGAGGCGCTGCAGGGCATGAACGTCCTCGACCAGACCTCCATCGACAAGCTGCTCATCGAGCTTGACGGTACCCCGAACAAGACCCGTCTCGGCGCCAATGCTATTCTCGGCGTGTCCCTCGCGTGCGCGAAGGCCGGCGCGCTGGCGACCGGCCAGAGCCTGTATAATTACATCGGCGGCTGCAACGCCAAGACCCTGCCTGTGCCGATGATGAACGTGCTCAACGGCGGCGCACACGCCACCGGCAGCAACGTTGACATTCAGGAGTTCATGATCATGCCCGTCGGCGCGAAGAGCTTTGCCGAGGCGCTGCGTATGTGCTCGGAAGTGTTCCACGTGCTCAAGAAGGTCGTCCCGGCCTCCGGCGTGGGCGATGAGGGCGGCTACGCTCCGAACCTCGACAGCGACGAGGACGCGCTCAAGGCGCTCGTCAAGGCCATCGAGCTTGCCGGCTACAAGCCGTATGACGATTTCATGATCGCCATCGACAGCGCCTGCTCCGAGTGGTTCAACGCGGAGGACGGCTGCTACCACCTGCCGAAGCGCGGCACGGTCATGACCCGCGAGCAGATGGTCGATATGTATGCTGATTTCGTTGAGAAGTACCCGATCATCTCCCTCGAGGACGGCATGGCCGAGGATGACTGGGAAGGCTGGCAGATGCTCATGGATCGCCTCGGCAAGAAGATCCAGCTCGTCGGCGACGACCTGTTCGTCACGAATGTCCAGCGCATCAAGAAGGGCATCGAGCTCGGCGCAGCCAATGCCGTGCTCATCAAGCTCAACCAGATCGGTACGCTGACCGAGACGCTCGACGCGATTCAGATGGCGCACCGCGCCGGCTGGACGGCCGTCGTGTCTCACCGCTCCGGCGAGACCGAGGACACCACGATCGCGGACATCTCCGTGGCCGTCAACGCCGGTCAGATCAAGACCGGTGCTCCGAGCCGCACCGACCGCGTTGCGAAGTACAACCAGCTGCTGCGCATCGAGGACGAGCTGTTCGACGTGGCGCAGTACCCCGGCAAGGACGCATTTTTCAGCATCAAGTAATTTCCCAAACCGGTATAAAAGGTGTTTGCGTGGGTGACAATACCCATGCAAACACCTTTTTTTCTTGGAGGGAAATACGATGGAACCGAATCAGGACAAAAACCCCGAAAAAAGATCTGTACGCTTCATCGAAGGTAAGGGCTTTTACATAGCCCTCGTCCTTTGCGCGGCGGTGATCGGCGTCTCCGCATGGTCGCTGCTGGCAGATACGAAGACTATGGATGATGACCATGCACACAGCGCAGTGCTGGAGGTCGTACCGACGCCGCCTGTACCCGTGCCTGAGACACCGCAGCCGACACCGGAGCTGTCGCCTGAGCCGGAAATTCCGGCGGAGGAAGCTGCAGAAACGGCGGCGCAGGATGTGTACCTCTGGCCGGTCGACGGCGCGGTGACACGCGCCTATGCGATGACGGCGCTGGCCTATGATGAGACAATGGCTGACTGGCGCACGCATGACGGCATTGACATTGCGGCGGATTACGGCGCGGTCGTCTCGGCCATGGCGTCGGGCACGGTGACGCAGGTATATCACGACGACCGCTACGGCACGACCGTCGTCACGGAACGCGCCGACGGCCTGCGCTGCACGTATGCGAATCTGGAATCGATCCCCACGGTAAACGTCGGCGATTCGGTCTCGGCAGGGGATACGATCGGCTCGGTCGGCGATTCCGCCGGCTGCGAATCGGCGCAGGAGAGCCACCTGCACCTGTCGGTTTCGGTCTCCGGGCAGAGCGTTTCGCCGCTTGATTATTTACCGCAAAAAAATTAAAAAAGTGACGCAAAACTTATTGACAAAGGGAGCATTGTTTGGTACAATGCTCCTTGCGTTTAGCGGTTCGCGAGACGCTCACAACATGGCGGCATAGCTCAGTTGGCCAGAGCATTCGGTTCATACCCGAAGTGTCCCCGGTTCGAATCCAGGTGCCGCTACCAAGGGGATGCTGCACTCGCAGCATCCCATCTTAGGCCCGTTGGTCAAGTGGTTAAGACACCGCCCTTTCACGGCGGTAACATGGGTTCGAGTCCCGTACGGGTCACCACTTTTGGAGGCTTAGCTCAGCTGGTTAGAGCGCATGCTTCACACGCATGAGGTCGATGGTTCGAGCCCATTAGTCTCCACCACAAAAACCTGTGTTCTCTGAACGCAGGTTTTTTTCATTTTTGGAGGTGCGCATGAAACTGATTGCTCTGGATCTCGACGGAACACTGCTCAACAGCGAGAAGGTCATCTCGGCGGGGAATTTTGCCGCGCTTTCGCTTGCGGCGGAGCAGGGGCATGTGATCGTCCCGGCAACGGGGCGCGCGCTGCGCGCGATTCCGGAGCAGGTGATGGCGCTGCCGTTTCTGCGGTATGCCATTACGATCAACGGCGCGAAGGTTTCCGACACGCGGACGGGGGAGACGCTCCTGCGTGCTGAGCTTCCGCAGGATACCTGCCTGCGCCTGATGGACTTTGCCGGACGCTATGACGCAATGTATGACTGCTATTGGAACGACACCGGCTGGGTAGACCGCGCATTTCTTGAGCGTGTGTGGTATTATAACACCGATGAGGAAGTGGTCACGCTCCTGCGGCGCACACGTGCACCGGTCGAGGATCTGAAAGCGTTTGTGCGCGCAAACGGTCAGCCGGTGCAGAAGGTGCAGCTGTGTTTTCGGGACATGGCAGAGCGTGAAACGGCGCGCGCGGAGATCACGGCCGCGTTTCCGGATGTTCTGGTCACGTCGTCGTTTCGCAACAACCTTGAGCTTAATGCCGTTGATGCAGACAAGGGCAGGGCTCTGCTTGCACTCGCGCGGCACTTGGGCATCCCGGCGGAGGATACGGTTGCCTTTGGGGACAGCTCCAACGACCTGCGGATGCTGCGTGCCGCCGGCACAAGCGTTGCCATGGGCAATGCTGCGCCAGAGGTGCGCGCTGTCTGTGACTATGTGACGGACACCAACGACCGCGACGGTGTGGCGGCGTTCCTCCGGACACATATTCTGCATGGAGTTTCACTTTGAATTCGTGAAAAAAGACCGTGTTCCGGAGAACACGGTCTTTTTATGTGATGCGAAAATTATTTCTTGATGTTTTCCTTGATGACTTCGCCCAGAATGGTCATGCCCTGCTCGATCTTCTCTTCGGGCATGCAGGAGTAGTTCAGGCGGATGCAGTTGTTGTGACCGGCGTCCGGGAAGAAGCCGTCGCCCGGGACGTAGGCAACATTGCGTGCCAGGCACTGCTTTGCCATCTCATTGGTGTTGATATAATCCGGCAGCTCGACCCAAGTGAACAGACCGCCGTTGGGGTGCGTGAACTTCGCCTCGGGCGGGAACTCGCGCTCCATAGTCTGGATCATGACGTCGCGGCGCTTGCGGTAGCACTCCTTGATGGTGGCAACGTGCTCATCAAGGTCGAACATATCGATGAACTTGGACACAACAAGCTGTGCCTCGGTGGAAGCCTGCAGGGAAGCGGCCTGCGCGAGGAAGTTGTACTTCTGGAGGATCTCACCGTCGGCGCAGACCCAGCCAAGACGGTAGCCGGGCGCGAGGATCTTGGAGAACGTGCCGAGGAAGACAACGAGGCCCTTGGTGTCCATGCTCTTGAGCGCGGGCAGGTATTCGCCCTCAAAGCGGAGCTCACCGTACGGGTTATCCTCAACAACGGGGATCTCGTACTTATTGATGATCTCCATGAACTGTTTGCGGCGCTCGAGCGGCCAGGTGCGGCCGGACGGATTCTGGAAGTCGGGGATGACGTAGATCATTTTGACATTCTCCGTCGTGGCGAGTACCTTTTCCAGCTCTTCCATGATCATGCCGTCGCCGTCGGTGGGGATGGCAACAAAGTTCGGCTCACAGGCTTTGAATGCGTTCAGCGCGCCGAGATAGGAGGGGCTCTCAATGATGACCACATCGCCCTTATCGCAGAACACGCGCGCGGAATAGTCCAGGCCCTGCTGAGAGCCGGAGGTCACGAGGATGTTATCAGCAGTGGTTTTGATGTTGAGCTTCGCTTCCATGCGGTCAGCGATCTGCTGACGGAAGTGCTCAAAACCGTTGGTGCTGGAGTACTGGAGCGCGACTTTGCCCTGCTCCTCAAGGACAGCATCGGTCGCAGCCTTGATCTTGTCAACAGGGAAGAGCTCGGGTGCGGGCATACCGCCTGCAAACGAAAGGATCTCCGGCTTGTTGGCAAGCGCCAGCAGTTCGCGGATCGCAGAACCCTTGAGAAGGTTCATTCGTGTGGAAAACCGTACCATTTCTAAATTTCCTCCTTATTTTGCTGGTAATGATGTACAAGAGCATCGATTACATCTCACCATATTTAAGCACATTTTCACAGTAAAGTAAACCATTTCAATCAAATCCGACGAAAATTTTCGTTTTCATAATTTTTAATGCCGTTTTTATTCCTTGACATAGAACGGTTAATTCGCTATGATGAGGCCAAAGAGGTGTTGTGTATGATCGGAACCACGCTCAAAAATTTGCTGGATGAACGCGAGATCAAGGTCAACGAGTTCGCGCGGCAGATCAAAGTGCCGGCGCAGACGCTCTACAGCATTATTCGCCGCGACAATATGAAGATCGATTTCGAGCTGCTGCTGCGCATCTGCGATGCGCTGCACGTTCCGCTCGAGACGTTTTGCGGTACAGGCAGCACCGGCCAACCGACGCCTGAGGAGTGGGAGACGCTCTGGAAGCTGCGCCGTCTGGATGATCACGGCCGCTTTGTGACGCTGCAGCTGCTCGATGCCGAGTGTGCGCGTCTGCAGGCTGCACAGCGTCAGCCGGAGCGCAATAAGATCATCCCGCTTTATATGACGCCGGCAGCGGCTGGATATGCCTCGCCGGCGCTTGGTGATGATTATGAGGATTATGAGGTCGCGGCGGATTCGGAGGCGGACTTTGCCGTGCGCATCGCCGGTGACAGTATGGAGCCCTATATCCACGACGATTCCATTGTACTGGTCAAACGCGGCGCGACGATTTTTGATGGGGACGTTGGTCTGTTCTTCGTCGACGGCGATATGAAGTGCAAGCAATATTGTCAGGATTATCTTGGCAATGTGTATCTGTTCTCGCTCAACCGTGCACGCAGAGATGCGGATGTGACGATTCCGGCCTCATCCGGCATTACGATCTGCTGCTTTGGCAAGGTGCTGCTCAAGGGCAAGATTCCTCTGCCGCAGGACTGAAAAAGCAATGGCCATCCGCTGATAGCGGATGGCCATTTTGCGCATTTTTATGTATCAGCGGTACATGAACGAGTAATCCACGTTCAGGTCACTGCCTGTCCAGGAACCGTCGAGCTTGCCGATCGTGCGTGCGTAGCCGTCCTCATCCTTATCATAAGGACGCGGCCGGTAGTCATTTTTGCTGTCAGTGCTCGACAGGCGGCAGGGGATCAGGTCGTAGCCGTCTACGACCCAGCCGTTACCGTCTTTCTTGACGGTCACCTGCGCGATCGCGGTGTCTACATCGCGCGGCGCGGTGTTGCCGCCGAAGCTGAAGTTTCCGAGGCTGTAGAAAATATAGCCGCCGTTGTAGCTCTCCATCTTTTGCAGCACGTGCGGGTGCGTGCCGCAGACAATGTGTGCGCCTGCATCGATTGCTGCGTGCGCGAGCGCCTCCTGGTTGGCGGTTACCTGATAGCTGCCCTCGGTGCCCCAATGCGGAGCGAAGATCAAAATATCTGCGCCGTCATCCTTGAGCTTCTGGATGCCGGCCGTGATGTTGCTCTTGCTCAAGCCCGTCCAGCCGGGACAGTAGACGCCGATTTTCAGACCGTGCTCGGTCGTGAACACCTTGGATTCACTGCCGGCAGTCCAAGCAACCTCCGCCGCGTCCAAAGCCGCCTTTGTATCCGCGACGCCTTTCGCGCCGAAGTCATTCGTGTGGTTGTTGCCGAGCGTGACGCACTCCACGCTGCCCTGCACGAGAATGTCAGCATACGATGACGGCCCACGGAAATAGAACAGGGAAGAGGACTTGAGCGCCTCGTCCGAGAACGAACACTCAAGGTTTGCGAGCGTGAACTCGTCCTTGCTCAGATACTCCAGCACGCCGGAAAACGGCCAAGACGTCCCGTTTTTATCGATATAGCTGTCAAAGTCGCGCCCGGTCTGAATGGAGGCGAGCGTACAGTCGCCGACCATGGAGATGACAAGCGTGTCCGGCTCCTTCGGCTTTTCAATGGGCTGCACAGGCTGCGGTGTGTCACCGCCGCTGGCGCGGCTGGGCGTTGTGATCGGTTCTTTTGTCAGTACATTGCACGTCATAACCGTGACCCACGCGCTGAGACCTATGGCGATCACGAGCACAACGATCAAAAAGATACCGGATTTGGAGAGCTTCATGGCGTCACCTTTTTCAAAACAGAGATGCCAACATTATATACGACCGGTTGGAAAATGTAAATATCGCATTTTGCTCTTGCCCGCACGCTGCGTTCGGAGTACAATAAAGCGACGAAAACTGGAGTGTAACAATTATGGAACGAAATTATCCGAACATCAGTGTCACGGACAAGGCGGCACGCAGCCTGCGCAGCGGGCATCCATGGGTCTATGCCGATGAGGTGCTGCGTGCGGACGCCGCCTGCACGAACGGACAGATCGTAGATGTGACCACACGCAGTGGTCATTGGCTCGGCGCTGGCTTTTATAACAGCGCATCCAAGATCCGCGTGCGCGTGCTCTCACGCAATGCGAACGATCGCTTTGACGAGGCTTTCTGGGCGCGGCGTGTCCAGTATGCGATCGATTACCGCCGTACGGTCATGGGCGCGGATTTTGACAATTGCCGCCTGATCTTTGGCGAGGCGGACGGGTTTCCCGGCCTGACGGTTGACCGCTTCGGCCCGATCCTGGTCGCGCAGGTGCTCTCGCTGGGCATGGAGCTGCGCAAGACGCAGCTGTTTGCGCTCTTGCTGCAGACACTGCGCGCCTGCGGTGAGCAGATCGAGGCGATCTACGAGCGCAACGATGTCAAGCTGCGGGAAAAAGAGGGCATGCAGCAGGGAACCGGCTTCGTAACACTCGAAGACCTAAAGGCGGACTTGGACGGCCATGTGACGATCCGCGAAAACGGTATCCTGTACGATGTTGACTATATCCATGGCCAGAAAACAGGCTTTTTCCTCGACCAGAAGTATAATCGCCGCGCAGCGGCGCAGCTCGCACCGGGAAAGCACGTGCTCGATTGCTTCACACATACCGGGGCGTTCGGTCTCAACTGTGCGGCAGCCGGTGCGGCATCCGTCGTGTCGGTCGATGTGTCGGAGGACGCGCTCACGACTGCGCGGCACAATGCTGCACTCAATGGGCTGGACGCTCATGTGGAGTATCTCTGCGCCGATGTATTTGACCTGCTCACAAAGCTGGCCGAGCAAAAGCGCGGCGCGTATGATTACATCATCCTCGACCCGCCGGCCTTTACCAAGAGCAGCGCGACGGTGGCAAACGCCATTCGCGGCTATAAGGAGATCAACCTCAAGGCCATGCGCATCCTGCCGCGCGGTGGGTATCTGGCCACATGCTCCTGCTCGCATTTTATGACGGACGACCGGTTTCGTGCCATGCTGGCGGATGCCGCCAAGGATGCGCAGGTCTCTCTGCGCCAGATCGAGGCGCGTCAGCAGGGACCGGATCACCCGATCCTCTGGAATGTGCCGGAGACGGATTATTTGAAGTTCTATCTGTTCCAGATCGTTTGATATTTAGATCAAAAAGCCCGTTGGCAGCTGCCAACGGGCTTTTCTCTTCTTGAATTTACAGCACGTTCATGAGGTTGAACGCGATGATCAAGCCGGCAAACACGATCGAGACCGTGGAGCAGAGCTTGATGAGGATGTTCAGGGACGGGCCGGAAGTATCCTTGAACGGGTCACCGACGGTGTCGCCAACGACAGCAGCCTTGTGCTGTTCGCTGCCCTTGCCGCCGTGGTTGCCGCGCTCGATATACTTCTTCGCGTTGTCCCATGCGCCGCCCGCGTTGGACATGAACACAGCCATCGCAAAGCCGGTGACGGACACGCCGCCGAGCAGACCGACAACGCCCGTGGGTCCAAGAATAAGGCCGGTGACGATCGGGACGATGACGGCCAGCAGCGCCGGAGCGACCATTTCGTGCAGGGCGCCCTTGGTGCACAGGCTGACGCAGGCCGCGTAATCGGGGTCTGCCTTGTAGTCCATGATGCCGACGATCTCGCGGAACTGACGGCGCACTTCCACGACGATGGACTGTGCAGCGGTCTGCACAGCGCTCATGGTCAGCGCGGAGAAGACGAAGGTGAGCATCGCGCCAATGAACAGGCCGACCAGAACAGACGGGCTCGTCAGCGTGAAGTTCAGGGTCTCAGGAGTGCGGGTCTGCACGATATTGACGTAGGACACGAGCAGTGCCAGAGCCGTCAGGGAAGCAGAGCCGATTGCAAAGCCCTTGCCGGTGGCAGCGGTGGTGTTGCCGAGGGAATCGAGGGCGTCAGTGCGGTCACGGACCTCTTCCGGAAGGCCGGACATCTCGGCGATGCCGCCGGCATTATCGGCCACAGGGCCATAAGCGTCGGTCGCGAGCGTGATGCCGAGGGTGGAGAGCATGCCGACAGCGGCAATGCCGATGCCGTACAGGCCCTGGTTGAACGCAGCGGTGAATGCACCGTTGCTGTCGATGATCGTGGTCGTGCCGCCTGCGCAGAAGTAGCTGAGCAGGATCGCAACAGAGACGATCAGGATGGAGGCCATGGTGGACTTCAGGCCAAGGGAGATACCGCCGATGATGATCGTGGCGGAGCCGGTCTCGGAGGCTGCAGCCAGCTGCTGCGTGGGCTTGTAGTTGTCGGAGGTGTAGTACTCGGTGAAGTAACCGATGGCGCAGCCGCCGACAAGGCCGCACAGGATGGCAATGTAAACACCCCAGCAGTGCTGCTCAGGTCCAAGAATGAGATAGGACAGCGGCAGGGCGAGCACAGCGGAGAGGGCAGCAGCCGTGTAGGTGCCGGTACGCAGACTCTTGAGCAGGGACATCTGGGTGGCGTCTTCCTTCGTCTTGATGAGGAAGGAGCCAATCAGCGAGCAGATGATGCCGCAAACGGCCAGTGCGACCGGCAGCAGCATGCCGCTCCAACCGTAGTTGGCGGCCGCGCTCAGCGCGAAAGTGGCAAGGATCGAGCCGACATAGGACTCGTACAGGTCAGCGCCCATACCGGCAACGTCACCGACGTTATCGCCGACGTTGTCCGCGATGGTTGCAGGGTTGCGCGGGTCATCTTCCGGGATACCGGCTTCGACTTTGCCGACGAGGTCAGCGCCGACGTCAGCGGCCTTGGTGTAGATACCGCCGCCAACACGGGCAAACAGTGCCATGAAGGAAGCGCCCATGCCGTTCATGACCATGATATTGGCGAGGACAGTGGGATCGGTGATCTTGCCGATATAGCGCAGACCGATGAACCAGAGCGTGATGTCAAGAATGCCGAGGCCGACGACCGTGAAGCCCATGACCGTGCCGGAAGAGAAGGCAACGTTCAGGCCGTGGTTCAGGCTCTCATGCGCGGCATTGGCTGTGCGTGCATTGGCAGCGGTGGCGATCTTCATGCCGATCAGGCCGGCAAGCATCGACCAGATACCGCCGGTCAGGAACGCAAACGGCGTCACTCTGGAGAGCATCTGGCCTTTGGATGCGAAGGCAATGATCAGCAGGATGACAAAAACGACTGCAAATACTTTTGCAACAGTAGAATACTGCTGCTTCAGATAGGCGTTGGCACCGGCGCGGATCGAAGAAGCGATCTTGACCATCTTCTCGTCGCCCTCAGAGCACTTCATAACTTTGCACTTCTGCAGGTAGGCGAAAATCAGGGCGAGCGCGGCTCCGACGAAGCCGATCCAGAACAGGTTATCCATGGTTATTCTCACTCCTAATAAATTGGCTTTGACCGGTTGGCTCTCTTCCAATCAACCGGTCAACTGTCTTACGACGTACATATATTAAACTATATTGATCGTAAAAGCAAATACTTCTTTCAAAAACGATGAATTTTTTATAGAAGTTCTCGACATCTGCGCGCATTTTGTTACACAAAAGCAAAAAGAGGGAGAACCGGTTACAGTTCCCCCTCCGATTGGGATAGACGCGGTGGCTTACTTCTTGGCAAGGCCCTTCTGACGGGCATACTCGGCAGCGCCCAGAGCGCCCATGAGCTGCGGGTCGGTCTTCAGATCGACGACTTTGAACTTCAGCACGTGCTCGATGGCCTGCTTCAGACCGGCGTTCTTCGCGCAGCCGCCCGTCAGCGTGATGCTGTCGGTGGCGCCGGCCTTCTTGGCCATGACGAAGCAGCGCTTGGCAACTGCCATCTCGATGCCGGCAGCGATCTCGTCGGTCGGCTTGCCTTCGCCCACGAGGGTGATGACTTCGGACTCAGCGAAAACGGTGCACTGTGCGGTGATGGGGATGACGTTCTTCGCAGACAGGGACAGGTTCGAGAACTCGGGCAGGCTCATCTCAAAGGAGCGGGCCATGGCCTCGAAGAAACGACCCGTACCGGCGGAGCACTTATCGTTCATCGCGAAGCTCTTGACCGTGCCGTCGGTGTCGATGCTGATGCCCTTAACGTCCTGGCCGCCGATGTCGATGATGGCGCGGACTTCGGGGTTGGTGACGTGCACGCCCATGGCGTGGCAGGAGATCTCGGAGATGTTCTCGTCAGCGAACGGGACCTTGTTGCGGCCGTAGCCGGTGCCGATCAGGTAAGCGAGATCCTTGGAGTCCTTCAGGCCGACCTTGCTGCAGACTTCTTCCATCGCCGCGATCGCGGACTGCTCAGCGTTGATCTTGCTGCGAATCGTGGTGTCGGCGCACATTTTGCCGTTCTCGTCCAGAATGACTGCCTTCGTGTAGGTGGAACCTACGTCGCATCCGCCAAAGTATTTCATAGTTATCTATATCCTTTCCTTCAATTCAATAAATGATTACATGCAAACATCGTCTGCGAAGTCGAGCAGCGTCTCGTCGACCGGCGTGGCGTTCATGACGGTGTCCATATAGCTCGAGACCGTGTCGCGCATGGTGCGGCGCGAAACAGTACGCGGATCCATCAGATCGTGCGGGATCCAGATCAGGTGCAGACCCAGCTCGCGGCCCTGCTCGTCGAGCAGACCCTGAACGGTAGCCATGTTCTTGCACGCGACGTGCTGCCACATGATGACGATGCCCGTGTTCCAAGCCTCGCACTGACGCCACAGCTCGGTGACGACGTTGTGGTAACCACCGTTGGTGTGGCGGCGCATGACCATGCGCTCGTACAGACGAGCCATGTCGCGCAGCGCCTCAGTCTCATCGGAGGTGTTGAGGTGCTTGGTGAAGTTGAGGGACTCCATCTCAACGACGACGTTGATGCCCCAGCTGTTGGCCAGCCAGTTGGAGAAGTTGGCGTAGTAGTGCGGGGGGCAGCTCCAGGTGATGGCACGATAGCGCATCTTGTTGTGCCAGGCCTGCTCCTTGTTCTTGTAGCCCTTGAGGAGGATCTTGTTGACCTTCTCGCAGGACTTGATGGTACGCGGATCGAGGCCGCCGTCCATCTCGTAGCACCACTTGCGGAACAGCTCGTAGCTGGGTCCGATCAGCTGCGGATAAGCGGTCTTGTTGATCTCCCACTTCTGCAGCTCGTAGTCGGTCTCGGTGTTGAAGCGCTTCATTGCGGTGAAGTAAGAATCCCAGTTCCACTTCTCGCCGGTCTGCTTCTCGATGAAGCGGATGCACTCCTTGACGTCTTCCACAGCGGCGTCGAGCGTCAGCTCGTCCTCATAGCGGACGGGGAAGCACAGGTGATGCACCGGGATATCGGGGAAGCGGCGGGCGAAGTAGCTGGATGCCATGACGGAACCGTCGCACGGCATGGAGCTGGAGATGTAGCAGCTGCCCAGATGCGGAAGAGCGTCGATGACGAGCGCGCCGCACTCGGACGTCGGAACCGGGCAAGTATCGGCCGGGAGACCGAAGGACTCGACGGCGTCGATGTACGGGATGCAGGTGAGCTGGTCGATCTCGGAGACCAGGAACACCGGCAGCAGCTGGTGCGGGATGCCGTACAGGGTCGGGAAGCCGGCCATGATCTGTGCCATGGTCATCTCGTCGATCAGAACGAGTTTGCTGTTGAGCTCCTCGCTGTTGCCGTTGCGTCTGTCGCCCTTGGCAAGAATGACAAGGTTCTCAGCGACGTAGCGGTAGATGCAGTAGGTAAGCTCGTGGCTCATGCGCAGGTTGGAGCCGCGCAGGCCGAGGATGTTCTTATCCATGAAGCTGTGGCAGCAGAAGTAAGACACCATCCAGCGATAGTACAGCGTCTGGTTCATAGCCGGGATCAGATCCTTGGAGAAGGTCATGAGCAGCATGCCCCACAGACGTGCCCATTCATAGAAGTCATAGACCGTGTCCTTGATGCCGCGCCACTCACGACGCACGGTGCACATGGCGCCGTCGCGATACAGGCGGCCGAGGTGACGCTCACCGTTGAGGATGAGGTCGATCTTATCCTTCATAGAGGCAGCCGCAAAGGACTTGTACTCTTCTTTGATACGGTCACGGTCGGAAATGAGGATGTTCTTCCAGCCCTCACCGAACTTTTTCCAGTCGGTCTCCTTGAACATGTCCCAGAAGATGCCGCCGACCAGTTTCAGGTTCTCTGCCTGAGCAGCCCAGTCCATATTGTCTTTCGCTTTGAAGAATTTCGGATTGGGAAATTTCTCCTTGCCCATTACTTGGCACCCCTTTCTCTCTGGATCTTCTTGATCTCCAGGCTCTCCACGAACGCCTGAACGCGCGTGCGGAGCTGACCCGAGTAGCCGTTGTTGTACACACGGTCGATACTCAGGACCGGCCAGCCGTACTCAGTGTTGAGCACGTAGCTCGCCAGGGCACGCTCGAAGCCCCAGTAGTCGCAGTACTTCATCTGCTCGTAGATGATGCCGTCCGCCTTGTACTCGCGCGCCAGACGGTCAGAGGTCTCACGGCGCTGGTGCACCTTCTCGTCGGAGATGTAGCGAGCGCACTCGCTGGTCTCCATGTAGTGGCGGCAGATCTGACGCAGGACGTCTTCCTCGTCGTTGAGCTCGATGACCTCGCGGCCCGGCGTGCTGCCGAAGCAGAAACGGTCGGACACGACGAGTGCGCCGCAGCCCTCGATGAGCTTCGTCAGGCTGGGATCGTCGATCTCGCTGCCGACGATGGCAACGCGGGCACGGTACGGGCTCTTGGCGTCCGGCTTGCGCTTTTTGAGCTCAGCGAGCGTCTCGCGCAGGTAGGGCAGGATGAGCGCCTTCGGGCAGGCGTAGCTCACGAGGTTGAGAATGTGGAACTCATAGCCCGTGATGATCGGATTGTCAAGCTTGCGCATCTCAGCGATCTCGCTGATGATCTTGCAGACCTCGTTGTGCTCGGCGACCGCCTTGCGCAGCGCCTCGTCGGAGGTGTCAACGCCGAAGGTCTCGGTCAGACGGTTGAGCACGTGCTCGCGCATCTGCGTGGTGTAGGCGTCGATGTAGTAATCGGTCACCTTGAGCGGCATGTCGGTATGCGTGACAAAGAACTTCTCCTTGTTGTTGACCTTCAGGACCTCGAAGTGCTCCATCGCACGGTTCATGGCCGAGCAGGCATCCACACCGATCAGCGCATCCAGGAACTGATAGCCGCCCTCGATCGCACGCTCGACGAGCGCACGCGCGTAGTCACAGGTGTAGTTGGACATGTAGTACGTCGAGATATCCAGCGAACCGGTCTTGGGAGCTCTGAGTCGCACAGAGATGCAGTTGTCTACGTTGAGGAGGACCTCCGGAATGTGATAGCAGGTGTAGCCGAGGACGATGCTGCCGTCCGCCTGAGCCTGCCGAACCAACTCGTTGTTGGCGTCTTCCAGAAGGTTTTCAAAGTAGATCAGATGCTTCAGATCTTTCAAATGTTTCCCCTTCCTTCCTGATGTTTGTGTTTCTGGACGTGGTATTACCAGATTTCAGTATTATCATATAGCAGTAGGCACAAAAAATCAACGATATGTGTTTCAATTTTAACATTTTCGGAAAATTGCCGACTTTCTTCCTTGACAGTTCGTCAAAATGATGATATTTTCATACCAAAGGGCACGTGGTAATACCAAGCACGTTTAAGTCCATTCAGAGGTGAATATGATGGGATTCGATAGGATCGAGGCAGTATCACTCACGGATCAATTCGTGCAGAAGATCGAGGCCATGATCATTTCCGGGGAGCTTGTTCCCGGTGACCAGCTGCCGCCGGCGCGCGAGATGAGCGCGCGCATGGGCGTGAGCCGTCCGGTGATCTCGGCCGGACTGGTCGAGCTTGAAAAAATGGGGTTTGTGGAGATCGTCACGCGGCAGGGCGTCTACGTCAGCGATTACCGCAAGAGCGGCTCGCTCGACACGCTCACGGCGCTTTTGAACTATAACGGCGGCGTCATGCGCGACGACGAGGTGCGCTCCTTGCTGGAGGTGCGCAGCGCCAACGAATGCCTGTGCGTGAAGCTTGTGGTCGAGCGCGCCACGCAGGAGGAGCTCGATGGGCTTGCACCGCTGCTCGATGCGATCAAGAGCGGAAAGGCAGATGAGGAGCGCGCTGAAGCGACGTTTCAGTTCCACCATACGCTGAGCGTGCTGTCGCGCAACGCATTTTTGCCGCTGCTGTATAACTCTATCCATACCTACGGGCTGCATTTCTGGAGCCTGTACAGCCGGCGCTACGGCGGCAACCGCCTGTACCAGAACAAGCTCGAGCTCTACTGTGCGCTGCTTGACCGGGACGCGGAGCGCGCGCAGGCGTTCACCGTTGATATGCTCGACAGCGTCGCGAACGGAGCGTTCTCGCTCTACAGCGATGCGCAGCAGCAGTGACCGGGATCATCAGAGCGAAAAACCTCCGGCAGTTTGAACTGCCGGAGGTTTTTGTGCAAAGTGCTGTTTTCAGATGACATAATCATTCGCGGCGCGCGCCGTCTGCTGCTCGAGCAGATCCTGCAGCGTGATGCCATCGAGATAATTGCGGATGACCCGCTCCAGCCCCTCCCACATGGGCAGGGTGGCGCATGCGCCGCAGCGCGGGCACGGGTTCGGGTGCTGCTCAAGACAGGCGACCGGGGCGAGGCCGCCTTCCGTCAGGCACAGGATCTCGCCGACGGTATACTCCTGCGGCGCGCGCGCCAGCCGGTAACCGCCCTGATAGCCGCGCGTTGTGCGCAAAACGTCCGCTCTGCCGAGCATGGGAACGATCTGCTCGAGGTATTTTTTTGAGATACCCTGACGCTGCGCGATATCCTTGAGCGCGACGTAGCCGTCACCCTGATGCTCCGCGAGGTCGAGCATCATGCGCAGGGCATAGCGCCCCTTGGTGGATATTTTCATGGGAAAGCCCCCTTAATTTCCGAGTATACTATAATAATAACATATGAATACTAGGCTTTCAAGCGCGCACATGAAAATTTATTGCGCAAGGGAATGCTTGACAGGCGCTTGACAAACCGTTATGATGTGCGCGAGGGCACGTTTTGAGCGGCATACACTGTGCGGCCGCGCGTGCGCGTATCAGGCGGAAATCCGCGTGCCCGGAGGCGCTATGAACATCCGAATGAAAAAGCTCTCGCAGTACGTTGCGCCGACCATTCTCGGCAACTGCGCCTATTTTCTCTTTACGATCATCGACGGCATCTTCGTCGGGCAGGGCATCGGCACGGACGCGCTCGGTGCGATCAATCTGGTGTGGCCGTTTGTGATGGTGCTCAATGCCTTTGTCATGCTTACGGTCGTCGGTGGCGTGACGGTGTCGGCCGTGCGCATCGGCCGCGGGGACATCACGGGTGCAAGCCAGGCGTTCATGCACTCGCTTGCCGGGACACTGACGGTCGCTGTCGTCATGATGCTGGTCGGCACCTGCCTGACATCGGAGATCGCGACGCTGCTCGGCGCGAACGAGACGTATCACCGGCTCGTATGCGACTACCTGTTTTGGTATTCGCTTTTCGCCGTGCCGTCAGGCATGATGACATTTTTGAATAACTACTGCCGAAACGACGGTTCACCTGTGCTTGTGAGCGTCGCCTCGATCGTCTCGACAGTCATCAATATTTTCCTCGACTGGCTGTTTGTGTTCCCGCTGCAAAAGGGGCTGATGGGCGCGGCCGTTGCGACCGGCATCTCACAGACCTGCGGCATGCTGATCGTGTCGTCGCACTTTTTCCTGCGCCGCGGCAGGCTGCGTGTCGGACGATTTCGGCTTTCCGGAGCGCTTGTGCGCAAGCTCCTGCTGCGCGGCACGCCGGAGGCAATTGCGCAGTTTGCCGTCCCGGTGGCGACGCTGTGCACAAACTATGTGCTCCTTGCCCGCCTCGGTGATATGGCCGTGAATGCCTATTCGATCATCTGCTATGTGGCGTCGTTTTCCGCGGCGGTCTTCATCGGCGTCTCGTGCGGTCTGCAGCCGCTGTTCGGCCAGAGCTACGGTGCGCGCGATGCGCAGGATCTCAAGTGGTATTTTCGCGCCGGTGTGCTCATTGACCTCATCGGCAGCGCGCTCATCAACATCGTGCTGCTGTTTGTCGGCGGGCCGATCTGCAGAATGTTCGGCGCGGACGCCCAGACGCTTGCCTGCACCGTGGCATATATGCCGCGCTATGCGTGGGGCTTCATCATCATGAGCGTGAATACGCTTATATCAGCCTACCTGTATTCGACCAAGCGCACGAAGCAGGCAGTCATTTTGAATCTGTGCCGCAGCTTCCTGTTGGACAGCGTGATCATCTTTGCCGTACCGGCTGTTTTTGGCGGCAATGCCGTCTGGCTGACCATGGGCATTTATGAGGCGCTGGCGCTGCTGCTCGGCGTTTTGCTCGTGCGCACGTCGGAGCGCGGCGGCATCACATTTCGCTGAAACTGCATAACAAACGGCCGCCGGTCAAAACCGGGGGCCGTTTGCTGTATTTCTTTATTTTCCAACGCAAAAGCGCGCGAAGATGCGCTCGGTGATATCCTCGCGGATGGAGGCACCGGTCAGTTCGCCGATGGCGGACATGGCCTCCTCGGCCTCGGTGAGCACGGCGTCCGGCGTCACGCCCTGCAGCATTGCCTCACGTGCAGCGCGCAGCGATTCCAGCGCCCGGCCGATGGCCTCGGCGTGGCGGGCGTTTGTGAGGATTTCGCCGGCCGGCGCGTCCGGAGCGGGGAAGTGCTCTGCCACGGCGCGCTCAAGCGATGCAAGCCCCGTGCGCTCCTTCGCCGAGAGTACGCACACGGCGTCAAACCGTGCTGCAAGCGCCTCCGGCTGTACAGCGGCGGGCAGATCTGACTTGTTGAGTACCGCGATGCGCACCTGCGCGGCCTGTGCCGCGTCGATGACCTGACGGTCATCCTCATCGAGCGGGTGCGCTGCGTCAAACACTGCAATGGCAAGCGCCGCATCTGCGGCTGCGTCCAGCGCACGGTTGACGCCGATGGCCTCGACGGGGTCGGCCGTGTCGCGCAATCCGGCGGTGTCGGTCAGGCGCAGGAGCACGCCGCCGAGTGTGACGCGCGCGTCGATCGTGTCGCGGGTCGTGCCGGGCACGTCGGTCACGATCGCGCGCTCATAGCCGAGCAGGGCATTGAGCAGGGAGGACTTGCCCGCGTTCGGGCGGCCGAGAATCACGGCGGGCACGCCGCCGTGGAGCACATTTGCCCGGGAAAACGTGTCCAGCAGGCACTGCAGCTGTGTGATGCAGTTTTGCATGGTGGCCTCATAAGCATTGAGCCGGAAATCCGGAATATCCTCATCGGGGTAGTCGATCACGGCGTGATAGTGACTGGCAATGTCCTGCAGCGCATCATATACACTTTGTGCGCGCCGCAGCACCGCGCCGCCGAGCTGACCGGCGGCATTTTTCGCATCGCGCGTGGTCTCGGCGTGGATGAGGTCAATGACGGCTTCGGCCTGCGTGAGATCCATGCGCCCGTTGAGAAAGGCGCGCTTGGTAAATTCCCCGGCCAGTGCCTGCCGCGCTCCGGCGGCGAACAGTGCCTGCAGCCCCGCACGCAGCACAGCCGGCGAGCCGTGACACTGCAGCTCTGCCGTGTCCTCTCCGGTATAGCTGTGCGGGCCGCGGCTGACGGTGCAAAGACAGAGGTCGAGCGTCTGGCCGTCGGTGTCGCAGAACGCGCCGTAGACGAGCTGGCGGTTCGGCGCCTCGGACATGGGGCGGCCGTTGGCGGGGTGAAACACGCGGTCGATGACGGCGATCGTCCCGTCACCGGACAGACGCAGGATGCCGATCGCGGACAGGACGTTGCCGGTCGCGATGGCGGCGATCGTATCAGACATGTAAAAACTCCTTTGTGCAGATCGGCGGAGCCGCAGGCTCCGCCGATCGATTCATAATCATAAAAAGATAAAGTTCATGTTTCCGCGCGCAGGATCGCTTCCCGCAGCTGCGTGAAAACGGTTGCGGCTTGCGCGCGTGTCGCTTGACCGAGGGGGTTGAAGTACCCCTTTTCGTCGCCGGAGATGATGCCGGTCATACGCATAAGCTCCACGCCCTCAAGCGCCCAGCCGGAGACCGCATCCATGTCCTTGAACACGACAGGGTCGGTGATCGTCGGGAGCATCGTACCGGTGCTCTGCACATAGCGGGCGACGATCGACGCCATCTGCTCGCGCGTGATCGGCGCGTTCGGCTCAAAGCGTCCGTTTCCGGTGCCGCTGACGACATGATGCTGCGCGGCCCACTCCACAAAGGGGGCGTACCATCTGCCGATTTCGACGTCGTTGAAGGATGTGCCGGGATAGGCATCCTCATCGATCTGCGCAAGCTGCCCCAGCACGGTCACGAACATGCCGCGCGTGAGCACAGTGTCCGGAGAAAAGCACCGGTTGCCGATGCCGCTCATGAGCTTGTTGACAGTGGCATACTCCACGTAAGGCGCATACCACGCCGTTGCGGGCACGTCCACATAGCGGGTGACGTAAGCGCCCGCCGACAGCAGCAGCGTGCCAGCCTGCGTACAGGTGATCGTTGCCTGCACATTTTCGCATGCGATGTAGCGGTGCGCGGTTTGCAGCGCGCCGGTTGCGACCTGTCTGCCGTCAGTCGCGTCAACGAGCGCGCCGGACGCAACACTAACGGCGGCGTCTCCGCTCAGGACGGTGAAGCAGTCGCCGGTCTTGAGCTCCACCGTGTTCCCGGCGAAGAGCGTGCAGATGCGGCTCTTTCCGGCGCCGGTGCTCAGGGAGGCATCATACGTCTGCAGCGCCTTGTCAAGCGCTGCCTGTACGGCGGTGCGTGCGGTCTCCTCGACGCGGGCGAGCAAGTCGGACGACCACGTCTGCACATAGCTGCGCGACAGCAGCGGATCCTGCTGGCTGCCGGCGTTGGCTGCCAGCACGGGCATGGAGCCGCCGAGCAGCACTAGAATCAGCAGCAACGAGATCAGTCGCTTGATTTTCAAGAGGCAGACCTCCTTTGGCGGTCGTGTCAGGCTTTTTTGGTCTTGGCGGCGCGGGCTTCCGCCTCGTCCTGGTTCTCAGCGATGTAGTAGCCGAGCGCCAGCAGGCTGTCCGAGAAGTGGATGTTCTCGATGATGGGGTCGGCATCCTTGACCTGCAGCTCGGTGTTCGTGAAGTTCCAGATGGCCTTCACACCGACGGAGCAGATCTCGTTGGCGACGTCGTTGGCCATGGCCTTCGGCACACAGAGCACGGCGACGTCCGGCTGGATATCCGCGAGGATATCATCGAGTGTGGAGAAGTCATGCACGACGATGCCGTGCATCTCCTTACCGACGAGATCGGGGTTGATGTCGAACGCAGCCTTGAGCGTGAAGCCGTACTGCTCAAAGCAGAAGTTTTCCACGAGCGCGCGGCCGATGTTGCCGACGCCGACCAGAACGGCCGTGTAGTTGCGGTCCATACCGAGGATCTTGGCGACCTCGCCGCGCAGCGCCACCACGTTGTAGCCATAGCCCTGCTGGCCGAATTCGCCGAAGCAGCTGAAGTCCTGACGGATCTGCGAGGGAGTCAGCCCCATCTGGCGGCCAAGCTCACCGGAAGAGATGCGTTCGATCCCGGCAGCGTTCAGGTCGTCGAGCTTGCGGAGATAGCGGGGCATTCTTCTGATCACATTGTTCGATACTTTGATACGTTTCACGAATAATTATCCTCCTGATGGCATAAATGCCATATTGTTAAGAATTGCGTTTGCTTGTCACGAAAATGGCAAAGCCAATATAGACATGATAAATTATAGCACACGTTTTCGCGCGTTTCAAGTAAATGGTTTCCAAGGATGTTCAAAAATTCACAGTTTTTTATCACCTTTTTGCAGCAATTTATTGAAAAAATGGCGCTTCAGCCCGATAAGCGGTCGCTTATCGGGCTGAAGGTCCAATATAGGCTGATGTTATGCTCTGTTTTCCGGAAGACCGGTCAGACGGCAAAACTCTGCTGCTGCATCCGGCACGCGGTAATACTGCGCGTCCGTGCTGCTGACAAAGATGATATCCTTGCCATCGAGCCAGACGGTCACGCGCGTGACCGTGCCGTCGGCGCTTGTCTCCTCAAGCGTGCACAGCGGTGCGTTTGCGGCGCCGGGCTGCTGTGTCGGCTGCGTGCGCACCAGAAGCTCCGAGAGTGCCTCGATGGTCTTGCGATCAGAGATATGCAGCGTACCGCTTTCCGCGCCGCTGCCTTTTGTGTTGTCGTCCGGGACGGAGAAGAGCAGACTGCTCACACTGTCGTCGAGCACCGGTGCATTTTCCGGCGCAGGGGAGGGCGTGAGTTCCCTCTCTGCAGTGTCGTTATCGGCGGGCGTCGCGGCTGCGGTCTGTGCCTGACTGCTGTCGAGCACTGTGCTGCCGCTGCCAGACGGATTTCGGTGCGGAGCGAACCACAGCGTTGCGCCGAGGATCAGCGCGAGGCATGCCGCCATGACCGAGATCGGCAGCAGGGGAGAGATACGCCCGTCCGGGCGCTTTTTCGCCGTTTCTTTGGTACGCGGCGCTCTGCGCACCGGTGTCGGCTGCGCGGGACGCGCTGCCGGAACTGGCTCATGGCGCACCTGCTGCATGATACGCGCCGTCAGGTCGGCGGGGGGCTCGGCAGCCGTGCTGCGCACGGCTGCCTGCAGCGACAGAAAGTCTTCATAGACGCGCTGACAGTCCGGGCAGGTGTGCAGATGTGCGCGCAGTGTCTGCTGCTGCGTCTCCGGCAGCTCGCCGTCAAGCAGCTGACTGATCTGTAGCCGGTAATGCTCACAGGTGTTCATACATCCGCTCCCCCCTTTGTCTGCTTTGACGCATAGCGGTCGGGAAGGTTCCCGTCGTCGCGCAGAAATTCGCACAGTCTTCGCCGCGCGCGAAACAGGCGCGATTTCACCGTGCCGGGCTCGAGGCGCAGCACCTTGCCGATCTCGGCATAGGACAGTCCGTCAAGCTCGCGCAGGATGAGGATCTTGCGCGCATCGTCCGGCAGACGGTCCAGCCCGCGCACGACGGCGCGGCGCAGCTCGCTGCGCGCAAGCTGCTGCTCGGGGCCGGAGGCTTCGTCGGCGGGAATGTCAAACTGCGGCTGCTCGTCATCCTCGTCCGCCGCCGTGAGCGACACGGTCGGGTGCCGCCGGCGGCTGCGCAGAAAGTCGATGCACACGTTCGTCGTCAGCCGGTAGAGCCAGACGGAGAACTTGCTCTCGCCGCGGAAGGTGCCCAGCGCACGATAGGCGCGCAGGAACACCTCCTGTGTCATGTCGGCGGCGTCCTCCTCGTTGCCGACGGTGCGCAGGGCGAGGTTATACACTTGTTTTTGGTAGGCGACGACCAGCGCCTCGAAAGCGTTGGCGTCCCCGGCACATACCTGAGCGATGATGCGCCGTTCCTCGTCCTGATCCATGGATCTTTTGCCTTTCTGCGGTCAGTCCCGCAAGTCGCGCTGGATGGCGTGCGTGATGCGCCGCAGGTCGTTGAGCGTCTCCACGTGCACGACCTCCTGCTTGTAGACATTGGCGTGCGGCACGCCGCGCAGATACCAGCAAAACTGGCTGCGCGCCTCAAGGCACGCCAGCCGTTCGCCCTTGATGTCGGCGGCAAATTCGATCTGATGCAGCGCCGCCTCGATCCGCTCGCGCAGCGGCGGAAGCGCTGGCTCCGGCTCACCTGCGATGGCGGCGTTGCCGCGCGCGAACAGCCACGGATCGCCGAAGCTGCCGCGGCCGATCATCGCGAGATCCGCGCCCGTGTAGCGCAGAATATGCGCAGCGTCCGCGCCGGAAAAGATGTCGCCGTTTGCGATGACAGGGATCGTTACGGCGCGCTTGACGTCGCGGATGATGTCCCAGTCGGCACGGCCGGCGTACATCTGCACGCGCGTGCGCCCGTGCACGGCGATGGCGGACGCGCCAGCCTGCTGGCACATCTGCGCAAAGGCCACGGCGTTGACATTGCCGCCGTCCCAGCCTTTGCGGAATTTCACGGTCACGGGTGCGTCAACGGCCTTGACGACCGCTTCGATGACACGCCCGGCGAGCTCGGGGTCACGCATGAGCGCCGATCCGTCGCCGCTGCGGATGACCTTCCCGACCGGACAGCCCATGTTGATGTCGAGAATGTCCGCGCCGGAGTATTCCAGCGCCATGGGTGCGGCCTCGGCCATGACCTCCGGCTCGTGGCCGAAGATCTGTGCGGCGGCAGGATGCTCGTCCGGCGGTGACCAGAGCAGCTGCTTCGTCTTTTCGTCGTGATAGACCAGCGCCTTGGCGCTCACCATTTCCGTACAGGTGAGGGCGGCGCCCTGCGCGCGGCACAGCGCGCGAAACGGCGCATCGGTCACGCCTGCCATGGGCGCGAGCGCGAGCGGTCCGCGAATGTCCACGTCTCCGATCTTCACCATGCGATCTCAAGCTCCACGGGGCAGTGGTCACTGCCGTAAATGTCCGAGCGGATGCCGGCGCTCTCGATCTTCTCCGCCGCGCGGTCGGAGCACAGGAAGTAGTCGATGCGCCAGCCGGCGTTGTTCTCCCGCGCGTGGAAGCGGTAGCTCCACCACGAGTAGGCGTCGCGCTCGTCCGGGTGCAGGGCGCGGAACGTGTCGGTGAAGCCGGCGTGCAGCAGCTCCTGAAACTTTGCGCGCTCTTCCGGGCTGAAGCCGGGGTTGCCGACGTTGCGCTTCGGGTTTTTCAGGTCGATCTCGGTCGCTGCGACGTTCATGTCGCCGCAGATCACGACCGGCTTGTGCCGGTCGAGCGAGCAGACGAACTCACGGAACGCATCGTCCCACTGCATCCGGTATTCCAGCCGGCGCAGACCGTCCTGCGCATTCGGCGTGTAGACGCACACAAGATAAAACTCCGGGTACTCGGCCGTGATGACGCGGCCCTCCAGATCGTGCTGCGGCAGACCGAGGTTATACTGCACATCGAGCGGCTCGGCCTTTGTGAAGAGGGCAGTACCGGAGTAGCCCTTCTTCTCGGCGCTGCACCAGTACTGGTGATACCCCGGCAGCTCGAGCGTGATCTGACCTGGCTGGAGCTTCGTCTCCTGCAGGCAGAAGATGTCGGCGTCCAGCGCGCGGAACGTGTCCGCGAAGCCCTTGGTCACACAGGCGCGCAGTCCGTTGACATTCCAGGATACAAGTCGCATTTCGTGTCCTCCGTTTTCACCGCCACGCAGCGGTTGATCGTGATGCCCTGATCGTAGAATTTCGCCTCGTAATCGGTCATGACGCCGACCGGGCCGTCGGCGTGCAAGTCGTGCGTGACCTCGCGCAGCTGCCAGCCCTCTTGCTCGAACTGCTCGAGAGAGAAGGCGAACAGCGGGTCGTTGTCGGTCTTGAACCAGATCTCGCCGCCGAGCGGCAGCACATTTGCATACAGCGCCAGAAAGCCTGCATAGGTCAGGCGGCGCTTGTACTGGCGCGATTTTTTCCACGGGTCGGGGAAGTTGATGTAGATGCGCGAAACCTCGCCGGGGGCAAACATATCGAGCAGATTGATCGCGTCCCGATCCAGAAACCGCACATTTTCGATCCCGCGCTCGGTCACGCGCTCCATGCCGACGACCATCGCGTCCGGCACTTTCTCGATTGCGGCGAGGAAAATATCCGGATTCTGCGCCGCGGTGTCGGCCGTGAAGCGCCCCTTGCCGCAGCCGAGCTCCAGCTGCAGCGCCCGATGTCCGGGGAACTGCTCCAGCCAGCGGCCGCGCAGCGCCTCGGGCTCTGTGATCATGGTGGCGGCGCAGCGCTGCATGCGCGGGACGAGGTTGGGCTTTTTTCGCATTCTCATAAGTTGATGCTCCTGTCCTGACAGATCATAATTTTACTTGTAGAGCATACCACACCCGACCCGAAACTGCAACGCAGAAAACCGTTGCGAATTTCTAAAGAATGTGTTAAACTTTATCTTACGCAAATTACAAAATGTACAGGTTTGCCGCCTGTGCAGTCTGAAAGCGCACGCGGCTGCTGAGCGCGATCGCGGAAAACGGGTGCGGCAGAAAGCGCCGTTCCTTTTAAAATGTGTGCAAACGCATGCTGCCGCGCTGAAAAGTACATATCCGGGTGTAGCGCAGTTGGTAGCGCGCCTGCTTTGGGAGCAGGATGCCGCAGGTTCGAATCCTGTCACTCGGACCATGCGGAGTATCATTAAAGGATCTGAAAAGTTCTTTTGATGATACTCCGCATTTTCTTTTGCGGAAAAGTTTATACCGCGACTTGGGATGGGGCGTAGCTGACTGCTACGCCTTTTCTTGTTTCCATGATAATGTCGGCCTCTGGAATCTTCCGGCGGTCCGGCACTTCAAAAGCGCCGATGCAGTTGTAGAAGATCACGACCCGCTGATTGGTAATGCCGCCCTCCTTGACCGCTGGATAAGCGTTAATGTGGTCGATCAGCTCCCCGACCATGCACCGTGTAATCGCGGTAGCGTCCGTATAGCGCCGGATGGTTTCAAGAAAGAAATCAATATCCATTTTCTTGCCGTCAGCCTTTTTCAGTTCCAACCGCAGGGCCTTGATCTTTCCAGCGGCCTCGCCCTGTTCCTGTTCATACCGTTTTGCCATTTTAGCAAACTTGGCATCGTCAATCTTGGCCCTCGTGTTCCAGAATTGCCGCTTCCTCGGTGGTCAATACGGGATCGGAGCCGGGGCCACCCGGCGCGGGGGCCTCGGTAGTCGTTTCTACCTCCGGCCGATATTCTTTTTATCGTCTGCCAATGTCAAACCTCCTTCGTCTTGAAATGAAAAAAGCCAGCCCAATGGCTGGCAGCAGATAAGGGACTCCTCCTTTCAAGTTTTGATATATGAAAACGCCGCCCATTGTCCTGTTGGGCGGCGTTGTTCAAGGAACTTGTTTTGCTGCTGCTCAATGTGCTATACTCAAATTACACTTACTTTAGGAAAGGATTTATCGATAATGAACGCTATATTTGACAAGCTGGTAAAAGCAAAAATTGATCAATTTGAAAACGAATATATCAATTTATCTAAGCAAATATTTGTCAATAGCGATGGTAAATTGATTCATCCCGGGGAGTTTGGAATTTATCGTGAGAAACTCATTAAAAATTTTTTGGAACCTTTTTTACCTGCTCGATTGGCAATTGGAAATGGGTTCATCATCACCAGCAAAGATCATATAAGTACCCAATGCGATATAATTATATATGATCGAGAACATGCACCGGTTATAGAAAACTGTGAACAAAAATTTTTCCCTGTTGAGTGTGTTGCGGGCGTTATAGAAGCAAAATCAAAGTTAACAAAGTACACATTAAAAGATGCTTTAATAAAATTATCTAATACGAAAAAGCTTAGAGAAGATATAGGAGATAATCCTTATATTTTCAAAGACTATTCAGAAGTAAGCCCATTTAATACGGCATTAAAAGTACGAGATCAAATGACAACTTTTTTGATTTGTGAAAGTATCGATTTTGACATAGAAAAGGAAATCGGTTCGTTATTTAGTGATATATATGCCGGAATTGATAAATCTCTTTTTCATAATATGATTTTATGCTTAAACAATGGCTGCTTTCTCTATCACGATGGTACACATCCGATTTACCATTCATATTTTGATTATAAAAAAGATGGTATATTCAAAAATGAGTGCATACTTCCGTGCGAGTTAGGCTACGCAAAGGAACACATTCTTTGTTTCTTGAATTACTTCTATATGGCAATCGGGGCTGTTTCTATTATGGATTTGGAGATAACCAATTATCTTGGATCAAAAAGACTTAGTAAGACCATCCTGGAAAACTAATAATTGGGTACCAAGCAACGAAAGTGATTTTGCTATATGGATTCTCTTGACTATAATTGAAAATCTTTTTTGGGGGTGTTTCCTAAGGCAATCTGCATATTAAAGCGTTTAGTTTATAAGGTTTAGGGGGAGATAATCGTACTAACCGGGGCGCCCGGTTAAAACGGTAACTAACTCCAGCATTTATGAAAACGCCGCCCGTTGTCCTGTTTGGGCGGCGGTGTTCTTGTGATTTTAGATTTTTAGAATAAATACCTCTTGCCGACTGCCAGCAAACTATTGATATAGATATATCTGTGTTTTCTGAGATCCTATAATTACACTCGGACCATATCCCTGAAAAACCGCCGGTACCGGCGGTTTTTCTGCATCTCCGGCATAACAGATGCCGGAAAGAACCGCACTGTCCATATTATTGTACACCGCGCCTGCTATGATGGAGTCATACCGGAAAGGCAGGTGCGGTTCATGTTTTATTACAGCAAACGAAGTCGTCGCAGAATCGTCCACACGCAAGCGTGTTTTCTCGTCCGCGGCTTTGCCCCGGAGACGATCGGCACGTTCGAGACGTTGTCCGAGGCGCTTGATGCCGGGTACAGGCTCTGCAGACGCTGCAATCCCATCCTCCGTCAGTATCGAAAAGAGCAGATGGCTATCCTCGACTATTGCCGGGAAAACGGTCTGTCCTTTCATCTGAATGACCGGTATCTTTCGATCATCAGCCCGATCAGTCAGTGGCGCGTGACCGTCAGCCCGAGCGGCACGACCATGCTGTACCACAAAAACACAGAATTTCGTGCTTCTGACGCAGCGTCCGCAATTCGCGGCTATCACAACCAGCATATCCGCTTTCAGAGCTTGCTGCAGTATTTCACCTACATAACGAGTCACGATGCATACCGGATGCATCACCCGGGAGCGCCCCGCGCTGCCCTTACGAAAAAGCCGCCGAAGCAAAAGGAACCGCCCAGAAAGGGCACAAAGCGCTGGCACAAGGAGCAGACGCGGCGCAGAGCGGCCGAACGCAGGCGCGCGATCCGCAATGTGCTGGCGCTCATCGATTCGCTTGATGCCGGTTACACCGCGCGCCCGGCAGTGTGAAGCTGCGCTTCCTACAACACAAAAAGACAGAGCCAAGGGCGGATTGCCCTTGGCTCTGAAGTTTTCTCGCTCACCGCAGGCCGTGCATGAAGCCGTCCATGGCGGTCGCGTGGATGTCGCCGCCGATGACACGGTTGCGGTAGACAAACAGCTGCGCGAGCACCGTGTCCGATGTCCCGGCGTAGTTCATCACGCGATAGGTATAGACGCTGCACGTCTCGCCGGCGTAGATGGACAGGTCGAAGCCCTGCTGCTTTTGCAGGGCGTTGTAATCGCCGAACACGCCGTCAAATGTGCGCGGGAGCACGATCTCCTGCGCAGTTTCGGTCGCGGGATCGGCTTCCCAGCCGAGCGCGCGCAGATATGTGATGCGCCCCTCGGTCGTGGTGACGTTGTAGTGCGCAGAGAGTACGCCGTCGTTGCTGCGCCAGATAACCAGAAGCGCCAGCACCACCGCCAGCGCGATGAGCGCATAGACGGCCGTTCGTCTTGTCCAATGAAAGGATTTGAGCTTCATAACCACACCCCGGAACAAACCTATTCAAATTTGCCGCCGGATATGCTATACTATTGCTGTTTGACGATCGAGGAGGGGAGCGACATGATCCGTCTGGACAAATATCTGGCCGACACCGGCGCCGCTTCCCGGCGCGAGGCGAAGATGTATATCCGCCGCGGCGAGGTCACGGTTGACGGCGTACCTGCCGCTGCGCCGGAGCAGAAGGTCTCGGAGACGGCAGTCGTCTGTCTGCGCGGGCAGCCGCTGCACTATCAGACATACCATTATTATATGCTCCACAAGCCGTCCGGTGTCCTCACGGCGACGAGCGACCGCAGTCAGCCGACCGTGCTGGATCTGTTCCCGCCGGAACTGCAGCGCTTCGGTCTTGTTCCGGCCGGACGTCTGGATAAGGACACGACCGGGCTGCTGCTCATCACGGACGACGGAGACTATGTCCACCGCGTCATCACGCCGAAAAAACACGTGCCGAAGGTCTATTTTGCGCGCACGGACGGGCTGCCGACGAGTGCGGATGCCGAGCGCTTCGCGCAGGGCGTTGTGCTCGGTGACGGGACGCAGTGTCTGCCCGCGAGGCTCGAATGCCTGCCGGAGCAGGGCGGCTGCCGCGTGACGGTCTATGAGGGGAAATACCACATGGTAAAGCGCATGCTCGCCGGCTGCGGGACGCCGGTTTTGCAGCTGCACCGGCTGTCGATCGGAGCGCTGACGCTCGATCCGGCGCTGGCTCCAGGGGCTTATCGAGAGCTGAGCGCGGAGGAAGCAATGCTTGTTTTTGCAGAACCCGCTTCGTGATAGTTGACAAAACCTTGTAGAATTATCCGTCTATCTCACGAAATTTCGAAAATTATTCACAAAAAACGACCAATTCTCTATTGAAAAATGCACATAAATCGGCTATGATGTAAGGCAGGAAATTGGTAGGTGCTGTGGGCGACTGCGGCGGCCGTTCGTAGGAGGAAAAGATATGTCGAGCAGAATTTTTCAAGGCGTGATCGTTCAGATGAAGGATGCAACTACGCGCTGCATCGGTGTTGTGGACGAGCAGGGATTCGTGATCGCTTGCAGCGAGCTTTCGATGATCGGCTCTCGCCTGGATGATTTTCAGGCTGCAGTCGGAGAAGTGCAGGAGCAGCTGTTTTCGACCGACGCGCGCACGTATAAGATCCTTTCGGCCAGCACGGCGCGCTTTGAGTATGCCGTGTTCGTGGAGGGCAATGACCAGACGGCGCGCAGCATCTGCATTCTTGCAGCTGTCGGCATGACGGAGGCCAGCACGAACTTCGAGGAGAAGCACAACAAGGCTGCATTCGTCAAAAACATCATCTCGGACAATATCCTTCCGGGCGATGTGTATGTGCGCGCAAAGGAGCTGCACTTTACCACCGATGTCTCGCGCGCCGTGCTGCTGGTGCGGCAGGTGGACGTGACGGACATCGCCGTGCTTGAGCTGATCCAGAATATGTTCCCGGATCGGCAGCACGATTTCGTGCTCAGCGTGAGCGAGTCGGATATCGTTGTCATCAAGGAGATGGCGCCCGACGAGACGTCGGAGGATGTCTGTGCGCTGGCGGAGACGATCGAGCGCGCCGTGCAGACGGAGCTGCACGTGCAGACGGTCATCGGCATCGGTACGGCGGCAAACCACCTGCGCGAGCTGGCTGACCGCTACAAGGAGGCGCAGGTTGCCATCGAGGTCGGCAAGGTGTTTGAAAACGAGAAGCCGGTCATCCACTATGACAACCTCGGCATCGGCCGCATTATTTATCAGCTGCCGACGACACTGTGCGAGATGTTCCTGTCAGAAGCATTTAAGAAAAACCCCATCGAGGCGCTCGACGAGGATACGCTCGACACGATCAATCGCTTCTTTGAAAACAACCTCAATGTTTCGGAGACGGCGCGCAAGCTCTACGTCCATCGAAACACTTTGGTATACCGGTTGGAAAAAGTCAAGAAGATCACGGGCCTGGATCTGCGTGAATTTGAAGATGCCATTCTCTTCAAGGTCGCGGTCATGGTAAAGAAATACCTCGATTCTCAGAACACCGCCAAGTTCTGAGTTCGCATCCGGGCGGGCGCAAGCCCAACATATTGGAGGACATCTTATGGTTCAAATGAACGATGTGAGGATGGTCTACGGAAACACGGAAGCCGAGGCGCTCAGTGGCGTCAGCTTCACGATCAACGAAGGGGAATTCGTGTTTCTGGTCGGACCGTCGGGCTCCGGCAAGACGACGATCATCAAGCTGATCACCGGCGAGCTGAGTCCCACATCCGGACAGATCACGGTCAACGGCTTTGACATGCAGGGCATCAAGCGCCGCAAGCTGCCGAAGCTGCGCCGGACTCTGGGCGTCATTTTTCAGGATTTTCGCCTGATCGACAAAATGACGGTGTATGAAAACGTTGCGTTTGCCATGCGTGTGGTCGGAGCGTCCAATAAGGAGATCCGACGCCGTGTGCCGCAGGTGCTCGAGCTGGTCGGCCTCGTCGACCGGGAAAAACGCTATCCGGCGGAGCTGTCCGGCGGTGAGCAGCAGCGCGTGGCGATCGCCCGCGCGCTCGTGAACAATCCGCGCATGATCATTGCCGACGAGCCGACCGGGAACCTCGACCCGGTGCGCAGTCTGGAGCTGATGCTGCTGCTGGAGAAGATCAACGAGCTCGGCACCACGGTCCTGGTGGTGACGCACGAAAAGGAACTGGTCGACGCTTTTTCCAAGCGTGTCATCTCGATCGACACCGGAAGAGTCGTCAGCGACGGATTGGACGGGTACTACGGATATGAAGCTGAATAGATTCAATTACCTGATCGCGCAGGGCGTGAAGAACATCTTCACGCACGGCTTCATGTCTTTCGCGTCGATCACGATCATTATTGCGTGTCTGCTCATTATGGGCAGCTTCTCGATGCTGACGCTCAACATCGACAAGAATATTGACCGCCTGCAAAACCAGAATGAGGTCATCGCCTATGTCGATGAGACGCTCTCGGAAGATGAGGCGCGTGCCATTGAGCCGAAGATCGCTGCGCTCGACAATGTCGCCTCTGTCACGTTCGTCACGCGCGAGCAGGCGATGCAGACGTTTACGGCCAAGTATGACTCGGATCTCTTTGACAACATCGACGCGTCGGCCTTCCGCCATCGCTATGTTGTGACGCTCAATGATCTCTCACTCATGAAGGATATGCAGGCCGCGCTCAAGAACATCGATGGCATTGCCGATGTCACGGCGCATCTGGATTACGCGGAAAACTTCATCACGTTCCGGAACATTGTGAGCGTTGTCTCCGTCGTTTTGATCGTGATCCTGATCGCGGTATCCTTGTTTATCATGACCAATACCATCAAGCTTGCCACGTTTGGCCGCCGCGAGGAGATCGCCATCATGAAGATGGTCGGCGCGACGAACTGGTTCATCCGTCTGCCGTTTGTGGTGGAGGGCCTGGTGCTCGGTCTGGTCGGCGGGCTGGTGGCGTTCCTGCTCCAGTTCGGGCTCTATAGTCTGATCGTCGGAAAGATCATGTCCACCATGGCGGCCGGTATCATCACGGTGCTCCCGTTTTCGTCCGTGGCGCTGCCGCTGCTGCTGGTGTTCCTTGGTGTGGGTGTGCTCGTCGGCGTCTTCGGCGGACTCACGGCCATTCGCAATTACCTGAAAGTCTAAGGAGGAAACGAATGAAAACAAATCGCAAAGTCGTTCGGTCCGTTATTTGTGTGCTGCTGGCGCTGATCTTTGTCGTCTCGCTCATGACGGCGCTGATCCCGGTCAACGCATCGGCTGCGTCGCAGTCGGAGATCAATCAGCTCACGCAGCAGCGCAAAGAGCTGCAGGCCAAGCAGAAGGAGCAGCAGAAGACCATCAGCAACCTTCGCGCCAAAAAGGCCAGCATCGTTGAGCAAAAGGCCGCACTGGATCAGGAGATGAATCTGGCACAGCAGGAGATCGAGGTCGTTAAGGAGCAGATCACTGCCTATGACCAGCAGATCGAGGACAAGGGCGTTGAGCTTGAGGCCGCAAAGCAGGAGGAAGAGGCACAGACGGTGCGCTTCCGCGGCTGCGTGCGCCATCTCGAGGAGTACGGCCAGATGTCCTACATTGCCATCCTGCTCGAGGCGACCAGCCTCTCCGATCTTCTTGCCCGTATGGACATGGTCGGCGAGGTCATTGCATACAATAAACAGGTGCAGGCCGACATGACGGCTGCCCGTGAAAAGGTCGAGACCGTCAAGGCCGAGCTTGAAGACGCCCGCGTCGAGCTTCAGGATAAGCAGTCCGAGCTCGAGACCAAGCAGGTCGAGCTGCAGCAGAAGTCCTCCGAGGCCGCCGCACTGCTGGCAAACCTCGAGTCTAATATTGATGCCTATAAGCAGGTGCAGGATCAGTACGCGCAGCAGGAGCAGGCCGTGCAGTCGCAGATCGACAAGCAGGTCGAGGAGCTGCGCCGTCAGGAAGAGGCAAACAAGAAAAACGACCCGAGCTATGATCCGGGCAAGGCCAACGGCGCAACCGGCTCCATGATGTGGCCGTGCCCGTCCTGCCACACGATCACGTCGCCCTTCGGCTGGCGTTATCACCCGATCTATCACACACAGAAGTATCACTCCGGTGTGGATATCGGCGCGAGCTACGGCGCGACGATCGTCGCGGCTGACGGCGGCACGATCATCACGGCGGGCAGCGTGTCCGGCTACGGCAACTGCGTGGTCATCAACCACGGCAACGGCATTACCACGCTCTACGGCCATATGAGCTCCATCGCCGTGCGCGTCGGTCAGAAGGTCTCCAAGGGGCAGACGATCGGCTATGTCGGCTCGACCGGCAACTCCACCGGTCCGCATCTGCACTGGGAGGTCACGGTCAACGGTGTGCGCCAGAACCCGCTCAATTATGCGACCTGATCGAACATATTTTGACGGAATGTAACTGCCGGGCAGCCGGAAAATGGCTGCCCGGCACATCTGCTGCATTGGGGGCTGCCCGATGCAGACGAAAAACAGATGCGGAGGGATCGTATGGACGAACACAAAACGCAGCAGCCGGAGCCGGAAATCGTGCCCGCACGCAGAAAAAGCGGCAGAATGCGCAGCTGGAAGGCGAGTATTCTGGCCTGTGTGATCTGCATTCTGGTCACGGCGCTGGTTACGTCGCTGATCTTTGTCGGCAAATTCGGCGGCAGCCGCAACTATAAGCTCGCGCTCAAATTCGCGCAGGTCAAGCAGGTCGTCGATAAAAACTACATCGGCGATGCCGATGATACGGCCATCAGCGATGCCGCGTCGAGCGCGATCATCAGTGCGATCGGCGACAAATGGAGCTATTACATGACGGCCGAGGAGTATAAGGCCTATCAGATGTACTCGAACAATGAGTACGCAGGTATCGGCGTGACCATTCAGCTCGACGATAAGACGAAGGGCTTTCGCATCACTGCCGTGACGAGCGATTCGCCTGCGGCGAATGCCGGACTCAAGCAGGGGGATATCATCCTCTCGATCGACGGCGAGGACGTCACGGGCAAGACCCTCTCGGAGGTGCAGACCATTATCCGCGCCAAGCTTAACAAGACGCTCAAGCTTACCGTGCAGGATACGGCCGGCAAGAGCCGGACGGTCACACTTGACTGTACGGTTATTTATACTGACCCAGTGACCTATAAGCTCATGGACAACGGCGTCGGCTATGTCCGCATCCGCAATTTTGAGACGGGCGGCGGCACGCGCGCCGTGCAGGCGGTCGACAAGCTGCTCGATCTCGGCGCAAAGTCGCTGGTGTTCGACCTGCGCGATAATCCCGGCGGTCTGCTCTCGGAGCTCATCACGATCCTCGACCACCTGCTGCCGCAGGGTGACCTGTTTGTGAGTGTGGACGGCAGCGGGAAAGAGACCGTTACGCAGAGCGACAGCGTCTGCGTCAAGGTGCCGATGGCGGTCATCGTCAACGGCAACACATACAGTGCGGCGGAGTTTTTCGCAGCCGCGCTGCGTGAATATGACTGGGCGACCATCGTCGGCCAGAATACGACCGGCAAGAGCCGCAGTCAGACGACCATCGCGCTTCCGGACGGCAGTGCCGTGCACATTTCGAGCCGTAAATACCTCACGCCCAATCGTGTGGATCTGTCCGAGCAGGGCGGTCTCGTGCCGGATGTGGTCGTGGCGCCGGGTGCGGACAGTGAGGTCGATGCACAGCTGGAGGCGGCGCTCTCCGCGGTGCGCTGAATGAAATCGTAACCACTGAAATTTCAATGATATAAGGAGACGGATTATGGCGATCGACAGCAGATATAGAATGAGTCAGGAGCGTCTGGACACGCTCAAGGAAGAACTGCACTACCTCGAGACGACCCGCGAGAAGGAAGTCGCGGAGCTCATCAAGGAAGCGCGCTCCTTCGGCGACCTGTCGGAAAACAGCGAGTATGACGAGGCCAAGACCGAGCAGGGCAAGCTCTATTCCCGTATTGCCGAGCTCAATGACCTGATCGAGAACGCTGACGTTGTGGAGAAGGTCGAAGTCGCGGCGGACGTTGTGACCATCGGCAGCCGCGTGCGCGTGCTCGACGTGGATGAGGACGTGGAAGAGGAGTACACGATCGTCGGCTCGCAGGAGGCCAACCCCATGGACGGCCGCATTTCGGACGACAGTCCGTTCGGCTTTGCGCTCAAGGGCCACAAAGTCGGCGAGACTGTCACGGTCGCAGCTCCGGTCGGCGAGCTGCAGTTCAAGATCATCGCCGTCGAAAACGAAAACTGAGGAGCCCGCCATGAACGAAGAGAGAAACAACCAGCCCCAGACGGCAGAGCCGTCCCTGTCGGAGATCCTTCAGGTGCGCCGTGACAAGCTCAAGGCGCTGCAGGATGCGGGGCGCAACCCCTTTGAGCAGACGCGCTTTGCGCGCAGTGCCTACTCTGCGGATATCAAGGAAGATTTTGAAGCCTATGACGGCAAAACGCTGCAGGCCGCCGGCCGCATCATGTCCAAGCGCGGTATGGGCAAGGCCATCTTCTGCGACATTCAGGACGACCGCGGGCAGATCCAGCTCTACGTCCGCAAGGACGCCGTCACGGAGCAGGAGTTTGCCGATTTCCGCAAGTATGACATCGGCGACATCATCGGCGTGAGCGGCTACGCGTTCAAGACCAAGACCGGCGAGATCTCCATCCACGTGCAGCAGGTCACACTGCTCAGTAAGTCTCTGCGCCCGCTGCCGGAGAAATTCCATGGCATGACGAACATGGAGCTGCGCTACCGCCAGCGCTATGTGGATCTCATCATGAACCCCGAGAGCAAGCGCAATTTCCAGATCCGCAGCCGGTTCGTGGCCTACCTGCGCCGCTATCTCGACGGCCTCGGCTTTATGGAGGTCGAGACCCCCGTGCTCAGCCCCATCGCCGGCGGCGCGACGGCGCGCCCGTTCATCACGCACCACAACACGCTCGACATTGACATGTACATGCGTATCGCGACCGAGCTGCATCTCAAGCGCCTGATCGTCGGCGGCATTGAGCGCGTGTATGAGGTCGGCCGCATCTTCCGCAACGAGGGCATGGACACCAAGCACAACCCGGAGTTCACGACCTGTGAGCTCTATCAGGCATACACAAACCTCGATGGCATGATGGATATCCTTGAGGGCATCCTCTCCGGCGCTGCCAAGGAGATCCTCGGCACGTATCAGCTCCAGTGGCTGGGCCACGATGTGGACCTCACACCGAGCTGGCGCCGCGTGACCATGGCTGACGCTGTCAAGGATGTCACGGGGGCCGACTTTATGGCGATCATTGGCGACGCGGATGCGGCGGTCGCCCTCGCCAAGAGCGTGGGCGTGGACATGGAAAACGTTGCCCACACGTGGGGCAACGCGCTCTATGAGACGTTCGACCAGAAGGTAGAGGCCACGCTCATCCAGCCGACGTTTATCACCATGTACCCGGTCGAGGTCAGCCCGCTGGCCAAGCGCAGCCCCGAGCAGCCCGCGCTCACCGAGCGCTATGAGATGTTCATCTGCGGCTGCGAGATGGGCAACGCCTTCTCTGAGCTCAACGACCCCATCGACCAGTACCAGCGCTTCAAGGCGCAGGCCGAAAAGCGCGCCCACGGCGACGAAGAGGCCAACATGATGGACGAGGACTTCGTCATGGCGCTCGAATACGGCATGCCGCCTACCGGCGGCCTGGGCTTCGGCATCGACCGCTGCGCCATGCTGCTGTGCGGCGCAAGCTCCATCCGCGACGTGATCCTGTTCCCGACTATGAAGCCGCTGGATTCCGACAAGAAGCCCGAAACGGCCGAGGACAAGCCGGTCGAGACCGCGCCCGCAGTGGAGGAGAAGATCGATTTTTCCAATGTGGAGATCGAGCCGCTGTTTGCCGATTTTGTGGACTTTGACACGTTCAGCAAGTCCGATTTCCGCGCTGTGAAGGTCAAGGCCTGCGAAGCCGTGAAGAAGTCGAAGAAGCTCCTGAAGTTCACGCTCGACGACGGTACCGGCGAGGATCGCGTGATCCTGAGCGGCATTCATCAGTATTATGAGCCGGAGGAGCTGGTGGGCAAGACCTGTATCGCCATCACGAACCTCCCGCCGCGCCCGATGATGGGTATCGACTCCTGCGGTATGCTGATCTCCGCCGTCCATCACGAAAACGGCGAGGAAAAGCTCCATTTGCTGATGGTCGATCCGCACATCCCGGCAGGCGCAAAGCTCTATTGAGTATTGGCGGCGGGAAACCGAGTGCGATACATTCGTTCGTGAAACGCTGTCCATCAGGTGCAAGGATTTTGCGCGTCTGCGTGCAAGATCCTTGCACTTTTTCCGAAACGCTGCTGTGCCTGTGGTCCGCAGTGTTTGAGCGGATCTATGAGAGGAGTTTGGACTAATGAAGTATCCTATACTGGGCAGAGAACGGCGGCGTCCGATCGCACTGTCAGCCGTTGGAACAGTTCTGGTGCTCGCGTTTGCCTGTGTACTGTTTACTCTGACGGTGCTGGCGATCCAGCCGGGACTGCTGCCGGATACGCTCGCGGCGTTTTGGGAGGATAAGCTGCTGATTCCGCTGAACATTTTTCCGGTATGTGTTGTCCTCATTGTGTGCTATTGCTTGACCGGAAATGCATTTTCGGCGGCCGGGATCGGCGGCCTGGTCGTAAATCTGCTGTCCTATATCAATCTGGTCAAGACAGATTGCCGCAACGACCCCTTCGTCCCGGCGGACTGTGCACTGCTCCGGGAGGCTGCGAATGCGGTGGGGGATTATCAGCTGGATCTCCACTGGGGTACTCTGGCTGCAATTCTGCTGCTGAGCGCAGTATGTTTTGCGTTGGCCTACTGGTCACGGGCACGTAAGCCGAGATGGTATGTGCGCAGCATCATGGCGCTGGTGGTGCTGGCTGTGTTTGGCGCGAGCATGGTCAAGGTCTATCCGAGCGGGGATATTTACGACCGGCGCGGCGTGGGTACCGTGAAAGTCTCAAAGAGCAATGTGCCGGAGGTGTTCCGGCTGTGCGGCTTCCCATACTGCTTTTTGCACAATTACAACTTGTATCCGGTCGAAAAACCGGACGGATATCAAAAAACGCAGGTCGAGACGCTGATCGATCAGGATTCGCAGCATTATGTGCAGCCGAAGGTACAGCCAAACATCCTCTTCCTGATGTGCGAGTCCTACAGTGACCTGTCTGATGCGGATGTATTTGCCTACACCGAGGAGGACAATCCGATGCACGGTTTCCACGAGCTGGCGGATTCACCGCGTGCCCGGAGCGGTCATATTGCCGTAAGCAATTTCGGTGCGGGAACGGCAAATACGGAGTTTGATGTTTTGACCGGTATTCAGACAAACATGATCTCTACGACCAATGTATCCGCCTTTCGCGTGGTGCATAAGGCGGTCAACGCACTGCCGTGGGACTATCAGCAGGCGGGCTATTCGACCCTGTTCATGCATCCGGGCTACAGTTGGTTTTATAACCGGGACAGTGTTTATCAGTTCCTCGGCATGGAGGAGCGTATCTTTAACGAGAACTACACGCAAGCGGATCAGAAGGGGACGATGATCTCTGACGACGCCTTCGCCGACCATCTGATCTCCGAGCTGGATGCACGCTTGGGCGGGGATACGCCCCTGTTTGCCTACGGCGTGAGCATCCAGAACCATCAGGCTTACACCTATGGGAAATATGGCTTTGTGCCGGAGCAGCCGCCGCTGAACACGACGATCTCGGACGAGGCCATGGAGCCCCTCTCAGTATATATGGAGGGCGTCCGCGACTCTACGGCGATGCTGACCAAGCTGTGCAATTATCTGGACACACGCCCGGAGCCCGTGCTGCTCGTGTTTTATGGCGACCATCTGCCGGCCCTGGGGCAGGATTACGGTGTGTATCAAGAGCTGGGACTCCCGATCGGTATGACCGATACCTCTGCGCACGTACTGGAAACCTATGAGACGCCTTACCTCATTTGGGCGAACGAGGCTTATGCACCGGACTGCGATTTTGACGCGCTCGAGCTTCCGGAGACCATCAGCTCAAGCTATTTGGGCGCGGCGGTGTACGAGCTGACCGGAATGTGTGGGATGGACCCCTATTTCGATATGCTCAACGCAGTGCGCCGGAGTCTGCCGGTCATCAACCACGACGTATATCTGGATGCTTCCGGGCAAGCGATCACCCGGCTTACCTCGGAGCAGGAGGCACAGATCAGGTGCCTGCAGTGGTGGAAGTATTACCGCCTCAAGGATGAGGCGCTGCTGGAGCATTGTGCCAGCTGAAACAAAAACCCCCTTTGAGAACGCAGTTCTCAAAGGGGGTTGTGTTTTGGGTTCACTCCGTGCGCTGCGCCGGCGGCTCACTGATGATCAAAGAGGATGAACAGCAGGCTCGACAGGCACAGCAGGAAGGGGTAGAACAGCAGCGGGATGATGTCAAACGCACTGACGGCATAGCCCAGCGTGGCGCAGGTGGACAGCGCAACCAGCATCTGCGCGCCGTAGGGGAGGATTCCCTGAAAGATACACGAGAACGTGTCCAGCAGGGAGGCGGAACGCTTGGAGCTGATGCCGTACTCCTCGGCGACCTCTTTGGCGATCGGCCCCGCCATGACGATGGCAACGGTGTTGTTGGCGGTGGCAATGTCCATGAGGCCCACCAGCAGACCGATGCCAAGCTGACCGCCGCGCTTTCCGCGAAACACCCGGCGGATGAAGGCGAGGATGCTCTCGAAGCCGCCGTAGGCGCGGATAAGGCCGCACAGAGAGGCGACCAGCAGCGTCACCAGAATGGTCTCGAACATACCCGACACGCCGCCGCCCATGTTGCCCATGAGCTCCAGCGCCGTGACCTGCCCGGTGATGAGCGTGATGGCAGCGCCGGCAGCAATGCCGATGAGCAGCACCACAAACACATTCAGGCCGAGGATGCCGCCGATGAGCACCAGCAGATAGGGGATGATGAGCACCAGATCATGATCACCGGAGACGGCACTCTGCACATCCGTGCCCAAGGATACGGCGATGATCAGCACCAGCGCCGCCAGTGCGGCGGGCAGGGCGATCTTGAAGTTTGCGCGGAACTTATCCTTCATTTCCGTGCCCTGCGTGGAGCAGGCGGCGATCGTGGTGTCGGAGATGAAGCTGAGGTTGTCGCCGAACATTGCGCCGCCCATGACAGAGGCGATGCACAACGGCAGATCAAAGCCGGAGCTGGCGGACACGGCCACGGCGATGGGGGCGAGGAGCGTGATCGTGCCAACGGAGGTACCCATGGCCATTGATACGAAGCACGCCACCACGAACAGCACCGCGACCGCCAGCTTCACCGGAGCGATGGACAGCAGGAAGTAGGCCACGGCCTCAGCGCTCGTGCGCCCGGTGACGCCCACAAAGATACCGGCGACCAGAAAGATCAGGATCATGGTGACGATGTTCTTGTCGCCGATGCCCTGTCCCATCAGCACCAGCTTTTCATCAAAACTCACACTGCGATTTTGCAGGCAGGCAACCAGCAGAGCCACCAAAAAAGCAACGACGATGGGGATCTGATAGAAACCCATCTCGATTTTCAGCACATATTCCAAAACGATGCCCAGCACCAGGTACAGCACCAAAAAGACGGCGACAGGCAGCAAAGCGACGGCCTTCGGGGCCGGTTTCTCATTCATGACGATCATACTCCTTTGTTTTTTTGGCAATCCATGCACAAACATCCGCGGAAAATGGTAACATATAGTGCGAAGAATGTCAACGAAGAAACAAACAGCCCGTCGGATGAAGACTTTTCCGCGGCCGCCGGACGGCCTGCTGCAGGCGGTGGGTGCTGCCAAACGCCGGCCGATGCAAAAGCCTTTGAGAACATTCCGCTCTCAAAGGCTTTTGTGTTTTTGCTATGCTTCGGCGCGCAGCCGGTCACTGAAAATTCGTTCCGTAGATCTTCTCGGCGATCTTCTTCGGACCGAAATCGACGATGACAACGCCGTAGGCTTTCCCGGCCTCCCATTCATAGGCGTAGAGATCAAGATTGATGTCCTTGGCGTATTCCTTCGGGTGCCCCACCGCGCCGCTGCCGCTTGTGGAGGTGAAGTTCAGGAAGAAGGTGTCATCCGCTGCACGGCTGCTGTCGAGGCAGGTGCGGATGGCGGTGATCTTGTCGCCGACGTCATAGTTGTAGCGATCCTGCACGCACAGCGTCTCGCGGCCGTTGATCACGGACTCCGCGGTGGGGTCGGTGAGAACGGTGCGGTCGCCCTGATCCGCCCAGCCGAAGTACAGCCCGCAGCGATCCGAGCCGACCTGCAGCTTGTCGTCAAAGCGGGTGGCGAGCACGATCCTGCCGCGCACCGCGCCCATGGTCGGGATCTCGTTTTTCAGATACCAGCGCTCGGATGCCTGATTGATCATCTCGTAGAGCGCTTTCTGCACGGCGGCAACGTCGTCCTTGCTGTTTTCGGCCTTCATGCACATGATGACCGTTTCGCTCTGATGCTCGTCGAGGAAGGCGTAGACGTCTTTGAGTACGTCAGCCAGCGTGAGCGTTCTGGAAAACGGGGAGTCGGAGACCTTGCATCTGGCGATGTTGTGCTTGAGCACGAGCGTCTCCTGACCGGAGCGCTTTTCGAGCACCAGACGCATATCGAGATAGCGGTAGCCATATTTGAGCTGCGTGGCGATGCTCGCATCCTGACACTGGAAAATGTAGCGCATATCGACGTTCTGCGTGCAGCTGTCGTGCGTGCCGGGGATGGACATGTTGCTGAGCTTTGTCTCGTCGGGTATATTCTCCATCCAGGTGACCGCGCGCACGTCGGCAGCCTCGGCCGGCGTCGCGGCAAGGCCCGCAAAGACGCAGACCATCATGCACATAAGCAGCGCACAGGCCAGAAGGCGGTGTTTGGTGTCTGTCATGATTTTCTCTCCTCATCTATTTTCGCGCTCGGGCTGCACTGCCTGTGCAGCGCAGCACCGGCGCGGCAATATGGTAAGAGCAGTATATCATAACAACATGGTCTTGGGAACAGAAATCTTGTCCGTTCCGTTTTCCGGGGTGCCTGACGGGATATTAACATGGTAGAAAAAGCCGATGATCTGTGGTAAACTATTTTATACCACCAATTCCTGCGCACCGCAGCGCAGCGGAGGATGCCCTTATAAAATATCGTGAAAGCGAGGAGAAGACTATGGAGACTGAGCGCCGCATTTCCACCGGTATCGACGGCCTCGATGAGGCGATCGATTACCTTCGTCCGGGCGACACGGTCGTCTGGCAGTGTGAACACATCAGCGACTATATGTATGTCGCAACAAGATTCGTGACCAATGTTGCCCGTAAGGGCGACCGCATCGTCTACATACGCTTTGCTGATCACGAGGAGATCATGGATACGGCGGCGCTGCGCGAGCGCGGCGCAAATGTCGAGAAATACGAGCTCGATCCGCGCGTGGGCTTTGAGACCTTTGCCGTGCAGGTGCACCGCATCATTGACAAGGAGCCGCTCGGCACGTTTTTCGTGTTCGACTGCCTGTCGGATCTGCAGAAATATTGGTTTTCCGACCTGATGATCTCAAACTTTTTCCTGCTGATCAACCCATTTCTCATCCGGCGTCAGGCGGTCGCGTATCAGCCGATCGATTATGAAAAGCACACCTATGAGACCATGTCGCGCATCCGCCGCGAGACACCGCTGCTCGCCAACATCCGCACGCTCGACGGCAGTGTCTATATCCATGCCGTCAAGGTGCGCGGCCGCAGCACGCAGACGACGTATTTTCCGCTGAAGATCACCGGCGCGAAGTGGCGCGCCCTGACCTCCAGCGCGGATAACTATGCCGTCTTTGAGCGCTTCACCCAGACGGGGGAGCGGCGCGACTGCTGGGACAGCATGTTTGACTCAGTCTCCGACGGGCACGAGCCGACGGATGCCGACGGAAAGCTCCTTAAGGAGAATATGCTCCGCTGTCTGCTCGGCAACGAGCCGACGCGCCTTGCCCTGTGCCGGAAATACTTCTCCATGCGCGACCTGCTGTACATCAAAAACCGCGAGATCGGTACGGGCTGCATCGGCGGCAAGGCGGCCGGCATGCTCCTGGCGCGCAACATCCTGCGCGATGAGGCGCCGGAGCTCTACCGCACACGTGTCGAGCCGCATGATTCCTACTACATCGGGGCGGACGTCTTTTACACCTACGGTGTGCAAAACGGCCTGTGGTCGTCCCGTATCCGCATGGTCGAGGAGGCGGACTACATCGAATATGCACAGCCCATCCGTGAGCTGCTGCTCAACGGTACGTTCATGCCGAGCATCAAGGAGCAGTTCTTGTCTATGCTCGAATATTTCGGCCAGTCGCCGATCATCGTGCGCTCCAGCTCGATCCTCGAGGACGGCTTCGGAAATGCCTTTGCGGGCAAGTATGAGAGCGTGTTCTGCCCCAATCAGGGCAGTCTGGAGCAGCGCTATGCCGTCTTTGAGCGCGCGGTCAAGCAGGTTTATGCCAGCACCGTCAACCCGGATGCCATCCGCTACCGCGCCGAGCGCAAACTTCTCGACCGCGACGAGCAGATGGCGCTTCTGGTCATGCGCGTCTGCGGCGATGTGCACGGGGATTATTACTACCCGCACATCGCGGGCGTCGGCCACTCCAAGAACCTGTATCTCAACCGGCAGAACGCTTCGGAGGAGAATAAGGGGATGCTGCGGCTCGTGTTCGGCATGGGCACGCGCGCGGTCGACCGCGAGGCCGACGACTATGCGCGGCTGCTCAATATGGATTACCCGACGGCACCGCCTATGGTCGCCTACGGTGACGAGTATAAGTACTCGCAGCATAAGATGGATGTGATCGCGCTCAAGGACAATGCGTTTGAGACCGTTCGCGTGCAGAGCATCGACAAGCGCGACATCAAGGCGGATCCCTCCCTGTTCATGGAGCGGGACTATCCGACCGTTTCGCGCCTGCGTGAGATGGGGCTGAGCACGGCGGACGCACCGGATATTCTGAATTTCCGAAAGCTATTGCGCAATACTGACTTCACCGATGTCATGACAGAGGTGATGCGTGTGCTCGAGGAGAAGTACAGCTACCCGGTTGATATCGAGTATGCCTGTAACTTCGATCAGGACGGCAATTACCGCGTCAATCTCCTCCAGTGCAGACCGCTGCAGACGCGCGGCGTCGGTGCGGCCGGCGTCATGCCGAATGTGAAGGAGTTTTATTTCCGCACGAGCGGCAACTTCATGGGCGGAAACGTCTGCCTGCCCATCCGTTATGCCGTCATGGTTCAGGTCGAACCGTATCTGGACTTGCCGGAGCAGCGGAAATATCAGGTCGCGCGCAAGCTGGGTGAACTCAATAATCGCCTGCGCGGTGAGGGGACGATCCTGCTTGGCCCGGGCCGCTGGGGCACGACCACGCCCAGCCTCGGCGTTCCGGTGCATTTCATGGAGATCAACCGCTTCGACTGCATCGCGGAGCTCGCCTACAGCTCGCACGGTCTGCGTCCGGAGCTGAGCTACGGCAGCCACTTCTTCCAGGACCTCGTGGAGGCCGGGTCGTTTTATGTCGCGCTCTATCCGGGGGAGGACGGCTGCGTATTTCAGGACACGCTCTTTGCAGACTGCGAGAACGTGTACGCGCAGCTCATGCCGTCCGATGCTGAGGATGTGATGGCGGATGTCATCCGCGTCTATGACCTCGGCAAGGATCAGGCCATTCTCTATTCCGAGGTCGGGAGCCAGACGTGCTTCCTCGCCAAGGTCTGAGTGCGCCGGAGCGGCGCGCTGTGTACTGCAGGCCGACTATTCTATCAGCACACCGCCCGCACCGTTTGCGCCGTTTTGCATGGTGCGGGCGGCTTTTGTGCTCCGGTCAGGCTCCGGACGCAAACAACAGTTGCGGTGCGCGCACTTTTGCGGTATAATCAAACCAATTTGTGCCTAGTGCGTGAAAGGAAACAACATCATGGGTAATGACACAAACGTCAATAACCGCGACGGCTTTCGCAGCCGCGGCGGCTTCATCATCGCCTGCATCGGCTCTGCCGTCGGCATGGGCAACATCTGGCGCTTCCCGACGCTGGTGTCCCAGTGGGGCGGCATGACCTTCCTCATCCCGTACTTCCTCTTTGTCATCCTCATCGCCTCTACCGGCGTCATCGGGGAGTTTGCACTCGGCCGCGCGGGCGGCGCAGGCCCGGTCGGCTCGTTCGGTATGTGCACCGAGGCGCGCTTCGGCAAACGCAAGCCGGGCGAGCTCGTCGGTTACATCCCGGTGCTCGGGTCGCTGGCGCTGGCCATCGGCTACACCTGCGTCATGGGCTGGATCTTCAAGTATACGTTTCTGGCGTTTGACGGCGGACTGTCTGCCATGGGTCAGGATATGGATGCGATCGTCGGCAGCTTCAACGCCACTGCCGGCGCGTGGGGCGCAAATGTCTGGGTCGTGGTCGCAGTTGCGGTGAGCTTTTTCATCATGTCGTTCGGCATTGCCGGCGGCATTGAAAAAGCCAACAAGGTCATGATGCCGATCCTGTTTTTCCTTTTTGTCGCACTCGGCATCTATGTGTTCACGCTGCCCGGCGCGTCGGGCGGCTATCGGTATATCTTCACCATCAAGCCCGAGGGCCTGCTCGACCCGTATGTCTGGATCTATGCCTTTGGTCAGGCGTTTTTCTCCCTGTCTGTTGCGGGCAACGGCAGCGTGATCTACGGCTCTTACCTCAGCAAAAACGAGTGCATTCCAAGCTCTGCGCGCAACGTCGCGCTCTTTGACACGATCGCGGCGCTGCTGGCGGCATTTGTCATCATCCCCGCCATGGCGGCCGGCGGCGCTGAGCTCGATGCCGGCGGTCCGGGGCTGATGTTCATCTACCTCGTCCACGTCATGAACGGCATGGCGGGCGGGCGCATCGTGGCGATGGTATTTTTCCTGTGTGTGTCGTTTGCGGGCGTCACGTCGATCATCAATCTCTATGAGGCACCGGTTGCATCCCTGCAGGAAAAGCTCGGCCTCAAGCGCGTGCCGGCAACGGCGGTGATCCATGTGATCGGTCTTGCAGCCGCGCTGTGCATTCAGGCCATTGTCTCACAGTGGATGGATGTTGTATCCATCTATATCTGCCCGCTGGGCGCGCTGCTCGCGGCAGTAATGTTCTTCTGGATCGGCGGTAAAAAGCTCGTGCTCGAGAGCGTCAACCTTGGCGCGCGCAAGCCCATCGGCGGCTGGTATTATCCGGCCGGCAAATATGTCTACTGCGCCAGTGTGCTTGTGGCGCTGATCGCCGGGGCGATCCTCGGCGGCATCGGATAAGGATTCCATATGAAAGCGGCGCTCCGTTCCCGGGGCGCCGCTGAGACTGTCAAAAAAGCACTGCTTTTTTGACAAAGGGGTTTGCGGCCTGACCGCAGCGCGCACGTTTGCAGGCCGAGAAGTATTTTCTTCGCCGCACATGTCGCCGAAGAAAATGATTGGACTTCTTTGCGCCTGCGGGCGCAAACTCTGCGAGGCCTTTTTGATAAGCCGGGACAGGCGGCGTTTCCGTTTTTGTATTTTCTCTCTTTTTCTCCCTTTTTCAAGGAAAGCAGTGCTGCGCGGCGTTCGTTTTCACGCCGCGGGTGCTTGTCTTTCTGCTCAGAAAAGTATGTAAATCTTTGTGCAGGTTCACGGTTTTTTGTCGTTTTGCCTGTTAAAATTTAGATTTTTCGTTTCTCTCTTGTGCAACTTTTCCGATTCCGCTATAATAATGCCTTGAGGTGATTTTCATGTTCAAAATCGTGAATAACGAGAGATTATCTGACAATATGTTCCGCGTCACGTTCGAGGCCCCGCTCGTTGCCCGCAAGGCACAGCCGGGTCAGTTTTTGATGTTCCGCGTCGACGAGTTCGGCGAGCGCATGCCCATCACGATCTCTTCTTATGATCGCGAGGCCGGTACCGTGTCGGTCATCATGCAGCGCGTCGGCAGCACGACGGCTCTGCTCGCCGGCAAGAAGGCCGGAGACTATGTGGCAGACGTCGTCGGTCCGCTCGGCAACCCTGCCGAGTTTGACAATATGCACAAGGTTGTTGTTGTCGGCGGCGGCTCGGGCTGCGCCATCGCATGGCCGCAGGCCAAGGAGGCGCACCGTCTCGGCTGCGATGTCGACATCATCGCCGGCTTCCGCACCAAGGGCATCGTCGTGCTCGAGGAAGAGATGCGCGCCTGCTGCGATCATCTGTACATGATGACCGACGACGGCACCTACGGCGAGAAGGGCTTCACCACCGTCAAGCTCAAGGAGCTGCTGGAGAAGGCCAAGGCCGAGGGCAAGCAGTATGACCACTGCATCTGCATCGGCCCGCTGCCGATGATGAAGTTCGTGTGCCAGATCACGAAGGAATACGGCGTGGCCACGATGGTCGATATGAACTGCATCATGATCGACGGCTCCGGCATGTGCGGCGGCTGCCGCCTGACCGTGGACGGCAAGATGAAGTTCACCTGTGTCGACGGTCCGGAGTTTGACGGCCACCTTGTCGACTTTGACGAGGCGATCGCCCGCTCCAAGATCTATGAGGCGCAGGAGCAGAAGGTGTTTGAGCGCCGCCACCACTACTGCAATCTGCAGGCCATGGCCGACGCTGAGGAAGCCGCACGTGAAAAGGAGGAGAAGTAATCATGGCGAATATGTCTCCCACGAAAAATCCGATTCCGGAGCAGGACCCGAATGTCCGCAACAAAAACTTCGAAGAAGTCGCGCTTGGCTACACCGTCGAGATGGCGGTCGATGAGGCCAACCGCTGCCTGAATTGCCCGCGCCCGGCCTGCATGTCCGGCTGCCCGGTCAATGTCAAGATCCCGCAGTTCATCGCCTGCGTCCGTGAGCAGGACTTCAAGGGCGCTTACCACAAGATCCTTGAGGACAGCTCCCTGCCCGCCATCTGCGGCCGTGTCTGCCCGCAGGAGAAGCAGTGCGAGAGCAAGTGCGTGCGCGGCATCAAGGGCGAGCCCGTCGGCATCGGCCGTCTGGAGCGCTTCGTCGCCGACTGGAACCGCGAGAACGCCGACGAGATGCCCGAGAAGATCGCCACCAACGGCCACCGCGTCGCGGTCATCGGCTCCGGCCCGTCCGGCCTCGCCTGCGCGAGCGACCTGGCCAAGCTCGGCTATGACGTGACCGTCTACGAGCACTTCCACAAGGCCGGCGGCGTGCTGGCTTACGGCATTCCCGAGTTCCGTCTGCCGAAGGCCATCGTGCAGAAGGAGATCGACAAGCTCGTGGCCATGGGCGTCAACATCGTGTGCGACGCAACCATCGGCAAGTGCATGAGCATCGACGAGCTGCTCGGCAAGGACGCCGACCACCTCCTCGGCGACGAGAAGTACGAGGCCGTGTTCATCGGCTCGGGCGCCGGTCTGCCGAAGTTCCAGAACATCCCGGGTCTGAGCTACTGCGGCGTGTTCTCCGCCAATGAGTTCCTCACCCGCATCAACCTCATGCACGCCTATGACGAGCGCTACGACACCCCGCTCATGCCCATCCACGTGACGGCCGTCGTCGGCGCCGGCAATGTCGCCATGGACGCCGCGCGCTGCGCCAAGCGTCTGGGTGCGGACGTGACGGTCGTGTACCGCCGCGGCGAGGAGGAGATCCCCGCCCGCAAGGAAGAGTACGAGCACGCAAAGGAAGAGGGCATCAACTTCCACCTGCTGTGCAACCCCATCGAGATCCTCGCCGACGACAACGGCTGGGTCCGCGGCCTCAAGTGCATCCGCATGGAGCTCGGCGAGCCCGACGAGAAGGGCCGCCGCCGTCCGATCGAAGTGCCGGGCAGTGAGTTTGAGATGGCCTGCGACTCCGTCATCATGGCGCTGGGCACCTCCCCCAACCCGCTGCTGCGCAAGGCGACGCCGGACCTCGAGTACAGCGACCGCGGCGGCATCGTCGTCAAGGACGACACCGTGACGACCATGAAGGACGGCGTGTTCGCCGGCGGCGACGCCGTCACCGGTGCGGCCACCGTCATCAAGGCGATGGGCGCCGGCAAGAAGGCCGCGGCTGCCATCGACGCGTACATCAAGAGCAAGTAAGCACATATATAAGATCAGCGGGCATCCGACGGATGCCCGCTGATCGGTTTTAAAGGAAACGCCTTCCCCACCAAGGGGAAGGCTTTTCTTTATGCCTGCGCGGGGAGATTGAGCACGAGGGCCAGAAACTCCAGCGGCGTGTCGCCGTCGTTGCGCAGGAAATGACTTTCGCCGTCACCCGTGAAGGTCACGGTACCGGCGTCCACGGTCGTCGTCTCACCGTTGCTGCGGTACGTGCCGTGCCCGGAGAGGAAGTAGTACACTTCATAGTTGCCGTGGTGGGTATGCTCGCCGACTTCGCAGCCGGGCTGCAGCACCATGCGGGCGCAGACCGTACCGGCGCCGAGCATCTCCTCCGGAGAGAGGATAGCATAGCGCTCGAGATGGCCGGCACCGCCTTTGAGGTGCTCAAGGCGCTCGGGCACATCGGGGAGCTTGCGGATGAATGCCATAGAGATCAGCCTCCTTTTTGGTTGTGCTATATTCGTAGCACACGGCTGCGAAAATTGCAACCATTTTTCGCGCGGAGGCCGGCAGGTTTCGCATTTTAAATATAAAAAATCCACGCGCTTGGCGTGGCGTCATCCGGCTCTATGGCTTCTCACTTGCTGCTGGGTTCCCAGCTGACATCCGAGAAGATCAGGTCGTCCAGGTCCTGGACTTGATTGGTACGCATAACGTTATCACGCTCCTTTCTTTTTCAGTTGCTCTCAGTTTAGCAGATGATTTGCAGGATTGCAAGCGGTTTTTCAACAGTTTACACATATTTTACATATCGCTTTGCAGCACAACGTACAAATGACCGGGCGCTTCCTGCAGGAAGCGCCCGGGAAGCCTTCATTTATACAGATCCAGAAATTCCTCAAGGCAGAGGTTGTTTTCCATGATGTACGCCGCCGCCTCTTTGCCGACATAGCGGAAGTGCCACGGCTCGTACATGACGCCGGTGACGCTCTCCTTGTCGGCGGGATAGCGCAGGATGAAGCCGTACTCCTGACAGTGGGCATACATCCACTGGAAGAGGGCGGTCTTTTCCAGATCGCGTGTCTTGACCTCATAGAACTTGTCGGTGATATCGGCGCACAGGCCGAGCTGATGCTCGCTCGTGCCGGGACGGGTAACGATGCGGGCGGCTGCAGCCTCGTCACCACCGCACTGCCCGACCTTGCGGGTGAAGAGGTACGACTGCTCGCTGTAGCTGCGGTACGTGCTCGACAGGCACACGCTCAGCCCCTCGGCACGCGCGGCGGCGATGAATTCCTTGAGCGCGTCCACGGCGCGGCCGTCAAAATACCGGCCGCCCTCCAGCTCCGCCAAGTCCTCCGGTACGGCCTCGCCGATCGGGTTTTGCGCGTTGACGAGCGTGAGCTCCCAGCTGCCGGTGTTGACCTTCGGCAGGCCATTGTCCGGCTCGGGCGTGGGCGTGGGCGCAGCGGGCACGACCGGCGTGGGCGTTGCGGCGGCGGACTGCGCAGGAGTATCCATCGGCGGCAGCACACGCAGCGCGACGATGGCGGTCAGCGCCAGAATGAGCGCGACACATAAAACGGTTTTGAGAGCTTTTCGCATCGTATCCCCACATCCTCAGTGACAGTTCTCGGCACAAAATGGCCGAAATTATGGTATCACGTTTCCGGCGGCGGGTCAATCCCAAAACCGCCGCTTGACACGCACCGCCGAAGCGGATAAACTATCCGGGAAGGAGAGATGACCCCATGCAAAGTGATTATTCCGGCCGCCCGCTGCGGCTGTTTTTGACTTTTTACCGGCCGCACCGGCGGCTGTTCGCGCTCGATCTGCTCTTTTCGCTGCTCTCATGTCTGGCAGATCTGGCGTTTCCCTATGTCTCGCGGCAGGCGATGCAGAATCTGCTGCCGCTGGGACTGTTCCGCACATTCTTCGCCATCATGGCGGCGCTTCTGGCAGCATACCTGCTCAAGGCCGTGTTCAAATACGCTGTGACCGTCATCGGCCACCAATGCGGCGTGCTCATCGAAGCGGATATGCGTCAGGAGCTCTTTGAGCATCTGCAGACGATGAGTTTCCGCTTCTTTGACTGCAACCGCACGGGCGTGCTCATGAGCCGCATGACGAGCGACCTCTTTTCCATTACGGAGCTGGCGCACCACGGGCCGGAGTATCTGCTCACGGCGGTGGTCACGCTCGGCGGCGCGCTCGCGATCCTGGCGCCGATCTGCTGGCAGCTTGCGCTCGTGCTGCTGCTGCTCGTGCCGCTGTCGCTGTGGATCACGATCCGCCAGCGCAAGCGCATGAACGACGCAAACGTCGCCGTCAAGCGCCGGCAGGCCGAGATCAACACCGTCATCGAGTCCGGCATCTCCGGCGTGCGCACAGCCAAGGCGTTCACGAACGAGGCCGTCGAGCGCGAGAAGTTTCTCGCCTGCAACGACCGCTACAAGCACAGCAAGACCGACTGGTACCGCGCCATGGGCGTGTTTCAGGGCGGGATGGAGTTTACGATGTCGGCCATGCAGGTCGTGGTCATCGCGCTCGGCGGCGCGTACATCATGCGCGGCCAGATCGACTACATCGACCTCATCACGTTCTCGCTGTACGTGACGACGTTCATCTCACCTATCCGCACGCTGGTCAACTTCATGGAGGTGTTCACCGACGGCACGGCCGGCTTCCAGCGCTTTCTGGAGCTGATGCGCGTGCAGCCCGACATTGCCGACGCGCCGGACGCCAGACCCCTGCCGTCGGTGCGCGGACAGGTGGATTATAACGACGTGAGCTTCGACTACGCTGAGGGCGCGACCGTGCTCTCGCACGTGGATCTGCACATTGCGCCGGGTGAAACGCTGGCCGTCGTCGGTCCGTCGGGCGGCGGCAAGACGACGCTGTGCCAGCTGCTGCCGCGGTTTTACGATGTCACGTCCGGCTCGGTGTGCATCGACGGCATCGACGTGCGCACCGTGACGCAGGCGTCGCTGCGCCGCTGCGTCGGCGTGCTGCAGCAGGAGGTCTTCCTCTTTGCCGACACCATCCGCGAAAACATCCGCTACGGCCGCCCCGACGCCACCGACGCCGAGATCGAGCAGGCCGCGCGCTATGCCGAGATCGACCGCGAGATCCGCGCCATGCCCGACGGCTATGACACCTATGTCGGCGAGCGCGGCGTCATGCTCTCCGGCGGGCAGAAGCAGCGGCTGAGCATCGCGCGCCTGTTTCTGAAAAACCCGCAGATCCTCATCCTCGACGAGGCCACGAGCGCGCTCGACTCCGTGACCGAGCAGCGCATCCAGAACGCGCTCGACACACTCGCCCGCGGCCGCACGTGCATCATCATCGCCCACCGGCTGAGCACCGTGCAGGGTGCCGACCGCGTCGCCGTGATCGACGGCGCGCATGTCTGCGAGCAGGGCACACCCGCCGAGCTCATCGCGCGCGACGGCAAATACGCAGCGCTCTGCCGCGCACAGCACCTCATTTAAATACAGACGCCGAGCGCGCCGGATCGCACGATCCGGCGCGCTTTTTCCGTCTGAAACTCAGTCCCCGATGTAAGTAAAGCGGCGCACGACCTGCCCGTCGCGCTCGATCTGCTCGTCCCACATGGCGGCAGGACGCACCCAGACCCCGCGCTCCCCATAGAGCGCGCGGTAGACGACCATGGGCTCGAGCGTCTCCGAATGCGTGGCGACAAACAGCAGTTCATATTCCTTCCCCTTGAAGTGGCGGTAGCGCCCGGGGCGCAGCATCTGCGGCGCGCTCATGCCTTGTCCTCCGGCATGCCGAAGCTCTGGATGAGCAGGCGCGTGAGCGCGTGCGCACCGTCACGCGTGAGCATGATGCTCGCGACCTCATCGACCGTCTTTTCCGGCATATCGATCAGTCCCTTTGGCTGAGGCGTGTAGTTGTGCTGCACATACATATGGTAGAAGCTCAGCGAGCACTCCGAGCGGTTGTCGTTGACCGAGACGTTGAACACATTGGCAAACTGGGGCTTCATATCGCCACCTCCTGTAACCTTTCTGCGCCCATTATACCACAGTGAGCGCAAAACCGCCGCGTCAATTTTTGTACGTTTTCCAGAAAACTGTCCAAAAACTATTGCAGCATCGGACACATCGTCGTATAATGTGACCATCCAAATGCGAATTTTTTCACATGGAGGGAAGCGTAGATTGAAAGACCTGAAGCATCTTTACGAATTTGAAAAGCTGCTCGAGAGCGCCAACAACGCGCTCGTACAGCAGGCGTGTGCCGAGGGGAAGCACGCGCTGGCCTACACCTGCTACCACATGCCGGAGGTGCTGCTCAACACCGGAAACTGCTTTTCGGTGCGCCTGCGCGCACCGCTGACGGGGTCGCTGGACATCTCGTCGTACTACATGTCAAACTTCATCTGCGACTACTGCAAGTCGCTGCTGGAGCGCGGCATCGAGGGCGGCTACAACTTCCTGTCCGGTCTGATGGGCACGGAGACGTGCTCGGAGATGAACCGCGCGCTCGAGCACTTCGAGCTGCTGCGGCTCGTGGACAATGAGCAGTTTTTCGTGACCTTTCTCGACATGCCCTTCAAGGTCACGGAAAACACCGTGCGCCACTATGTCGACCAGCTCCGGCGCAAGGTGCTCACGCCGCTGCAGGAGGTCTACGGCGTGGACGTGTCGGACGATGCACTGCGCAAGGCGGTCGCCGAGCACAACGAGGTCTGCCGCATCCTGACCGAGATCGGTCAGTTCCGCAAGGAAGAAAACCCGCGCATCACGGGCTATGAGTACCACATCCTGAACCTTGTGAGCTACTGCTGCCCGAAATATCTCATCGTCGACAAGCTGCGCGAGACGCTCGAGGAGCTGCGCCAACGCGAGCCCGATGTGAAGCCGCGCTTTCGCGTGAAGATTGCCGTCGTCGGCAGCGAGATCGACGACCCCGGCTTCACCAAGCTCGTCGAGGATGCGGGCGCGCTCGTCGTGGTCGACCGCTTCTGCTTCGGCTCGACACCGGGGCGCGAGGAAATTCATCTCGACCCCGACCTGCCGGTGCTCGAGAGCATCGCGCGCCACTACCTCAACACCAGTCAGTGCCCGCGCTTCATGCAGCGCGAGAAGGTCGACGGCCGCTGGCAGCTCGTGCGCGACCTGTGCGCGGAGTATCACGCGCAGGGCGTGCTGTACGAGCAGCTCAAGTTCTGCGAATACTGGGGCTATGAGCGTGCGCTGGCAAGCCACGTCGTCACGCGCGAATTCGGCATCCCGTCCGTCGCGGTCGACCGCCAGAACGCCACCGGCGGCAGCGGCCAGCTGCGCACGCGCGTGCAGGCATTCGTCGAGAGTCTGGAGATCAAACAGCTCCAGACACAGAGAGGAGGCAAGTGACCATGGGTGAACAAAAACGCTCCCTGCGGGAATTTCTCCGCCACGTCAATGACTACACCTACCGCTTCGACCCGGAAAAGGGGCGGTTTCGCTACCGCGAGCTGCGCGGTGTGCGCGACACGGCGTTTGACTTCTATATGTGGCTCAAGTGCTGGAAGGACATGATCGTCTTTGTGGCCAAGTGTCCGGTGTCGGCCGTGCGCGCGCTGTTTCGCTACCAGTGGTTTTCCACCTACCTGACCTACCCGAACTTTGTCGACCGCGGCACGCTCGGTATGCGCGGCAACCAGCTGCGCATGGCGCGCGCCCAATATGACCGCATCGTGAAAAAGGCCACCGACCTGCTGCGCATCTCGTTCGTGGCCGACGAGCATTTCCACCCCGGCAACAAGCTCTCGAAGAAGATCGTGCTCTTTGACGAGCTCGTCCCCGGGCAGATCATGGCCGGCTTCCCGAACCTCATCTACCTGCCGGCGCAGGTGCTGCCGGTGTTTCTGTGCTCGATCCTCAACCAGCAGATCACCCCGCCGTATCTCGACGCGGCCGAAAACTTCGGCATCCCGGCCGACGTCTGCCCCCTGCCCTCGGCCGAGGCCGGCTGCGCCCTGCGCGACGAGTATCCCAAGCTCGGCACGTGCTTTGTCGCCTGCAACATGCCGTGCGACGGCAGCGTCGCCACGACGTCGTATCAGGACCGGTATTTTAACCTCCCGACGTACTATTACGGCGTGCCCATCCGCTACAACGAGGACGCGGTGCAGGATTACGCCGTCGAGGAGCTGCGCGGACTCATCCGCTTCATCGAGGAACAGACCGGCGAGACCTTCGACTGGGACGCGTTCTTCAAGGCCATGAAGGTCTACAACCGTGAGACGGAGTACGAGCTGCAGAAGTGGGAGGTCAACCGCACGCCCTATCCGCAGATGACCGGCGAGACCTTCTGGATCTACCGTATGTTTTTCTACCACCTCTCGGGCGGCATGGACCCGCGCTTTCTCGACACCGACCGCCGCGTCAACCGCATCATGATGCGCGGCTACCGGCAGAAAAAGCCCTGCGCGCCCGCAATGCGCCACCGCTGCGTCGAGTGGTCGTGCCCGGCGAACTTCTACCCCGACTTCTCCGTCTGGGCGGAAAACTGCTGGGGCATCAACGTCGTGGCGAGCATGGAGTCGCTCATTTCCGACATCATCATCGACACCGAAGACCCCGACCGGGCGCTGGCCGATCTCGCGCGCAGCTACCAGCGCACCACCATGCGCAAGCACACCAAGGGCGGCTATGCAAACGTGCTCGACGAGCTGTGGGTCGTCTGCAAGCAGTACAATGCCGACATGGTGCTCATGTATGACCAGATCTCCTGCAAGGGCATGGACGGTCTGCGCGGCGTGTTTGAGGAGCAGGCGGCCGCGCACGGCGTGCATATGCTCTGGGTCGCACAGGATCTGCTCGATTCACGCACGATCTCCAAGCGCGACATGCGCCGTCAGGTCAACCTCTACATGCAGACCGTCATGGGCGAGGAGCCGGTGCGCCCCGACCTCGTGGACTTTGACGATGCGCTGACGTGGTAAAAGCAAATCCATCGAGAACCATTTCGTTGAGTTCTCGGCAAAATGCAAAGCCCTTTTTAAACACGCAAACTCCCCGCCCGAAGGCGGGGAGTTTTTGCAGGCCGTTACAAAAGGCTCGCAGAGTTTGCGTCCGCAGACGCAAAAAATTCCAATCATTTTCTCCGGCGGCGTGTACGGCGGAGAAAATACATTTCGGCTCGCAAACGTGCGAGTTGTGCGCCGACGGTGCACAGCTCGTGCGATGCAGCGAGCCGCAGTCCCTTCAAACGAGAGCCCAACGCAGTGGGTCTCGTTTGAGCGCGTGCCAAAACGCTTTTTGGCACGCGCAATCATGTCTGCGGCTGCTTTTTGATGTCAAACCGCCACACGGCCACGACGTAGGACACGAAGGCGATGGCCTCGATGACCATGCACGAATACGAGCGCGCGAGGATGTCATACGTGAACCAGAACGGCGAATTGGTCAGATAGAGCAGGCGCGTGCGGCGCATATCGCGCGTCCAGAGCGCGATGGTCGTCATGCTCATGGCGATGCCGGGCAGCAGACTCCTCGGTCCGTCCCATGTGAGGACGGTGTTGACGACGTACAGCACCAGAAACGCCCACAGCCACGCGCGGCTCTTGGCCCACTTGCGGTCGTTGAAGTAAAACACGACGCTGCGCGCGAACGACAAAATGTTGATGGTCGCGGCAGTCATCGCGCCGAGCAGCCCATAGTGCACGATCCACATCAGGCAAGCGGCCGCCTGCGCCGCGAGGATGACACGGCGGTTATTGAATTGCACCGAGATAAACACGATCAGGCTGCCGAGCAGACCCAGCGCCTGGTTGAGCCAGAAATCCATGTGCCACACCCTTTCTTCCCGCAGGAAAGTGGATTTTAACACAACCGCGCAGGAAAAACAAGCCTTTCCGTGCAGTTTTTCTCCCACACACAACGCCAAAATATACGAATCAGGAAGCCGCCGCAAGCGCCGCTTTCCTATTTATAAATAGTATCCCTCAAAACAATGCGGCGAGCTGCTGCCACACCGGCAGCCCCACGAGCCAGCGGATGACCGGCACGAACAGCAGCGCCGGCAGATAGTCCGCCACCTTGATCTTCGTGGCGCCGGTCTGATTGAGACCGATGGCCGCCACGAGCAGGGATCCCGCGCACGTGAGGTCCGCGACCGCCGCCTCCGAGAGCAGCGGCGCGATCGCCCCGGCCAGCAGCGTGAGCGTCCCCTCGACCACGAGCACCGCCGCGCCCGCGAGCATCACGCCCGCGCCGAGCGTCGTGGCCATCATGGCGCAGAAGACGAGGTCGATCATCGACTTGGTGAACAGGATGCTGTTGTCGCCGCGGATGCCGGCGTCGAGCGAGCCGTTGACCGCCATCGCACCGATGCAGCACAGGAGGCTCGCCGTGACAAAGCCCTCGGCCAGCGACGGGCCGCCCTCATGCCGGTGAACGTGCGCCTCGACCCAGGTGCCGAGGCGGTGGATCGAGCCGTCGATATTCAGCAGCGCACCGACCGCCGCGCCGAGCGTCATGGACACGATGACGATCAGGATGCTCCGGCACGCACTCGCACCCGAAATGCCGATATACAGCACGCACAACCCAAGGCCGACCATGACCGTTTTGCTCACCCGCTCGGGGATGCCCCGCCGAAACAGCAGGCCGATCGCCCCGCCGCCCGCAATGGCCAGCGCGTTGACAACAGCGCCCGTCAGACTCATATCCGATCCGCTCCTTCCCGCCGCGCCGCCTTGCCGCCTTATTTAAATAAGGTATCATCCATCGGACACGGTTTGATCAAAATGCACCGTTTAAGATAGCACAACCAGGCGGCCGTGTAAACAAAAATTCAGCCGTGCGCCGTTGGGATGGACGCCTTGAGCTCACTGAGAAACATCTGTCCGGCGGTGGACAAGCCGGTCTTCTGCTTATAGACGGCGCCGACGGTGCGCTGCAGTTCCGGCGAGAGGCGGCGCGCGATGACGCGCCGGCCGCTGCGGCGCAGCACCGCCTCCGGCAGGATGGACACGCCGAGGTTGTTCTCGACCAGGTTCAGGATCGTGTAGTCGTCGGCCACGCGATACTGGACGTTGATCTGCGGATGGTGCGTGAGCAGGTCACGGATGCAGCCGCCCCCGCGCCCCTCCTCGAGAAGAATGAAGGGCTCAGCCGCAAGCTCGTCGACCTGAATGAAGATGTTCTCGCCCAGCGGATGCCCCTCAGGCAGCACGGCGAGCATGGTGTCCTGATAGATCGGCTCGCACGGAAACGGGGTCGTGCGCAGCATATCCGTGAAGCCGAAGTCGACCACGCCCTCGCGCACCCAGTCCTCGATCTCATAATACAGTCCCTGATAGAGCTCAAAGCGGATGCCGCTGTGCAGGCGGCGAAAGCGCTCCATGGCCGGCGGCAGCAGGTAGCTCGACACGCTCGTAAACGTGCCGAGGCGGATCGTGCCCTGTTCCAGACCGCTGAAACCCGCCGCCTGCGACTGGAGCATCCGGTAGGCGTTGACCGTGTCGCGGATGTACGGCAGCAGGTGCCGTCCCTCATAGGTGAGCGCCACGCCCGAGCGCGAACGCACCAGCAGCGTCACCCCCAGCTCCTCCTCCAGCGACTTGATCATCTGGCTCACGGCCGACTGCGTGTAGCCGAGATCACGCGCAGCATCGGAAAAGCTGTTGCGCTCAAAGACCTTCAAAAATGCGATATACCGGTTCATAAGCACCCCTCATGAATAAGAAACGCTAATTTAACTATCAGAATTATTTGCTTTACTTATCTATACCGGCATTATATAATGGGCACTGTCAGATAGCAAGTGCAATTTTTCGTGACCGCACACGAAATTTGCAGTACGCTGGCAACCACGCAAATTCTCTCCAAGCAACATGATAATTCCTTTTTCCAACTCCATTTCTCCTATGGAAACACCCCTGCCGGTTTGTCCGTTCCGGCAGGGGTGTTTTCCGTTTTGCGCGGGGAAAGCGGCGCTCAGTCTGTGACCGTGACGGTCGCCGTCGTGCCGGAGGAGCGGATGGCGTCGGCCTGCATGGCGTCGGTCGTGACGGTCTGCAGCGGCAGGCTGCCGAGTGCCGACCAGTCGAGCGCACCGGAAACACCGCGCAGCGTCAGCTCCGTGAGCCCGGTGAAGCCATCCAGACCGGACGTGCTGTCGAGCTCGCAGCGGATAAGCGTGAGCGATGTGATCGCCCGCTCGCGGTCAAAGCTGTGGAAGAAATCGCCGCGCAGGTCGCAGTCCACAAGCGTGACGCGCGTGAGCGAGGATTTGTGCAGCGGGATCAGCAGCTCGCGGCGCGTGCAGTGCGAGAGCGTGATGTCCTGCAGCTTTGTCAGCGCGCGCAGCTCGGACAGGTCCGACACGTTCGCGCCGTTGAGGTGCAGCGTGCGCACGTTCAGGCAGCGGCCGAGCCCCGTCAGCTCCGTGACGGCGTTGCCGTCGGCCAGCAGCGCCGTGAGCTTCGGCAGCTGCTCGATGCCCGCCAGACTCGTGAGTCGGTTGGCGCTGACATCAAACACCTCCACACCGCAGGCGGGCAGGCTCTCGAGCGAGGTCAGCGACTGGAATTCGAGCGCGAGCTCGCGCAGGCTCGGAAAATACGCGAGGTCGGACAGCTCGCGGATGTCCCCGCGCTGCACGGTGACGCTCCGGCCGGAGGGGTCAACGACCTCCGCCGCTTCCACACCGGCAGCCGCCGTATCCACGCCCTGCTGCGGGGCGGCAAACCAGTACCGGTCGCCGCAGACATACAGCGCCGTGAGCCCCTTGAGATCGGCGACCGTGAGCTCGCCCTCGGGCTTTCCGGCATAATCGCGCGCGGCCTGCTCAAGCAGGGGGTTCTGGAATGCGGCCACCGTGTCGTCCGGCAGCGTCTGCACCGCGACGGTCCTGGCCGTGAAGCGGTAGAGCAGCCCCGTGAAGTGGCCGACGATGCCCGCCGCGATCAGGCAGCCGGCGAGTACGACCGCGATGATCGCCGCCGCGATGCCGCGCTTTTTCTTCGCGCGCTCCGGCTTCGGCGCTTTGGCGGGTCTTTCCCGGCGCGGGATTTCGGCGCGCGGCTTTTTCTCTTTCTTCTTTTTCGCCCGCGGCGGCTCGGCGGGTGCCTTGGGCGGCAGCTCCGGCGCTTCGCCCGCAAATTTGTCCGCATCGAGCAGCTCAGCCGAGAAGAGCTTGTCGTAGAAATATTCCTCGCTCGGGTAAGTATACTTCATGAGCGCAAAGAGGTTTCCGATCTGCATCTCCATGCCCGGGGAGAGCTCCGTCTGCTCGAGATAGACATTGATGACCGGCTTTTTCTTCGTCAGGGCATAGTGCATCTCCTTGCGGCAGTTATCGGACTGCAGATACGCCGGAGACAAAAACGCCAGCACGAGCTGCGCGCGCTCGAGGTGCGACGCGATGCTCTCCGGCCACTCGCTGCCGGCCTCGATGCCCTCGTCATACCAGACGCGAAGGCCGCGCGATTGCAGCGTGCCGATGATCTCGAGCACGGCTGCGTCGTTCTTGTGCGCGTAGCTGACGAAGATGTACGGCTGTGTGCCCTCGTAGGGGCGCAGAAGTGTTCTCAAAAAACCACCTCCGGAAAAAAATCGAAAAACGACTGGATTCTGTTCGTGTATCACACGCCTCTGCGCCCGGCAAGAGCCTTGACGCCCGCGAGATAGGCATACGGCACGCACAGATCCCCCCGACCGGAGCCGAGGGCGATGTCCGGCTTGCGCAGGCCGTGATAGTCCGACCCGCCGGTCGGCACGAGGCCGAAGTGCACGGCCAGCGCCTGTGCCGCCGCCGTCTGCTCGGGTGTATAGGTCGTGTAGCGCACCTCGAGCCCGAGCGCTCCGGCATCCGCCGCCGCGGCGAGCAGGGCAGTACGCTGCGCGTCGTCAAAGCGGTACTTGAACA
>ERZ773114.126-NODE-126-length-88747-cov-8.794322_pt1 | contig 88747 bp, 91 predicted proteins | sample MGYA00580564_ERZ773114 | MGnify/ENA primary metagenome ERZ773114 (study PRJEB29015, sample SAMEA2737836) | human gut metagenome | biome: human gut; feature: human-associated habitat; material: faeces | place: China | collected 2012 ... | reverse complement strand
GCTCGTCGGGCTCATAACCCGAAGGTCGTTGGTTCAAATCCAGCTCCCGCAACCAATTGAACAGGGTTTTAGATAATAATTAAACCCCTGTTTTTTTATTTAAAAATACAAAATTCAGCCAATATTTTAATTAATATAATTATAGACAATTGATGATATATCTTTTATAAGTTTCGCATTCATGTCATCCGACATTTTTGAGTCAGTTAACATTACAGAAATATAATAACTTTTCCCGTTTTTTAATATTATAAAACCTGCATCGTTATCAGCGATCCTTTCTCCTTTGTTATTACGTGACGATGAACCTGTTTTATGTCCTATAACTGCATCTTGCGGCAAAGCAGCTTTCAGTTTATTTTCACCGGTAGATGTTTTTATCATAATTTCATTAAAAAAATCGGTCCTGTCTTTAGAAAGAATTTTGCCTTCATGCGCATTTTTAATCAGTCTGGCAATATCTTTATTATAAGCTTTATTTAAATATTGTTTTTCAATATCAATATTCATTTCTTTTTCAGTTACAAAAAGTTCAATATCAGGAAATCCGATAGAATGTATATATTTTTCAAGCTCGGCAATTCCTCCGGAATAATCAAGCAATATGTCACAAGCATTATTGTCGCTTTGCGAAATCATATATTCTAAAAGTTCTTTTATGCTTATTTCAAAGGGGACACTGTTAAACTTTTTAAGCATCGGAGAATAAGTGTTTTTGCTTAGCATAGATTTGTCAATTTTCAATTTTGTATTGAGATTGATACTTTCATTTTCTAATACTTTAAGCGCAACTAAAATTTTAAAAACACTCAACAAAGGCTGCTTTTGATTTCCGATGTTCCACATTCTGTTTTCGCTGATTACGCTGACACCGACGATACAATCTTTATTTTTTATAAGTTTTTTTATTTTAAAAGTTAAGCTGTTTTGAACAACTATAAAACCGATGATTACAAAAATCAGAACTGATATAAACAGATTTTTCATACAAGAATTATAGCATTAACAAGCATACAGAAACGCTGACTTGCACAGCAGGCAAAAATCCTAAATAATCAAAATGATTTTTAAGAGAACATAAAGGGTGCATAAATGTCAGAAAGTAATAAGATTAACAAAATTATGCAATTTTTAGAAAAGCATATTAAAAGAGTTGGCTATATACAGGCAATAAAAAATTTGCAATACGGTTTAAATATTATGAACCGCGGCAGACAAAATTTTCCCGGAGAAAATTTTATTCAGCTTGATGAAGACGGAGATTTCGGAGTTAAGACTTACAATTGTTTATTAAGTTTATGCAAATATGTAAGTCTTGAGCTTATTTTCAAAAACATAAAAAAAGCTGCAATAACAAATGCAATTTTTGATACTAAAAACGATAACCGTATTAACACGGAAAAAATAGTAGACAATATAAACAATGATTTAAATTTAACGGGGGAATATTAATGAGTGAAACAGTATTAAAAGGCGGTATAAGCAATACGGTTTATATTTGGCGAACAGAGGAAAAAGCTTGCGAAAGGTGTCAATCCTTAAACGGTCAGGAATATTATAATATAGAAGATATTCCTGACAGACCGCATCCAAACTGTAAATGTTATCTGGAAACAAAAACAGATGACGAGCTTTGTGACTGCTATGATTTGTATGAGCGCTTAGAAGAAATAATAATGAATTTTAATATTCTGGAAAGTGCTGTAGGAGCAGAAATTACATCTATTGAAAAATTAGCATATCAGGCGGATGTTTCATTATCGGAATTAGATGAAAAATTAAACGAGATTTCAGGTGAATACGGAATGCATTTACCTGAATGTGAATATAACATTGATGCCGATTTTGAGCAGATGTATGCACAGAAATTTGAACTATTGACATTAATAAATGATATAACAGGCTTACTAAGCCCGTTACAAACAATTCTCGGAACAATATACAATTTTGTTAATAATTACATTTATTTGTTAGCCGAACGGGACGGCACAATGGATAAATTTTATCATTCAAAAGCAAATTGCGAAGCTGCCAAAAGAGGGATTTTAGGAACGGCAGTCGCAACGGGATTAAGTGATTTAAAAGAGTTATACGACTCTTTCACCTATGTACATACACACAAAGTGAGCAAAGAAGAAGCCCTAGCAGATTCCCAACGTGATCAAGTCGCTAACAATGAAGGAAGAACAAGAGGACGTATGTATCCTGATTGCGACTGTGCGACATTAATGTGGGGATTACGCCCTCCGCACAGAAAAGAGAAATAAAAAAGGAATTATTTTTAATTTTATTTAAATATCTGACTTTATAATGTTAGTATGAAGTACAAATATTTATGGATAATATTATTAATTATAATCACCTTTTCGGGACAGATTAGAGACAGATATTCTAAATTTATCGAACTCAATATGTGTCTGGATACGGGAATTTGCGCGGAAGGGATTATAACAATGGTAGAGGGCACTCTTGTAGAAATAAATGAAGATAACTGCAAAAAATATAACAAAACTTGGAACAAAAAAAATCGAACCTGCAATATAAGACTTTATTAAAAAAAGTACAGCTTTATGCTGTACTTTTAAATTGTTATTTTTCGTATTGTCTGAAGCCAATAGGTTTATATGTTTTTCCGCTTTTGTTTAAAAAATCATCTACAGCTTTTGAAAAATCTGCGGAAGTAATCTCTAAAGAATCTATGTCAGATTTTGTAAACGAACCATCTTCCATCTTTTTATAAATCCCTGTTCTTTCAAACGCATTTTCGTTAGCCGCATTAACAATATGCGATATATCTGCACCCGTGGTTTTCATATCAAGCAGTTCCTTTGCAAGCTTATTTTTATCAATGTCGGAAGCCAGAGATTTATTTCTTGTATGAATATCAAAAATTTTAAGTATTCCGTCAAGAGTATCAGGAGCCTTAACTTCAATGTGCTGCCCGAAACGCCCCGAACGTGTTATGGCATCATCAAGCATATTTAACTTATTTGTAGCCGCAATTACATAAATATCATCACCGTTTTTCTCAACATCACTCATTAACGTTAAAAGCTGATTTACAACTTTATCTCCGTAAACATCTTTTCCGCTGCGTTTTTTTGCTACGGCATCAAATTCATCAATAAAAATTATACTCGGCTGATTTTCTCTTGCGAGCTCAAACAGGTTTCTCCAGTTTTCTTCGGACTCTCCAACCCATTTTGACTCCATTTCAAGTCCGTTTAATTTGACAAAATTTGCACTCGTTTCATTAGCTAACGCTTGAGCAATAAGAGTTTTTCCTGTCCCGGGCGGTCCGTACATAATAAAGCCGTGATTTACAATACTGTTTTCATATGCTTCAGGATACTTTACAGGATAGAGAATTCCTTTTTTAAGGTCGTTTATTACTTTATCCTGCCCTCCAACATCTGCAAAAGTAAGTTTTTTACCTTTAACTCCGTCCTGTTTAACCAGAGAAAGTATAGATTTTAAATTTTGCTTTTGTATTGCCGGCTTAACATCATTTGTAAGGTCAAAAACTCTTGAAAAAATATGTCTGTGTAAGCTCAAATCGGCTTTAGGCTTATCTTTAATAACTATATCCGTATCATTAACTTTGACAGTATCTCCGGGAAGAACATAAAAGCTTTCACCTTGTTTAATAGGAGCCTGACCGGTCTGATCAATCAAAAACATATCAAACTTATTTGGATTAATAACTTCCAATTCATCATGAGCATTTCTCAAAAAAGCAGCCGTTCCTTGCATGTTTTCATCTTCAACATAAAGAAAACGTTTAATAATATTTTGAAAACATCCTGAAGATTCTTTTAATGCTTTTTGAGCATCTTTCAATGATTTTGCGGTTACAACAATGTCCCCGTGCCTTGCGACCTGAAACATTGCAGCTAAACGATCATCAAGCGGAATTTTTTTTGCAAGGGTTAATGCTGTTGTCTGTAAGCTCGTAAAACTAATTTGAGAATTGTCATTTTTTACACTTTTAGCAGAAGCAAAAGAAACTACATTAGCCGCAAACTCAGAATTGCCCCCCCCCCGAACTTGATAAGTGTTATTTTTACAATAATAATTTTGTACAGGTAAAATTTTCACAGATACACCCCCTTTTACGATTTCTCCAGATTACAGTATGTTTTAAATAACGTCAATAGCCTGACCTGCTTGCAAAAGGCAAAACTACTACCACTGTAGCAAATATTCGCATTTACATTTCTTTACAATTGATATTCAAAAAATTATTTGATAAGATTTTAAACATTATGAGCATAGAAAAAGTAAAAGAATTTTTAAAAAAATATAATAAGGACAATGCTGTAATCGAGCTTGTTAAATCCAGTGCAACAGTTGAACTTGCAGCATCAGCTCTGGGGGTTATACCTGCAAGAATAGCCAAAACTTTATCTTTTAAAACCAATAATTCCTGTATTCTTGTAGTTTGTGCAGGAGATGCAAGAATTGACAATAAAAAATTTAAAAACTTTTTTGGAATTAAAGCCAAGATGCTTACCCCCGAAGAAGTAATATCTTATACAGGGCATGCAATCGGCGGGGTGTGTCCGTTCGCACTGGCTGATAACAGTGTAAAAGTTTATTGTGATTTATCTCTTAAAAGATTTTCAACTATTTTCCCTGCCTGCGGGAGCGGGAATTCTGCAATAGAACTTACCTGCGATGAACTTTTTGAAATTTCCGATTGCTGCCAATGGGTTGATGTTTGCAAAGATTGGAATTAACGTAATGCAAGTTTTTTATAATTTTATAGCAATATTTATAAGAGTAGCAGCAAATTCATTAAGCAATGTTTTTCAGAAAAAACTTGCATTTGAGGGTGAAAATCCGATTAATGTAAACTTTATAAATTATTTACTTCTAAGCTTATTTTCAATCCCGCTTTTATTTTTTGTTGATTTTACCGGCATTAATTTAACATTTTTGTTATATGCTTTAGCCGGAGGCTTAACAGGTGCTGTATGCAATTGCTTTATGGTAATGGCTCTTGAAAAAGGAGAGTTATCGGTTCTCGGACCGATTAATTCTTATAAAGCTGTAATCGGTCTTATTTTCGGTATGCTTATATTGCATGAAATACCGAATATGTATGGAATTATGGGAATTTTATTAATTATATCAGGGTCATACTTTATTCTGGAAAGTCCCGGAGCATTAATGAAAAAAGATATTCAATACAGAATTTATGCCCTCATTTTTTCAGCAATTGAAGCCGTATTTATAAAAAAAGTTATTATACTTTCATCAATAACCGCATCATTTATTACTTCAAGTTTTCTCGGGGCAATTTTTTCATTCATAATTATGAATATCTTTTCGTCCTCAAAACTTAAATTGCCTGTTAAAAGACATTCAATAATGTATGTTTTAACCGCATTATGCTTTGGATTAATGACTTTTACCACAGCATACGTGTTTAAGTATATGAATGTAGGTTACGCATTATCTCTTTTTCAACTTTCCATTATTATTAATGTTATTCTCGGATATAAACTGTTTAACGAAAAAAATCTCATAAAAAAACTGTTTGGTTCCTTAATAATTCTTATAGGTTCGGCAACAATTTTAATTTTCGGACATTAATATGGTAAAATAATCCGAAAGGGGTAAAAATGCTTGCACCAGTAAACGGTACAAGATTAGAATACGATATAAGGCAGTATAAAAGCCGCAGAAATCACAGGATAGCGGAGGCTGACGGTTCAACAAAAGTTAAAGTTGCGGCAGGTTCCATAGCAGGGACTGTTCTGCCGATGCTTACACTTGCAAAAAGTCAGAAATGCAGACTTTATAATATCAAATACGGCGTTAAAGAAATGATTTTTGTCAGTGCAGGAAGTATCGCAGGCGGTCTAGCTGCAGGATTGATATGTGATAAAAAGGAACATCGTAAACAAAAAGTTAATGAGAGCGTGTTTCAGTTTATGAACGCATCTGTTCCGCCTCTGCTAACAGCTGCATTATATTCATTCGGAAAAAATATTAAATACAGAATTGCAAGTACAATTGTCGGGCTTTTCGGAGGAATGCACATTGCCGCAAAACTTTCTAATAAAATTAACGATCCTTATGACAAAGTGCCCGATAGAAAACTTACTTTCAAAGACTCTATCGCGAACATTGACGATGCATTAGGGGTTTTAATCCTTGCAAAAGTTCCGATTGCAGAAAAATTACACGTTGATAAAACACTACCTGCGATCTACAGCTGGTGCGGTTACAGGGCAGGCATAAGCAATTAGTCACTCAAACCGCTGTTATCATTTTCAATCTTAATCTGTCCGTTTTCTTCCACAAATTTTTTCTTATGGAATAACTTCTTAATAAGCGGTTCTTTCGGAGCAGTCCTTTTTTCAAAACGAGCCTTTTCTGTTTCAACATCGTTATAATCATTTAGTTCTTCCATCCTAAATCTCTGCTGATTAATCATCTGCATATCATGCACCTGAATAATTGCGGCATCAGGCGGAAGTACACAATAAGCAGGTAAAATCGGCAAACATAATAATACGGTTAAAATAAATTTTTTCATACTTAATTCTCCTGATTATTTAATACGAAAAACAACGTTTGCAACTGCCGTAACTTTTTTATCAATTGTGGAAGTGTCATTTATTCCCATATCGGAAACGTTAGTGGAATCAACCGGAGTTATTTGAAACACACCCATATTAACGGATTGAATTTTACCGGGTTTATTTCTTGTTGCTTTTAACATTGCAGAAGCCCTGTTTTTTGCATCTGTTGTTGCGTCCTGCAGTAGTTTAACTTTCAAATCCGAAAGCCCCGAGTAAAAATATTCGGTGCTCATAACGTTTATATCTACTCCTTTATCTAGCAGACTTTGAATATCTGTTGATATATTTTTTATTTTTTGAACATCATTTGATTTAATCACTATTTGCTGTGAAAGATTATAGTAAGCAATATCGTTTGTCACATTTCCGTTCGGCGTGTATTTATATGAATTGTATCCGTTCGAAGCTTTAACATCAATGTCGGTAATCCCCTTCTCTTCAAGATATTTCATCACAACTGGCAATTGAGATTTAACCGTATTGTATGCAAGCTGTTTATTAGGTTTCCTTGCGGTAATTTCAAATTCAAGTCTTGCTGAATCTGATTTTACAACCTGATAAGCGGAACCGGTTACGGTAATTTTATCCTTAGACATTGCGCCCGTTCCTGCTTTCACTGCAAGGATTAAACCAAGTGAGAGAATAACGGCAAGCCAGACCAACTGTAATTTCTCTAACCTTTCAAACATATACACACTCCTTTGTTACAATAAACTTAAAATTTATATATCACATTATAACCTATATTTAACAAAAATCAATTGCGCAGTTAAAATTACCATGGTACAATTTTTTTACAAAAAATAAGCGGGGTTCTATGAATAAATATTTAGAAAAAGTTTTAAATGAAATTAAAAATAAAAATAATAACGAAAAAGAGTATATCCAGGCTGTAGAAGAAGTTTTTACAACAATTGAACCTGTTGTAGATAATCATCCGGAATATGAAAAAATTGCCCTGCTAGAAAGAATGGCTGAGCCTGAAAGATTAATTTCATTCAGAGTTCCATATGTAAGAGATAACGGACAGACTGTTGTTCACAGAGGTTTCCGCGTACAATTCAGCAGCCTTATAGGTCCTTACAAAGGCGGTTTGAGATTTCACCCGAGTGTTAATCAAAGCATTATGAAATTTCTTGCTTTTGAACAAATCTTTAAAAATGCTTTAACAGGGTTACCGATAGGCGGCGGCAAGGGCGGCAGTGATTTTGACCCTAAAGAAAAATCTGACGCTGAAATTATGAGATTTTGCCAGAGTTTTATGACAGAACTGCAAAGGCATATCGGGCAGGATGTTGATGTTCCTGCAGGTGACATAGGAGTTGGAGAGCGCGAAATCGGCTACCTTTTCGGGCAGTATAAAAGAATAAAGGATATATATGAAGGCGGTGTTTTAACAGGGAAAGGACTTTCTTACGGCGGATCGCTTGCAAGAAAAGAAGCTACGGGCTTCGGGCTTATCTATTTTATGAGAGAAATGCTGAAACATAACGGCAATCAATCTTTAGAAGGAAAAACCGTTACGATATCCGGAGCAGGCAATGTTGCAATATATGCATGCCGGAAAGCCCTTGAATACGGCGCAAAAGTTGTTGCAATGAGCGATTCTAAAGGCTGTATTTATGATAAAGACGGAATTGATTTGGATTTAATAAAACAAATTAAAGAACAAAAACGCGGACGAATTTCTGAATACCTTGAACACCGTCCGCAGGCTCAGTATTTTGTAAGAGAAAATGAAGATTCTCCTATATGGAATATTAAAACAGACATAGCACTTCCCTGCGCAACACAAAACGAACTTACTTTGAATTCAGCAAAAAAACTGGTTGAAAACGGTGTTATTGCAATAGGTGAAGGAGCAAACATGCCTTGTACAAAAGAGGCAACAGAATATTTGCTTGCAAATAATATACTTGTAGCTCCCGCAAAGGCTGCAAATGCAGGAGGAGTAGCAACTTCTGCCATAGAAATGAGCCAGAACAGCATGAGATATTATCTGACTTTTGAAGAAGTTGATAAAAAGCTCGACAGTATAATGATTAATATATTTAATTCATGCAAAAATGCCGCGGAAAAATACAACCTGGGCAATAATTATGTTGCAGGTGCAAATATCGCGGCATTTACAAAGCTTGCAAAAGCTATGGAAGCTCAGGGAATTGTTTAAAATAAACTGTTAATCCTTTTAGGCGAACAAGCTTCGGGATCTTTTTTTGCAAATTTATACTTATTATATTTGCAATACTCATTTATTATAAGCCTGTAATTTTCAATTTCCCTTTTATTCATTGCTATAGCAAAGTTTGCTTTCAAGATAGGATACTGCTCTTTATAGCTTTCATCTACATTATTTGAAATGGGAAATATAGTATCCAGCATTCTTTGTCTGTCAGATTCATATAAAAGACAGTTATTTCTCAAATAATTTGAAAACCTGTTATCAGATTTAAAGTTTCTTGAAATATTAATACAAGTTTCATGCTGATATTGATGACTTCTTGCCATTTCTCTGAAAGCATTTCTTTTTTCATTTGTATTGCTTGCAGCCAGAACACTGTTTGCAAACAGTAATAGAGTTAATATTATAATAAATTTCTTCATAATATTTTATAATAATACATTTAACAAGCTATGGCAGAAAGTTTACATTCATTAATACAAGGTATTTCAATGCTGTAATTATTATAGTTAGATTTTTTACTTTCCACATTGATTTTGCCGTTATGAGCGTTAATAATCTGTTTTGCAAGATATAAGCTCAAACTGCTTCCGACCTTGTCCATTTTTTCGGCTGACGTAGTATACATTCTGAACATATTCTGTATTGTTTCTGATGAAACATAAGGACTTTCAAACCCGAGTGATATAAATACGTTGTTTTCATCATTATGTTTTCCGATTTCACACACAATTTCGGTATCTTCGTATGCATTTGAAACACAATAATTAATCAGGTTTTCAAAAGCTTTTTTCATTTGATTTTTATCCGCATAAAGAGAAACAAATTTATCTTTAGCCTGAACTTTTATACGAATATTTTTATGACGCATATCTTTATATGATTTTGAAAAGCATTCATCAAGAAGTTTAAGCATATGAATTTTTTCATAGTTCAAAGTCATATCGTTATTTTCATATTTATATGTCGCAAGAATAGTTGAAAGCATATCATACATACAGTAGCAGGAATCAAGCGTCAAATTAAGAATTTCCCGCTGACCATCGTTAATCTTTCCCATCTTTTCATTTACGATTAACTCAAGAGCTCTGATTTGGGCAAGCGTAGGTATTTTTAAATCATGGCTTAATGTAGAAATATATGTTTCTCTTTGCTTTTGTGCATCTCTTTCCGCATCAATGTTTCTGCCGAAAACAATAAAACCTTTGACATCCTTTCTTTTGTCTAAAATAGGAACCTTTCGAATTCTGAACCACTGTTGTTTGCCGTTTTTGAGTTTCACCTGTTTGTCAGATACGAAAGTTTTTTTGTTTTGAATAATAAGGTTGTTTTCTTCTTTGATCAGTTCCATGGTATCCCTTTCAAATACATCTAAAGACAGTTTCCCAAACTGCTTTTCACCCGTAATATCGAAAAATTTTAAAGCTTCCGTATTACCGGTTACAAACCTATAATTTTTATCAATTATAAGTGCAATAAGGGGTAAATTATTTATAATAGAAGTCAGATGTGCAGAACTGCATTCTATCTGGTGCTTCAAGCGATTTTCTCTTTCTTCGTATTCTTCCAAAAACAGATGTTTATAAATATAAACAACAAGAAATACATTAATAGAATTACAAAGTAAGGAAAAGCCGAATACAGGCAGTGAAAACTTAAAATTTGCCATAGCACAAAGAATTGTACTTACAATTGTTGTGAGCAGCATGCAATATAAGAAAATTTTAAGAGTTGCCCTTCTGAACATACTTTCCTCTATTTCTAATTACATGTACATACTAAATTAATATACTAAAAAATACATTACCCACATGTGCAATAATCAGATAAAAAGAAGAAGAATTTGTCATTTACATTGACATTTTTTCTTACTGACGGGACTGCCGAAAATCAGTCTTAGTCCGCCAAACGGCTTTTTCATGGTGCAATTTAATCCTGCGGTCATTTCATCAATATTGCATAAAATTCTATTCATCTCATTTATAGTACACCCTATCTGCGGAATAGTTTTATTGAATTCATTAGTCATAAGTTTAACATTACGCGTAACAACCTGAACATTTTTTGCTGTAGAGTCCATTCTTTGTTCTGATAATGCCCCGTCAATATTACCCGTAACATCACTTACATTTTCAGAAACTTTAACAAAGTTTGATGTACTCTTGCTTAAATCAGCTGAAGCTTTAACTACGTTAGGTTTAACATCACCTGCCATTGAGTTCAATGTCCCGAATAAATCACCAAGTGTTTGAATTGTTACATTCAAATTTTTAATAGTTTCGGCAGCATCAGCTTTCATCGCTTCAAGCGATTCGGGATCCTGATTTGCAAGGTAACTTTCAAGTTCGACGGTTGTTTTTCCGGAGATACGGTCGCCGTCTTTCAGATAAAATACAGAAGGAGATTTGGGATACACTAAATCTATATAATCAAATTTTCGGTTCCATCTGTTGCGTTCTTTTTTTAAGCTTGCTGAAATGTTAATCGGAAGTTTCAAATCATGCGGATGCAGTTCTAGAGTTACAATTGTTGTCGTATATGTTTTATTAGGGCGGACTTTTACAACCCTTCCGATTTTAAAGCCATTGTAGTAAATCGGTGCTCTGTCGTGAAAAGGACGCAAATTTTTAAATTCTGCCGTAATATAAGTGTTGGTTTTATACATGTAATATGCAACACCTATTGCTAAAAGTACTGAAAGTAATATTAATGATTTATACAAATTGTTCATATTAGAAATTCTATTTTACGTAAAATAAAAACACATTCCCGAACAGGTTAATTTTATAGTACAATATGATTATGAAAGAAAATGAATATTCTCAAAAAGCGGGGAAATTATTTTGTGAAGGCTATAACTGTGCACAGTCCGTATTCTGTGCATTCTCTGATGATTTAGGTATTAATTTTGAAACAGCATTAAAACTCTCGTCATCTTTCGGAGGAGGAATGGGCAGACTGCGTGAAGTATGCGGAGCCGTAAGTGCAATGTTTATGATTGCAGGATTAAAATACGGTTATACATCACCGGATGATGATAAAATTAAGGCACAGCACTACGCAAGAATCCAACAACTTGCTGAAGAATTTAAAAAAAATAATAAATCAATAATATGCCGTGAACTTTTAGGGCTTGATATACAGCAGGATTCACCTATACCTGCAAAAAGAACCGAACAATATTACAAAGCCCGTCCGTGTGAACAGTTGGTAAAGGAAGCAGCATATATAATAAGTAATTACATAAATTCATCAAAGCATTCATAATCTTTTTTGTAACAAAAATACAAAGATAAAAAAATTAGCTTCCAGTATATAACTTTTATAATATAATTGTTTTGTTACATTAGCTGATTTGATAATTGTGTAAGATTACTCTGATGCTACAATAAAAAAATAAAAAATAACGGGAGGCATTTTTTATGAGAAAGCTAATAGCAGGATTACTTGCTTCACTTCTTATATTTAACAGTACGGCTGCCGCGTCATATGCGGTAATCGAAAATTTAAACATAAGACAATCAGTTCAGGCTGAAGAAAATGAAATTATTCCGCTTAAACTTGAAAAAGAAATAAAAGCTTCCCTTGCTAAAGTTTACGGCTCCGAAAATGTTGAAATAATCTATTCAAATATTCTCTCAATTGCCAAGAAAGCAAAAGAAGAACGTTCTTCCGCTCTTAAAGAAGAAGATTTGAACAGACCCTCAGACTGGTATAAAGACGAAGTTATTTATATGTTTTACGCAAACCATTTCGGCGTAAAAAATCCCGATAAAACAAACACTTTTAAAGATGATATACATATGCTTGATTATTTGAAAGGATTGGGTGTAACAACAATATACATTTTGCCTTTCGTTGACTCTCCTATGGAAGATGCAGGCTTTGATATCAGAAACCCCAGAGGTATAAGACAGGATTTAGGCGGGATGTTTGAATTTCAAAAATTCATATCAGCCGCCAGACAAAAAGGATTTAAGATTAAGGCTGATTTAGTTCTTAATCACCTTTCAGACCAGCATGAATGGTTCCAGTCGGCTTTGAAGGGAGATACTTCCAAAATAGATTACTTTGTCGTAAGAGAACAAATGCCTGAATACACAAGATACAAAGACCCGAAACTCGGATGGGTTGCGGAATACAAAGAAGATAACGGAAAAACTTCAAAAAGACGAATTATCTTCCCTGAAATAACCGAAAATAATTACAGAAAAGTAACAATAAACAAAAAAGATTATTATTTCTATCATACATTTTACCCGTTCCAGCTTGACATTAACTGGAAAAATCCGAAAGTTTTATATTATAACCTTGAAACAATTGCCTTCTGGGCTAATCAGGGGGTAGATATTTTCAGAATGGACGCTATTCCGTATTTGATTAAAGAGGACGGCACAAACGCTGAAAACCTTGAAGAAACGCACAGAATTATTAAAATTTTAAGTGCCTTTATTCAGGCTGTCGCCCCGCGTTCGGTAATTCAGGCAGAAGCCTGCCAGATGCCTAATAAAATCCTTCCGTATTTCGGAGCGGAAAGAAAAGTTAAAGAAGATATCAAAGGCGAAGAAAAAGAACTTACAAGAACGGACGAAGTGCAAATTGCTTATCACTTTCCTTACATGCCTGCAATATGGGCATCGCTTGTAACCGCAGATAACAGTTATTTCTGGAAAGCATACAAGCAGACCCCGCAAATTCCTGATACTGCATCATGGGCAATATTTTTAAGAGTACACGATGAGCTTACTCTTGAAATGGTTAACGAAAAAACAAGAGAAATTCTCTTTGAAGATTTAGCCCCGAAAGGTGCAGCATTTAGAAAAGGCTTCGGAGTTAGCGGAAGGATGGCAAATTTTCTTGATAACAATCCTGACAGAATAGGAATGGCTTTTTCAATTCTTATGTCGCTTCCCGGTATTCCGATTATATACTACGGGGATGAAATCGGTATTCAAAACAATTTTGCAAACGCTAAAAAAAGTGCAAAACTCCGTGAAGCAAAACAAAAAAAAGACAAAGATGTTAAAAATAAAGTTAAAATGCTAAGCTATTTTGACAGCCGCGACATAAACAGAGGCCCGATAACACAAAAGACATTTGAAGATGCAGTCAATCACAAAGGAACGTATAATAACAGAGTATATGAACGTGTAAAACAGCTTATAAAAGTAAGAAAGCAATACCCTGTAATAACAAGAGGTTCATTTGTCGAGCTTAAAACCAAATCCCCTGAAGTTTTTGCCTACGTAAGAGCAACAGACACAGACAGAGTAGTCGTAATAAATAACCTTTCAGACAAAAAAATCAAAGCGAGCGTAGTATTTACCGATGATAACTTCGGTAAAAAAGAAAAAGATATTTACCTGAAAAATTTATTAACAGATAAAATGGTTCGCGCTAGAGTTGAAAATAAGGAATTAACAGTAAGATTAAATGCTTACGATGCAATGTGGCTTAAAATGTGAAACGGATGGACTAGCTGAACAACTAGCAATCAGTTTTAATTTTATCTCCTGCTTTTAAATGCTTACATATATATTTAATGATGTATTATAAATCTTAGGGCAAAAGATCCTTAATCATTTTCCATACTTCTGCGGCACAAACTGCAAATTTGTTAAACCGATAGAAGAAAGGGGGTGATAAAGTTGATATTCACAACATGTGAAAAAGAGTTAATACTCATATTACTAATTGTATTAACTCTTAAATTCAACAAATAAAAGGGGCTTTTATGTGCGGACTGCAATCCGCACGCCCTTTTTTATATTATAAACTACTTTTTTAAAATTTCAAGTGCTTTTTTATGTAGTTTCTTTAAACCTACACCAACATACGTTGTCGCAGCCATAGTAACAACAAAATACAAATACGTTGTTTGAACAGGGTTATAAATCCAGTAGATATCATGATTTGCCCGTTCAGATATCGGTATTCCGTGAATATACAAAAATATTGCGGTCATTATATACATTACAAGCAGGTGATTTGCCATAATGTGATATGTAACACGCCCCATATCCTGTATAAATTTTATATCTTTAACATACGGATAAAGAATTTTTACAACAAACAAAGATGCCCATATACCGGTTAAGCTTGTAATCACAGGAACAAAAAGCTGGTCGTCAAATCGTGCCCACACAAGCACATAACTTAACCCTATACCGTGTGACGGGTCATAATCCCTGTTAAACATCCACAAAATTGACTGTAAAACAAACACTGCCCCGAACCATTTCGGAGTAAAAATATTATAATTATCCTTTATAAAATGTGTATAAAAATATCCAAGATAAACAAAAAACATTGAAAACATAGTTCTTATTACAACGAGCATAACAGGAGTAACTGCAAATAATTTCTGAAACGGAATTGCAAGAACTCCGAGAACAGTAAAAAATGCAAGATGAACATATTTATTTTTCGTAACCGCATTCAAAGCTCTAAATAAAAACAAAAATGTTATCATTGTCATAAACAACTGTGTTACAAACCACAACGGACAGGATAAGTCAAACTGATGCCCGTTTAAAAACGGTGTTACAAAAAAGTTTTTGAAGCTTAACGGCATTCCCCAGAATTTTCCCGTAAGCTTTGCAATTAAAATTGTTACGCCCATATAAAATAAGTTGTACCAGAAATAAGGCACCAGAAGGCTCTTTATTCTTCGCTCTACAAACGTAGAAACTTCATTTAAATATTTATCCTTAAATAAACAGCCAGAGATAAAGAAAAATAATGCAAGCTGAAAAGAATAAGGAGGAAAAATTCCAAGCAGAGAAAATTCCAGATGTCCCGATACAACTAGCAGTATAGCAAGGGCTTTTAACACATTCATTTCATTTGAAAAAACTTTATCCATACAACAAATGATAACATAAAGTTAAAATGTGGTATATAATAAGAAGATTATAAGGAGATATTAATATGACAATATTAGTTTTAGGCGGTGCAGGCTATATCGGCTCACATACAGTATATGAATTAATAGACAACGGTGAAGATGTTGCAGTTATAGACAACCTTCTGACAGGGCATGAAGAAGCTGTTCACCCTAAAGCACGATTTTACAAAGGTGATATAAGAGACAGAGAATTTCTTGATGAAGTTTTAAAAAAAGAAAAACCTGATGCAGTAATACACTTTGCTGCCTGTTCGCTTGTCGGGGAAAGTATGGAAAAGCCTTTAAAATATTATGATAATAACCTGTGCGGGACAAAAATATTATTGGATTCAATGGTTGCAAACGGGATTGATAAAATCGTCTTTTCATCAACCGCAGCAACTTACGGAGAACCCGAAAGAATACCAATTCTTGAAACCGACAAAACCGAACCGACAAACACATATGGAGAAACAAAACTTTCGATGGAAAAAATGTTTAAATGGGTCGGCAAAGCTCACGGGTTACGCTACGTATCACTAAGATACTTTAATGCCTGCGGGGCTCATAATTCAGGCATAATAGGAGAAGATCACAATCCGGAATCTCATCTTATCCCGTTAATATTACAGGTTCCTAACGGCAAACGCGAATTTATTTCAATTTACGGCGACGACTATGATACCAAAGACGGAACCTGTGTAAGAGATTACATCCACGTAACAGATTTGGCGCAAGCTCATATACTTGCTGTTAAATATCTTCAAAACGGAAACAAAAGCGAGATTTTCAATCTTGGCAACGGTATAGGATTTACGGTTAAAGAAGTAATTGATACAGCAAGAAAAGTAACATCACATCCTATTCCTGCAAAAATTACCCCCCGAAGAGCCGGTGATCCTGCACAATTAATTGCCTCAAGTGAAAAAGCAAAAGAAATCTTAGGCTGGAAGCCTGAACATAATTCTTTGGAAGAAATAATTTCAACTGCTTGGAATTGGAATAAAAATCACCCGAACGGTTTTTAAAAGCAGGTTAAAAAAATTTTTAAATACTCCTATAATTGAATGTTATAGGAGTATTTTTTATGTATAAATTAAGGTCGTCTGACAAAAGAGGCACTACAAAAAACAGTTGGCTTAACAGTAAACATACTTTTTCATTTGTTGATTATTATGATATTAATAATATGGGGTTTAGTGATTTAAGAGTAATAAATGACGATATTGTTGCGCCCGGACAAGGTTTCGGGCTGCACCCGCATAGTAACATGGAAATCATAAGTATAGTTCTTGAAGGTGTACTTGAACATAAAGACAGTATTGGAAACGTTTCCGTTATAAAAAAAGGAGAAGTCCAAAAAATGTCGGCAGGAACAGGAATTCTTCACAGTGAATATAACCCGTCAAAAGTTAATCCCGTGCACTTTTTACAAATATGGATAATACCTGACAAAATGAACCTGAAACCTTATTACGAACAAAAAACATTTAATCTTGAAAAGTATTCTGATGAATTAATTTTAATTGCATCACAAAACGGGGAAAGAAATTCCATAAAAATAAGTCAAAATGTAAAAGTTTATCAATGCCTTCTGAATAACAATAATACGGTAGAATTTACCGTCAAACCGAACAGAAAATATTGGGTTCAAATCGCGGAAGGTTCGGCAGACATTAATACTATAAATTTAAACGAAGGCGACGGTCTTGCTTTTTCACAAGAAGATAATCTTTTACGGATTACATCCCAAAAAGACAATACTAATTTTTTAATCTTTGATTTACGACCATAAATTTTCCAGAGTATAAATTAAATGCTTCATTTCTTTCCCGCGGACGTTTTTGACGAATTCTCCTGTCACAACTGCTCCGCATTTTTCTGCAACTTTTCTTGATGGAAGATTTTCAGGACGTATTTCAAATATCACATTTTTAAGTTTCAAAATGTTAAAAGCATAATCAATCATTGCCCTTGCACCTTCTGATGCATACCCTTTATGCCAAAACCTTTCCTTTAGAATGTAGCCGATTTCGTAATGTTCAATACCGTTTATAACATCAGGCATTAATGCTATCTGCCCCACAACTTCGGATGTAAGCTTATCAACAGCAAGATAATATCCTAAATTGTATCGTTTATAATATTCTCTGTTCTTTTTAATCCATTCGAGAATATCAATATCATCAAAAACATATTCCCAGGCATATGTAACATTAGGATTTTTAAGCATTTCCGCGACATCTAAGAAGTCAGTTTCCGATATTTTTCTGAATATTAATCTTTGAGTTTCTGCAAACATACTCTCCACAAAACACCTAATTAATCAGTATACTTTACTACCCTTGCAGGATTGCCTGCAACAACCGCATAATCAGGAACATTATGTGTAACAACACTGCCGGCTCCAACAATAGCACACTTTCCAATAGTAACGCCTTTCAGAATTATAGCATTAAACCCGATCCAAGCTCTATCCTTTATAATTACCGGAGCCGATTTAATCTTAGAATAATCAACATGCCTGCCGATTGTATGATTTTCAACCTCTATCCTTGCATTCTTTGTATCTTCCAATCTGTCTGCCGAATGGAGCGAATGCATATTACTATCAACAATATTGCATCCCCAAGAAATCATTACATCGTTACCGATTTCTATATAGTCTGCACAGACCAGATGTGTTCCCTCATTTATAACAACCCTGTCTCCAATATTCATTCTTCCGTGAAGAACCATAATATTACCGTCAATGACACAATCTTCACCAATGGTTAAAAGAATATCTTTATTATCAGGCTTTACATTAATCATAACATCCTTAATTATAGAATGATTACCTATCTTCATATTATTTTTAATATTCATTTAGTTTTACTCCATATGTATAAGTTGTTACAGTATCCCTCTGTTTTAAATAATTTTGTGATAACAAACAAAATAAACACTATTTAGAGTTATAATGCTAAAATGTAGCTCGCGCCAAGTAATAAATTACAATAGACTTTGAATAAAAAAACAGAGAGGAAGGGATTCGAACCCTCGGTGGAATTGCTCCCACACAACCTTTCCAAGATTGCACCTTAAACCGCTCGGACACCTCTCTATTTTATTTTTTGTATTTTTATAATACCACAAACATTTCTTTCATGCTAAAATTTATTTATGCAAAAAATTATTAATAAAATAAATAACGGTTTAAAAGGTACAATTACAATCCCCGCAGATAAATCTATTTCTCACAGAGCTGTTATGTTTGCATCACTTGCAAACGGGAAATCTGTTATAAAAAACTTTTCAAAAGGACAAGATCCGTTCTCCTCGCTTAAAGTTTGCAAAGCTTTAGGTATTGATGCAGAATTTAAAGATAATTTGGTAATTACATCAAACGGGAATTTTTCTGCACCGTCAGAAGCTCTTGACTGCGGAAATTCAGGAACAACTATGCGCTTAATGTCAGGAATTCTTGCAGGACAAAATTTTATCTCAACCTTAATCGGAGATGAAAGTCTTTCAAAACGTCCTATGAAACGCATAATAGAGCCATTATCACTTATGGGAGCGGAAATTAAATCAAATAGTTTTAAAGCTCCGCTTACTATTTACGGAAAAAAACTTCATCCGATAGATTATGTTTCAAAACTTGCTTCAGCACAGGTTAAATCTTGCATATTGCTTGCAGGATTAAATGTCGACGGAAAAACGACATTTACTGAACCATATATTTCGCGTAACCATACGGAAATTATGCTTAAATATATGGGAGCAAACATTAGTGTTGATAAAAATACCGTTACTGTTGAAAAATCACAGTTAGAGCCCCGTACAATAGAAGTTTGCGGAGATATTTCATCTGCTGCATACTTTATAGTTGCAGGATTAATTGTTCCAAATTCAAAAATTATATTAAAAAATGTCGGACTTAACCCCACAAGAACAGGTATACTTGAAGTTGCTGAAAAAATGGGCGGCAATATCGAAATTCTTGATAAAAGAAATATTTCGGGCGAGGATGTCGGAGATATTCAAATATCATATTCAGATTTAAAATCATGTGTAATTGAAGGAGAAATAATCCCGAGACTGATTGATGAACTTCCCGTAATAGCTGTTCTTGCAACACAGGCTGAAGGGACGACCGTTATTAAGGATGCACAGGATTTACGCAACAAAGAATCTGACAGAATTAAAGCGGTCGTAACAGAATTGAAAAAAATCGGAGCAAATATTGAAGAAACTCCTGATGGATTTATTATAAACGGCAAAACAAATCTCAAAGGTGATACTGAAGTCGATACATATCACGATCATAGACTTGCAATGAGTTTATATGCTGCAGGCTTAATTTGTGATAAACCAATCTCCATTAACGGATTTGAATGGGTTGATATTTCTTTTCCGGAGTTTGATAAATTATTTACGTCCTTAACTTTGTAACAAAATATTAAGAAGCTTAACTTTATATAAGCAATTTTTGTAAACAAGAATTTTTTATATATACAAGGTTAGGTTATAAAATTTTGAAAGGTTAAGGTTTTAGGTTATGGCAGGAGAAATTTACGGTTACAATAATGCGTACAATGATGATTTCTACGCACAACAATATTTTAAAAACTTGGCAAATAATCCCGTTGCAAATACTCAAACTTCGTCACAGCCGGCATTCCAGGGATATCAACAGCCGCAGACAGATACATTTGAAAAACGCGGAAGCTCTCCTCTCGGTACAGGGCTTATGCTTGGCGGTGCTGCAGGTTTAGGTACAGGTGCAGGAATATATTACTTAGGTTCAAATCCGATTAAAGACGGAAAATTTGATGATAAATTTATAGGAGCACTTGATGAAGCAAATTATCAAGACGTGCTAAAAGCTAAAAAAGAAGAACTTTTGACAAATGCTAAAAAACCGATTTTAGACAAATATAAAATAAAAGATGAAAAAACTTTAGAAGCCATCAAAAAATTTGTAGAAGCAGAAGACAGAACTAAACTGCCTAAAGAAGTATTGGATTTAGTTCCTGATGATATGAAAGTTAACCCGAAAGACGCAAAAATTCGTCTTGATTTGGCAGCCAAAGAAATCGGAGAAATTAAAGCCGACGATATAACTAAAGAAGCAGAAAAATTAGCTTCTAAAGAAACTCTTAAATATAAAAATCAACACTTGAGTGATTTAAAAGCATTTGAAGGTAAAATTTCAGGGCTGGCAGATGATATATCTAAAGCCGATTTAGAAAAATTTATTAAAGAAAATGCCGAATCATTCGGGATTAAAGGTGATGAAAAAGCCGTTGATACAGAAGCAAAAAGACTTGCTGCAAAAGGTAAAACAGAACTTTTAACATCACACAAAGCTAAAATTACAGCTCAGGAAAAAGCAATAAACACAACAAAAGAAACATTAGGTAAAATGACAAAATACTGGGATGATACAACAAAAGCATTCAAAAAAGAAACTCCTGAAGCATTAACAAAAGCTTTCAAAAACTTTAAATGGAACAAAGCAGCCAAAGGCGGCGGGATTGCAGCTGCTGCAGGCTTAGTACTCGGCTTATTATTCGGAAGCAACGCTTAAGACAATAAAAAAGACCTCAATCAAGAGGTCTTTTTTATTTGGGACCGGAGGGATTCGAACCCACGACCAAGGGATTATGAGTCCCCTGCGCTACCGCTGCGCCACAGTCCCGTAAATATTTAATTTTCAATTATTTCTGTGGCGGCGGTAGTTCCTACCTTTCCTCTCACAAACGATACTTAATCGTTTGTTCGGCAGAGTGCCACAGTCCCGTATTATTCAATTTTCATCCATTTCTATGAATGACAACGGTATTTCTACCTTCTTCCTCACAATCAATATTTAATCAATTGTTCAACAGAGTGCCAAAGTCACGAATGAATATTCAAGTTAATCTAAACTTATCATTAAAATCATAAAAAATCAAGCCCTAAACTTTTAATGATTTATCGGCAACAAGTTCGTTTGCTCCTATGATTTGTGAATATACATTGGTTTTTATAATACAATTTGAAGCGATTACACAATTTTCTACATGTACTCCGTCCTCAATAATTACGTTATCCCAAATAATACTGTTCTCTATTACCGCATTTTTACCAACTTTAGAATTCCTTCCTATAGTTGATTTTCCTTTGAATACGGACGTTTCAGATATCTCTGCATCATCGGCAATATAACATCCCGAAGCCGTATAAACAACAGGAGCATGCTCAAAAGAACATTTACCGTCAAATAAATCAGCCGTAGACTGTTTATATTGTTCTAAAGTTCCGATATCGCTCCAATATTCATTAATCTCAAATGTATTAATGGCATGTTTTTCCAAAAGTTTTGGAAAAACATTTTTTGCAAAGTCATAAAATGTATTTTCCGGAATATAATCGAAAATTTCATAATCAAAAATATAAATTCCTGTATTTATATAATTACTTTTAGCTTCTTCAATAGAAGGCTTTTCCTGAAATTCGGTTATAAAGCCGTTTTCATCAGTTACAACAACACCAAAATGAGAAACATCATCCATTGCGATTTTTTTTATACCGATAGTCGCAATTGCACCTGATTTTTTATGAACTTCTATACCCAGCTTTAAATCCGCGTCAGACAAACCATCAGCAGATAATACCAAAAATGTGCTGCCTTTATCAAAAAAGAACTGGCATTTTTTTACACCGCCTGCAGTACCCGACAATGTTTCTTCTTTTATATAGTTAAAATTTATCCCTAAATTATTATTTTTGTATCTGTCAATAATTTGTTCAGCAAAATAATAAGTATTGCATATAACATCCTTAACCCCTAAAGATACAAGTTTTTCAAACAAAATATCCATCACAGGTTTATTAGCAATAGGAACAAGCGGTTTCGGAACCGTTTTTGTCAAAGGTTCCAACCTGGATCCAACCCCTGCAGACATTACCATCGCTTTTATAATCTCGCTCATACCTTATCATTGTATCTGAAAAAAGAATTTATTGCAAATTAAAAATCAGGTTGTATAATTAATATGTAAAGAATAAGGGCTTATAGCTCAGTTGGTAGAGCAGTTGACTCTTAATCAATTGGTCGAGGGTTCGAGCCCCTCTGAGCCCAGAAAAAAATAACAGGGATTAGTTCCTGTTATTTTTTTATTTAAATTTCAATATCAATTACGTTTCCTATTTTGGCAATAAGAGGCTCAACCTGTTTATTTAACTCTGCCTTTTTTATATTCGGATTTTGAGATGTTATTTCCGATATTTTAGCTGTAGCTTCTGCTATTTGGGGATATTTTTCGGTAATTTGTTTTCCGATTATTTCAGCATAGTATTTGTAACCTCTGTTACCTGCAGCTTTTATCGGTTTATCATTAAGGGCATGTACAACTTCTTTGCAGCCCTCAATACCGTCACTTCGAAAGATTTTCATGCTGGTAACTTCCAACACCTTGGCAGTATCAAGTTTTACACCAAAATTTATGTTATTTCTGTTATTTTGTATCTTCATAATTCTTTTAAACCACAAAATAAAAATTTTTGCCAGTAAATTCAGGGCTTGACACATGTAGTATAATTAAATTATGGGCATAAGAAAAATATTCTGTCATGTACTGTTAATTTTTATCTTTTTACTGACAGGAAGCGTTAATACATTTGCTATAGAAGAAGTCGATGAAGATGAGTTATTTAATCCGATTGAGGTTACTGACGGGATTTCTTTGTCAATAAAGGATTGCGTTGGAATTGCATTCCAGAACAGTCCGAAAATAAGAAAGCAAAAATACAATCTTGATATTGCTAAAAGCAATCTTGGCATGGCAAAAGCACAATATTTTCCTGTAATTAGCGCAGGAGCAGGATTTTACAACGAAAATAATTCTGACAATATTTATTATAATTCTCATTATAGAGAGCTTCCCACCATAGGCGTTACGCTTAACAAACTGATATGGGACTTCGGGAAAACAACTGCCTATATTAAAATGGAAGAATTTTATAAAATAGGTGCAGAATATGAATTTATGGACAGTTTATGCGCTACATTGTTTGATGTAAAAGCTAAATATTATAATCTGCTCAAATCAAAAGCATATTTACAAGTTGCGGAAGATAACGTAAAAATCAACGAAAATTTTGTTAAACTTGCAAAGAAAAAACCTGATTTAACAACAGCGCAATTAAATTTAAGCGAGGCAAAAGTAAAACTTATTGAAGCAAGAAATAATTATAACAATTCACGGGTTGATCTTAACAACTCAATGTATCTTGAGAGCCAGCCTGATTACAAAATTAATAATACAAACACATTTGCATATAACAACGATTTTGCCTACGGTACAGACAATATAAAATCAGAACAGTTTACACCGCAGGCATTTTCTTTTCCTCTTGCAAATGCAGTTCAAATTGCATATGATAACAGCCCTGATTTAAATGTACTTGTTGCGGCAAAAAAAGCAATGGAACAATCGCTTTTATATATTAAGCGTACTTACTTCCCCGAATTAACAGCCAATGCAGGATACGGTTTTAACAATTCAACGCAGACATCAAATAACAGTTTTCAGGTCGGAGTAAATTTAAATTCAACTGTAAATTTAATGGAGCTTAAACATAATATTAAAGGAGCCGATGCACAGGTTAACCTTGCTGACAACGAAATCATTCTTTTTAAAAAAGATTTATACTTTGAGGTTAAACGTGCATTCAATAACGTTGAAAAAAGTGAAAAACAAATTCCGACAGCCAGATTGGAAGCCTCTCAGGCACTGGAAAATTTAAGAGCTGTAGAAAACGGTTACAAATCAAATGAGCTTGATTATGTAGCACTGCAAAATGCAAGGAAAGATTATATAATGGCTGTTAATGAATATATTGACAGTTTATACAATTACAATATGTCATTAATTCAGGTTGAAATGGCAATGCATTATCATATTGTCGACATTCACCACAAATCAGAACATGCCATGCAATATCACTTTGCGGAATTAATAGAACATTTAAACAAAGTTTTAGGCTGTGATGAAAAAGAAGTTTCAAACGACAAAAAACGAAAGGATAAACAAGCTCTATAAAAATCTTGTTTATATTATTATTAAATTATGCTTATAGATATTCTTAACAAAATAAATTCGATAAATGAAAATCTTTTTTCAGGCTTTGACGCGCTTATAGAAGGATTAGGAATGCCTGAATGGCTAGCAGATGCAATAATAGACAGTTTTCATATACTGCCGCTATTATTTATTGTATTCTTTATTATTGAATTAATAGAATATTTTTATGCTGATAAAATAAATTCTTTTATGAAAAAGTCGGAAAAAGCGGCACCATTAATCGGAAGTTTAGCCGCAATAATTCCGCAATGCGGTTTTTCTGTAATTGCAAGTACTCTGTATATTCGAAAGTTCATAACAAAGGGAACATTAATTGCGATTTACCTTGCCACATCAGATGAAGCAATACCTATTCTGCTTGCAAATCCTACACATATACATTACGTTGTGCCGGTAATATGCATAAAAATAGTTATTGCTGTTTTGGCAGGCTATCTGATAGATTTTGTTTTAAAAGACAATAAATACATACCGATTATACAGGAAGCAGATAACGAAGAAGATGAAGGATGCTGTCATCACAGCGTTTCTAAAAGACGTAAACGCGAACTTATCTGCCACCCTCTCAAACATACTTTTAATATCTTTATATTTATTCTTATAATAACAATTATACTGAACTTTGCTATAGCAGTCTACGCAGAACATGCCGTATTACATATTCTTCTCGGCAAAGTAAAAATTTTAGAGCCTGTTATAACCGCATTTATAGGTTTAATACCAAATTGTGCTGTTTCAATTGCTTTAACGATGCTTTTAATAAAGGGATCGATAAGTTTCGGGGCAGTAATGTCAGGTCTTTTATCAAATGCGGGTCTTGGCATTCTTGTACTGTTCAGGCATAACGAAAATATAAAAGATGCCATGAAGGTTACAGGACTTTTATTATTGATAAGCATTGCGGCAGGAATGATTATACAGTTGTTCTAAACAAGTTGAATATTTAATCTGTTATATCTTTCGCCGATATCGTCATCATTTTGAAAATATTTATCATATTTATATCCCTGATCTTTTGACACGGATTTAACCAAATCTTTTACAAGATCAAATTGGCAATCATCACTCCACATATTAAACTCATCATTAAGATGTTCACGAGCCCTGAGCTTTTTCTTAATATCTTTCATGCCTGTGTTAATTTGTCTTTCATGAGCCCCCATCTGTGTAACATTAGACATCCAGGCAAAAGGAGACCTGTTTAAGCGTTCATGAATTATCTTCGTAATATCATCATCTGCTTTATAAGCTATTTTCCCGTCTCTTACCGATTCTATAAAATATGCAAAATTCTTTGCAAAAACTTTTGAAACAATCGTTTCATCATTCATATGTGCAAACAGAATGTTAAATTCGCCTGCGGTAACAGGATTTATATCATAAAGACGCTTATTCCGGAAATAATCAATATTTTTATCAAGTCCCATATAATGTGTCATACGGTCGAGCGAATCTAAATAATAAAACATTTTATCAATTGTATAAACTTCAGGAAAAGTATCTTTATTATTTAAACTCAAAATCCTCTGATCAACATTTTCCCACAAAGCTCCTTTATAACATGCAATGACATCGTTATCAGATTTGTATACGTCCGGATTTTTACCAAGAATTATATAAGCTTTATCAATATCACTTCCCGGCAATGCATGTTTTAAACCCACCGAACAAACAGGGTCATAACCCGCCATTAAAACTTTTACATCGCTGTTAGCAGCATAAAGTGCATTTGCGACAAACTCATTATTTATTTTTTCCGATACCTTATTTATGTTTGGGAAATCCGTAAGATTTTTAAAATTTTCAACAAAAAATTTTTTTAAATATTGAGGAATTCTTTCCAAAAATGAAAAATTTTCACTGCGAATATATTTATTTTGCGGATAAATATTATCATCCAACGCTTCATAATACCTGGCAAATTTTAAATAACGATATTGATTATGTAAATCCTGAGCAGTATTTATAGTTATTTGCGGTATTCTTTGTGTAATGCCTTGAAACTGCGCCGCCCCCGAATTATGATTAATTCCGGTTACTTTCATTCATTCACCCCTATATATGTTGCCTTGTGATTATCTGATCCCCCTATTTTAATAAGGTATTTCAAATAATCGTTTGTTTCATTAACCTTATCTGCACTTACATCACCGGGATATGCCTGATGGTAAGCTTCCGATAATTTTATAAGTCCGTTAGACTTATGTACAAAGCTGTTTAAAGCCTTTCTCGGATTATGGAATTTCATAGCGGTGAAATACGGGTGTGCAAATGATAAAACAACATTGTCATCATCTTTAAATAAATTCGTTAAATTTTCAAAGGAGCTTTCATTTGTTAATACAATTTGATTATTTACCAGATGCGGCTCGTATTTCTTCCTGACATTTGAAATTATATTAGTTTCATCTATATCTTTATCTAAAACATTATTTTTTTTCAAGTACCAAATATTCCTATTTTTTACATCAATATTCTTCATTGTATCGGAATACAGTTTTGAAGCGTCAAGCCCGCGTCTTGATGCCTGAATAGTAACAGCATGCTTTGTCTGGGCATAATGATTTACTGCCCATTGCGAATTCATCATTAAACAATCAGGATTAAGATTGTATGTTTTGATAAGCTCATCCTTATTAAAATCAGTCAATGGTAAAGCTTTTCTTATATCTGCAAGCATATTATCAATAGTGTCATTTCTTTTTGACTGTAATTTGTCACAATATTTATCAATCTTAAAAGGATCAAAACCGTATGCGAGCACTTCTGATATTTCACACGGATTAGAGGCTTTCGGAGCTTTGTGCGAAAAACTTAATTCCACTCCGGGAATAAATTTTACATTCCTGAATTTTTCGGGATTTTCAGAGATAATCACAAGAGCATCTTTAACAGCTTTTACAGAATCATGATCGGAAATTGAAAAAATAAACTTTCTGCCTGTTCTTTGAAATAATTTGTCAGAGTATTCCGAAATTTCATCTAAAAGTTTTTTAACGGTAATCTTTCCGTCTGTGTAATCGGTATGCATATGAAAATCGGCTTGAAACCCAAAATTTTTAATATTTTCGGGAGTATAAGTGTAATTATTTTTTTTCAGTTTTAATATCTGTTCAATGAATTCCTCTTTATTCATGACGCATGAAAGAGATAACGGATTAATCTTTTTCCCTGTCATCTCGGAAACTCCTGCAGCAAGAGATTTAACATATTCACTGCAAACCTTTTTAACAGGATGAGTAATTTTATGAACAGCTACAGCTGAAACTATTGCTCCGAGCATAATCATTTCAGGAGATACAGCTCTTTTCTTTGCGGGAGCACTTCCGCTGTTTGGAGAATACACAGAATGGCAGTAACTGCTTTGAACTGTCGAAACCTTCATTTAAACACCTTTAGACCTTTTTTTATTTTATAACAAAGAAAACCATTTTATAATTATAATATTAATTTATATTTCAAACAGATAAAAAATTTAACCTCCCAACGTACTAGTTATTGTAATCTATTTTGAATATCTTGTACAATTGTTAAGATTTTGTTATAATTATGAAAATAAAAATCCAAACGTTCTTGCAACAACTGCGCCTGCCGCAACGGAAATTGTAAAAGTACTCAGCCACAATATTACTGCTTCTTTTATACCTCGTTCTTTAAATATAACAATTAAAGCCGCAATGCAAGGAACAAAAAGCGTTACTACAATTGATGCAGTTAAAATCTGCAAATCACTCAGCGTTCTTGCAGAATCTTCCAACCCCGCCATGCCGAGCAAACCGACAGATGCAAAATCACGCCTTATTAAGCCCATTACAAACACATCGGAAAATTGCGCAGGCAAATGCAGCATGTTAACAACAACCGGAGCTAATGCTTGTTGAAGCCATTTAAGAAATCCGACAAAATTCAAAACGGAAATCATTACCGAGCTTATAATAAACAACGGAACGGCTTCTGATAAAAAATTCCAACCTCTGAAAAAAGTTTTTTCAACGATATTTTTAAACAAAGGTATTCTGATAGGAGGTAAATCAATTAATAAATCAGTTGCCTCACCTTTTAATAATTTATTAAGCACGGTTCCGGTCAAAACCATAAAAACAAATATTATAAATATATATAAAAGCCAAACTTTAAACCCGCCGATAGCCGCTAAAAGAGCTGTTATAATTCCCTGCTGAGCCGCACATGGAATGGTTACTCCCAGAATTGCAGTCGCAATTGTTCTTTCTTTTCTCGATCCGAGAATTCTTGTTGTAATTGTACCCAAAGCTCCACAGCCAAAACCTAAAATTAAAGGAATAACTGCACGCCCGTTTAATCCTATTTTGTTCAATACATTATCCGCCAAAACTGCCAAACGCGGAAGGTAACCGCTATCCTCAAGCAAAGCCATAAACAGGTAAAATGCTGATATCAAAGGCAGTAATACTCCAAATACAATTTTTACACTCATAGTAAGAATTCCGAATTCTCCTGCAAGAATTTGGTTAAACAAAGGAAAAACAATTATCTTATCTACAATTTTTGTAATAATCGGAACGTATACAGTATCCAATTTATTAAAAAGAAAATCCACCACATCACCGGCTATAAATACTCCTAATATCTGGAATAAAAGATATAGCAGTCCCAAAGCAACAATACCGCCTATAAAAGGATTAAGTAAAAGTTCACCTATAGTACTTAATATATCAAAATTTTTACCGCAATGCTTAACTGCTTTTTTCGAAATTGCAAGAACTGTTTCTTTTCTTTGTGAATATATTTTATCTTTAGTTTCACAATCTTTAGCCTCCGCCTCAAGCACATTTGACAAACTTTCAGCAATGCTTTCATCAGTATTTCTAATCTCTTTAATTGCGGGAATAACTTTATTGGAAATATGAGCATCATTTGAAAGCAAAGCTTCTGTTAATTCGGCAATGCCTTTTTTCTCCGTTGCAACACAGGGTATTACACGGATGCCCAAATCTTCCTGAAGGACATCACAATTAATACGAACACCGTTTTTTCGGGCTTCATCAATCTGGTTAACTACTAATATTAAAGGAAAGCCTATATCAATTAACTGCTGAGTTAAAAATAAATCTCTTTCAAGTGTTAATGCACCTGCGACATTAACAACAACATCAGCACTTTTTAATATTTCACGGGTAACATTTTCATCGTCCGAATAATTTCCCAAACTATAAGCCCCCGGGGTATCAATAAGTTCTCCAAATTCGGTATTTGCACGTGATATGTCAACAGTTGTACCCGGGAAATTACTTATTTCCACATAAAACCCGGAAAGAGCATTAAACAATACCGATTTACCGACATTAGGATTACCCGCCAGAACAATTTTCAAATCATTTTTACGAATTTTGTTAACCTTGGCACAGCCAAGCATACAATCCTTACAAGCTCCGTGACAGGGGCAGTTGAATAAACTCATATTACACCTTTACAAAAATTTTATTCACATTCGACATATATTTTCTTAGCCAAATTTCTTCCGACAGCTATTGTTATTAAATTTTTACCGACGATAATCGGACCGACATTTGCAAGACACTTTACGGTTTCGCCGACCGCAAGCCCATAACGCATTGTTTCGGTTTTTGATTGAGTATCTTTAAACTGAATTATTTTGCACAAATCGCCTTTTCGCGCATTAGCAAGGGGCTTTTGCATATTAATTACTCCAATATTGTTAGTTTACACTAACATTTTAACTCTGCAAATTGATTTTGTCAATCCTGCTGTAATAATAATGTAAAGTTTAATGTTTAATAAAACATCTTTCCAATTTTCTTGCAAAACGGACAATAGGTTTTTCAATATCTGCTGTAATAGAGTCAACAAGAATTGTTTTACAACCGAGATTTTTTCCGCACAAAACATCGGTCAAAGGTCTGTCACCTACAAAACACGTTGTTTCAGCTTTTATATTATGCTTTTCCATAAAGCTCTTCGCGACCTTAATATCAGGCTTATGTGCTTCAAACACTACAGGAAAATCAGAACAAGCCGTAACTTTTTCAATATAAACCGGATTATTATTATTTGAAACTACCCCTACAAAAAAATCCTGTTTTACTTTCTCAAGCCAACTCAAAGTTTCTGCTGTATAGTATCCTGTTTTAGAACCCATTAATGTACTGTCCAAATCAAATAATAAAGCATTTATACCCTGATTTTTTAATTCTTCAAGGTTAATCTCATAAATATTTTTAAGATTATAATCGGGTTTAATAAACATTTTTTGTCCTCTTTCACAACTAACTATAGTGCTTAATTCCTATAGTCCTGACTAATGCATATTTATAATTTTTCGGTGCCCGTGAAAACTTCACGTAAACATCATCATTTGTGTTACCAAGCGGTAAATCGTCACCGTCTTCATTTTTAATACCTTCAACAACAGCCGTAAACTGCTCATCAGGCGTAATAATTTCAACTTCATCATTCAGAAGCATTTTATTTTTAATTTTTACAAGATGAAAATCATCCGATACCGCATCCGCATCGCACGTTTGAAATTCACACAAAAAATCAGCTCCCGCAAGACCTTTTGAAATATCATAACTGTAGCTTTCGCCGTTATTATCTCCGAGCGCAAACCCGGTTGTATAACCGCGGTTTCCTACCTTTTGAAGTTCAAGGAAGTATTTTTCCAAATCTGCCGAAGGATTTTTCAATACATCATCAATTGCCTGTCTGTAAGCTTTTGCCACAGCCGAAACATAATAAAGGCTTTTTGTTCTTCCTTCGACTTTAAAAGAATTAATTCCTGCATCAATCAACTGCGGCAATTGTTTAACAAGACATAAGTCTTTAGGGCTTAAAATGTGAGACCCTCTGTCATCCTGATTAATTTCCAGATATTCATTCGGTCGTGTTTCTTCTACAAGTTTATAACTCCATCTGCAAGGCTGCGAACAGTTTCCATGGTTAGCTTTTCTTTCTCCTTTTGAAAAATAATCGCTTAAAAGACATCTTCCGGAAAAAGAAACACATTGCGCGCCATGAACAAAACTTTCAAGTTCAACATCAGGAACCTGCTTTCTAATTTCTGCAATATCGGCAATAGGAAGTTCACGGGCAAGGATTACACGTGATGCCCCTAAATCTCTCCAAAACTTTACACTTTCATAATTCAAAGTATTTGTCTGTGTACTTATATGAAGCGGAACTTCGGGGATATTACGTTTTATTAAGTTCAAAATACCGTAATCACTTATAATGAAAGCATCGGGTTTAGCATCTTTAAACCTGTCCAATGAAGCTTCAAGCTGTTTAATATCATTATTAAAAGCAAATATATTAATTGTGACATAAGCTTTAGCACCGAGTGAATGAGCCAAATCAACAGCCTGTTTTAAATTATCCATAGTAATCAGGCTGCCTTTACGCATAGCCCTGAGACTAAAATCTACAACTCCGAGGTAAACCGCGTCCGCTCCGTAGCGCACTGCATATTCTAATTTTTCCAAATTGCCCGCGGGCATTAAAAGTTCTACATCCTGCATAACTGTATATTATCCTAAAGGTTACAAATAATCAACCGATTAGGTGATGCCCGAAAATGATTAATGAATAAGATATATATATAAAAGATTTTTATATGTTTATTGGAGAAGAAAGATGCAAACAATAGAAAATGCTGCAACTACATTAAAAGAAATCTGGGAATACCAGCACCCTGTAATGCATACATGGTTTGTCTTAAGTTCACTTTCATTATGCGTTATGTTCGCCTTATTATATTTTGTAATATAATAAACCTATGAGAAAATTAAGGATATTTTTAGGTTATTTGACGCTTATTTTAATAGCAATAAGTATGCTTTACCCGTTTTTTGCAATGGTAAACCTTTCATTTGTCGATAACAATGAAATTTTTTCTCATGCAGGAAGAATTTTTCATCCGCATTTAACCTTAGAAAATTACAAAAATGTTTTTGAAGAAATACCGATGGGCTTATATTTCTTTAACAGCCTTTTAGTCGCGTCGATAACGACTATAGGGCAGGTAATTTTTGCATCGCTTGCGGGGTACGCGTTTGCAAGATTAAATTTTAAATACAAAAATGCGATATTTTTATTAATATTAATAACAATGCTTATTCCGCCTCAAGTGAATATAATTCCGCTGTTCTTTTTGATGCGTGAACTGCATTTGATTGATACATATCAGGCATTAATTCTGCCTGCATTATTCGGAGGCTTCGGAATATTTTTAATGCGCCAGTACTTTCTCGGGCTGCCGAAAGATTTGGAAGAATCCGCAAAAATCGACGGCTGCAATTTATTCCAAACATTTTTTAAAATTGCTCTGCCATTGGCGTTACCGACCGTGGCGACGCTTGCTATATTCACATTTGTAACAACCTGGAACAGTTTTATGTGGCCTTTAATTGTCACAAACAGCGAAAGTATGCGTACACTGCCCGTAGGACTTGCCATTTATAAAGGAAGTTTCAGAGAATTAACTCTGTGGGGGAATCTTTTAGCATGCTCGGTAATATGCACTGTGCCTGTCATTGGAGTATTTCTTCTTGGCAAAAAATACTTCATATCAGACATTTTACAAGGCAGTGTAAAAGAATAATCAAAGCTTATATCTTAACACTGAATTTGCACCCTGCGATGAAACAAACAGCAAATCTCCGTTAATATGAACTCCATATGGTTTGTTTACATTGGAGATAAGCACTGAAACCGCACCTTCAGGAGTAATCTTAACAACATTATTATTATTATAATTAGAAACGTAAAGATTTCCTTCAGTATCGCTAACCATGCCAATCGGTCCGTTTATTTTAGCATCTTTAATGAATACAATTCTCCTGCCGTCAGGTGTAATTTTATAAATCATATTATCAGCAAAGCATGCGACATAAAGATTTCCGTCAGCATCTGTAGTAATCCCCGTCGGACTTGCAATATTATTGTACATACCGTTTGTTTGTTCTATTTTTGGTTTATCAGCCTGCGCAGCTTTGGTTTCTTGCTCCTTAATTGTCTGCATATCAGTATTTAACGAAGCGGCAAGCTGCTGCGCTTTTGAATAAACGTTACTTTCGGGCGGTATTAAAGACAAATAAGTTTTGGCTTTATCAGGCACACCCAGTTTATTGCTGAGATTTGCGGCTTTAAATACAGATTCATAATCATCGGGTTTTCTTACAATAATCTGCTTAAATACTGCAAGAGCCGCTTCATCCTGTTTCAAATATTCAAGGATAGACCCGAGGTTGTAATAAGCATCTATATAATTAGGATCTATATTGATAGCCTGTCTGAAAGAAGCCATTGCACGGTCATACTGACCTATTTTATAAAAATCAACACCCTGATTATATTGTAATTTAGCTTCATTCGGCGGTTCATAAGGCTGCACAGGTTCTGCACAAAGTGCAAAACCTGTATTAGCCAATAAACATAATGTTATTAATAATTTTTTCATTAATCTCTCCGTTAACTATTTTTGCAGAGCATCAAGCTGTTCAATAAGTTTTTGATTTTTTTCCGCAAATTCATGCCCTCTTGCAATTATAGCTAATTTTAAAATATTTGCAAGATTAATAGCATAAAGTTCTTTATAGTTATCGGGAAGTCTTAAGCTCCAGTTTGCATCACCTGATGTTCCCGGTCTGTTGTAAACATCGTAAACATTAAAATAATCAGTAAAGAATATTTGAATATTTTCAGCCTGAGATGCAAACAATTCAACAAGCTTTGTTTGCGCTAAAAATTCAGCATCATCAGTAAGATGAACTATGATATCATCCTTATTATCAGCTTCTGCAAATAAGTCATCAACAAGGTTTTTAGCATGAAGATATCCGCCATGGGTATGAATATTTTGATCAGCCCACATTTTTATAGGTTCATTATCATGGGTGCCGACCATTGCCCAGCATTTTTTATCTATATTACAGCATCTGTAGGGATCTGTAGGCTTATCCGCTTCCACAAACTGCGTAAGCTTCATACCTTGCAAACCATATTCTTTCATTACAGCAGCAACAGGATTTGTAAGAGTTCCCAAATCCTCGCATACAATTGCGTCTTTGTCCAAACCTTCTTCTTTTGCCGCTGCTATAACGATTTTTTCAATCAGTCTGCCGTAATCTTTAATTTGCTTTTTAGATAAAGTTTTAACTCTTTTTTCTTTATCAGCAGTAAGTTCGGTATCTAAATCTTCTATTCTGGCAATAGCGTATTTCGAAAGTTCGGGATGTTCGGGAGATGAGTATAGTCTGCCTGCACCCTGTTCGATTTTAGGTTTCTTGCCTGATTTGTATACCCACGGGTCAATAAGTCCTACAATATGGTCAATTCTTACACCGCCCGGATTTTCTCTGAACATTTTTTTGTACAGGTTTTTCAAAAGCTGCCCGCCTTCATCCAAAGACCCGTCGGCATTATACATTCTGTCAGGATCCATAACAGGAAATCCCCATGCCTGTCCGTCTTTTGAGAAATAATCAGGAGGACAGCCGAGGCACCAGCCTTTTAGGAATAATGCCTGATAAGCCCATGTATCACGGTCAGAGAATGCAACCTGTCTGTCGGCAATCATTTTAATGTCATGTTTTTTAGCGAATTTTCTTGTTTCTTCATTCTGCTTGCTTATAATAAATTGAGTAAATTTGTAAAGCTCAATTTCATCGGAATATTTATTTTCAATCTCTTTAATTCTTTCTGCAAACTGCATTTTTTGTTCAATTGATTGCGGATTAAAAAGATTTTTATCGGTTTCCGAGTTCCATAAAGGCCAGTAATCATTTCCATGTTCAATTGACAAAGCTTCATAAAGGCTGTCTTTATCCAGCCAGAAACTGTTTTCACGTTTAAAATGTTCAAATTCTTTTTCAAGTTTTTTAACAGGATTAGCCTTAAAATTATTCCATGCTTCCTGCAAAGCCTCGCTGTATCTCTTATAAGCATAAGAATAAGCCGTTTTGTTAACATCTTTATTCGGGTTGTCCTTAATTATTTCGTTATAAGTATTTTCTGAAAGAATTTTACCCCAATCCTTTGTTGTTAATTCTTTCAGGTTGATAAATAAAGGGTTATCAGAAAATATTGTACCGGTATACGGAGAAGAATCGCAGGATTTTGTTTTACCTGCAGGTCCAAGCTGGATAGCATCAAACAAACCTGATGCATACTCAATAAATTCTTTCCCGCCGTCAGAATTAATACTGCCAAAACCTGTATTTTGATTTTGAGCAGCAGGGAAACTTCCGTTATGCATAATAAAAGCTAAATTTTTCTTCCCTAAAACCTTAAGAGCTTTTCTGATAGTTTTTTTTGCTTTTTCGTCTAAAACATTAGAGTGTTTTTCTAAAGTACAAGTCATATTTACCCCTTCTTCCTATATATCAACAAAAATGATAATATCATGAGGTATTTTTTTTTTCAACTAATAGTCATAAAAGCAGCATTCAATAATTTATATATAAGACGTTTATTATTTTTATCCTGTTTTTCAATAATATTTATAATTTCTTCGTCAATATTTTCGGGTAAATTTACGGATGAAAACTTAAAAAATTCGATTAGTTCGACTTCCAAAACAGCAGCAATTTTTTCAAGCACATGCAGAGAGGGGTAAAATCTTCCCGACTCAATCCCTGAGAGCGAAGAAGTCTCGATATCAATCATTTCTGACAACTGCTCCTGAGTTAACCCCTTAAATTTTCTGATTTCTTTTATTCTTTTGCCTAATAACTTTTTATTATCCATATGTTAATGATACCTTGATATCTTCATAAAAATAAGTGATAATATCACGTTTTTTAATTTAAATTGCGTAATAAATACTTTATACCCCTTGACAATCACTGAAAAATAATTTAAAATAAGTGTACAACAATGAGTTTTTCAAAAACCATGATTACTGCATATACGATAAACGGCTATAACATAGAGTAGTTTTATAGAGAGTAAATCTAAACAAGAAAGAAAGGTGAAAAGATTATGACAAAACGCTATGGTTTCACACTTGCAGAAGTGTTAATTACATTGGGTATTATCGGGGTAGTTGCCGCAATGACTATGCCTACATTAATGAATTCAACTCAGGGAGCTCAGTACAAAGCTGCTTACAAAAAGGCTTTATCAGCTTTATCTCAAGCTGTTGTATTGAACGTTGCTTTAGATGATTACAACTTCGCAGACTTAGACGCAGACAATTATACACTCACAGACATGTTGTCCTCCCGCATGAATGTTGTCAGAACAGAAACAGGATCCAATAATATTAAAAACGGCGACAAAGATTACAAAGTAACTACTACAACCGGTACCCACGAAGGAACTCAAGGTGTTGAAATTGCAGCAACTAACACAACATTGTTCTTTAATGACGGTATCATGTTTTCATTCCCGACAGAAGCTAAAAATTGCTCTAAAGACGACACAACAGGAAGTACTACTCCCTGCTATGGTTTCATTGATGTTAACGGCGTAAAAGCTCCTAACAAAATGGTTAAATGTGACAGCGGAAGTGTTGACGGCACAGGTGCCAATGCTTGTCAGGTTACTAACCCGACTGACGTTTATCCGGTTGTATTCTATGACCAAACAATTTTACCGAATTCACCGGCTGCAAGAGCTGTATTATACGCTAAATAATAAGATTATGCGATGTCACTTTGCTTGATCAGCAAAACGACACGTTTAAAAAGTTCGAATCTTTTTGTCGGCGGAGTTTCACTCCGCCGTTTTTTTATATTTTTATACTCTAAATGTATGATTTTTTGTTTTCTAATCCTTGAGAATTAGTTAAAATTAATTAATAATTTTTGTTAAGCTATTGACTTTTCATGACAAATACTTTAAAATGAGGGTACAAAAAGATTTTTCAAAAGAGTTTTTATGCATATCCACATGTTTTGGAGAGATTCGATATATAATAAAGGATAGAGAGATAAAGGCGTAAAACATTTTTTGAGGGATCAGAAAGTTTTACTAAAAAGAAAGGTGAAAAGATTATGACAAAAAGATTCGGCTTTACACTCGCAGAAGTGTTAATCACATTAGGTATCATCGGTGTTGTAGCTGCTATGACAATGCCTACATTGATGAACTCAACTCAAGGTGCTCAGTACAAAGCTGCTTACAAAAAAGCTTTATCAGCTTTATCTCAAGCTGTTGTATTGAACGTTGCTTTGGATGACTACAACTTTGCTGATTTAACAGGTACTGCAGGTGACTATCAATTAGCTACTATGTTACAAAATCGTATGAATGTTGTTAGAAGCGAAACCGGTTCAGGTAATGTAACAACTTCAAGCGGTAATGCATATACTGCAACAAATACACAAGGTAAAACTAACGATACAGGCAACATTACTATTGATCAAGCTAACACAACATTGTTCTTCAATGACGGTATTATGTTCTCATTCCCGACAGATACAAAACAATGTACACAAGATTCAACTTTAGTTGGTCAAGCTTGTAAAGGTTTTATCGATGTTAACGGTGTAAAAGCTCCTAACAAACTTATCAAATGTGATACAGGAAGCGTTACAGGTACAGGTGCTAACGCATGTCAGGTTACTAACCCGACTGACGTTTATCCGGTTATCTTCTATGACCAAACAATCCTTCCGAACTCACCTGCAGCAAGAGCTGTATTATACGCTAAATAGTTTGGAATACAAAAATTTCAAAAAAGAACCTGTAATAATTACAGGTTCTTTTTTTATTTAATTTTGAAAAAATTTATTTAAAAGCAAAGGGATAAATTTAGCATTTAATGCACTAAAGTCAAATACAAACTCATTAACTCCGGATCTGTAGAGTTCTTCTACTTTATCAAATTCTTCCAGTATTTTATCTTCAAACATATGCATCCTGCAGAAACCGTCACACGTAAAGGGATAAATTTTATCCAGTGAAGGGTCATGCAGGGCATAGCCGCCTCTATGGCAGGGAGCTTTGCAGGAAAGACGCGAAATTATCGCGCTGTCATTATTTAACGGGCACAGTCCTAAACTCGGCACTCTTATATTTCCTGCAATAGTGTACTTTTTATTCGGAATATCATTTTTTACTTTTTTAATAGTTTTAATTGTGCTTTCAATATCCGAAAAAGATGTAAAATCAACAGTATTAATCTGTGCAAGATTATTTAAACATTTTATTGAAAGACTGTTTAACAAATTTATTCCCTGTCCTATTTCAATGGGAATATGATTTATATCAGGATCGTTAATTGCTGTCCAAAAATAACCTATATTATTAATTATAAGACTGTCAGGGGCAGGATTTGTCAAAAGAATCTGTTTTACATACTCATAAACCCTGTCAAAATCCCTTTCGATAAGAATTCTCGGCGTTGAAAGCTGGAATTTAATCCCGTATTTTGTACAGAATTTTTTTACTTTCATTATAATATCGCTGAAACTGCTTGTCGCAAGGTCACATGTAGCGAGGATTTCACCGTACTCAATCGAATAAATCGGGTTTGTTCCGATTTTTTTAATATATTTTTCAAGTTCTTTTAACTGCGCAAGTTCTGACAGGCGGAGATTTATTTTATATATGTCTCTTTTTGAGTAGTCAAAAGTCTGCCTGATTTTAGGTTTTGCAATTTTCCACTCAAAATTTTTAATGTTTTTGCTGAATTTAAAATCTTGACCTTCAGCACTTACAACAACACCTAAAAAATGATTAGTACTGTAAATACTTTTTCTGACATGTTTAAACGGAAGTTTTTGATGCTTAAAAAGCTTAGGTTTATCCAAAATCTTTTGAATAAGCTCTATAGCTTCAAGAATTTCTTCTGAATTGTTAAATTTCCCTTTTATAACAACACTGTCTATTGCTTTAAGCTTTTTTATATCTTCGGCGCAATAGGGAAGGTTATCGCTGTCTATTGCAAGAGGAAGCTTTGTATATTGCTTAATCTTGGCAATATTTTTCATATAAATTTCTTCCGTAATAATAATTTCGTCAACTTTATGAAAATTATTTATAAAATCTATCCCCGCAAGGTTATGAATATCAAAATAAGAATCTGCAATTACCTTGAAAGGGAGATTAAACACCTTTACAGCTTCAAGTATTGCAAAACTGTTAATAAAAATTCCGTCTATGCCCGCCGTTTTCAAAAATCTCAGCATTTTTTTGATTTCAGGCAGGTTTTCTTCGGTTATATCATGCTTAAAGTTTATATAAATTGCACACCTGTTTCGCTTTGCTGCATCGACGAATTCATTTACATACTCGAAATTATTATTTAAAAACTTCTTATAATAAACATAATAGTCCCTGCACGAAGTTTCGCGGGCAAAAACATCAATGTCCTCAGGCTTTTTAACAGGTGAAACTATTTTTATACTTCCCATAAACCGATTATATCATATAAATCAAATGTAAACAAATCTTTACAAACAACGAAAAAATAAGCAATTTTTTGGGAAAGAAATACTTAGTATATACATAAGGAATATTTAGGATAGTCTAACACACTTTCTCATCAAACACATCAATAGGATTACAATTAAATTTAGGGAGGACACCAATCAATGGCAATAGGTGCTGAGGATTACATTGACCAGCTCTTGGTCAAAAAATACGCAGAAGAAAAAGTTGACAATCATGACAACATGGAATCAATGGTTGACCCTGAAAAAATGATGGGTGCAATGAATGATTACGCAAGCATGTATCGTAATATGATGGGTCTTAAACAAAGACTTAATATTGCCTGCTATGCAATCAACGCAAGGACTGCAAGATATAACAAAACCTCACAATATCAATAAAGATTTCTGTTCTCGTTTTTTTCCGATATAATTAACGTAAGAAAGCGAGAACAAAATGGTGGGAAAAATAATCCTTGCTTCTTCTTCTCCCAGAAGAGCAGATATTCTGAAAAAACTTAATATTGGATTTGAAATCATTCCGTCGCCGTATATCGAAGATCATACGAGGACGGTTTTTTCTTATGATTTTATAGAAAATTTAGCATTTAACAAGGCAAAAGCAGTAATTCCGCTTGTAAAAGAACCTTCATTAATTATCGGTGCCGACACGGTTGTTGTAATTGATAATGAAATTCTAGGCAAACCCGACGGATATGAAGGAGCATTTAAAATGCTCAAGAGACTTTCAGGCAGAACTCATATTGTTGTTACAAGTATTGTTGTAATTAATTCAGAAACAGGAGATTTGAAAAAAAACTCAACAACAAGTGAAGTTACGTTTGAAAATCTTACCGACGAACAGATTAAATATTATATTGATAATTTTAAGCCGTTTGACAAAGCGGGCTCCTACGGAATACAAGAAATGCCCGAAGGATATATAAAATCATATACGGGCGATTTCGAAAATATTATCGGAATAAGCTCTAAAGCTTTGCTTGATTTATTATAAATTTGCCCCGCAGCATTTTTTGAATTTTTTTCCGCTTCCGCAAGGGCAAGGATCATTTCTGCCGATTTTACTTAAATCAACGCCTTCAAGCTCAGGTTTTTCAATATCTTCTTCTATTATTCCGAGAGTTCTTGAAAATGCTTTTGACTTATACAGTACGGTTGTAGACGAGAAAATTTTATTTTCCAAATATCTTGATTTATAATGCTCAAGCAGTTCATCCAGATTGTAACTTGTGCCTAAAAGCTTATTTACCGTATCCATAAAATTCTCATGACGCCCCGCAACCCTTTTTATAATATTTGCTGAAAATTTGTCATTATTCAGGAAAAATTCTATGCAGGCTTTTGCATTTTCAACACTGTCGGGATTTTCAACTGCTTTATCAAATGCTGCCAGAAACGGAACTGCATATAATCCGAGTTCTTTATCAAAAACAATTCCCACATCATAAGTTTCCTTATGAGATGAAAAGCCGCCCAGTGAATTTTCCAAAAAGTTGTCATATGAGTTATTAAACTCCGAAACATCGAAAAATTTATAATTATCTAAAGACTGAATTTTGTCCTGAAAATCAATCTTCTCTCCGCCTTCCGCAAAATCATTAAACGCTCCGATTAAATCATCAGCATATTTATTTGTGGTAACAACTTCATCTTTTCCGAAAAACTCTATAAATTTGTCATATATTTCTTTAATATTTTCTTCAATTTCTTTTTGTTTTTCAGGGTTGTCAAGATAAACTAATTCGGGATTTTGGATAATCTTGGCAACTGAATATCTTAGAGCGTCATCCCTTCTGCTTGAAGGCAATACACCCGAAATTTCCAAAAGGTAATATGCTTTTTCGAATTTAAAAATTCTTGCAACTACATATTGCCCTGATCCCATTCCTCTAAAAGTCGTCATCTTTACCAGGGAAACAACGCTGTATGTCTTTTCGTTAATAATATTATTAAGGTCAAAACCGTTTTGCAAAACACGTTTAATCTCAAATATTGAAGATATGGATTGCATTAATGCCTTAACAATTTTTTTAGTAGAAGCAGGCAGCTTTTTCGAGTTTTCCAAAAATAAAGTTAAGATACTTTTATGATTTAAATTTCTTTCAAAAATATAATTAAAACAAGCTGATTGGAAATTCATACCGTTCTGCCCGATTGTTTTCAAATATTCCTCAAAATCAGGTTTTACGGTTTCGTCGTTTTGAACGAATTCCGCCAATTCTTTTATTACGTCATTAATCTCTTTTAAGTCTTCTAAAATAAGCATAAATTCTCCCTCTCTAAAACGAGAATACATTAAAAGAATTTAAAACTCAATACTATAACAGATTAATATTATAAAGGCTTTCTGATAAGTGTAGTTTCCAGAGAAAACTTACAGTCGGGACACATTTTTTTAGCAGCGGCAAAGTCCTGTTTTGCCCCTGCGGCATCACCAAGTCCTGCTCTTGAAAGACCTCTGTTATAGTAAGCATTAACAGGAGAGAAATAAACTTTCTGCCCTTTATTATACAGATTTATAAGATAATTAAATGTGCTGTAAGCCGATTCATAATCTTTGTGTTTCAGCTGATATGCTGCTTTTTCGCTCATTAAATAATATTTTGCAGGCTTTAAAGTTTCCTGCGCAATAGCGTTATCAAACTCATTAAGCATTTGTTTGTACGGAAGATAATAAGTTTTTACACCTAAAATATCATCCGAAAAATTATCCGATAAACTGTATTCGTTTGCTTTCCGGTAATCTTCAACAGCTTCTTTATATTTTTTCATATTATATTTTGTATAAGCCCTTTGAGCATAAACTTCAGGTGCAATGGGCATAAATGTCAAATATGTATTTGAAAGTTTAAGCGCAGAAGGATATTTTCCTTTATTATTAAATCCGTTGATAACAAACGGAGTAAAAATATATAAAAAGAAAATTACTGCCAGCAAAGCAAGGACATAAACACTTTTTCTCGGTGTTTTAACATATTCTCCAAATGCCTTTTCATCAATATGGCGCACATCCGGTTTAAATTTCATTCTCTGAAAAGTACCGACATATCTTGATAAATAATTTTCATAAAGATAATTTACCGCAATATACGTAAGATAAAGAGCAACAAGCGGTATTAAAGACAACAGAATAACTACTGCGAAAAACGGTAATTTCATAAATTCCGTATAGAACGGGAAAATTACCAGATAAATATAAAGAATAATCTCCAGAGCAACGGCGGCATTCATTAACGTCGTAAACTTTCTGTAAGTTTTATTAATTTGCTGCAGTTTTTCATCAGGGAGTTTAACGGAATATCTGTATCCGTTACTTCTCATAATACCTGCGAGAACCGTGTTATTATTAACATTATAATACGTGCAGTACTGAGAATTTAAAAATATCTTTTTTCTGTAATCATTTATATCCATAAATAAATATTACCATTATTTTTATAAAATTGCAATTAGAATTAAATTAAAAAAAATTCTTAAATATTTTATAAATCTTTTTTTAGATAAATTTTATCAATCAACTGTCTCCCGTTTTCAAAAATAGGACTGGGGTAGTTATCAACAAAAAAATTCTTTATCACAGAAAATTCAACAAAGCCAAATTTTTTATAAAAATTAAGTGTTATTTCGTTTTCTCCCGTCCCAAGAATTATTGTTCTAAAATTTTTCTTATACTTTTCGAAAACAAATTTTAGTAATATAGAAGCATATCCTTTATTTTGGAATTCAGGGTATGTTGCAAGATTTGTTATTTCAACAGTTTTATTATCAAGGCTCATAACAGCACACAGCGAGATTAATTTGTTGTTATCATACAATACATACAGATGTGATTTATCCAGATATTTATTAATCATTGTTTCATTTTCATCGCCAATTAACAAAAGTTCCGTATAATCAGTTTTGTTTACAACTATTTCCTCTATTTTCATAAACTAAATATAACATATAATAAACAAAGGTAAACAGTACTAAAACTGACCTTCTTTTCTTTAATTTTTATTATAGATTTTAGAATTATGTTAAATTACATTTACAAAAAATTTTGATGTGTTATAATCATGGAGCAGTATATTGAAAATTGAAAAATTTCGGAACGTGGCACTCTGCCGAACAAACGGTTAAGTATCGTTTGTGAGAGGGACTTGGTAGCGTAGCAGCCAAGCATCACGGGTTCGAAAAACAACAAATCGGGACGTGGCGCAGCTTGGTAGCGTGCTACCTTGGGGTGGTAGAGGTCGCAGGTTCAAATCCTGTCGTTCCGATTTTTTCAAAAAAATTAATTCAGGATGCAGCACTCTGCCGAGAAAAAGCTGACTAAATGTCAGGTTTTTCGAGAGGTTCTGGTAGCGCATTGCTATTTAGGCTTATACCTGATAAATTATTAACAGTACTTTTAAATTCAAATAGCAAATAATAAAATTTCGGGATGTAGCGCAGCCTGGTAGCGCACCGTGTTCGGGTCGCGGGGGTCGCAAGTTCGAATCTTGTCATCCCGATTTTTTATTATTTTAAGTCACTGAAATATTTTGCGTCCGTTAATGCTTTTACTGTGCAGCCATATCCGTTTGCACCGCTATTTGATGATTTTGAACAATAACTCTTCTCGGGATACAAAGTTGTTTCCCCGCCCATAGGAATTAACCTGCCGTCCTTTTCGAGCGTAAATACAAAGAAATCATAACCATATCTGTTAGGTTTATTGCGCCAACCGTTGACATCAAGAGCAATCAAAATTATTCCGTATGTTAAAGAATCTGCGCTATCTACATCAAAATAGACAGTGCTGCCATCATTAACTTGAATAATTCTGTCATTAAATCTTGAATAACCTGACTTGCCTGTAAAATTTTTATAGTATCCTGCCAGGAAATCACATCTTGCAGTGGCACTGTTATTAGGATAGTCAGGCAATACAGGCCATAAAGTTGATGCGTTTTTATAACGTTTGCTGAGATTTTCAACTAAATTAGATAAACCAGCTACGTTAAAATCAGCAATACCGCCATATTCATCAGTTATTACACTTAAAAATGCCTGTGATATCAATGAATAAGACTTCTTAAATTGAGTTTCCAAAACTTTATTCTGTCTTTCCTGTATAAGAGAAGGAAGTGTCATGGCGGCAACTACGCCGATGATGCCAAGAGTTATAAGAACTTCGGCAAGTGTAAAACCTTTCATATTATTCATACTGCTCCTTTCTATTGAGATTTCTCAATGATTTTTATTTGATTATATTCAATAATTGAGAAAATGCAATATAACAGACTAGGAAAATTTATAAAAAGCAAACGGGAAACATTAAATGTATCTCTAAATGAATTTGCTAATATTGCTGATGTTGACCCTGCTATAATCAGCAGGATTGAAAATCTTAAACAGGGAATAAAAATAGACTGCCTGATAAAAATAGCTAAAGTATTTAATCAAACCGCAGGACAATTTTTAATAGAATTTGAAAATTCAAAATTTTAACAAGTGTAAAAATTTTTCTGTTACTGACAACAATTATTACCATTTTAGGTTTTTATGTAATTTGTATGAAAATATCAAATAATCCCTATGAAACATATCCACGACCGATAACATTACGTAAAGCTCTCTCAAAAATAAGCAAAAACGGTGATGAGTTTGCGAATGTATTTATTGAAAAAGTTTCTTCCAATTCTTTTCTTGCATCACAAAATGTTAAAAGCTATTTAAACAGAGGTTCTGCCGCCATAGTCTTTGAAACTTCAGACGGACAAATTTTAAAACTGACAGAAGGCAGCCATTTTCCGCTAAACCGCCCTCATGAAGGTTTTGATGTACCTGTTTATAAAAAAGGGCATATAGGGAATATATATTACTATTTTGAAGAAAAACTATATCAGCATGGACTTTCAGATATTTTTGTTAAAGAAGTCAAAAAAAGTATACGTGAAAAAGGATATCGAACATTTGACATTAACGATAACGCCATACACCAGATCGGTTTATCAAAAGAAGGGAAACTATATCTTTTAGATTCAGAATGCGCCCGTTACAAAACTGTATTTCACGCTTTATTCGACAAAATAAAAAGGTTTGTTTTTAAAAAATTTTAATTATGCTGTCACAGTACATCAATCCTACGATTTTTATTTAAAACGTTTGAACTTTTGAATAAAAAGTTGTATAATTAACAGGTAACGTTATTTGAAAAGAGGTTTTTTATGAAATTACATATGCAGATCCTCATTGCACTGGGTCTTGGAATTAAGCGAAACTGGCATATTTTCTTCGGAATAATTCTCGGGATAGTTGTCGGTATATTTCTACACGGTCATGAATATCCGCTTGTATCTACAGTGTTGACATTCATAGGACAGGTATTTATAAGATTAATACAGATGGTTGTAATACCTCTTGTTGTATCAGCTATAGTAATAGGAATTACAAGCATTGGAGATAATAAGCAATTAGGTAAGTTCGGGACTAAAATGATTGTTTATTACGGAATTATCACATCAATTGCTGTTGCCATAGGTGCGGTTCTTGCTTTAATATTTAAACCCGGTGTTGGTGCAGCACATTATATCGCAGCAAATGCCGCGAGTGAAGTTCAAGCTTCCGTTGCGGCGGCAATGGAGCAGCAGCATAATGTTTTAAACATATTTTTAGGTTTTATTCCGAGTAATCCTATGCATTCATTTGCTGCCGGAGATATGGTGCCGATTATTGTATTTGTCTTAATATTTGCAGTTGCACTTGCGAAAGTCGGAGATGTTAACAGACCTATTGTTTCTTTCTTTGAATCTGTTTTTGCGGCAACAATGAAAATTACCGATTGGATTATGTATTTTGCGGCTCCCGGTGTTTTCGCTTTAACCGCAAGTGCTGTATCAAGCTTTGGGATTGATATTTTCACAAGTATTTCAAAATATCTTCTTGTATTATTTATAGGATTTATGTTGCAACTTTGTGTAGTTTATCCGTTGTTCCTGAAATTCTTCTCAAAAGTAAATATCGGGATGCTTTATTCAGCAGTTGCAGAAGCTATGATGGTTGCTTTTGGAACTGCAAGCTCCTCGGCAACATTGCCTTTAACTATTGCTTGCTGTGAAAAAAGAGGAATTTCTCATAAAATTGCAAGTTTTGTACTGCCGTTAGGGGCAACTTTAAATATGGACGGAACTGCTTTACTGCAAACCGTTGCCGTAATATTTTTAGCACAGGCTTACGGTGTTGCGTTAACTCCGTTCCTAATCATACAAATTGCGTTGCTTGCAATTATTGCATCTTCAACATGTGCAGGAATTCCGGGTGCAGGTTTAATTACTATTGCATTAATCCTAAACGGTATGGGGTTAAGTCCTGAACAACTTGTTGCAGGATTTGCATTCCTGTTCACAATCGAAAGGATTACAGACATGATGAGAACTCTTGTAAACGTAACATCAGACGCGGTTGTTGTTGCAGCTATTGCAGATAACGAAAATGAAATCAATTATGATTTATTGAATAATCCTGCTGCATACGAAGATATTGCATAAAAATGAAAAACAATCTAATATTCAATTTACAAACCCTGACTTTTTTGTTAGGGTTTTGTTATGAACAGAACAGATGAAATTGCATCAACACATTTAGGGAAAAAGTCAGAAGGAAGCGAAACTTATAATCCTTCTCTTTTAGTCGCAATTCCAAGATTTGAAAACAGAAAACAATATAATATTCAAAATAATAACTTGCCGTTTGAAGGCTGGGATGTGTGGCACGCTTATGAATTTTCGGCAATGACCGAAAACGGAATTCCCGTTACACGATTAATGAAGCTTAAATATAATTGCACAAGTGAATTTCTTGTTGAATCCAAATCTTTAAAATTATATTTAAATTCTTTTAATATGACAAAATTTGGCAATACAATAACGGAATGTCTTGAAATTTGTAAAAAAACAATTGAAAAAGATTTAAGTGAAAAGCTTAAAACAGAGGTTACGGCAAACTTTATTGAAAATAATGCCGAAAGATCAGCAATCTTCACTAACTTTGAAAATATAATGAACTTTGTTGACGAAAAGACTTTGAAAGTCGAGAAATTTAAAGAAGCGCCGGAGTTATTGGAAACAGAAGAGACTGAAAAAGAACAAACTTATCACTTAATGTTTGATTCTCTGCGCTCAAACTGCCGAGTTACTCATCAGCCTGATTTCGGAGATTTATTTCTTTATTACAGGTCAAAAAAACATATTCTTGAGGACAGCATTGTAAAATATTTAAGTTCGTTCCGCTCCGAATTTCATTTTCATGAAGAATGCTGTGAGATGATTTATAAAAGGCTTTTTGATTTGCTTGACATCGGCGATGAACTTTTTGTATGTGCACTATACACACGCAGAGGCGGAATTGATATCTGCCCCGTTCGTACAAACTGTATTGTAGATGATGCTTTAAAATTAATAGATTTAACTAAGTTTGCAAGAGGAAGTATTAAGCAGTAATGAACAACAGAAAATTCGGAGATGCGGGAGAAGATTTAGCGTGCAGATATTTAGAAAAAAACGGATACGAAATTTTAGAAAGAAACAAGCATTATTCCCGTTTCTGTGAAATTGATATTATTGCGAAAAACAAGAATACTATTGTTTTTGTTGAAGTTAAAACACGGAAAACGGATGGTTTTGGAGTTCCTTTTGAAGCAATAACAAAAACAAAATACGAAAATATAAAAAAAGGGGTTCAATTTTACCTCGCTGAGAACAAAGTAAAGGATTACAGGATAGATGTCATAGGTATTACTTTAAAACCTCAAATTAAAATTGAACATTTAAAAAATATTTCTATATAACCCTGCCTGCTTCTATTTTATAAATTTTTACGTCTTTCAAAAATTCATCTTCAAAAAGGACGGTGTCGACAGAAGTTATGATAGTCTGCGTGTTTTCATTAATTGATTTCAACAGGTAATTTTGCCTTATATCATCGAGTTCGGCAAGAACGTCATCAAGCAAAAGCACAGGTTCATCTCCTGTTTTTGCTGTTATAATATCAAGTTCTGAAAGTTTAAGAGCCAAAACAATTGTTCTTTGCTGCCCTTGTGACGCAAATTTAACGGCTTCATTTCCGTTTATATAAAAAATTATGTCATCTCTGTGAGGACCGACACAGGATTGTCCTCTGCGCATTTCCTCAGCACGGCGTTCTTCAAGCGATGCTTTAAAAGCTTCAACAATTTCTTCCGGTTCATATTCTCCGTTTAAAAATGAACAGTCATAATCAATTTTAAGTTCTTCAGTCTCACTTATAATTCGATGTTTTTCACTCGCAATTCGTTCAATCTCTTTTAAAAACTTTTTACGTAAATAAATGATATTACTTCCTGTTATCACAAGCTGTTCATTGTAAACATCAAGCAATGTATCATTTAAAATACCTGTCTTTAAATAATCTTTCAAAAGATTATTTTTTTGAATACGAATTTTGTCATACTTCGAAAGTCTGTCATCATAAGCAGGATAAATCTGTGCAATTGCTCTGTCAAGCCAATCCCTTCTGTCTAATGGGTTGCCTCTCAACAAAAGTAAATCTGCAGTTGAAAAAAGAACGGTTTTCAGTACGGATTTAAAATTCTTCGGAGTTGTCTTAACCTTGTTTAAAGCAAGCTCGCGTTTTTTTTCGTTTGAATATGAAAAATCTAATTCCACATCGGTTTCAGCCTTAATCATATTACAATTAATTTCAGCTTTTTCCGCCTCAAAATTAATCAGCTCAATATTGTTTGAAGTTCTGGGAGATTTAAGAGCTGAAAGGAAATAAATACTTTCAAGAATATTTGTTTTTCCCTGCGCATTTTTACCTATAATCAGCACTTTGGGGCAAGATAAATCAAGGTGTAAATCCTTGCAGTTCCTGTAATTTGTAAGCTTCAAATCCCTCAATCTCATAAAAAAATTATACCCCAAATATATGATTTATTAATTAATTATAGACTATTGTTAAAATTTCTTATATAATAACCTTATAAGTGCAAGAATAAGGAAGTACTATGTTACCGATTATATCAGAAGAGAATGCGGCAGTTGCTTTCAGTGAAATCTTTAAAGATATGCCGTCGTGGCGAAAAAAAATGATTCACTATATTAAGGATGAAAATCCCGAGGTTAATACAGCTATAATAGAAGCTGCAAATAAAACTGATTTAGACCCGAAAGCAGTAGCCTTAGGAGCATATATGACCTATGTTTTAATTGAACTTGCAATGAAAGATAACGATGCATTAATGAATTTCCAGGAAGGATAGAGCTATGTTAATTGAAGAACTATTAGAAAAACTTGTTGCCGACGGCGGTTCCGACTTGCATATTTCAAGCGGTTTGCCCCCTGCAGCACGTATTGACGGTAAATTACAGAGATATGATTATCCGCCGTTGAGCCCTGATGATGTTGAAACTCTTTTGTTCCCCATGTTGTCTAACGAACAAAGACGTACACTGGAACAAAACTGGGAACTTGACTTTTCTTACGGTATTGAAGGTTTAAGCCGTTTCAGGGTTAACTTCTATAAAGATAAAGGGAATTACGCTGCAGCATTCAGAACAATTACGTCAATTGTTCCTTCTTTTGATAAGCTCGGGTTGCCCGAAATCGTTAGAAAAACAGCCGATAAACCGAGAGGCTTAATCCTTGTAACAGGTCCTACGGGTTCTGGTAAATCTACAACTCTGGCGGCTATGATTGACTATATTAACTCAAACAGAGCAGAACACATTTTGACAATTGAAGACCCGATAGAGTTCGTGCATACATCAAAACAAAGTATTATTCACCAGCGTGAATTGGGTATGGATACAAGATCATTCGCAAACGCTTTGAAATCCGCACTTCGTGAAGACCCTGATATCATTCTGGTAGGTGAGATGCGTGACCACGAAACAATTGCTTTAGCTCTAACAGCTGCAGAAACAGGTCACTTGGTGTTCGGAACATTACACACATCTTCAGCCGCACAAACAATTGACCGTATCATTGACGTATTCCCTGAAGGACAGCAGCAGCAAATCCGTGTACAGCTTGCGAACTCTCTTGTTGCAGTATTCTCACAAACACTGTTACAAAAAGTTCAACCTGACGGAACTAAAAAAGGTCGTGTAATGGCTCAGGAAATTATGCTTGTAACACCTGCGATTGCAAACCTTATTCGAGAAGCAAAAGCAGCACAAATTTATTCAACAATTCAGATGAACCAGGCAATAGGTATGCAGACACTTGAAATGGCACTTGCAGGACTTTATAAACAGGGAGTTATTACGATAGAAGATGCGTTATCAAGATCTTCAAGACCTGATGAGTTAAAACGTTTAATGCAAGGTTAAACAAATGCAAAAATGCCTCGATTAATTTGAGGCATTTTTTTGTAATTAATATGTCATTTCCCAATTATCATTAAGTATTTTACCGAAACAGCCTCCGGCTCCGCCACCGCTGGATACACAAGAGCTATTATATGTTTCTTCGCGTTGTTCTTCTGTCATAGGAGCAGACGTTCCATAATCATCTACAACTCCGTTATTATAAAGGTATATCCAGAATAAGTCACGTCCTTGTATATTTGGTCCTTTTTGTCCGTTAATATCCACACCTATACTCAGTAATCTTTCTCCATCAGAATTTATTATAGCCCTAACAGATGCTCCGCTTGCTAGAACAAATGATTTGTACGCTCTATCATATCCATCTACAATTGTCCCGTTAAGTTTTTTATATTCATCAGCCGGAGCAAAACAATTATCCATAGTGTCACATTCTTGAATTACCTTAAAATAAGTTTTTATCCAACTGTCTACAGCCGCATTAGTTGTTAATCCAGCCTCTTTAAGGTTGATTGCATTTCGGTCAGTCATATATTGTAAAGAAGCCTGTTGAAATTCATTATAAACCTTGTGTAACTGGGTTACATAAGTCTTACGCTGATGATTTTGTACCAAAGTTGGTACGGTCATTGCGGATACTACTCCAATAATACCTAAAGTTACCAACACCTCTGCAAGTGTAAACGCAGGAGCTGAGCCTAAAGTGCGCCCCCCCCCCGAATTGCTTGAAATTCTGTCATTTTGTGCTCCTTTCTGTTATATTGTTATTTTAACAAATGTTTTTTACTTTGTAAAGGGAAAGGCACCGACTTGCGCCGGTGCCATATCTAACTCATTAATTTATTGTGATACTATTGAACAAATGGAGTTAGAAGAAAAACTTTACGGGTTGTATCTGTTTGACGCGACACATGGAATTGTAATTATCGGTACATTCATTTGCCTTTGTATATGAAGTGCCATTTTTGCAATAAGGGGTCGCGTCACCGACATAACCAGAAATACAAGCGCCTTCCTTAAATGGAACACTCTTTGCCAGCCACTTTGTACTGCGTTTTCCGCTGTTGTAATTCTCATTCTCAACGCTTACCTGTAAATGACGAACACTGTCGCCGCCGCTTTGTTCAGGGTTAGATGTATCATAAGCAGGGATAATTTTACCCGATAAAGTTATGTAGAATGGATAGACATCACTCCACAGCTGGGAATCGCCTTTTGCTCCGTCAATATCTACATAGACCGTATAACCATAAGAATTGGTATTAGGGACACCGTCATAAACTCCGCCCTGAGTATTATTTGCTAACAAGGAGATGGCACCTGCATCACTATGCATATTATAAATACGCATACCATTGCGCAATGTAATATCAGGCTCTTTGCCAGAAAAGTCAGTTGTACCATCAGATATGACACTACCGCTGCATACGCCGCTTCCGCCCATGATATTGGCATAACGTTCAAATAGTTTGCAGAAATTTTTACCTTTACGAGGCAAAGTGCGTGGAGAAGGAATACATTTACATTGTTCCTCACTCCATTCATAGGTCTCATCACTGCAACTTCGGTTAATAGCAGGATTTTGAGATACAATACCTGTATCACTGCTGCAAATATTGCAGGGAGAGATATTCGAAGGACAATCGGCCACGCAATTGCAGCTGTTGTTTAAGTGCTGCCCCGAAGGACAGGTTTTGGCAGTACCTGTTAATTGACAAGTGTGTTCATCCCAACCCTGACCGCAAGGAGTGACAGAAGGTTTATTCGTACAAGCAGGGCAGTCGGTCCAGTTATGAACTTTATTTCCATTCCAACAAGTCACTGAACCGGGACAGTTTGCATCACTGGTGGCATAACTGCCGTCCCAACAGGTGATTTTGGGAGGGCAGTAACTAGGGTCGGATACCTGAGAACCGTTCCAACAAGTCGCATCCGGACACAAAGCGGGAATAGTAGCAGTACTTCCATCCCAGCAGGTAACACTATTCTTTACACATGAACAAGTAGCCCTGTCAAAATGATATCCTGAATGACAACGGACAGAACTGGTGCTTGAACAATTACTAGAAGGTCTGTTAGTGTATCTATCAGCATATGCTGCAGGTATAAAATTCAAAATTACAGAAACATAATCATCATCTTTAAGGTCAAAGTCTGCAAGCATTTCGGTCGAGATAGACCGTAATGTTGAATATGCGTTGTAATAAGTATAGGATACTATATTATCCAATTTGGCTTTGGTTATACCAATTGTTACAGCTGCTACTACTGCAATAATCAGCATTACAACAATTATTTCAGCTAAAGTATAGCCAAAAAGCCTTGATATCGGAGCGTTTAGGTCGCCCCCCCCCCGCAAAACATGCGGCTGATAATTTTTCTCATATAATTGCTCCTTGTGCTCTATAGTACATTTTTAGTATAACATATTGACTTAGATTTTTCAACATAAAAAAAAGACCGATTTTATATCGGTCTTTCATTATGAAAGATGAAAGGAGCTGAACCTTAATAATACGTAATTTTCCAACCATCATTAATAACACGTGCCGTACAAGTAAGACCGGATGCGGCTTTATTACAGTTATATGTGTTATCAAAGCCGCTCGGAACAATTTCGCTGTCATTAAGAACAAAAGCAAATATGTCACGACCCATTTGGTTGGGATAGGAATTACCGTTAACATCAATTATAAAAACTACTGAATCTTTTTCAACATTTACCCCGAACTCGGAACGTATAATATCTCTGGGATAAACGTTCATTATAACGTTCATACCGTCGACAAGCGTAAACATATATTGATACATTTGTGCTCTTTTAAGGTATACTTTACCGCTGAGAAACTTAGTCGGGTACTGCCAGCAGCCTGTTGCGTTAGAACATTCTCTTACAACTTTAAAATAAGGTTTGAAATATGAGAAAGCCAACGCTGAAGAATCTTGAGAATATTCGTCAAGCCCCCAATAATTCGGAGAAGATCTGTCCAGAATTACAAACATTGTTACCTGGCTGATTGAACTATAAAATTTTTTCAATGCTGCCATATTTTTTGTATCACCTATTTTGGCAACAAGACCGAATATTGTTAAAGATGCAATAACGCCAATAATTGCCAGAGTAAATAATACCTCTGACATTGTCAATCCTGAACGTTTTTTAAATATTCCGCTATAATTCATAAGACCAAACCGCCTCCTATCTGCAGATAAAAGACTTCTCCTTTTTTAACAATACATATATAAGATATATACCCATTATAGCAAAGAAAATAACACTTTTATAAAGATTAATTAAAATTTAAGAACAACTATCACGCTTTAAATTTTTATGGACATTTCATCGCTTTTATCATACATTACAGATATGTCGGAAAATTACTGTACAGTTTTAGAAAACCTGAAAGAAAATTCTCATTTCAGATATATAAGAGATTTTGAGGGTAAAGATGAAAAATATATTTATCTGAACGGGAAAAAACTTATTAATTTATCCTCAAATAACTATCTTGGTTTCGCAGATAACAGAGGCGTTACAGAAGAATTTTTGAATTATGCTGACTGCGGCTATTCTTTCGGAAGTGCATCTGCAAGACTTCTTACAGGTACATTGCCTGTATACACTGAACTTGAAAATTTAATATCTCAAATGTTTAACAAAGAAAAAACTCTCCTTTTCAACAGCGGTTATCATGCAAATGTCGGTATAAACAGTTCAATTGCAGGAAAAGGAGATGTGATTTTTTCTGACAAACTCAATCATGCCAGTATTATTGACGGTATGAAACTTTCGGAAGGAAAATTTTTCAGATATCCTCATAACAATATGGAAGCTCTTGAAAAACTTCTTATTCGTGAACGGAAAAATTTTAAAAACGCCGTAATAGTTTCCGAAAGTGTTTTTTCAATGGACGGCGACATTGCAGATTTAAACAAACTTGTTGAGTTAAAGAAAAAATATAATTGTATTTTAATACTTGATGAAGCACACGCATTCGGAGTTTTCGGCAAATACGGTCTGGGTGTAACAGAAACTCTCGGCATTACCGATAAAGTCGACTTGATTGTAGGGACTTTCGGCAAAGCAATAGGTTCAATGGGAGCTTTTGTTACAGGGAACAGCACTCTTATTGCCTACCTTACAAATAAAGCACGTTCGTTTATTTTCTCTACAGCATTACCACCGATAAATATCGCGTTTTCAAAGTGGATTATTGAATATAAACTCTTGCATACTTTTGAAAAACGGATGAAAATGCTTGAAACAGGAAAAAAAGCAGGAAGCAGCAGCCACATTATACCTGTGGTAATCGGCGGAAACAAAGAGACTGTTGATACTTGCGATATTTTATTTCATAACGGATATTTTACGCTCCCGATACGCCCGCCTACTGTGCCTGAAGGAACCTCAAGATTAAGATTATCCCTTACAACGGAAATAAATGAAAAGGAACTATTTGATGCAATATCACTGGTTAAACAAACAAAATAACAAAAAACTTATAATATTTTTTGCGGGCTGGAGCTTTGATTACAAGCCCTTTGAATTCCTTGAATGCGGCGATTTTGATGTATTAATGCTTTATGATTATAACAATTTGGAAATACCGGAAATACCGGATTACGAAAAATATTTTCTGATAAGCTGGTCTATGGGAGTTTTTACGGCATATCTCCTTAAAGACAAACTTCCTAATTTTTCCAAAAAGATTGCCGTTAACGGAACCCCTTTCCCCGTAAACGATAATTTCGGAATACCTTTGAAACCGTTTATTCTTACACTCCGTCACGCAAAAACAGGGCTTGAAGGAAAATTTTACCAAAATATCTTTGCTAAAACAGAAGAATATAACCGCTATAATTGCTCTGCGGTTGAAAGACCGATTAAAAACCGCGTATCAGAACTTAATTCTCTATATGAGAGAATTAAAAATACAAACTTATCTTATGAACAATATTATGACAAAGCACTTATAAGCAATAACGATAAGATTATTCCGGCTAAAAACCAGATTAGCTTCTGGCAGAATAACGCTGAAACAGAATTACTTGAAAGCGGGCATTTTCCCTATTATAATTTTAAAAGCTGGAATGAAATATTATGCAGATAAACCCTAAATTAATAAAAAATCAGTTTGAAAAAAGTCTTGATACATACAATAAAAACGCTGTAGTACAGCAAATTATGGCAGAAAAACTTGTCGAAGAAACCGCAAAAATAAAAAACTGCTATGACAATGTTCTTGAACTTGGAAGCGGTTCAGGACTTTTAACTAAAGAACTGATAAAAAAATTGACCTTTAATACTTATTCGGCAAATGATTTAGTCAGCAAATCAAAATACTATGTTAATAAAATTATTCCAGATGCAGAATTTTTTTGCGGAAATGCACAGCGTATTAAACCGTCTAAAAAAATGGATTTAATCATATCGAATGCAATGTTTCAATGGTTCAAAGATCTTGAAAAAATAAGTAATCTTTTTAAAAATTTACTTAATAAAGACGGCATACTTGCTTTCTCAACTTTTTCGCCGGAAAACTTCAAAGAAATACGTGAACTTACAGGACTTTCTTTAGACTATAAATCATCCGGAGAAATAAAAAATATATTTGAAAAAAACTTCAAAATTATACATATTGAGGAATTTACGCATACTCTGAATTTTTCAAATCCGCTTGAACTGCTTGCACATATGAAAAATACAGGTGTAAATTCATTAACGACACAGCATTGGACATTCAAAGAAGTCAAAGAATTCTGCGATAACTATAAAAGTAAGTTTCCCGAAATAACTCTGACTTACTCCCCGGTTATTGTAATCTGTCAAAAAATGTGAAAACAAATAAATACTACCATTTGTGTATTCTACTTTGTAAAGAAAAAACATATAATGTTTACATAATTTCATGTTTATTATTACATGTGGATAAAAAGGACAGGTAACAATTGTTAAATAATTTTGAAAGTTTTGATAACTCCGAAACATCAGCAAGAAAATCCGCTTTAATACAAGAAAGAATAGGGCTTGTATCAACGCATATGTATAAGCAGTTTCTGGATTATCAACACGCGAATGTCAATACCAACGAAATTTTCACAAGAATGATTGACAATTTACAAATTGTTGTAGATACCTTAAAAGAGGCATTCTCGTCACGCAACGTAACAACCCAGAACATTTACGTTGATACGGATCCACAAAAATCAGTTGTTATCGTAAATATTCTATGGCATAAAATGAGTTTTACAACAAGATGTAATTATCAGCCTCAGGCTCTTTACAGAGAGGACGGTCAGCATCTTTTTTCAAGCAGAATTATGGCGGTAAAAGGAAACTACTACGAAATTATGAAGGGTGTTGCAGACCACGATGAAGAAATGGTTAAACTCCTTGATAACGAAGTTGCATCATTGTTTATTCCGCCGGAATCCACTCAGAACTCAATCATGAAAATACGTCACCTTCCTAACCGTGAATTTTATCTTAATCAGGTTGATGCCCCGCGCGAATTTGTTTTGAAAGTCGTTGAAACAATATGCGGCGGCGGTTTTTACCACGAAGAAGGAGCAAGAAAAAGTTTTAATATATAATTGGAGGTATAAAATGATATTACACAAGAAGCCCAGAATTGCCCCCCCCCCGACAAGCGCAGCCGCTTAACCCGCCATATTAAGGTTTTTAAGATATTTAGCAGTTACTTGTATGGTTTTACGCTTGCAGAAGTTCTTATAACTCTCGGGATTATAGGAATAGCTGCATCAATGACAATGCCTAGCCTTATTCAAAACCATAAAGAAAAAGAAACCGTTGCCAAATTAAAAAAAATTAACTCTGTTTTAAGTCAGGCACTTATCAGTGCAATAGATGAAAGCGGAACAACTGTCGACCAATGGAATTTGGAAGGCGGTGATTCTAAAAACGGTTCACAATATTTAGTTGATAACTATTTTAAACCTTATTTTAAAATCGCAGATAATTGTTTAAATATAAAAACTTGTATAGGAAGTAATAAATATATTTATCTTAACGGAACTCCTCATATATCTTATGATGGACAAGGCAATTATAAACACCTGGTATTGGCAGACGGAACTCTTTTAATTTTTCATATTTCATCAGAATTCAAAAATTGTTCGCAAAAAGGAAATTGCGCAGAAATATTTGTTGATACAAACGGATATTATAGTGGACCAAATCAATTCGGCAAGGACTTTTTTGTATTCTCAATGAAAAAAGACAAAATTATTCCATACGGTACAAAACAAGATGTCCCAAACTTTTCATTACACTGTAACAAAACCAAAGGCTCCGGTTACGGTTTAAGCTGCGGTGCATGGGTATTGGCTTACGAAAATATGGATTATCTTCACTGCGATGATTTAGAATGGGGCAAAAAGATAAAATGTAATAAATAAATTATTCAAGCGGGAGTTTTGAAGAAACTTCCGCTACAATGCGCTGAACATCAGCACCGCCTATTGCAACTTCCAAAATTAACGGACTGTGTATCAAAACAGTTTCTGAGTAATCCATTGTGTCAACATTAATTACGTTGAACTCAATGAAATCTTCGCCTGCATATATTAATTTTCCATATTCACCGCCTGTAGCCCATTTGATAAACATGTATTGATTTTCATACTCTTTAAGCTTCTCTATAAGTCTCATTATAAATCCCCGTAAATGTCTTACAATATATATTGTAGCTATTTATTTACATAAGTCAAGGTAAAAAGAAAAGCCACACATTTTTGCGTGACTTTTGAACAATAATCTTGGGAGGAGATTTGGGGATAGTTGTACATGCATGATAATGCAAGCATGCTTTTTTTGTTACACATGAAATTAAAAAGTTAATAAAAATTTACAATTCCTTGATTTTATACTATAATAGTGTTTAGAGGAAAAAAGCATGAAAATACTTGTAATAAACGGCGTAAATATGAATATGCTCGGGTTACGGGAAACTGAAAAGTACGGAACCATGACATTAAAAGATTTAGAAAAAGAATTATATGCCTTCTCATTTGAACTCGGAATTGACATAGAAACATTCGCGAGCAACTTTGAAGGCGAGATTGTAGAGAAAATTCACTCATCAAAAGACAATTTTGACGGCATTGTAATAAATGCTGGAGCCTACACTCACACCAGCGTTGCCATTAGAGATGCAATTACTTCTGTAGACCTTCCTGCAGTTGAAGTGCACATGACAAACATTTATAAAAGAGAAGAATTCAGACATCATTCTTATCTTGCCCCCGTATGCATCGGGCAAATATCAGGGTTTGGCACAAACAGTTATAAATTGGGGCTGAAAGCAGTTGTCGATTATTTGAAAACTAATGACAACGAATAAAAAAATTCTCGTGTATTTCGTCGTCATTGCAAAAAATGCAATGACGAATTGAGGTAATTTTATTTTTGAAATTCTTCAACAAAAGCTTTACCGATGGCAAGAGCTTTAAGTTCAGGATGTTCAACACCGGCTTCTGCATATTTCTTTTCAGCCAATTCTGCAACATCAAGTGCTTGTTTAGCCAATTCGGGGTTAGCAGCAAAAACTTTGATATCATTTTCGAGATTGTCCACTTTTACAGCAGAGCGGTCAGCGGGGTTGTCGGGAATGTCTTTAATCTCTTTTGTCTGAACTTCAGGCTGCTGAGCTGTTTGTGTATCTTGAGCAGCTTCGGTTTTAACCTGTTCTGCTTTTTGAACCTGAGCTTGTGCCTGTTGTGGAATGCTTGGACCTTGCGCGTTTTTTGAAATTTCGTTCATAGTCACATCCTCTTTTCTTTTTCGGGGTTACAGCACTTTGCCGCAACTGTTTTTTGTATAACTCTATATTCTCGTTTTATGCTTTAAAACATCAAAACAAAATTTTTTGCTAGTTTGTTAAAAAAAAATTACAAAAATTAATATATAATCTTTCTTTACAGACTGTTTATGATATATTTAAAGTACAGCGTAGATGATTTTAGTATATAAACGTTATATAAACTATACAACATTAAGGAAAGTATTGCAACTATGAATTTTACTAATTTATTTAGTAACATAAATCCCAAAGAAGTTATAAAAAATCTACCGGACGCCGTATTTGTAGCGGATTTGGACGGCAGGATAGTTTGGGCTAACGATAAAGCCGCTATTATTTTTGAAAGCAAAGCTGGAGATTTAAAAGGATTAAACTTCGACGAAATAGTTGCAAACGGAATGTTTCTGGCAGATAAATCGCATTCAAAAAGAAATTCAGTTGTTACCGGAGCTTTTACTGTAGAGGGCAAAGAATTTTTTATAGAAATGAATGCTAAAAAATATGTTGAGCAGTATTTTATTACCATAAGAGATGTTACTGCTATGACAAATGTTCTTACAATCGCCGAAAGAACAGGAAGGCTGAATAAAGAAAAAAACGTAATGTTTGTTAAGCTTTCAAATGAAATTAAATCGCCTATTCAATCAATAATCGGATTTTCACAAGCTCTTTTAGACGGCTTAGGCGGAGAAATTAACGAAAAACAAAATAAATACGTCAGGATTATCAACAAAAATTCTACAGAACTGCTGCATTTTATGGAAAAATTCATAGAGTTTGCACAGGCAGAATCTTCTTTATTCAACTGCGATAACCAGACGTTTGACTTAACGAATACAATACAGGCTGTTGTTAAAAATAACGAAAATGCATTAAATGCAAAAAATTTAATCGTTAACTATGACTTTGAAGAATTTAATAAAAAAGCTGTATTCAGTGATGAAAACTGCGTAAAAATTATTTTACAAAATATTCTTGAAACATCAATAAAATTAACTGATGTAGGTTCAATTACGATTAAAGTAGACCATCCTGAAATGGATGTTGTTGAAAGATGCGGAGCAAAAATTCTGAATGACGCTAACAGTTTTTCTTATGTAAGAATTGCAATAACAGATACCGGTATGGGGCTTGCCGAATCAGAACAAGAAGGGATGTTTGAACCTTATACACAGCTTGATAAAGCTCACAAGAAAACAATTCTGCGTTCTATTACACTCGGAACCGCTTACACAATGCTTAAACGTATGGGCGGTGCCGTTTGGGTTAATTCGGAAGTAATGAAAGGGTCGACTTTCTGTATAGTTTTACCTGTAGAACGGGAAATTAAGTAAAGAGGGTAAAAATGAGTAATGTTACATTAAAAAACGTTACTAAAATCTATGACACCAAAAAAGTTATAGATAACGTTGATTTAAGCATTAAAGATAAAGAGTTTGTAGTTCTTGTCGGAGCTTCAGGATGCGGAAAGTCAACTCTTTTGAGAATGATTGCCGGTCTTGAAGATATAACGGGCGGTGAAATATATATAGGTGATAAAAAGGTTAACGATGTACACCCAAAAGACAGAGATATTGCCTTTGTGTTCCAGAGTTACGCACTTTATCCCCATATGACCGTAAGGGAAAATATCGCTTTCGGTCTTAAAATGAGAAAAGTCGATAAGGAAATAATTGCAAAAAAAGTTCAGGAAGCCGCAGAAATTTTGGATTTAGGCGAATATTTGGACAGAAAACCCAAACAGCTTTCAGGCGGTCAAAGACAACGTGTAGCTCTCGGACGTGCTATTGTTAGAAATCCTAAAGTATTTTTAATGGACGAACCTTTGTCAAATTTAGATGCAAAATTACGTGTTCAAATGCGCTCTGAAATAAAAAAATTACATGAAAAACTGCAAACAACTTTTATATATGTAACACACGACCAGACAGAAGCTCTTACAATGGGGGACAGGGTTGTAGTGCTTGATAAAGGAGTAATACAGCAGGCGGCAAGTCCCGAAGAAATTTATAACAATCCGGCAAATACTTTTGTGGCAGGGTTTGTCGGTTCTCCTCAGATGAATTTTATTGACTGTAAGGATTTTCCGTTTGAAACAAAAGAGAACGTAATTGTCGGAATACGCCCCGAAAAAATGGTTTGCGGTGGTGAGATAAAGTTTAATGTTGATATTGAAATAACAGAACTTTTAGGAAGCGAAAAAATAGCTTACTTTAATATCGGCGGCAAAAAATGTTCCGCCAAACTTCCCGCTGATTATAATATCGAAAATAGTTTGGAATTAAGCATAAATCCAAAAGATTTGTACTTTTTTGACGCACAAACAGGTAAGAGAATATATTAATCTCTGTAATTGCAATCATCTTCCACCCAAATAATCGTTATATTAATCGGTTTTGCAAACGGATTTACCGTATGGATACCCGAAAATGTGTTTTGCGCTATTGAATCGTAAAACTTTATTTTCTCGGATAATTTTTTAGTATAATCTAATAAATTCATAATTCAATTCCCTACTTCTACATAATCCATTATCAAGTTTTTTTCTTTATGTATAATCCTGCTCAGGGGTAATAATTAACTATTTTTAATAGTTAATACGGGTAATATCATATGACGTAAAAAGTTTTTAAAATACTTTTACGGAGGTAAAAATGACAGATAAAAGGCTAAAAGGGACTAAAACAGAACAAAACTTAATAAATGCATTTGCAGGAGAATCTCAGGCAAGAAACAGATATACGTACTTTGCTAAAAAAGCAAAAGAAGAAGGTTATGAACAAATTGCAGAAATTTTTTGTATGACAGCAGATAACGAAAAAGAACACGCAAAACTATTTTACGAATATCTTGGCGATATAAGAGGACATGTTGATGCTGAATATCCTTTTGAACTCGGCACAACGGAAGAAAACCTTGAAAGTGCTGCAGCAGGAGAAAAAGAAGAGTGGTCTTTTCTTTACGCTGACGGCGAAAAAACAGCACGTGAAGAAGGATTTGATGATGTAGCCGATACTTTTCATTATGTAATTGAAGCAGAAAAGCATCACGAGCAAAGATATTTAAAACTGCTTGAAAATATCAAAAATGACACTGTATTTTCGAAAGAAAAAGAAACATATTGGATGTGCAGGGAATGCGGTTATGTACATCACGGGAAATCCGCCCCGAAAAAATGTCCGAACTGTCATCATCCTCAGGCATATTTCCAGGTTTTATGCGAAAATTACTAGGAGCGTAACCGCTCCACCCGCCATTCGGGTTTAACCATAAAACTTTAACATTGTAACATTTTCCCGAAATCCTTTAAATTTATACATTTTAATCGTATAATCTTATCAGGTTATGGGCAGGAATTTTAAAATTTTAATAACATTATTTTCATTGACGGTTTTGTATGGAGCCTATTACTGGGGGACACCTGTAATTGTAAATCTGCCTAAAAGAGTTGATTTTATTGAGCAGGCAGTATTCAAAGAAACAGGTTTTAAGGTTAATCTTGCAAATCCGTCTTTAAAAATGGGGCTAATTCCTTCCATATGGATTAAAGCAGACAGTTTTACAATATTGAACGATAATAACTCTGAAGCTCTAAGTATTGAAAATCCTTACATAAATATACGCCTTTTACCGCTTATTCTTAAAGACTTGGACATAAAATATTTTTCTTCTGATAACATTAGCGCAAATCTTGTATTTGACAAAGATGCAAAACTTAAACTGGGGCAATATCCGCTTGATGTTCAGACCAAAACACCTCTTAAACTTAAACATGCATCAATTTATCTTGACGGATACAAGGTAAACCTTGATGACAAACTCCAGTCAAAAAAAATTAATCTTGATGGGAAATATCTGACAGTAAAGGATTTTACCGTTGATAAACACTTAAATTTATCAACTATTGCCGATATGAAAGTTGGTGAAAGAAAGACTTTAATAAAAGCCGACGTTGATTTGAAGCTTCCGATTAACCAAATCTCCGACGATCAATGCGATATTTCGGGACATATTGTAAATCTTAATTTATCTGATTTTTCAATTTATGCAAAATCTCTTTCAAAAAACAAAATAAAATCTTTGTCCGGAATAATAAATTTTACTGCCAAAACAGAAACCACTGCCGATAATCATAAACAGATTAAAACTAATCTTTACCTTAATAACCTTGGAATTTTAAAAGACGATATAGCAGAATCAATTTATTTCAAAGATAAACTGACCATAAAAACAGATATAAACACAATTAAAAACGGTATTGAAATAAATGAGATGAAAATATCAGGCAAAGGGATAAGTGCTTTTACATCAGGAAAAATTACAAAATTAAACTCAAAACTTCCTGATTTAGATTTGAAAGTTACCGTTAATAAATCAAAAGCTGAAAATATTATTTCTCTGCTTCCGGGCGAACCTGATTTGTCACCGGACATAAATCTTCTTCTACTGAAGAAAACAGGTTTTTGGGGCGATGCTGCAGGAAACCTCGAAATTAAAGGCAAAGCGGATTTTCCTGACGTTTACGGGAATATTCTTGTTGCAAATGCATACATGGTAAAACCAATTCCGAATGCTGACAAAGCTGTAATAAAAATTGCTTTTAACGGTGACAAGCTGAATTTAGATGTCAAAGTTCCGACCTCTCCGACAGAAACAGTCTTTGTAAAAGGTCCTATTAATCTTTACAATGACAAATATGCGGATTTAAATATCACGAGTACAGAGAATGTTGATCTTAAAACCGCACAAACAGTATTAAACCCGCTGCATGAAATTTTGCATTTTGATATCGGACCTGTCCCGATAATGGATATTAAAGGAAAAGGCGGAATTAATCTTCATGTAATAGGAACAAAAGAAAATCCGCACGGATGGGGACAGTTCAGATTTAAAAATGCAGCAGTTTCGTTTCTGGATATTCATAATATGCTTTTAACAAACGGATCGGGAACTCTCGATTTCGATAATCAGAACACATTTTTTCAAACCAAATCGGCAGCACTCAACGGAAAACCTGTTTCAGTCAAAGGAACTTGCTCGCTTATAGGTGAATTAAATTTTGATGTTTCTGCACATGGACAAGATCTGGGCAAACTGTTAAAAACAGTAAAGACATCACCGATGCTTGCAGACATTCAAAAGCTTATCGAACCGATTGAATACGCAAGCGGACCTGCCAATCTTACAATAAATCTCACGGGTAAAGTTAAAGATCCGAAAGATATTGTTTTTAACAAAAATCTTTTCGCAAAAGGAAAAATAGAACTGCTTTCCGACAGAATTAAGATTAAAGACATACCTGCAGTAATTTCAAAAACTTCAGGCGTTGTGAATTATAATAATACAGATGCAGATTTTAAGCTTGCTTCAAACCTTGATAAATCACAAATTAACATTGAAGGAAAGATTAAAGATAATAACATCGATGTCAAATTTGCTTCTGATAAATTTAATCTCGGCGACGGCTTAAACACTTTGCCATCCGCTGCTAAAATTCCTTACAAAAAAGATTTAGCAGCAATTAATGCAGGATTTAACGGAAGATATAACGGAAGTATTCAAGATATAAATTTTGATAACATATATTTGAAAGGAAAAATTTATTCAAATAAATTATCAAAAAGCGTAATTGCGGTGGATAACAGTTCTTTCGAGCTTAATAATTCAACATTTAAACTGCCTCTTTTGAAAGGCTCTTTTAAAAACAGTCCTTACAGTATTTCATTAAATATATCAAAAATGTTCAGCCCGCAAAGAGTTGTCAACGGGAATTGCAAAATAACATCGCTTGATCTGAATTTAATTAATGACAATGCCCTTCAGTATATTCTTCCGCCGGAAACCGCAAAACAGCTAAAAGATATTGATTTTCTGAACGGAAATATAAACCTTGCCGCAAAAATCAAAAATAATAACCTTAATGCATATACAAAACTTGATGACATAAGTCTGCTTTACAAGCCGAAACGTCTTAAGCTCACAATAAACAGCGGAGATATATTATTAAGGAATAATCTCCTGCGTCTTAATAAAATCAATGCACTTCTCGGGAAAATGCCCGTGTTTATAAACGGGGAAATTGCAAACGTTCAAAAAAAACCTAACTTTAATCTTTACATAAACGCGAAACCCACTCAGGAATTTTTTGATCAATTTTTCAATAACAAGTCTGTTTATCCGATAAAATTGAAAGGAGATGCAATTTTAACCTCAACTCTCAGAGGCACACCTGACTATTTGAATGCAAAATCAACGTTCAATATTTCAGATAATTCAAGTTTATATTATATGGGAGCTTCAATCGGAGATGCAGAAAATCCGGTAAAAATAACAGCAGACACGACTTATTCTCCTGACAGATTAAGAATTAATAACTTCCAATATGACAAAATTATAACTTCTCAAAATAACAAACCTTTTGTTAACCCGCAGCTTACGGCACAGGGTACTCTTAACTTAATAAGCGATAATATTATAGGATTTAACAATTTCAGAGTTAAAACCCAAACGCCTACAGATGCAAAAATATTTAACATAATTTTCCGCAAACCTTTTATGAAACAAGGAGTATTTACATCTGACCTTATATTAAACGGGACTTCCGTTAATCCGAAAATAAAAGGGGAAATGGATATTACAAGTATTGATATCCCGTTCTTCGATTCAACCATCAGAGATATAAATCTTGATTTCAAAAATGATAAAATAATTATAGAAAGCAAAGGAACAGTAGTTACAAACGATGTTTATCTCGACGCTGTTGTAAAAAATCAACTCATACCGCCTTACACTGTTCAAGACCTAAAAGTTAAACTTGCAGATCTGAATATTAATAAAATAACAGATACTTTACGGGACATTGAAGCAGAAGCCACTAGAAATCCGACCTACGGATCAAATAATATTCCGCCGTTCGATATAACACAGCTTATAATTAATAAAGCAGATATACAAGCTGATAAAATAAAGGTTAGGAATATAAATGCTGATAATTTCAGCGCAAACCTTACTCTTGATAAACAAGGAACGGTCGAAACCAAAAATTTTAAGTTCAATATTGCCGAAGGAACAGTTAACGGAAACTTTAACCATAATCTTAAAAGCCATAAAACAAATCTGGACATAAATCTAAATAAAGCAAATGCATTGATTATGTCAGAGGCATTATTTGATTTAAAAGGTCAAGTTTACGGATCTGTTAACGGAGAGTTTAATTTAAACTGTACGGGAGCTTCTCAGGAACAATGTTTTAGAACACTTTCAGGCGAAGGCACATTCAAAATTGCAGACGGGAAAATGCCCAAACTCGGATCGCTCGAATATCTTTTGAAAGCCGGAAATTTATTGAAAGGTGGTTTCACCGGACTTTCTATAAACAGCCTTATAGATTTAATTACTCCGCTGAAAACAGGAAACTTTGACAGTATATCAGGAGATATTCACATAAGCGAAGGAACTGCCGATAAAATTAATATTTATTCTGACGGTCACGATCTTAATATGTATATGACAGGTTCATATAATCTTCTTACATCAATTGCGGATATGAAGATTTACGGTAGTCTTTCAAAAAACATTACAACAGTTTTCGGCAAAATAAAGAATGCTTCTTTAAATACTTTGTTTAATACAATCCCCGGAATAAACGACGCAACAGAAAAATTGCTTCTGCAGGAAGATATAAGCAGAATTCCGAATATTAAAGACGCTACAAATATTTACAGAATATTTGCCGTTGACATCAATGGAGACATCAACGGCACAAATTATGTAAAAAGTTTCAAATGGGTTAAATAAAGAATACTTTGTTTAATATGTCATTTCCCAGTTATCATTGAGAATTTTACCGAAGCAGCCAGTCCATGCACCAGAAGATGATGAGTAGCATCCTTGGTTGAAACCATTTTCTCTTTGTTCATCAGTTAACGGTGCTCCACTGCCATCTACTGTACTATTATAATCATCAATTACTCCGTTATTATAAATATACATAATAAATAAGTCCCTGCCAACAACATTCGGACCTTTGGAGCCGTTAATATCTATATCCAGACAAATAGGGAAATCAGAACTTAGACCGTAACCGATTGATACACCGTCAGCAAGGGTTATAAATCTTTTTTGAGTAGTGTATGGAGAAGAAGAAGAATTAATCATTCTGTAACTTCCTTTTTCAGGGAAACAAGGTGTGCTTGTACTGCCGCAGTCATTAACAATATTAAAATAGGAAGTCCAAAAAGAATTAAAATCAGTCAACAAACCTGCTTCTTTTAAGTTCACTGCATTTTTATCTGTCTGAAATCTCACTAAAGCTTGAGATAATTGATTATAAAACTTATGAAGCTGTACAACATAAGTTTTGCGTTGATGATTTTGCATCAAAGACGGAACAGTCATTGCCGAAACTACACCGATTATTCCTAATGTTACCAATACTTCCGCCAGAGTAAATGCGGGTTTAGGAGCTACAGAATTGCCCCCCCCCCGAACAATACGTGCGGGAATGCCTGTTTTGCGTTTACTCTTTTCATAATTACTCCTTTCTTTATGTATTTAAATTATAAAGTATTTTTTATAAAAATTCAAGGTAAAGGGTCATAACCGCCTTCATGGTATGGATGACACTTGCTAATTCTTTTTATACCAAGCCAGCATCCCTTTTTAACACCGTATTTTTCTATTGCCTGACGTGTATATTCCGAACAAGTAGGATAGAAACGGCATACCGCAGGAGTGTGTTTAGAAATTCTCTGATAAATTGATATTAAAAATAATAAAAATTGTTTCATATAATTATTTGTTTTGTTCTAATTTTTTAACATATTGAAGCAAGATTTTTCTTGCATATGCTTTTTTACTATTAAATTTAATATTTGAGATTGTTCTGACTTTTCCATTGTTAGTGAAAACTTCCATACCATGATAACAAATCCATTTAGGGTCAGGTCTATTTGAATGTTTTTCATCCCAATCAAGCACTTTTTGCAATAAATTTGCAAGTTCGCTATCACTCATATTAGCTATATAATTGGAAGTATCTGGTGCAACCTCAGGTAAAATATTAATAGCTTGATAAGCTGATGTATCTTTACAAACCGCTGCATCTTGAACGGCATGAAACCTGCCGGCAGCATATAAAAATGCTGCAAGATTTTTATCGGAAGAAAATAAATCCTCCGCAACAGCAATATAATAAATCGGAAGAATATTATCTGAATAATTTTTTACAGAATTTATATATTCATCCTTCTTAGTTTGAGGCATATTTTTATATTCTGCAGCAAGATAAAAAGGATCATAAACTGATTGATAATTTGTTATATTTCCCTGTGTTGTTACTATAAATCCTCTTTTAGCATTTATAGCATACTCTCTCTGTTCTTGTGCCAATTTGTTATCGGGATCTAATTTAAGAGCAGTATCATAATCTGCAACAGCCTTATCATATTGTTTATCATGCAAATACGACAGTGCACGGTTTTGATAAATATCAGGGACTGTAGGAGCCAATTTTGCAGCAGCAGAATAATATTTAATGGCTGATTTATAATCTCCTAATAAATCCAATGCAAGCCCCTTAAAGAAGTAGCCAAATTTAGATTTGGGATAATACTTTATAACAGAATCAGAAATAGTACTCATTTCCGTCCAATTTTCATTTTTATAAGCAGTCATTAATGCTTTGTGATATTCCGGCAAAGTTTCGGCAAAAACATTTAAATTTGTTAGTTGAGTTATAAATATTAAACTTAATACTACCCAAAATTTTTTCATACATCCTCCTCTTTACTCCATAGCATAAGATTCGCCTATAGAATCAATAGCTTCGACCTTAATATCAGTAATCAATTCTGAATACGAAATTACAACAATAGTCGGAATATGACGTTCAAGCAATTGATATAAAGGCAGACGAATTCTTGGAGAACAAAGAATTACAGGCTGCTGCCCGCATGCCTGATGTGCTCTCATCAATGTTGTAGCTGTTGTTTCTATCAATTCCTGAACCTGCATAGGATTTAAAAGGAACATTGTACCAAGCTCTGTTCTTTGACAACTGTCATCAAGCGTTTTTTCCCATTCGGGAGAAAGCGTCAAAGCATATAAAACTTTATCATCACCGACATTAGACAAACATATTTGACGCCCCAAAGCAGCCCTTAAACGTTCTGACAAAATGTCGGGTTCTTTTGAAAATCTTGCATAATCGCAAAGTCTTTCAAAAACAAAGATAATATCTTTTATAGAAACTTTTTCACGTATTAAGTTGACAAAAATCTTCCTCAAGTCGCTTGTAGAAATAATTGTAGGTACAAGGTCATTTACGAGTGTCGGGTCTTGTGAACGGACAAGTTCCATAAGTTTGAGAACATCTGTCTTTGTCATAACCTCATCAACATGTTTTCTTACACATTCTTGCAGGTGCGTAACAATAACATCGGTGGAGTCAACGGCAGTAACTGAACGAGCCATTTTAGCATCCTCAGGAGAAATCCAGTACGCCTGTGTTTGATATGTCGGGTCAATACCGATAATTGCATCCTGAGGAACTTCTTTTTTCATTGCATCCCACTGGTCAGCAATAACCATAAGCTTTCCCGGATAAACATATCCCGTAGCTACAGTGTTGCCGCGGATAGAAATCATATATTCATTCGCGTCAAGAGCAGATGAGTCCATAATTCTTATGTTTGGCAAAATATAGCCGAGTTCGTCGGTAACTCTTTGACGTAAAGCCGCAATTTTAGCAAGCAATTGCCCTTCTTGATCAGGGTCGGCAATAACAAGAAGATTTGACCCGACCTGCAAGCTTAAAACATCAACCCCCAAACGTTCATACATTCTGTTGGGGTTAACAAGATCCTGCATATTCTGACGCACATTTTCCAATTGCCCCAATTGAGATTGAACATCGGCATTGATTAAAGTAGAGAAACCTGCAACAAATAATCCAACCGCAAACATAAAGAACGGCAGGAACGGTAAGCCTGTCCCCTGCCAGAACCACGTGTGCCCTGTAATTGCCAGGAAAAACAAAAATATTGAAGCAAGAAATAATGCATTCGGCTTGCTTACGATTTGTCCCGTAACATCAGAACCGAGTGAGTTAGCGGCTGAAGAACGTGTCATAAACACACCTGCGGCAATTGACATTAAAAGAGACGGTAATTGTGACGCCAAACCGTCACCAATAGTTAAGACAGTATATTTAGAAACGGCATCCGCGACAGGCATCTGATTCATTAAACAGCCTATGCACAAGCCGCCGATAATATTAATTAATACAATAATAATACCTGCAATAGTATCCCCTTTTACGAACTTCATAGCACCGTCCATACTACCGAAAAGATTTGATTCTCTTTGCAAATCTTCACGCTTTTTGGTTGCCTCTTCAGGAGAAATTAAGCCCGCATTAAAATCCGCATCAATAGTCATCTGCTTACCGGGCATAGCGTCTAATGCAAAACGTGCTGCAACTTCGGCGATACGTTCGGCACCTTTTGTAATTACCATAAACTGAACAACAGTAATGATAAGGAAGATTACACCGCCTACAATCATGTTTCCGCCGGTTACGAACGTTCCGAATGCGTGAATTACTTCACCCGCTTCACCCTTTGACAAAATAAGCCTTGTGGATGCAATTGACAAAACCAGCCTGAACATTGTTCCGATAAGAATAATAGATGGGAATGATGCTAATTCCAAAGTCTTTTTAACGTACAGAGAAATCATCAAAAGAACAACGCCGAGTGCAATATTTAAGCTTATGCAGAAGTTAACAACCCAGTTCGGAAGCTCAACGAGCAACAGAACAATAAGCAATAATACAAATATTGCCATAAAAACTTCGCTTAAATTTGTTCCGCCTCCGCCTTGAGCCTGTTCCTGTGCCATTAAATTTCTTTCAGAGCCTCACTTATTACTGACAATTGGGTTTCAATTGTCGCATCTATCACACCGTTAGTGGTCGTAACCATACAACCGCCTTCCATTATTGTTTCGTCAGGTACTATAAGCACCTTAGCTTCAAGTCCGACATTATTCATAACATCTGGAATCTCAGCTTTTAACAAAGACACCTGAACGGGATTAACCCTCAAAGTAATCTTTGTTTCTTCTTTTGACAAGCCTTTCAATATTTCCATAATATTATCAAGAATAATTGAAGGGTCTTGCTGTAATTCTTTTTTAATAATTTTTTGTGCAATTTCAACACTTATCTCCATAATGTCTGGAGCTATGTATTCAAATACCTCCTGCTTTGCGGAAAGAAACGCGGTTATTGCATTTTTTACGTCTTCCAAATCCGCGCGAGCCTGTGACAATCCGTCCTGATAACCTTCTTTTGCGGCGGCTTCTTTAATATTTTGAGCTTCTTCTCTGGCACGCGAAATAAGGTTTCTGTCATCAATTCTTCTGAAACCTCTTCTTCTGTCGCCGCGTCTGCGTTCCTGACGCTGTTTAAAGTCTATGTTGTCAAGGTTAAAAAGATCAATCTTATCTTCTTCGACCTTAACTTCAGGTACATTTTCAACCTGTTGTTGTGAAATTTCCTCCGCCGGTCTGCCGGATTTCTTTTTGATAATCATGATTAATTTTATTATACACTATCTTCAAGGTGTGTGGCAATAATATTTGCAACTTTCGGGGGAATTTCATAGTATTCACCCTCTAATGCACTGAATACAAACTTTTTCACCTTCGAACGTTCAAGCCTTAATGTTTGTTCCAACTGAGATCTGTCTAAATATTGCGAAACATTTTGAATTTTATTTAAAATTCTTGAAGGCGTAACATTTTGATTTCCTTTTGGAAGATTTGTTTTAATTTCCTGCAGGCATCTCAAAGCAACACCGGCGTCAACTTTAGCACCCAAATCAGGCATACCCATAAATTTAATAACCGACTGTGCATCATCAGGATTAAATTTATTTAAAATTGTCTGAACTTTTTCCTGTTTCATCTTTTGGAAGAGCATTGCAAGTGTAGCAAGTTTCAAAACTTTAGCATCAGCCCCGAGAGGTGCAGCTCCTGCAGGCATTGCAGCTCCGCTGTTTTGCGGAACGGGCATTCCTGCTGCCTGTGCTTGAGCCTGAGCCTGTGCTTGCGCTTGTTCAGCCTGAGCCTGCTGCTGCATCATTGCATCTATATTTGATTGGCTTGCTGCTTGCTCCATCAGACCTTCATCAATTAAATTTTTATCTTTTAATTCGGCAATACAGTCAAGGTATGTCTTTTTTACGTGATGTTCTATTAACTGCAAACACTGGTCTTGAGGCAGCCCCTGATGAAAAGCATTCTTTGCAATTTCAAAAATTGTAAACGCAATTTTCTGCATAATAGGATCCCAGTACTGCTGAGGGATTCCCGAACGAATTAAGTCAACTGACTTGTGAAAAGACCATTCGGCAATAATTTGCGTAATCATTACTGCCTGATCAAGATTAAAGCCTAAAGATTCATCATCGTATAACGCCTGACCCGCTACAGTTGAAAAATTTAATAAGGTATTTGCAACATAGTTTTTCTGATTATCGTTAAAATCAGGAGGAATAAGCTCAAGCGCCTGCTGAGCCAAGTTTTGTGCAAAACCTTTATAATCAAATCCTTGTATTGCCATTTTTTATTTAACCCTGTTCTATCCAGCTTTTAATCTTTTCACCCGCTTCTTCATCATCAGCATCAGAAAGTTCTGCAGAAAGGTTTGATAAAGTATCTGCGAGTTGTGCAGGATTTTGCTGCTGAATGTATCCTCTTTGCTGCTGTTCAACAAGCCCCTGTGCAAGTTCTGACTGTCTTTCCGTCAATTGTGCCGCTCTTTGAGATATATCAGACAATTGCTGTTCCTGTTGAGCTGTTTTTTGTCTGAGCATTTCAACTTCGCGTCTGTTTGCTTCCTGAACCTGCTGAACTTTATTTGACACAGCTTTAAATACAATTATTAAACCGATTGCACTGAGGGCAATTGCAAGCCACCACGGATTGCCCGTTTCATCAGGTTTCGGAAGATTTGCAGGTCTGTCCGATGCAAGGTAAGGATCTGTTGAATCTGAAAATGCAATTGAAACATTTTCGGGATTAACTTTCGGGCTTGCTGCTTTTGCAATCAATTCTTTAAGTTCTTCTAGAGTTGTGTTTGCAGGAAGTGAGTTTTTATCAAGAGTTACGGCAATTGAAATATCTTCAACAACACCGGGTTTAATATATTCATTTGTTTGAGTTTTGGTAACGCCGTATTGTGTTTCCCTTGCGGTACGAGAATAATTTCTGTTCTGGCTTGAATCAGATGAACCGTTTGGCAAGCCGTTCGGAAGATATACACTTACAGCATTTACATTTTTATTTGAATCATTTGTCTGATCGCCTAACCCTTCTGAAAAAGTTTGTTCGGTAACTGAAGCTTTTCTGTTAGGATCATAGTCAATCGTATATTTTTCAACAGGAGCCTGCCTTAAAAATGTGCTTACGGTTGCTACATAATTTCCCTGTCCGATAAGTCTGTCCAACTGCTGATTAACTTTAGCAGTCATATATTTATCATTTTCTTCCAGCCTTTGCAGCATTTCATCTTCCGCATCCATAATACTGTGGTAAGTATTACCGTTAGTATCGGTAATCGCTATATTTTCAGCGGTTAATCCCGTAACGCTGCCGAGTAAAAGGTTAGTAATTGCTTTAACTTTCAACTGGTCTAATTTTGTTGCATCTTTTGCCAGAGTAATCTGTACGGTTGCCGTTACAGGTTTTTGCATTGATGTAAACATTGTTTGCTCTGGAATTGAGATGAATACTGACGCATTATCAACCCCGTCAATTCTTCTTATCAGCCTTGAAAGCTCTCCGTTAATAGCGCGTGAAAGTCTTATTTTTTTATCTTCTTTTGTAGATGTAAAGTCGCCTTTGTCAAATATTTCAAGACCCACATTCTGGTCCATAAGACCGCTTTGAACAATTTGGATTAATGCTAAATCTCTGTCAGTTGTGTAACAAGCTTTTCTGCCTGTTTTGCAGTCGCCTTTTTTCAAATATAAAATTGATTTTGTACCATCAAGTCTTCTGCTGACAACAATATCGTATTTTGCAAGCAGCGCCTGAATTTCAATTGCTTTACCCGCATTATCCGTTGTCAAAAGATCAACGTTTTCTTTTAACGGTTCTCCGGTAATTTCCGTACCGTTAGAAGGTTTGTTGGATGAACTTACAATACCGATTGTAACAAACAGCGCAAGCAATAAAACTACAGCACCGATTATTCCGTATAATAAAGGTTTATTTTCAAGTATCTTCTGAAAGTCCATTCTTCATCCTCTTTACAAGATATTTTGCAGCCCTTGTCTGTTTTTTAAATTTTCCTAATCTTAACTTATTTTACACCTGAATTTGCATAACTTTGTCATACGCTTGTATGACTTTTCCCGTAAGCTGGGTTGCAACATTAATACTTATTTCGGATTTTGCCATTGCGGTCATTACGTCGTGAATATCAACATTGCCGCTTCCCGACATTACATCCTTTAAAAGATTGTCAGGCGCATTCAATTCGGCATTAAGGTTTTCTGCCAAACCCGACATTACCTGTTTAAAGTCAGGAGATGCTTTATCTTCCACACGGGACATTCTTGCAGAAGGCATATTTCCCAGTCCTGTATCAAGTTTTGTGTGTTGAATTCTTCCTGCTAAATCATATTGCGGATAAAAGCTGTCAAACATAAGTGCCTGCCTTTCTATATTTATCATATCGTATATTTTTTAAATTTATACATCGAACAGGCAAAAAATCATTCAAATTCAGTAGATAAACAGCCGAATTTAAGCCAAACTTACTACCTGTCTTTGCATGGCTTTAATGATTTTTTCTAAAAAATCAAGAATTGTACTATTTTTTACCTTTCCAAAATAAAGGATCGTACAATGCTTTGTAAGTACATCCATAGCCGTTGTTGCCGGATCTGTCCGTTAGTAAACAATATTTGCTGTCCTCCCAATATGTACCTTTTGCCCCTGAAGGAACGAGTTTACCCGTCTCGGTAAGTTCGAACATAAATAAATCTCTCCCCAGTTGATTAGGTCTTTTTCTGTAACCATTTACATCCACGGATACAAAAATCCGCGGGGAAACTCCGCTATTTTCAAAAAAATACATCATACCATCCGCAACTATGTATTGTCCGTCATCCAATACTGTAAAATTAGCTTTCGTAGTTCCTGAATAATTTTTATACGGGGAAGTAGACTCAGAAGATGATGAAGAGCCGTACACGCAAGCAGAATTTTCAGTTCCTTTACCGCAATCAATTGCACCAATAAAATAAGGAATTATAGCTTTCTTAAATGCTGCTGCTTCTCCATCAAATGTAGAGCTTCCCGGAATTTCCCCGCTATCTTTTTGATACATCAACAAAGCCTGCTGTAAAACAGAATATGCTTTTTTTAAAGCTTCACGACGTTCCTGCTTTTCTGTATTATTAATTAACGAAGGCAACGTCATTGCGGCAACAACACCGATAATACCTAAAGTAATCAAAACCTCTGCTAAGGTAAATGCAGGTTTAGGTGCTACAGAATTGCCCCCCCCCCGAGCACTGCGTGCGTAGGCACTTCAACACAAGCTTTATGAAACTTATTAGATTTATGTGCCTGTTTTGAGTTTAATCTATTCATATTTGCTCCTTTCATTATCAGACATTTAAATTATTATAACTTATTATCTATTCCTCTTCAAGTTCACGCCTTATGTCGTCAACCGTAACATGAAGAACAGGAGAATTCTCATCTTTTCTTAAAACGACATCTTTTATTCCTGACTGAACAATAAATCTTTTGCACAATATACATATAAAATTATGCCCCCAAATATACATTGTAGAGCCTTTACATCTATCCTGCCCCGCCTGAATAATTGCATTTTGTTCCGCATGTATCGAGCGGCAGGTTTCATATCTTGTGCCGGACGGAATATTATGTTTAATTCTGTAGCATTCACCACGTTCATAACAGGATTCAACTTTCGAAGGAGTTCCGTTATAACCCGTAGCCTTAATTTTTTTATCATCACCGACAATAACAGCCCCTACCTGCGCTCTTATACAATTAGATCTGCTTGCACAGGTTTTTGCCAGGTCTAAAAAATAATCTTCCCATGATTTAATTTCCATATCTATTCCTCCAAAGTTATTTTAGTATAAAATTAACCCTCTTGCAAATATTTCTTTATATAATAATATGAAAGTATGCTTAATTTATTTAAGAAGAGTACTTTAAAAACTATAGATAAAAATTCTCTTGACAAAGAAATTGAAAGTTTTAAAAATAAAGGTACTACAGGTGATGATGAAGGCTTAATAATTTCTCTTACATCTTTTCCTCAAAGGATGTACGAAATTCACTATACTTTATATTCTCTTCTTACGCAAACCGTTAAACCTGCAAAAGTTGTCTTATGGCTTGGAAGCGAGCAGTTTCCTAACGGAGAAAAAGATATTCCCCCAAAAGTGCTGAAATTAAAAGAAAATGGTTTAGTCATTGAATGGCATAAAAATTTACGTTCTTATACAAAATTAGTTCCGTCTTTAAAAAAGTATCCGAATAATATTATAGTAACCGCTGATGATGATATTTACTATGAAAAAGATTGGCTTGAAAAACTTTTAAAAAGCCACAAAGAAAATAAAAATTGTATTATATGCCATAGAGCGCACAGGGTAAAATTTGACAGAGAGAAGCTTGCACCTTACAAAAAATGGCCTAAAAAAATTAAAGGCGGAAAAGCTTCTTATTTAAATTTTTTAACAGGTGTAGGCGGTGTTTTATACCCTCAAAATTCTCTGCATAAAGACGTTTTAAAGGAAGAATTGTTTACAGAACTCGCTCCGAAAGCAGATGATGTATGGTTTTGGGCAATGGCTGTTCTAAACAAAACTAAAATTCTTGTTGTTAAAGATTGGATAAGAGAACTTACTTATGTTAATCCTGAAAGAGAAAGAGGATTAACCGATGAAATTACATTATTTTCATTTAATAAAAAAGGCGGAAATGACTTACAAATTGAAAAAGTATTAAATCATTATCCGCAAATTATTGATATATTAAAAGAAAAAAATTAAACTTATTGTCTGTAGTTTCTTATACCTGTTGTAATCATTGCTATTCCGTATTTGTCGCAAACTTCAATAAGGTTTTGATCTTTAATTGACCCTCCCGGTTGAATAATTAAGCTTATTCTGCCTTGAATAGCTGAATATATGCAATCTTCAGCAGGCAAAAACGAATCTGACGCAAGAACAGCTTCTTTGGAACCGTCGCAAGCATAATTCAATGCCCATTCAACGGCTGATAATGCGTTAGTTTGCCCTTGAGCAATTGCAACTGATTTAAAATCTCTTGCAATAACAACAGCATTTGTTTTAGCGTGCTTAACAACTTTCCATGCAAAAATAGCATCTTCTATTTGTTCGGCAGTAGGCTTTTCCCTTGTAACAACTTTAAACATATCCTTATCAAGTTCACTGTTATTTCTGTCTTGAACAAGAGCTCCAAAAGGTGTCAAAATCACTTCCTCAACGGTTAACCTGCGATAATCTTTTAAAGACGTATTTAGTTTTACAAGTTTTATTTCGGAGTTATCGCTAAACAGCTCTATTGCCTGTTCATCATAATCAGGGGCTACTACAACTTCAACAGCCATCGAGTTTAAATGCTTTGCGACTTCCGCATCAACAGTTTTTGAAAAACCGACAGTGCCGTAAAAAGAACTTACGGGATCACAGTCAAAAGCTTTTGTGTAAGCTTCATACAAAGAACGCCCCAGAGCAACTCCGCATGGTTTTGTATGTCTTATTATTGAAACACAGTTTACATCATAAAATTCACTTACAAGATTAGTAGCTTCCGTAACATTCAAAATATCGTTAAATGTTAATTCTTTTCCGTTGATAACCTCATAATCAATCATTCTGTCGGTTTTATAGATAGCACCTTTTTGATGAGGATTTTCGCCGTATTTCATATCTTTTAATTTTTCAAAATTAAAAGTTTTAAAAGGTTTTTCACCTGTCTGCTCGGCAAGTTTAGAACAAATAAGTCTGTCATAAGCTGCAGTTAAATTAAAGGCTTTTACTGCAAGCTTTAATCTGCCGAAATCATTAGCGTTTAAAGCAACATAATAATCAACCTTATCAGTAATTACAGTGATATTTTTGTAATTTTTTGCTCCTGCACGCAAAATCGCAACACCTGCAACATCTATTTTACTAATCATTTCACTAACATCATTTGATTCGAGAACAATTTTTTCAAAAGGGCAAATATTTACAACAACCATATCAAAAGCTTTTACAGCAAGCCTTTCCAATTCATTAAGCTCACGGGTATCAGAACTGTTTGCAAGAATTCCTGCAAATATGGTTTCATTTACAGCGTCAAAATCTTTAGATAACAAACCAGAAGCGTTTGAGAATTCGGCAACATTAATAACTTCAATCTCTGCACTTTTTAAAAGTTCGTACGTATCACCGCCTGCCACAATTTCATAATCAAACTTTTCAACAAGATTTTTAGCAAAATCAATTAACCCTACTTTGTCATACACACTGATAAATGCTCGTCTTTTCATCATTCCCTCTCAATTCTCATATAATTTTTTATTATAGCATCATTATAAAATATTGTTATCTTCTTAGCATTTCGTAACTATTTATTGATTTTCTTGAAATAATTTCTTTGCTATATTATAATTAATCAGTGAAAGAGGGTAATGATGGTAAGTAACAGAATAACAGAAGGCGTTGGGAAAAAGATAGTTGAAGCTTTAAAAAAACAATCGGATATTGAAATTCAAAATGTTGTTGAAAATCCCGCTCCGATTACGGAAGAACCTGCTGCGGATAATGCAACGGATTTGGAATTTACTTCTCAACAAAATAATGACTTTGAGTTTCAAACAGAACCTCAAGAAATTTTTGAGGAACAGCAGGAAGAAATTCCAGTAATGCAAAATACTTTTGCAAATCCCAGCTTAATGACATTTACTCAGCCGTCAACTGTACAAACTCCACCGATTATAGAAAAAGAAATATTTGCACAGGATTTGGAAGGTTTTGAAATCCCGACAAATATTGCGGTATTAAAACAGCTGATTAACCAGCTGCCTGCAGGTGTTTCTAAACAAACCGGAGCACAAATTATTAAACAAACAATGGAAGCTCTCGGAATATCCATGAAAAGTGTTTTACAGGAAGCACAACAGGTTCAGGAAGGTTTGAATAACTCCGCAAGAGAATGCCAGGCTTCTATAATGGAGTACAGAAAACAAATAAATGTTCTTGAAAAACAATCTCAAAAATTACAAAGACAATATTCTGCATTAAATGATATAATAAGTTTGTTTGTTCAAACAAGTATTTAAAATAAAAAAGCGGTTATTAAAAACCGCTTTTTTATTATCTGTATGTAAACGAGCTTTGAATATTCTTATCTATCATTCCCAGACAAGATTGATATTCCGCATCTATCATCTTCAGCCTTGACTGATACTGCAGCATCTGCATATCAAGTTTTTGTTCCAGAACTTTTAATTTCGCCTGCCGCTGCTGCAGCATTTTGGTAGTCGGCGATTCCGGATCATAATCGTTACCTACCTGCATCAAATCACTTACTGATTGAGACAGCCCCATTTTTGTCTGGGTAATCAACTGGATTTTATATTCCAAATCCAATCTTTGCTGTTGAAGATATAATAGTCTGATTTGTGAGGTAATTAATCCCATTTTTTATCTTCCTTTACCTTGTTTCGTTGAGGTGATTTCCCCTCAAGAAGGTGTGCTGATTATTTTCAGCAATCAGCTGTTCCATTTTTTGAAACTGATGACGGTGATAATTTAATCTGTATTGCGCCATCTTACGTTTCTTGTTCATCGTAAGAAAGTCTTTTATTCCTTCTACAAATGAATTTGACATTGCTTTTATAGGATTTTTCCTTATCAGGAAATTTTTTGAATATAATAAGAAATCTATTAATCTTTTTATATTCATCTCTAAAGTATCTCGAAGCATTTTTCTCCTTACACTTTAGACCTACATGTATATTAAAACAATCTACACACAAATATTGCCATGTTCGGAAACATTTGCTTAACATGTCTTAATTATTGTAGTCTACAGTTATTCATTTTCTTCTTCTATTACGGACAAATTCAAAAAAAACTTTAATGAAAAACAAAAAACTTGTAAAAAAATTTTACAAGTTTTGGATAGCTTTACTGTCGCCTTCGATAGACTCCTTAAGCATTTTTTTAACAACATCGCCCTGCGTATCAAGCATTTTACAAACAGTTTCAATATTACGGACTTTGTTTGAAAGAATAGTATCAGCGTTAGCGGTAATATTTCCCGTAACATTCTGATAAGCTGCCAATGCTGCGGAAGAAGTTCCCTGCATCAGGTTACCCATAACAATGGCAGGTAAGCCGTATTCTCCGAGATAAGGCGCGGCAGCCTGCATAATTCCGCCCCAACCTGAGATAACACCGGCAATCGGCATTACTATATTTTTCATGGAAAAGCCGTAACCGTTAGCTGCACCCAAACCGTAAGCTGCGGCACTTGCAACATCCGCAATACCGCCGACACCCGATGCGTAACCCGTTGCAACACCGGTATCAGTTCCCCAACCGCTTACGATTGAAGAAGCTCCGCCTGTTGCGTAACCGTCAAGTCCCCATGAAATCGGGGCTGCTCCCGAAGGAAAACCTGAATAGTTATATAAAGAGTCTATCCCGTAAGATGAACCGCCGTTAAATTTTGAAGCATAAGAAGTCCCGGGAATATTCATAGATTCTGATGCACCGAACACAGTTGCAAATGATGACGGAGCAAGCAAGCTTGCCAAATTATAAAGGAAACCTCCGGTCATGCCAAAACCTGAGCCCAAACCGTTGCCTGAAACGGTTAAATCACGCAGCTGGTCATAAGTTTCCCACAATTGAGCTTTTGCATCTCCGCTTGCGGAACCGAATTTATTTGCTATTACTAAGTAACTGTCATTTTTGTAAGACATTTGAACCTCTTATTTTTTCTAAATATTATTCGAAAGTTTTGAATGTAGATTCGATATTCTTTTCAATAACTTTCTTAACCGCTTCCATTTCCGTTTGCAAAGCTTCCTGTTCAGTATCCAGCTGTCTTAAACGAAGTTCAAGAGTTCTGTCCTGTTCCTGAATTTTTTCGGTCTTTGCATTTATATCCGCAATTTTCTTTTCATAAACCTGCATATCGTAATTATACTGGTTCATTGCGTCATTATAAGCATTTTCATCCGTAATTGTTTCCGTATTAAGTGCATAAGTTGCGGTAGAATCCTCAAATCTGATAGACTGCGGACGCCCTGTATCATCTAAATCAACAAATGCTTTTTCTGTTGTTTCAATTTTAGTTTTAACATTTTCCGCATAATATGTTGTTAATTTGCCCTGATTTTCTGTGGGTTTTGAAGGGTCAGGTGCCGTAATAGCCGCTGACGTTAAATCTTCAAGCGATGCAAAATATGTTCTGCCTTGATATTCCCATGTGTATATATTATCAGATGTTGCAATACTTTCACCTGGGAATTGCTTGCAAATTTCTTCATAAGCAGCTTTCAAATCAGGATCTGTAGGATCATATTCAGACACTTCACAATTACCGACATATGTAGGAACACCTGATTTTACAGAGTAATTTTTTGCATCTGCGGTACCTGCAACAGCATTATCGAGTTCGGTACGGGTAGTAAATTTCATTGTCCCGTCTGTATCGGTATAAACAAATAAATTGTCTAAATCCTCTTCTTTCAACTCGGGATAATCTTCACAAATTTTTTCAAAATTATCTCTCTGGTCTTTTACAAGCGGATCATATTTATTAACACCAGCACCGTTAATTGTATATTCATCATTCACATCATCGTAAGCGACATCATCCTGAGGGATTTTACCGTCAACACCTTCCGTACCGATAACTACCTGCGGATTTGCTTTATTTGCTTTAATACCGGTAAATACATCGGCGTAATGATGATGTGTAACAAGATAATTATAATTCGGGTCACCTGTAATTTCCGTCATTTCCGTAATTGTTTCATCATAAGTACCTTCTGTATATGAATATTGCAGAGTTGTGTAGTCCTGAGTACTTGGTGCCGTCGGGACTTCAAGAGCAAGAAGTTCATTGAACGTATTGGCGCTCTGATTTGCAAGGGCTGTACGTGCCTGATTTATCTGCTGTCCTTCATATTCAACGTTAGTCTTTCTTGCTGTCAAACCCAAATATCTTGCCTGCGAAGCTGCCATACCCATAGCACTGCTCTCCTATAAAATTACTACCTTACATTTTGTGTATATAATGAAGATTTTAGAAAAGTCAACATTACTATAAAAATTATACGGCATTAATTTAAATATATATAGAGGAAATTATAAAAATTCATACATATAGACGAGATTGAATACTAAAAATCATTTATTGTAATTACATTAAAAAGGTACCGCCTTGAACGGTACCTTTTTAAAAATGTTTTTTTATTTATTACTCTTCAGATTGTTCTGCTTCTTTTTCTTCTGCTTTTGTTTCATTTACTGTTAAAGCAATACGTTTATCAGAAGGGTTAAATTTAAGGATGTAAGTATCCACTTTATCTCCTACCTGCAAAATACATTCTTTTTGATTTTGTAATTCAACAACTTCTGCATGAGGAAGCAAAGCTTCTACACCCGGGAATACTTCGACAAACGCGCCGAAATGTTTAATTCTTGTGATTGTACCTTCTACTTTATCGCCTTCTTTAATTTGTTTTTCAGCTTCTAACCACGGATCCGGTTCAAGATTTTTTAAGCTTAAAGATACACGCTGTTTATCATGGTCAACCGCAATAACTTCAACGTCAATTTTATCGCCGACATTTAAAATATCAGTCGGATGATCAATCCATCTCCATGACAATTGAGAAAGCGGCAATAAACCATCAATTCCGCCCAAATCAATAAATGCACCGAAATCAGTAATCCTTACAACATCACCTTTAACGATTTGACCGGGTTCAATTTGGGAGAATACATTTTTTCTAGCTTCAACAGCACTGTCATCATACACCTTCTTATTTGAAAGAATAAAATTATTTTGCTGCGGATCAAGTGTAAGTATTTTTAATTCAAGTTTTCCGCCGACTTCCAAATCACTTTCTTTAGCTCTTAATTGTGAAGAAGGAACAAAACCTCTGACGCCTGAGATTTCAACAAGCACACCGCCTTTAACAATACCTGCGATTGTACCGAGAATTGTTTCATCAGCGTCTTTAGCTTTTTCAAGTTCTTTCCATGCATAGGCAAGGTCAACTTTCTTTCTTGAAAGAAGAAATTTGCCGTCTTCATCTTCTTCTCTTATGATAAGGAACTCATATTCCTGACCTTTTTTATATTTTTCTTCAACATTTTCATCTTTGTCAACGGCTTCGCGTGTAGGCACAACCGCAATTGTTTTTGCGCCTATATCAACCATAACACCCTGGCTGTCATATCCGCACACGATACCTTTAACTAAATCACCTTTTTGAAACTTGTAATCATATTGTTTCAATAATTCTTCAAAATCTAACTCACTTGATGTCATTTTTACTCCAATTGTCATAAGACACTACTCTGTTACTTTTGTGACTATTGTAACAAATGATTAAAAATTTGTAAAGGATTTGTAAATTCTCTTAACATTTTGCACAGCACAATACGGGTGATGCGATACCGCCTCACCCGCAGTATAAGCGAATTTTTTACGCTTTAAGAGATTGAATTAACTCGGAAATTGTTTTTTCCTGAATTTCAATCTCGGATATTCTTGATTTAGTTTGTTCGATAAGCTCCTGCGGGGCATTAGCCACGAACTTAGGGTTGTTAATTCTACCGGAAAGAGATTTCTTTTCGGCTGTAAGTTTGTCCAATTTCTTTTGCTGGCGTGCGGCTTCCGCATCCAAATCAATTAAATCGGCGAGAGGTAAAATTATTTTTGAAGCAGAAACAACAGCTGTTGCGCTCTTTGGCGGAACAGGCGCGTCCATATCTGCATAAGAGATGTTTTCAACTCTTGCAAGACGTTTAATATATGCTTCTATTGCTTCAAATATCGGTTTTTCGATTTTTTCGGCTCTTATTTCAATATCACACTTAACAGATGGCGAAATATTGAAGCTCTGGCGTACATTTCTTAAAGAAGAAATTGTTTCAAAAACAAGTTCCATTTCCTGTGCTTCTTTAGGAAATTCCAATTCTTCTTTAAAAATCGGGAATTCTGCAACAATAAGTGCCCTGGCTGCTTGGTTGCTCGCGTTTAACGGGTCTGCACAGCCTTGCAGTTCTGCAAGGCTGTTCGCCCTCAGCTCGCAATCCGCTTTAGGAATTAACTGCCATACGCGTTCTGTTATATGCGGCATTATCGGATGAAGCATTCTCAAGGACATATCGAGAACATATCTTAAAACTCTTTGAGTATTTGCTTTTAAGGCACTGTCCTGAAGTTGAATTTTAGCGATTTCCACATACCAGTCGCAATAAGAATTCCAGAAGAAATCATACAGAATATGAGCGACTTCACCAATTCTGAATTCTTTAATATTTTCATTAACTTCTTTAGCGGTTTTATTAAGTTTATCCAAAATCCACTTATCTGCAATCGTTAGTTTTTCAAAATCAATATCTTTATTGTCAACGCCGTCAAGGTTCATCAGCACAAATCTTGAAGCATTCCAGATTTTGTTTGCGAAATTTCTTCCGTATTCAAATCTTTCTTCACTCATTTTAATGTCTTGACCGCCATAAGTACATAAAGACGTCATTGTAAATCTTAAAGCATCACAGCCGTATTTATCAATAATTTTAACGGGATCAATCGTGTTGCCTTTAGACTTGGACATTTTCTGACCTTTTTCATCACGGATTAAACCGTGTATATAAACGGTTGAAAACGGAGCTTTGCCGGTAAATTCCAATCCCATAGTAATCATTCTTGCAACCCAGAAGAAGATAATATCAAATCCTGTTACAAGAGTTGTTGTCGGATAGAATTTCTTAAAATCTTCACTTTCGGTATCCGGCCAGCCCATAGTTGAGAAAGGCCACAGACCTGATGAAAACCATGTATCAAGAACGTCGCTGTCCTGAGTATAATTTACGGGATCAGGATTTTCTTTTGCGACGACCATTTCACCTGTTTCATTGTGGTAATAAGCCGGAATTTGATGTCCCCACCATAACTGACGTGAAATACACCAATCGCGGATATTTTCCATCCAGCCGAGATAATTCTTTTCCCACCTGTCGGGAACAAATTTAATTCTTCCGTCTTTAACAGCGGCAATAGCTTCTTTTGCAAGAGGAGCCATCTTAACAAACCATTGTTCGGAAAGAAGCGGTTCAATAGTAGTTCCGCAGCGCTGGCATTTTCCGACATTATGTTCATGGTCTCTTGTTCTCAGTAAGAAATTATTATATGACAGCATTCCTACAATTTTTTCTCTTGCTTCATATCTGTCAAGCCCGTGTAACTCTTGAGGGACTTCTCCGCAAGCTTTCATAGTACCGTCGTTGTTAATAACCCAAACAGGTTTTAAGCCATGACGTTTTCCTACCTCAAAGTCATTCGGGTCGTGGGCAGGAGTAATTTTTACTGCTCCTGTTCCGAAGTTTTTATCAACATATTCATCAGCAATAATCGGAATTTCTCTGCCTGAAAGCGGAATTATAACAGTTTTGCCGACTAATTCGGAATACTTATGGTCTGAAGGATGAACGGCGATTGCAACATCTCCGAAAATTGTTTCGGGACGGGTTGTTGCAACAATTATGGCACCGCTTTCACCTTTCAGCGGATAAGATATTTCCCACATATGTCCCTGTTCTGTTGCATATTCTGTTTCAACATCAGAAATCGCACTGTTGCAGCGCGGACACCAGTTTACTATATATTTACCTTTATAAATTAAACCTTTTTCGTAAAGTTTGATAAATACTTCTTTTACAGCCTCAGAACATCCATCGTCAAACGTAAAACGTTCTCTTGAGCGGTCAAACGAAGCTCCCAAGCGTTTACATTGATCTAAAATTGCAGATTTATGCTCATTAGCCCATTTCCATGTTTCTTCAAGAAATTTTTCACGTCCCAGATCATATCGTGACAAACCTTTTTCGCGAAGCATTTTTTCAACAACGTTTTGGGTTGCAATTCCCGCATGGTCAGTACCGGGAAGCCACAATGTTTCAAAACCTGCCATTCTGTGGTAACGTGTCAAAATATCCTGCAATGTTTCATCAAGAGCATGTCCCATATGAAGAACGCCCGTAACATTCGGCGGCGGGATTACAATTGAATAAGACGGTTTCTTACTTTTAGCATCAGCTTTAAAGTATTCGCCGTTTTCCCAGAATTTATAAATACTTTCTTCGGTTTCTTTGGGGTCATAAACCGTTGGTAAATCTTCAGTTCTTATAGCTGTCATAAAAAAATCCTTCTTATTTTTCGTCTACTTTAAAAATAGCACAAAAAAAAGAAAAAATAAATTTATTCACTTAACATTTGTTTCGCACTTTTCCCGCCTTTTTCCACAGGAGAAACCAAATAGCTCGGAATTAAATTTAAAGATTTACCTGGTTCGGAAGATACTGAAAATGAAAACAGGTCATATCCCCATTTGTTAGGACCTCTTTTCCCATTTACATCAATTGCAAAAATTCTCATTCCTGACCAGCCGCTCATAAGTAATATTGTACCGTCAGCCAAAACATAGGCTTTCCTATCTTTTGCAATAGCATTTTTCCTCCACCAGGCGGTACCGGCTGTCTGTTTATTAGAATCAACATCAGATATATCTTCATTATCCTGCTTCACTATACTGTCAGTCCCGTTATATTCGGGAATACAGCCTTGTGCCAGTGCGTTATTTTCACAAACTTTTATAATTTTAACAGTTTTTTCAAATTCCTGTTGAAAAATATCGCAATTTGCAGATGAACCATAAGGATCTGTAGTTGAAGAAGACCATTTTTTACAATTACCATCTTCTGCATATTCCAGACAAGCGTTACCTCCGCGAAAGCTGGGCCAAACATAGCATTCCAACGGATAACCGTTATTAGCTTCAATTTGAACCAGAGATTGTGCAACTAGTGAATAAGCTTTTTTAAACTGATTTTTTATAACACTTTCTCTGTAATTAGAAATTAAAACAGGCATTGTCATAGCTGCAACAACACCGATAATACCCAGCGTTATAAGAACTTCTGCAAGTGTAAATCCCGAACGTGCCGATTGATACGGCACAAAGCTTTTAAATAAACCTTCTAAACTATGAGCAGGAGCTGTTAAACTGCCCCCCCCCCGACTGCTGCGCAGGTAG
>ERZ773114.120-NODE-120-length-90677-cov-6.683874_pt1 | contig 90677 bp, 105 predicted proteins | sample MGYA00580564_ERZ773114 | MGnify/ENA primary metagenome ERZ773114 (study PRJEB29015, sample SAMEA2737836) | human gut metagenome | biome: human gut; feature: human-associated habitat; material: faeces | place: China | collected 2012 ... | reverse complement strand
TGGTGGAGATGAGGGGAGTCGAACCCCTGTCCAAAAAGCCTGCCCCATAAACTTCTCCGAGTGCAGTTCTTGTTTTTTATTTAAGCAAAGTATCGTACAAAAACAAACTACCTTTGCCGATCTTGGAATTAGTTTCCCTAAAAAGTCCCAAGCCTCCTCTCTCGGTATCCTATTGGTTGATGTCAGCCTGAAGTCATAGGAAAACTTTAGGGGACATTAGCAGATTAAGCTGCTAAAGCAAAATCATGTTTTGCGTTTAAGTTTTTCCACCGTTTAACGGGGTAGATGGAATCCCGACTCGCTTTTTATGATACAGAATCTCCTGTCGAAACCGGTACATCCCCAGAACACTATTATTTTAAATCAAACTCGGAATACTTGTCAAAATATTACCCGGAAAAAATATCATTATACGAAATGTATCCTCCCATAGTTTCCGCATTTTTTATGGCATCAATCACTGCCAGCCGGATGGCATCTTCTGCCAGATAGCCTACCGTATCTACCGCCGTCTCATACTCTCCGGAAGCCATTGTAAAAATCGCATCTCCATCCATTGTCGTATGGACCGGCCGGATAGATCGGGCATATCCGTCATGTGCCATACCGGATACTGTACTGCATTCCGCTTTAGTCAGTGCTGCATTTGTAATAACGCAGGCGATCGTGGTATTTGCTCCGCTACACTCCCGCGTGATACCGCTAAGCATCAATTCATGAGAAGATATGAGCTTTTTTCTGCTCCGGGAAAAAACACCGGCGAATATTTTTTCTCCATCAAATACCTCTCCGCAGGCATTGACCACCACATAAGCACCAACGCGAAGACCACCGGGTAAAGAAATCTCATGGTAACCTGCTCCGCTTTTCATGGCATTTCCAAATCCAAGCAATTTACCCACCGTAGCACCTGTCCCGGCACCGTTACATCCTGATAAGAATTCTGAGGATGCAGATTTAGCCGCTTCATATCCCATCAATAAATCAGGATAAGCTTTTTCATCTCCAATCATCAGATCGAAAAGCACTGCACTGCATACAATCGGGACACATACATTCCCTATCGGGAATCCCACCCCCTGTTCTGCCAGGTATTTCACACATCCTGATGCGGCTTCCAAGCCGAACGCAGATCCCCCTGACAAAACAACGGCATGAATTTTTTGCACGGTTTTTCTTGGATCCAATAAATCCGTCTCTCTTGTCCCAGGTGCACAGCCGCGGACATCTACACCGGCCGTTGCACCGCCATCAGGTGCCAAAATAACGGTAACACCGGTTAATCCATCTTTGTTTTCTGCTGTACCGATTTTAAATCCCGATATATTTATTTTTGATTTCCTCATTATAGCATGCTTTCTTTCCTTGCTAAATTAAGGCAGTTTATCATATCTTCCGGCACAGGCGCCTCAAAATGCATAGCTTCTCCCGTAATAGGATGGCATAATTCCAACGTATGGGAATGCAGCGCCTGTCCCTTTATCGGAAAATGATCTTTCTTCCAGCCATACAACGGATCATTGACCACCGCATGCCTGATATGTGCCATATGAACACGAATCTGATGCGTACGTCCCGTTTCCAGTTTGCACTCAATCCATGAGTAATGCGGTAGATATTCTATAACATGAAAATGCGTTACCGCAGGCCTGCCTGTTTCATGCAGCACATCCCATTTCATGCGATCTTTAGTACTTCTCCCCAAAGGCAGCCGAATTACACCAGCATCGCCTTCCATCTGCCCGTGCACCAGTGCGATATAACAGCGCTGTGCTTTATGACTGGCAATTTCCTCTTGTAAAATACCATATGCCCGTTCCGATTTGGCCGCCACCATGACCCCCGATGTATCTTTATCCAAACGATGGACAATCCCCGGCCTTTCAGGATCCCCCACGCTTCTCAGTTGTTCGCCGCAATGAAAAAGAAGAGCATTCACCAGCGTTCCTTCCGTGTTTCCCGCTCCGGGATGAACTACCACACCTCTTCTCTTATTGATGACAATCATATCATTGTCTTCATATAAAATATCAAGAGGGATATTTTGCCCAATAAGTTCCTGTTTTTTCTTCTCCTCCCAGAAAAACGAGATACGGTCTCCTTCAGATACATGATAATTTGAATGAATTATCTTCGTCGGCAGTAAACTTACATTCCCCGCCTTAATCCACTTTTGTACCTCAGAACGAGTTAACCCGGTCCGCTCCTTTAAAAATTGATCCAGCCGTTTCCCTTCATCTGCAACAGACACCAAGTAAACATTCTGATTCATTCAATCATGTCTCCAAAAATAAAATGCAATACATGCCACACCTATACAAATCGCAATATCCGCCACGTTAAAAATAGGCCAGATACGAAAATCAAAAAAATCAACAACCCCGCCTATTCTGCATCGATCCAAGGCATTTCCCACCGCTCCGCCAAGTAATAATCCAATAGACAAAGGAAAATATACCGGCTTTTGAGGAATACGATTCCTAAGCCAAGCAAAAGCAAGTAACAGTATCATGACTATTCCCAAGAACAGCGCATCCTGATGAGGAAATAAGCCAAATGCCGCCCCCGGATTAATGATATAAGTTAAGTGGACAATATTTTTTATGACAGGTATAGTTTCTCCCAAATCCATATTTATACACACGAAATACTTTGTGATTTGATCCGCGATAACAGTAAGAAAAGTAACCAAAATAGTGAACATAAAGCCTCCTGTTTTCATATTATAACAGACGCTTCCGCAAAAATAAAAATCAGTGTCTTCCCCCTCGCCTTATCGCAAAGAGAAAGATACCGATTTCCAAAAACATTTAAGTCACTTAATAATTTATAAATACCTGCACATCGCGACGGCCGAACTGGTAACATTCTTCGTAGCTTTCCATACAAAGGTCAATTTTATGCCCGACAATCGCTCCGCCCGTATCCGCAGCTATCGCTTCACCATACTGCGGAATATACAATTTAGACCCCAAAGGGATTACGCTTGGATCTACCGCTACAGTTCCATAACCTGCTTTAGTCCCGGTCGCCGTTATACCGTCTCCACCGCCATCATTAGGATGATAGGCGGTAGCGTTCATTGTAGTCACCCATCCCACGGCACCATCTCTTTTCCCGGTCCGCGCAATACCCTTGACCCCGGCCTCAAGTGTTTCTACTTTGAAAACGCTTTCATGAATCACCTTACCATCTGAAATAAATTCTTCAATTTCAAGACGCCGCCGTTCAGGTGTCCCCTCTTGAATAACCACCACTTCATCAGGCGCAAGAGAACTATCATACCACATGGTATATCCTGCGGGAACAGATTCTTCACGAACTACATTACGAGCCGTATACGGAACCATATGAATCTTCATATTTTCATGAACCTTCGATAAACCATCTTCCAGCGGCATCATTTTACGCCAATCATATCCAGCGTCATTGACCGCTCCCTGAACAGTCTGTTGTGTTGTATAAATTATTTTTTCCTTATCATTTTCAATAATAGTGACCGGCACCGAACGTTCCACATAAAGAACTGCCCCATCTTTTAGTTTTTCTGTACTGGTCCAATAAGTATCATGCATCCTTAGCGGCTGCGAAAGCGAATCAAGAACATCCTTAAAGGTATTCCCCCGGGTTTTTACAACAGTCCTCACTTCGCCGTCATATACAGTGATATTTTTAATTTCCGGCAAAGAAGCTGGATTTACGTTTGCAAGAACAAACTCAGTATGCATAATTGCTGCGGCAATAAGAAATAATACAGCAACCATGATTTTTACTTTTTCTTTAATAAATATCTTCATAATGTCTCTCCTACAGGCATTATTCTACCATAGGTGGACATTCTGTCAAATACGGTTTGGTTTACAATATATTTTTGCTAATTTTAATCATAATTTATCGGATAATATATAAATCAACCTATGCTTTACATAAACAAAATAAAATTATATATATCTTTTAAATCCACAAATAACTTAATGAAATTAAGTTACTCCCCTACGTCCATATTGTAAACATATTGTTTCTCCAGTGGACTTATCCATAAAGTTCTAAAATACATAAACACTAAATCTCACTTTTCAAAAGGAATGCCTCTTAGTACCTCTTTTATTTCTGACTTGATCAATTTACAAATTTTTTTAGTTCCATTATTTTTTATGGTCTCTTTTTGTCTCATTCTTCCTAGGTTTCAATTATCTGAAAAATTATAATTTTATTAAAAGTGGGTAATTTGTTTTAATAATAGGTGATTAAAGGTGTCATTTCCCAAAAACGTCCGAAATAGATACCAAAAGTGGATAATATACTTTCCTTCGTTTACCCATTCACCAGCTTCCCTATTTATAAAATAACGGCTATTGTTGAGTTTTTTTCCCAGCAACAACCGTTTATACAATTATATCCAATCAGAAACTTTATCGGAACCCTTTAATCAGATCCATCTCCATGCCCAAGTACAGGTGTATATGGTTCCAGTTTTTGTGCCAATGTCATTTCATCTTCCGCATCACGTTTTTCTGCAATCTTCTGAAAATACTCCTGTGCACATAACTGATTCTCCGCGGAAATAGTCTTCAACCAAGTGCCATCAGCCTGCATGATATGTGCTTTCTGGTTATCAGACAATTCAATATCCACCATCTGTTTTAAACGCCGCTTGATCTCCGGATCTTCAATAGGTACCATGAGCTCCACACGATCATTTAAATTTCTTGGCATCCAGTCAGCACTGCTTATATAAAGTTCCTCACGCCCCCCATTTCGGAACCAGAATATCCTGCTGTGTTCCAAAAAACGTCCCACTATACTGCGCACTGTAATATTATCACTTACTCCGGGAATCCCCGGAATCAGAACGCAGATGCCACGCACAATCAATTCAATTTTTACTCCCGCCTGCGATGCCTCATACAATTTTTCAATAATCCCCTTATCTAAAAGAGAATTCATTTTCGCAATCATATGGGCATCTTCCCCATTTTTTGCAAAATGGATTTCCCTGTCAATGAGTTCTATGCAACGTTGTCTCAAGTTAATTGGCGCTACAATAAAAGAATCCCAGATTGGCGGGTCAGAATATCCAGAAAGAAGATTAAAGAAAGCTGATGCATCAATTCCAAAACGGTCATTGCAGGTCAGTATCCCTAAATCTGTATAAAGCTTCGCTGTTGACGCATTATAATTTCCGGTCGCTACATGAACATAACGACGGATCCCATCTTTTTCACGACGGATGACAAGAGTACATTTGGAATGAGTTTTAAGTCCGACTAAACCATAGATGACATGGGCTCCCGCCTTTTCCAACCGCCTTGCCATAAGTATATTATTGGCTTCATCAAAGCGGGCCTTTACTTCCATCAAAACAGTGACCTGTTTCCCATTCTGAACAGCTTTTTCCAGCGCCTGGACAACAGGACTTGAAGAACTGACACGATAGAGTGTTTGCTTGATTGCCAACACATCTTTATCATTTGCTGCCGAATACAAGAAATTAACTACTGATTCATCAAAAGACTCATAGGGAAGATGAATCAACAGATCTTTTTCCCGGATCATATCAAAAATATTTGTTTCCGGAGTACGCTTCAGCTCGAGCATGCTCCAGGGCGAATGCGGATGTGCCTCAGGATAGCGGAGATGATTATATCCCTTTATGCCGCAAAATCCAAAAAATATAGTCATATCCAAAGGCCCGTCAATTTGATACATATCTTCTTTTTCAAGATTCATTTCCTGTGTCATGAATCGCCGCATAAACCGGCTCGTTCCCACTTCGAACTCAAGGCGTACCGCTTGCCCACGCTGCCGTTTCTTTAATTGGCGCTCCACTTCCACCACAAGATCCTGGGCATCTTCCTCATCGATATAAAGGTCCGCATCCCTCGTAATCCGGAATGCACGGGCTTCAAGCAGATCATAGCCGACAAAAAATCGTGCTGCATAAAACATAAGCATATCTTCAAGAAAAACGAAACAATGCCTGCTGTTTGCTTCAGATACATCAGGCAGACGGATTATGCGCGGCAGCACAGATGGCACCGGAACAATGGCTGTTTTTACATCAATATCATTTTCTTCATCCATTTCTTCATCACGCTCATTTTTCTCCAAAAGCATGGCGATATTCAGACTTTTGGATGCAAGGAACGGAAAAGGGTGCGAAGAATCCACCGCCATCGGTGTCACTACAGGAAAAATTTCACGTTCAAAATAATTTCCCATCCATTGTTTCTGCCGCTCATCCGCATCCGCCGGCTTTATAAATACAAGCCCTTCTGTCTCCAATTCTTTTAAAATGCCTTTCAAATGCATATATTGCTGGGCGACCAACTTCTGACAGGCATCTGAAATATTTTCCAATTGTTCTGTTGGTGTCATATTCGCAATATCCCGTCTTTTCACACCATTTTCTTTCTGGTGTTTAAGTCCTGCCACACGGATCATAAAAAATTCATCTAAATTAGAACTGGTAATAGCCAGAAACTTTAACTTCTCCAGCAGAGGATTACTGGTATCTACAGCTTCCTGAAGCACACGTTTATTGAATTGCAGCCAGGATAATTCCCGGTTTAAGTAATACCGACTGTTTTTTACATCTGTTTCCATAATCATCTACGCTCCAATTTCACTTCAAGACCATACACATTTTCAAAGAACTCTTTATTTTTATCAAACATCCATGTTTCAAGAGCCGTATTTTCCCTGCTGTCGTATTCAATAATCAAAATATCACCTGTTGCACGAGCTGTTATGTCTTTCAATTTCTGCTTTCGAGAAATATCCATGGCACGAACCATACGAAATATGGAAATTAATTTTAAGGCCGTCATCTTCGCCGTATCTGACAAAATACGGAATGGTGTGTCATCATCACTTGGATTTCCCTTATGGTCATAGTACACGACACTTGCCACAATATCTTTTTCTTTATCTGATATGCCAAATATATCCGTACCTCTTATTAAATTCCAGGCATGCGCCTGCGAATCCAGAAGATTTACATATTTTCCAATTTGATAAAGAATAATCGCCATCCGCAGAAGAAATTCGTCCCGCTTCGTAAGCCCGCTTTTTTTCTTTAAACCGGCAATAATTACATGGCTGTACAGTTCAAGGGCCTTTGTATGGAGCGGTTCATAATAATAGGCCGCGGCAATAGATCGTGTCAACTCAATGTTTTGCGTCTGCATATATAAGATAAAAGGTTCTTTTACTTTCTCTGCTCCATAAAACATAGTCACCGCTTCGACAAAAGTTGTCCCAAACATCAAAATATGTTCTACGAGAACATTGTCCAATATTTCTTTATATATATGAATAGTAGGAAGAACTGTCATTGCCCATTGCTCACTGACATAGTACTTTTGTCTTGTACGTGATGCTGAAAGTGATCCTGCTTCCATATACAACCTTTTAAATGCATCTGCTTTAACTTCCGCCTTATTTTCCGCATCCATGCTAAGTTTCATCAAACTTGCAATAATTCGGGCTTCTCTTCCGGACAAAATAATACTGCTCGGATGATACCTTTTAATCGCCCCCCACAAAGGGCTCATAATTGCATGGATATATTCCGCCATCGCCTGCGGAAAATCAAGAGAATCCCTTTGATTCTGCTTAAATGTTTCCAACAGACGAAGCGTGCCGATATGCACATTATGCTGATACCGCAAAGAACCATTTTCCCAGGCTGTCAACCCTACGCAGCCTGACGTAATATCCACAAAAAGCAAATTATCTCCATAATCATATCTCTTGCCGTTTCTGCTTTTTTGTATGAGATACTGAAGAAGATAATGCTTGTAATAAATCTCCTGCGGCATATCCACTACATCTACATGAAATCCCGTATTCACATGAATCAAATCCAGCACGGGCCTGCGATTTTCCGCTTCTCTGAGGATTGCTGTAGCATATACTTTATAATCAGTTACACAATAGTCCCGCAGCAGCTGTTTCAGCCCGTTCAGCATATCACAAAGTCGTCGTATAGAAGTAAAAGACAATTTCTTATTAATAAATACTTCTTCCCCAAAAGTTGTTTCTTTCCTTACCTCTTCAATCACTCTGATGGTATCCGCATCTTTATACTCTACAATACGCATAGAAAGGCTGGAAGATCCGATATGAATGATTCCATAAACAAATGAATTCTCTTCTGCCATTTAACTCCCCTCGCTTCCGCGGATAAATTATACATGAAATGCATCTTTTCATATTTATTATACTAAAAAACACCGTATCCTGCGTATATATTAAAGAAAAAGACACCATGTTTTCCTACACGAATTTTAATCACCACAGCTTTTTTATGTGTTGTAAAATAGTAATAACCGTACGGCAAGAAAGGGGTAAATTATGAACCGCATCGCTATCATTGATCTTGGCTCCAATTCCATCCGCTTCATCATCATCTCTGTCAGCGCCAAAGGGATTTATCAACTCATATATCAGGAAAAACGTTCTATCCGCCTGGCGGAAGGAATGAGCGATGATTCTCCGTTTCTTACGGATGCCGCACAGAACCGTGCAATTGACTGTCTCAAGGTATATGCACATCTTGCCAAAGTTCACCAGGTGACAGAGACACTTGCAGTTGCCACGGCTGCCGTACGAACAGCCCGCAACGGTTCTTCTTTCCTGAAGCGAGTCCATTCCGCTGCCAATATTCCCATGACGATTATCAGCGGGAAGCAGGAAGCTACACTCGGTTTTTCCGGAGTGATACATACGATTGACACATCGGAATTTCTACTTTTTGATTTAGGCGGCGCCAGTATAGAAATATCCTTGGTAAAAAACAAAAAGCAGCTGCATTCTGTCAGTATTCCCATAGGTGCTGTCAGTTTGACGGAAAAATTTAAATCTTCCGGTCTCCTTTCCGCAGCGGAAATAAAACATATCCGCTCCTACATAAAAAGTAAACTTCAATCTATTCCCTGGCTTCCCAAGTCTCCTATTCCCGTCATCGGTATAGGCGGCACAATCCGAAACCTGGCGAAAATACACCAGAGATACTCTAGTTATCCTCTTTCAAAACTCCATAATTACAAAGTATCCTCACAAGGATTACTTTCCGTGATACATATGATTTTAAAATCTTCACCGGAAGAACGAAGAAAAATACCGGGACTTTCTGCTGAGCGTGGAGATATTATAAATGCAGGTGCTCTTATTGTCAGAGAAATCCTTACTTTGACAAAAGCCGAATCTCTCACCATTTCCGGCTGCGGTCTCCGTGAGGGGCTTTTCTATCATTGGTATGATCCCATTTACGACAAAAACAAAGAGCTTCAGCATAATATGCTCCTGTCTTCCGTACGAAACTATTATTCCACACTTCCGCTAAAAGATCATGACCATACCCGTTATGTGACTGCTCTCGCCTTATCCATGTTCGATCAGTGGCGGAAAATATATCAAATGCCTGATCGAATGCGTACTTTATTGCACATGGCCGGATTGCTTCACGATGCGGGACAAGTCATTAATTATTACAGCCATGCACGCCACAGCGCTTATATGACAGCCAATGCACATATATTCGGGTGGTCTCACAAAGAACAGGTCCTATGTGCTTTGATTACAGCTTTTCACCATGGCTTTTCGGGAAAAATACTGAAATCCATAAAAGAAACACAAATACTCACAGAGAAAGAAATTGACCGGGTAAAAATTCTTTCTGCTTTTCTTGCTTTAGCGGAGAGTTTGGATGAAAACCACGAGCAATGCATTTCTCAAGTCATCTGCACTTCTACGCCAAGTTCTCTGAATATTCATATTTACTTGAACAGAGATAATTTCATCGTCCCTGCCCATGCAACAAAAAAAATTATTTCCGCTTACGAAAAGCTATGCCATTATCCGCTTACAATCCAGTGGTTTCCCTCCAGCAGGCAAAAAGATTTAATAAAAGAAATGGCACGGTCCCTATAATTAAAAAGGAGAATCATCATTAAAGTAAATGAGATTCTCCTTTTTACATGCCAATAGTCAGCGGTTATCTATTTTTTCGGGTTCCAAATCATGACGCAGAAGTCTGAATCTTGCAAAATCACGCCACTCAGTATTCGGAATTCCATAATTGCAGTAAGGGTCGATCGACAGTCCGCCTCGAGGAAGAAACTTTCCCCATACCTCAATAAAACGCGGGTGCAGCAATTTAATCAAGTCGGTCATGATAATATTGACACAATCCTCGTGAAAGTCCCCATGACTTCTGAAACCGAACAGATATAACTTAAGTGATTTACTTTCCACAATATACTTATCAGGAATGTACGAAATATAAATTGTTGCAAAATCCGGCTGCCCTGTCTTCGGGCAAAGGCTCGTAAATTCAGGGCAATTAAACTTCACGAAATAATCTCTGTCATCATGTTTATTAGGGATCTTTTCCAATACATCAGGATTATAATCAAAAACATATTTTGTATACTGATTTCCCAAAGCTTTTAATTCATCAACACCTTCTCTTATATTTCCCATGATATTTCTCCTTCCAATATAAGTCTATGAACATCAAATACCACAAAAGGAATCTGCCGCTATTGATCATGCACCATATAAAACACGGGCATAAATCACAGTGACTGTAAACAATATAATCAATAGCATGAATATATAATCTATCCCTTTAGGAGAAACGCTTTCCATAAAAGTTCGGGTAGAACCGCCGAACCCGCGAAGCTCCAAAGAAAGCGCCATCGTTTCGCTACGTCCGAGAGAACGAAGCATTAACGGCCGTACCACCGACATATAACGTTTTACCTGTTTAATGAAATTGCCTTCAATTGCCAGTCCCCTGCATGACTGCGCCTCAGCAACAGCTTTATTCTCTTCCATAAAATCCGGTACGAAACGAAGCCCTGCGGTAAACATAAAAGCGTATTCATAGGGCACTTTCAATTGTTGTACCATCGCCGCCGTCAGATCCTGCAATCTGACAGTAGCAAGCAGATAAATAAATATGATAGTCATGCCAAGCATACGGAGCGCCGCTACTGCACATTCCTTCTCCGTTCCACCTCCGATATATTCAATCAGTCCCAAAAAGAACGCAAAAACGCAAAGCATCATTAAAGCTTTTACATTCTTAAATAACTCATTGGAAACCAAAAGAATGATCAGTTCCAACACACACAGAAGCGCAAGGCTGAAAGGCTCTCTGAAAATAATGGCCCACACGGCTGTTCCCAGTGTCAGCAATATTTTTGTCAACGGAACCAGATTTCTCATCGTACTCTCTCCTTTCTGATTTCTAGGAACTTAGCGCAGAATGTATCCATATCTTTGCAATACGGCGCCCCCGGAAGACATCGCCCCAATAATACGGCGGGAGGATATGTCAATCCCCAAATTCCGGGACGGTTTTCCTCCGAAAACAAGTCTGACGGCACCCCATCAAATACTATCTCTTTATTGGCTACGACAATAACCCGGGTACAGTTTTTTGCGACCACATCCATGTCATGGGTAACCAAAAGAATGGTAATTCCTTTTGCTTTTAACTGCTCCATAAGGCTCATTAATTTTTTCTTTTCCCGTCCATCCTGCCCGCTTGTCGGTTCATCAAGCACTAAATATTCCGTATTCATCGCAAGGCCGGATGCGATAGCCACTCTTTGCTGATCCCCGCGGGAAAGCGTTCTCGGATATGCATCAGCTAACTCCAAAATATCAGTATCCGCCATAGCCCGGTCAACCAGTTCATCTAATTCACCGCCACGCTTCCCCTGCTGATAAGGGCCGAAACCAATTTCTTCCCGAACAGTAGGCATGAACATTTGCCGCTCCGGCTGTTGAAATACATAACCGATAAAACGGCTTCTTTGGGCTGCACCTTCATCAGTTACGTTTTTACCGTTATAAATAATTCGTCCCTCCGTCGGTCTTTCCAATCCGGTAAGGAGTCTCGTTACCGTTGTCTTTCCGCTGCCGTTTCGACCTGTAACAGCAATAAATTCACCTTTCCCAAAAGATACGGAAACATCAGACAAAATGACTGGCGTTTCTTTACTATAGCGGAAAGTCACATGTTCCATTTCAAGCATTACGCACTCCTCCGGATTCCATCGAATTCAATACGGAATATTCCGCATCTTCTATATTTAAGAATGATCTTTCAAATTTTATACCGGCCTGTTCCAGCCTGAGCTGTGCCAAGTATATATCAGGAATCGCTTCTTCATAAATATGATTCCGTTTCATATCACGCATGACCTGCTCGGGACTTCCATCGCTGATAACATGTCCTTTATCCATAAGAATGAATCTTTTGGCGTAAGGCAGCGTCGCTTCCAGATGATGTTCTGCGACAACAACGGTAAGTTTTTCTTTCTGATTCAATTCTCCGACCATTTCATAGAATTCATGAATACCTTCCGGATCCAGCGCGCTGGTCGGTTCATCAAACACAAGAACTTTCGGCTCTTCCGCTAAAACGGCTGCTACGACGAGACGCTGTCTCTGTCCGCCGGAAAGGGTAGAAACCTTTCTTTCCTCCAGTCCGTCAAGATGTACTTTCCTGAGCGCCTCTGCCGACCGTCGTCGTATTTCTTCCGGTGAAAAGCCATGGTTTTCCAAAGTGAAGGCCATCTCTTCCCCTACAGTCATCGTTACAATTTGGGCAGAATAATCTGAAAGTATCACGCCGATGCTGGAAGCAAGATCTGCAATCCCGGTTTGCGTGACCGCCTTGCCGCCGGTAAAAACCATTCCTTTCATTGTCCCGCCATAGTAATGGGGAATTGCTCCCGCCATAGACATGAGAAGCGTCGTTTTTCCTGCGCCGTTAGGCCCTGTGATGACAACAAAAGACCCCTGTTCTATATTAATACTCACATTTTTCAAGGCCGGTACATTTGAAAATAAATAGGAATAAGAAAGATGCTCTACACTGATCACCCCATTCCCCTTTTGCTGCAAATTCAAATGACTGTGATTACTGTCCTCCACATCGGATTCTGTCATATACTGCATGGATTTAAATAATTTGAGGGCAGGAAAATATAGAAAAGGTGTAATAATCGCATTTCCTACTCCAACAAGAGCCACCATGGGAAGAATACCATACAGATATACGCTGATCGGTATCCCCACCACTACGGTTAAAATGGAAACGAAAATGAACCCGCTGACTAAAGTCGTAATAAATCCTGCAATAGCAGGCCTTAAAGAAAATCTGCCGATTTTAAATGGCGGAACGGAATGGGCAAAAAAGCCTGCCACATAAGCACCTGCAAACTCACTGGCAAAATCACCATACGGAAACGCGGACTTCGAAGTAAATACTTCCATAAGCGCTGCCACCATACAGATCCCCAGGCATTGCCGATAAGATGGCTTTGTCAGCAATATCGCCACTACATAAGTCGCAATCATCCAGTTCGGAGTAAAGCCGGCAACCGATGGAGAAACCAAGTGGAGCAGCATACCGATTGCCAACATCAGTGTGGAAATCGTCAGCCAGCGAAACCGACCGCCCCTCGCTTTTGTATAGATTAAACTTGATACATCTTTTACTGCTTCCATGCATCTTCCCCCTTAGAAAATCTTTTCCTGATCTTCCACAAATAAAAAATCCTTTCATTCCCCCTGCATTATGCAAAGGGACGAAAGGAAATATTTCCGCGGTACCACCCTCATTGACTAAAGTCCGGCTCTCATGGTCATTATAAACCACTATCTCTATAACGGAAGCCTTCCGGCAGTTCCTACCCCATATGGCTCGGACTGCATCTTGTGGGCCCATTCATAATACCGGCTGTATCGGACTCCCACCTGCGCCGACTCTCTTGAACAGCTCATTGTTATTACTCTTCCCAGTCATTGATATTAAGAGAAGTATATCACTCCATTTTTTAAGTGTCAATAAAAATTTATCGTCAAACATTTAATAAAAACCGCAAAAAAACATCAAACTTCTCATCAGACAGCTTTACACGGCAATCAATCCCTGGCATGGTGAACAACCACCTGGGGAAATGGAATTTCTATGCCCGCCTCATCAAATGCATTCTTGACCTTGATATATAAATGGTTCTGCGCTTCATAGTACTTTGAGCGATTTACCTGCGCCCGCACATAAATTCGGATACTTGATTCACCCATATTACTTATATAAATAGGCAGCGCCGCCCCATTCAATACATACGAATCAGTACTGAATAATTTCTGCAAAAGTTCTACGCATTTCACCAGATCAGTATTATAAGCCACCTCAAAAGTAAATTCTATATTCCGTGTTTCAAAAGATGAATAATTTTTAATAACACTGTTTGTAAGCCTTGAATTTGGTATGACGATCATTTGATTTCCCAGCGTGGATATTTCTGTATACATAACGCGTATATCCACAACAGATCCTTCACTATCCTCCACTTTAATATAATCCCCTACACGAAACGGTCGGAAAATAAGGATAAAAATCCCTGATGCCACATTCCCGATATTATCCTTAAGCCCCAATCCGATAGCAAGACCAATCCCGCCAAAAGCAGCCGCCAACGTTGCCGGAGCCACCCCTGCTGCTGACAGCGCCATAATAATAACTCCGGCAAGACATAAGAAAAATATAATTTCCGAAATAAAGCTGATTGCAGATGGCTCTACATTACTCCGTGCAAGCAGTCGGCGGACAACCCCACGCAGCCAGCAGCATATCATGTACCCGATGCTGAAGATAATAATCGCCTGAAAAATATCTACGCCTTTTGTTACTGCAAAATTTTTGACACCACTGATTAAGCCGGCTGTCATATCCAATTCATTATTTACTACTTTCTCCACAACATTTTCACTCACCTGGCAGCCTACCTCCTTGCTGTATGAAATTTCACTTTATTCCCGCCGCATGTTCTCCGGCTTTCACAATCGACTCAATAATCATTGTTGTCGTCACAGAGCCTACGCCGCCGGGAACAGGTGTCACAGCACCGGCCACCGGAAACACATTTTCATAATCCACATCTCCGACAGTCTTGCCATGGATCCGATTAATTCCTACATCAAGAACTATGGCTCCTGGCTTAACCATATCTGCAGTGACACAACCCGCTTTCCCTACAGCCGTAACAAGTATATCGGCCTGCTGTGTTATCTCGGACAGGTTCTTTGTCCGTGAATGGCAAATTGTCACAGTAGCATTTTTTTGCATAAGCATCATGGCAACCGGCTTTCCAATCACATTGCTTCTGCCAATAATAACAGCATGTTTCCCTTCGACTGAAATCCCATAATGTTTTAATATCGCCATCACCGCGCGGGGCGTACCGCCAAATAATCCATCTTTTCCTGAAAATAATCTGCCCGCATTCACCGTCGTTAATCCATCCATATCTTTATCGGGATGAATCATATCTATCATTTTCTCTTCATGAATATGACCGGGCAACGGCATCATCATGAGAATCCCAGTAATAGATGGATTTCCATTCAATGCCTGTATCAAAGCACCTAATTCATCTTCTTTTACATTCTCAGGCTTTTCATACAGCTCCGTCCCAATCCCATAAGACAAAGCCGCCTTCTTCATAAACTCTGCATACATATGGGAAGGCTTGCTGCTCCCCGCCAGAATAACCGCAAGTTTGAGAGTACAGCCTCTCTCCTTCAGAACGTCAATCCGTTCCCGTATATCTTTCTCCAACGCCGCTGCCGTAACTTTCCCGTCAAGTATCATATCTGCCTCTTAAAACAGTCCCGTAATATGACCTTCATCATCCACATCAATCCGTTCTGCTGCCGGGTATTTCGGCAATCCGGGCATTGTCATAATCTTTCCGGTCAAAATGACCACAAATCCTGCTCCTGCCGCGACACGGCAGTCACGCACATGAAGAGTGAACCCTTCCGGCGCTCCCAGTTTAGACGGATCATCTGAGAAAGATACCGGGGTTTTCGCGATACATACCGGCATCCGCCCATACCCCATTTCCTCAATGTGTTTCAATTCTTTCTCCACATTGGAATCATATTGTACATCAGCAGCCCCATAAATTTCTTTCGCAATGGTTTCGATCTTCTGCTTTAAAGTTAAATCAAGATTATATAAAGGCTTATAGTCAGAACCGCGTTCCACCGCAGTCAGAACCTTCCTCCCCAATTCAAGCGCTCCTTTTCCGCCGCAGGCAAATACATCAGAATCGGCGACTTGGACGCCTGCATCTTCACAAGCCTCATAGATCACTTTTTTCTCCTCTTCCGTATCCGAAGGGAATAAATTCAGTGCTACCACAAGAGGGACTCCATATTTCTTTACATTAGAAATATGACGCAGTAAATTCGGCAGTCCTCTCCTGACTGCGTCCGGATCCGATTCTGTCAATTCATTTTTTGCTTTTCCGCCATTCATTTTCAATGCACGAACAGTCGCTACAAGAACAACCGCTGCCGGATGGAGCCCGGCAAACCGGCACTTGATATCAAGAAATTTTTCGGCGCCGAGGTCTGCGCCGAATCCGGCTTCTGTCACTACATACTCCGCTAAATGCAGTGCGGTCTTCGTCGCAATCACGGAGTTACAGCCATGGGCAATATTGGCAAAAGGTCCGCCGTGAATGAATGCAGGCACATGCTCCAATGTCTGCACCAGATTTGGCTTCAACGCATCTTTCATGAGTGCCGCCATCGCACCCTCCGCATGGATATCCCCTGCACGAACCGGCTGATTATCATAAGTGTAGCCGATAATAATGCGGGCAAAGCGCTCTTTCATATCTTTTACGGAAGACGCAAGACAAAGAATAGCCATGATTTCGGATGCAACAGTAATATCAAAGCTGCCTTCCCTGGGAACGCCATCCGCATGTCCCCCCAAGCCGATAACGATATGTCTGAGCGCACGGTCATTCATATCCATAACACGGTTCCAGACCACACGGCGCGGATCAATTTGAAGCTCATTCCCCTGCTGGATATGATTATCTGTCATGGCTGCAAGAAGATTGTGAGCCGCCGTAATGGCGTGAAGATCTCCCGTAAAATGAAGATTAATATCTTCCATAGGTACTACCTGGGAATATCCGCCTCCCGCCGCACCGCCTTTAATGCCCATACAAGGCCCGAGGGACGGTTCCCGCAGACAAATCATGACTTTCTTATCAAGCTGTGCCAACGCTTGTCCCAGACCTACGGTTGTCGTTGTTTTTCCTTCTCCCGCCGGTGTGGGGGAAATAGCCGTCACCAGAATTAATCTGCCTTCCTGCCTGTCTTCCACAGCTTTTGTAAACTTTAAGGAAATCTTTGCTTTGTACTGTCCATAATTTTCCACATCTTCTGACGGAATGCCAATCTTTTCCGCAATCTCACGAATTGGTTTCAATTCAGCCCTTTGTGCTATTTCGATATCACTTAACATTTTCCTCCCCCTTTATTCTTACCGAACATTTTTCTTAATTATAGCATAGACCTATGTATCACAGACTTAATATTCCAGACTCACCGTAAATAAAAATAGCCTCTTCCATTAACGAGAAAAGACTATTTCCTATACTATGAATCAGAAAAATGAACTCTTATATTATCGCCGCGCTGTACTGTTTCTCCGGCACCAGGCGACTGTGAATCTGCACTTCCATTTCCGTCAGGCTGGAACCCCAACCCCGCTTTGTACAGCCATTCACCAACTTCACGAATAGACCATCCGTAAAAGTTCGGAAGAAGAAAGGCCTTTTGATCCTTGCCCGGCAATGCAGGCAGATTGTCATTATTGTATCCCCCTGCGCCCGCAGAACTTATCCTTTTTTCTTCCATAGCGGGTATTCCCATATACCGCATAATCTGTCCCATGGTCTCTTTGAATACCGGCGCCGCCACCTGTCCGCCATAATACACGCCCCGCGGATTATCTAAAACGACAAGGCATATAGCTCTCGGATCTTCCGTCGGACCGAACCCGCAGAAAGACGCAATATATTCATTTTCCAGATATCCACCTTTGACGGGATCTATTTTCTGCGCGGTTCCTGTTTTCCCCCCCATGTGGTATCCGGGAACACGTGCATTGATACCGCCGCCTTCAGACACTTCTTTTTCCATCATATCCTTGACTTCATCAGCCACTTTTTTAGACACCGGGTTTCCTACATATTCAGTTTCATACACTTTATTAACAGAGCCGTCAGGATTATTAACGGTTCTTAAAATATGAGGTTTTACCATTTGCCCCCCATTGGCAAGAGCACTGTATGCCTGCAGCATCTGCAGCGGAGTCACCGCTATACTCTGTCCGATAGACATGGTCGCCACATCAATATCCCGCATGTCATCCGGATTAAACAAAATGCCCGCTCCTTCTCCGGGAAGTTCTATCCCGGTCGGTTTTCCGAAACCAAATTTCAAAGCATATTCCGTCAAGGTTTTCCCACCTGTCAAAAGACCGATATGGGCAAACCCTGTATTGATTGAATATTTAATAATATCCACCAATTTTACATCACCATATGCCCCATCATCCCAATTTCGGATTGCATGTCCCGATGCCCAAATTTTACCGGGATCATGCCAGACTGTTTCCGTGGAGTATGTTCCTGCATCAAGTGCGGCTGCAGCAATAATCGGTTTAAAGGTCGAACCCGGTTCATAAATATCAGTAATTGCTTTATTTTTGAAATCCTTTTCTACTGCCTTTTCAAAATGATTTGGATCATAGGTCGGACGATTTCCCAACGCCAGAATCTCTCCTGTTTTAGGATCCATTACGATAATAATCCCGCCCTGAGCTTTCGTCTTCGTCATAGCCCGATCCAAAGCACGTTCTGCATAAAACTGTATTGTCTGATCGATTGTCAGATAAACAGAGTTTTCCCCTTTGGATTTATAAGGCGTTAACGCGGATTCCATAATAGGATTTCCTTTGGCATCAATGCGCATCCTGACTGAATTTGCTTCTTTACTGCGTTTAAGGATGTCTCCCAGATACAGTTCCAATCCGTCTAAAGCCTTATCGTCGACTCCGACAAAACCAATTACATTGGCCAATAATCGGCCATTGGGATAGTATCTTTTACTTTCTTCCCTAAATCCTAAAAACCTTTCCCAGTCTTTTGATTTTAAGAGTTCCTCTACCTTAAGAGCCTCTTCCGGTTCCATTAACCGTTTAATCCAAACAAATCGTCTCTCTTGTGAAAATTTTTTTAAAAGTTCTTCCTCCGATATATTCAAAATTGGAGAAAGTATTTCTGCCATTTCAATCTTATTTATATTTTTTTGTTTATTCAGCGTGGCAGGATCACAATATAAGGATTTAACCATTACAGAAATTGCCAGCTGATTGCCGTTACGGTCATAAATCGTACCGCGGGGAGAATATAGCTCTTCATTTTTTTCCACTTCATTCTTCGCTAAAGCTACGTATCGCGCATGATCAAAAATTTGTACATATGCAAGACGTCCTATTAAGATGACCATAACGGTAAGAAAAAATCCCAGCAGCCATTTGGCACGATTATTCCTTATTCTCCTTGGACTATTCATCTTCATTATGACGTCTCCTATACCTTACCGCAGCATTGAGCAGGGCTTCTTCCTCATTCTTTAGCGTCCCATTCTGGACGCGAAAAAGTAAATTGGCCATCCCATCAGCTACCGCCGGCCGCAAAGCATCAATCACCCGCCTGTCGTACCGAAGGTCTTTTGTAGACACAGGCATCATCTGACATAACTCCTCCATATACTTTCCAAAAGAAGAATGTCCTTCCGTAGCGTTCTCATCTTTCCCACAGCCAATGATATCCGCATTGCATAATGCCGTCAATTCACCAATCCCCTCTTTCATATCGGCAGATGAGCTAAATTGTTTGCCTCTTGCAAGCTGTCTTAACCACTTTTCCACATTCGCTTCAGGTACATTGGCAAAATAATGATAACGCATATGGTTTTCTACCAGCCAGACAACGCGTTTGGCAAAAGCAGCCGGGAATCTCCAACGACGGAAAATCTCCGCTGCCATTTCCGCCCCTTTCAAATCATGTCCATAGTCTGTATATTTTCCATCTTTTATTCTGCGTACACCAGGCATCCCCTTTCCCACATCATGCAGAAGAGCGGCCCAGCGGAGAAGCAACGTAGGCGGCGCCGCATTTACAACAGCTAAAGTATGATACCAGCCATCAAATTTATGAAAATTTTTTTGCTGAGGTAAATCCACCAGGTGTGATAACTCCGGCAAAATCTTAACAGCTTCCGTCCGGCCGTTTTCACGGATACGGCAGCTGCATTCATTCAAGCCGGTACGAACCAATAAATCCAATCCTCGTGCTGCAAAAGGAGAGACAAGAAGCTTTTCCACTTCCTCTCTCACCCTTTCCAGCGATAACCCCGAAACTCTGTCAAAAGCGGATGCCATTCCGCGGACTAAACTCTTATCCGCCATGAAATCTAACTGCCCGATGAAACGGCATGCCCGAAAAAGGCGAAGCGCATCTTCACGAAATCGTTCTTCCGCCTTTCCCACAGTTCTCAATTTTTTATTTCTCAAATCCTTTATTCCATCAAAATAGTCATAAACTACACCATCCCTGCCAATAGCCAAGGCATTCACTGTAAAATCTCGGCGGGACAAATCCTCCTTAAGAGTAGATGAAAACGTTATATTTTCGGGCCGGTGGCTGTCCTGTCCGTAAAACTCATTTCTAAACGTAGTGACTTCATACGCGATATGGTTAATAACGACAATAACCGTACCGAACCGCCTTCCGGCACCGTCAACGGTTTTCCATCCATTCCTACCCATAACGGAAATAATTTCTTCCGGTTTTGCAGAAGTAGTAATATCCCAATCATGAGGTGCTTTAGCCAAGAGCAAATCTCTCACACATCCGCCGACCGCATATGCTTCATATCCGCTATTTTCAAGCACACCAATAATAGCAGATGCATTCCTGTCCATTTTCCCGCGATCTGCATCTACAGCATCGTATTCAAATTCTTTTTTTAGAAGCTGCTCTTTTATATCATCCATAAAATTCATGTACGCCGACTTTCTCCAATTTTCTTAATCATATACGATTTTTTTTTGCAGTGCAATAAACGGACAATCACCAGCAAGATAAAACCGCCTGCCCGCAAAGACAGACGGTCTTGTCCCCATCCCCATTTACAAATCAGTCTTTATACTGTTCCGGCAATTCAGTTACTCTTGCTACACCAGACTCAATAGCCGCTTTTGCAGATGCCTTTGCTACCGCATGAGGCACACGCGGATCAAATACATCAACCACTACATATTCAGGCTTAAGCTCTTCATCGGAAACCAGGTCTGCCAGTGCATGAGCCGCTGCCAGTTTCATCGGTTCATTAATCTGTCGAGCACGGACATCAAGGGCACCGCGGAAAAGCCCCGGGAATACAGAAGAATTATTTACCTGGTTCGGCATATCGCTTCTGCCTGTACCAAATACATAAACGCCCAATTCCTGTGCATCAGACAACATCATTTCCGGAATCGGATTTGCCATGGCAAAGACAACATTCTTTTCCGCCATCGTCTTGATTGCTTCTTTATGCATTTCTTTGAATGCTGCCGGTGCAGAAGTAGCCAAAAGGATATCCGCACCTTTTACTGCGTCCGCAAAAGTTCCTTGGCGATTTTCCGGATTAACCTGTTTCGCCAATTCCTTTTGTACACGGTTCAATCTTCCGTCATCATAGAGAATCCCCTTGCTGTTCAAGACTGTCATATTTTCCGGTTTGACGCCATCTTCCAGGAGCAGTCTTGCAATAGCCGTGCCTGCCGCGCCTGCGCCGAACATAACCACCTTGGCTTCACCGATGCCTTTTTTAATCAGACGAAGCGCGCCGAGAACAGCAGCCAAAGCCGCAATGGCGGTTCCATGCTGATCATCATGGAACACAGGGATATTCATGGTTGCTTTCAGTTCATCTTCAATATCGTAGCATTTAGGGGAAGAGAAATCTTCCAAATTGATGCCGGCAAAAGATTTCTCCAAAATTCGAATAGTGCGAACTATTTCATCCTTGTCTTTTGTATTGAGCACAATCGGAATGGCATCAATATTGCCAAAACGTTTGTAAAGGGCGCTTTTGCCTTCCATGACAGGCATAGCCGCAGCCGGTCCAATATCGCCTAATCCCAATACACGGGTACCATCAGAAATAACGGCAACAACATTTCCCCGCCAAGTCAGTTCCAAAGATTTATCTTCTTCTTCCTTAATAGCCAGGCATGGAGCTGCAACCCCAGGTGTATAAACAACTGCCAAATCATGACTGTTTTCCATTTTTGCATTCAATCCCGTTTTAATCATCTGATGTTTTTCATTTCTTAATTGCATCGCTTCATCTCTGATATCCATTATTTTCCTCCTTCAAACCCGATATCTGTTTTTTCAACCCACAAACATTTATATACTAAATACGCCCGGCTGGTAACTCTTTTTACTTTATCAGTTTTGCAGCCTTATGTATTTAATAACACAATTATATCACAGGCAGCTTTCTGCATATTATATGCCCGCCTCTTTTAATTTTTTCAGCATCGCGTCAACAGCTTTTCCGCGGTGGCTTATTTTATTCTTTTCCTCCATGGATAACTCCGCCATTGTCTTTCCAAATTCCGGCAGATAAAACAACGGATCATATCCGAATCCGCCTGTTCCTTTATAAAAATCGCGAATAATTCCGTTACATCTGCCTTCCGCGGTAATCTCCCTTCCATCGGGCCACACGACAGCAATCACGCACATATAGTGTCCCCGGCGTGCTTCTCCGCGATAAGGACGCAAAACTTCCACCAGTTTTTGATTATTCGCTTCGTCATTCCCATGAACGCCTGCATACCTGGCCGAGTATACACCCGGTTCATTTCCCAATACATCCGCTATAATTCCGGAATCATCTGAAAGCACCGGCAAATTCACAGCTTCAGCATAGTAACGGGCTTTTTGCAGCGCATTCTCCCTAAAGGTGGTTCCTGTTTCTTCCGGTTCCGGTATATCCGCTATATCCGCGATAGGAATCACTTCCCATCCAATCTCAGAAAAGCGCTTTTGAAATTCCCTTATCTTCCCCTGATTACGGGTGGCCAAAACAACTTTCATATATCCTCCTGAATCAGCAAAATAATTAAGATTTCCCCATCATAAGCTGTACCGCTCTCTTCTTAGATTCCCGCCAGTTTGCCGCCGCTGCAGACAACTCCTTCACAGATGTCCGGCAAAGTTCCGTTACTGTAGAAATGCCTTCTTCCGGAGCATCAAGAAATGGAATCCGCATTAATCGGGAACTTTTCAGCCCTAACGCATCTCCCGCATGAATTGTCTCAAGGAATAACGTTCCCACAGGCCCGTCAAGATACATTTTCATATATTCCCCTGTATACTTTCCTTTTGACCGGATCACCGTAATTGCCGCATCCGCTACCATGGTTCCCTGTTTGTTATAAACGACAGCGGTATATACCCTGTTCCGGCTGGCGGCCAGCAGTAAATCTCCGGATCTTACCTTTGTCCCGATAATTGGTTTGGAAATACTCATCTCTTCTATTAAATCTGCGCAAAGACCTGTATCTTCCAATATGGCGGCTTTAGAAACCTTTAAAATCCGCCCGGAAAAAATCTTTTCCTTTTCTACAAGGAAGAACTCTTTTTCGATCGGCGTTCCCATGTCCACAACGTGAGCACTTAAAATAGCTTGAAGCGCCGTTGAACTATTATAAGCATATACATCATAATTCCAGTCATCAGCTTCAAAAAATTGATCGGCACCGATAGAAAACAGCTTTGTTTTTTGCAAAATGTCATCTTTAATAACTGCTTCACCAAAAGTAACCGGCCCGCTATTTCCTTTTATTATCTCCAGTAAAACAAATTCATCATTTTCAAAAGAGAAGTCGTAGTACCCTGCTAAAGATTTTTCTTTGGCTATCATCCTTTTTATTTCCTGCTCCCTTACCGCCGTATCCGTTATTTGTGTATAAGGCAGCACCACATTCATTTTTGCGTTTTCAAACAAATGCCCTTTGAGCAATGGTACCATTTTTAAAGAATCTTTTTCAAAAAAGAATATATAATCATACAGTTCCTCATCATGGAAAATTTCTTTCTCCAGCATAATCCTCCCCCGTGGGAACAGGTTGGAAAGATTTTTCTTCCATACTTCCGATTTAACAGCAACTGCAATCCGGCAATCGTTCAAATCATAAAAAATTTTAGGCAGCATATATATATAATGATCCGCTCCTGCAAACAGGATTGTTTTCCCCGATTGTTTTGCCTCACTAATAACAAATTCAATAAGTCCGCGTAAATCATCACCTGCCTTAATAACACCTGTGGCAAAATCCATCGGGTTGATTCTCATGGCAAGCGTATATACATTCGCATAAGTTTCTTCATTTCCCGTATAATCGCCAAACTTATCCGAGGTGAGTTTCATATTTTCATACAGGCTTTCAATTGTCACGCCATACTCAGCATTTGTGGGATTTAGGAATAAATTGTAGTCTAAATAACGGGCACGCATAATTTCCGAAAAAATAGATTTTTCAGCAACCCCCATGCGCAGGAAAGATTCTTTCGCCTTTTGGATTTCTTCATCAGTCATAAAGCTTCTCCTTTAATGTCACAATTATTATATGACAGTCCCCTCTAAAAAGCTATATCTTTTATTTAAAGCATACCTTTATTCCTATTTCAATAAAATATAAGCGCAATGAAAAACGCATATGGATGACCATATACGTTTTGTAATCTTCCTGTGAATTAGCGCTTGGAGAACTGGCTTGCCTTCCTCGCCTTTTTAAGACCGTATTTCTTACGTTCTTTCATTCTCGGATCACGAGTCAGAAGACCTGCGCTCTTAAGAATCTTTCTATATTCCGGATCAACTTCCAACAATGCGCGGCTGATACCATGGCGGATGGCGCCGGCCTGTCCGGAAGCACCGCCGCCCTTTACGGAAGCAATCACGTCATAGACAGCAGTTGTGCCGGTCAGTTCCAGAGGCTGTTTAACAATAATTTCAAGAGTTTTCAAGTCAAAGTAATCATCAAGTACGCGACCATTGATTACGATATTTCCCTGTCCTGCTACCAGACGGACTCTGGCAACGGATGTCTTTCTGCGGCCTGTGCCGTAGTATGTAGCTTCTGCCATTTTCATTTCCTTCCCTTCTGGTTAACGGATATCAAACTTCAATTCTTCAGGCTGCTGTGCAGCATGCGGATGTTCGCTGCCTGCATATACCTTCAACTTACGATACATCTGATCCCCCAGCTTCGTTTTGGGAAGCATTCCTCGGATAGCATGCTCAACTACCCATACCGGCTTTTCACGAAGTGCATCACCGGCTTTCTGGTAACGATCTCCACCGATATATCCGGTGTAATGAAAGTATTCTTTCTTCAAAAGTTTCTTGCCTGTCAGAACCACTTTATCTGCGTTAATGATTACGACGAAATCACCCGTATCAACATGTGGTGTAAAGGTCGGCTTATTCTTGCCGCTGAGGACTTCTGCAACTCCTGCAGCCAGACGTCCAAGAGTCTTGCCTTCAGCGTCCACGATATACCATTTACGGGTAACATTGCCCGCATTGGCCATGAATGTGCTTTTCATTCTTACTGATCCTCCTAGTAAAAAACGGAACCGCAAGATATAATCCTTCCTCCGGGGCTAGTGGTTTCCGGACAAATCTCACAAGGAGTATTATACCGTTTTAATATATAAGTGTCAAGAAAATTTCATACTGTCTTTCCTGCCAAATTAAGCTTTTGCTGAATTAACAATTCATCCTCTTTTGAGATGACACTGCATATTTCTTATTTTCTTAATGGCGCTAAAAAGACCTGAGCTATGCCCAAGCCTTTTAGAGTCAAATTAATTTGTAAAAGAGGGAAGTCCATATCCATCATCCATGGGAGGTGGTGAAAATTCCGATTCCTCTTGCTTCGGCTCTTCTCCCGGCGCATAGATAGAGTGATATTTAAAAAGATTTTCGACTTGCTTATGGTTGATTGTCTCCACTTCCAAAAGTGCCTGTGCCATGGCCTCCAGTACTTCCATATTCTCTGTAAGGATACGCATCGTATCATTATAGGCTTCATCCAGATACTTATGCATCTCTTCATCGATAATCGTAGCTACCGTTTCCCCGTAGTTCCTTTCCGAACCAAGCTGCTTGCCGAGGAAAATCTGTTCCTGATGCTCCCCAAAAATCATCGGACCGAGGCGGTCACTCATCCCCCATTCCATAATCATTTTTCGCAAAATACCTGTAACCTGCTGCAAGTCGCCGGAAGCACCACTGGAAATTTCCTTAAAAACAATCTGCTCGGCACATCGGCCGCCAAGAGCTACACGAAGCTGGGCAAGTAAATGGGCTTTTGTAATAAAAGAACGTTCTTCATGGGGAAGCATCATGGTATATCCGCCGGCCTGTCCACGAGGAATAATGGTTACCTTATGCACAGGATCCGCCTCTTTAAGTACTGTCGCCATGATTGCATGACCTGATTCATGATATGCCGTCAGCCTGCGCTCGCTGTCACTGACCTTATGGCTCTTTCTTTCCGGGCCATAGCTTACCTTTTCACTGGCTTCTTCCATATCCGCCATAGAAATAGTTTTTCTATTCTGTCGGGCAGCAAGCAGCGCTGCTTCATTCAATAAATTCGCGATATCCGCCCCTGTAAATCCGGGAATCTTTTTTGCGATGATGTCAAGATTAATATCAGAGTCAAGCGGTTTATTTCTTGCATGTACTTTCAGGATAGCAATTCTCCCCGCCAGATCCGGACGACCTACAACCACGCGGCGGTCAAACCGCCCCGGTCTTAATAATGCAGGATCAAGAATATCCGGCCTATTTGTCGCAGCAATCGTGATAATCCCTTCGTTCGCACCAAATCCATCCATTTCTACAAGAAGCTGATTCAATGTCTGTTCACGTTCATCATGTCCGCCACCAAGACCCGAACCGCGCTGGCGGCCAACCGCATCAATTTCATCAATAAATACAATACAGGGAGCATTTTTTTTCGCCTGTGCAAACAAATCACGGACACGTGATGCGCCTACACCGACAAACATCTCCACAAAATCAGACCCTGAAATGGAAAAGAAAGGAACCTTTGCTTCCCCGGCCACCGCTTTCGCCAAGAGAGTCTTTCCGGTGCCGGGAGGCCCCACGAGAAGAACCCCTTTAGGGATTTTAGCACCAATCGCTGTATACCGTCCCGGATTCTTCAAAAAATCTACGACTTCCGCCAATTCTTCTTTCGCTTCATCTTCACCGGCAACATCACTGAAGTTCACATGAACTTGTCCTTCCCCGCTCATTCTTGCACGGGATCTACCGAAACTCATGACACGACCGCCGCCCCCCTGGGTCTGATTCATAATCCAGAACCAAACGCCCACAAGAATTAGAATAGGAAGAAGCGAAGACAGAAGGCTCATCCACCAAGATGGCTGTTCCGGCGGTTTTACGGTAATCACTACGTCCCCATCGGTCATTTTCTTAACAATCTGTGTATCATTGTTAGGAATATATGTAGAAAATTCCGTTCCATCTTTGAGTTTTCCTTTAATTGAATTTTCCACCATGATGACAGAAGAAACATTCTTTTTCTCTATCTGCACCACGAAATCACTATATGCCATCTCAGTAAATTTTTCCTGCGGATGGACAAACGTATTGAATATAGCCACTGCTATGACGATGATAAAGACATAGAGCGCCACATTCTTTACAAACTTATTCAAACTGATCCTCCTTCTCTGCCAATGAGAGTAAATTTAAAATTATGGTTTCAGTGATTAATTTTATCATATTCTTCTATATTTAATCAACTTAAAGCCGGATAATCCTCCTGCCTAAACTGCCCCTGTACCAATATTATTTCCCGCATCAGGTTCTTGTATACACTTTACTTTTCAATGTGCATACGGCCGGTAAATTACGGTATTTTTCCGCGTAATCACAGCCATACCCCACAATAAATTCATCAGGCACGTCAAACCCCACGTATTTCACGGAAACATTCTTTTCCCGCCGTTCCTTCTTGTTCAGGCACACTGCCAGCTCTACAGAAGCGGCCCCCCTCCTTTTCAGCAAAGGGACAAGCAGAGATAAAGTAATTCCCGTATCAATGATATCTTCCACCACAAGGACATTCTTCCCCTGAATCTCTTTATCTAAATCTTTTCTTATATGGATACTTCCCGAAGAAACCGTATCATTCCCATAGCTGGAAACAACCATTGTATCGATAGTAAGCGGAAGATCAATGGCCCTCATCAAATCACAAAGAAAAGGCATCGCTCCTTTGAGCACACCCACGAGGACAAGTTCCCTGCCCTCATAGTCTTTCGTAATCTGTGCACCCATTTTACAGATTCTCTCTTGTATCTTCACCGCATCAATCAAAACCTTTTCAATATCTTTGTCAAGATTCTTCATCTTCTCTATTCTCCTTTTTCAGTGTGATGAGCAGGTACTTTTTCGTATTTTTATCCGGAAGTCCGTAATTACTTCCCCGCAAGAAGGCAATCCAGTATATATGATTCTCATCGGCAACAAGCGGCCATATCCTGCGCTCACCTGCGGAAATATGAAGATCACGCATAACACGGGCAAGTTTTTTTGAACCGTTTATCCCGCGCGGACTGAACCGATCCCCTGCTTTCCAATACCGCAGTACGATATTTCCCACTTTATCGGCATCAAGGATAATCTGATTTTTTTCTATGAAATCCGGCTGCTTCGATAAAATCACTTTCTCAATACACCACTGACCAAGATGCTCTATCAGCCGTTTTACCAGCTCAGATAATACAGCCGCTGATGTTCCACCATTTTTTAATTTTCCCGCCGGAATCCGGTTCTGCGTGCTCCCTTTATAAAAAATGGCCTTTCCATATTGAATCTCCAAAAACGTTCCTGATGAAGATGTGACACTTCCTGTTTTGCCGGCATCAATCAGAAATATAAACTTCTCAGTTCCTTCAAAACTTGGAATGCACCCCGCAACCATGCAGCAGATCTTTCTAATCACTCTGCGTTGTAAAGCAATGTGCAATGCAAAAAAATATGCAATGAAAAAAACACACTTGTCGTTATCATGCTCTACGCAGGAAGAAATAAAGACATCCGCCTTCTCTTCCATAAACAAATCTTCCTCACGAAATATGTCTGCTGTCCGCCGAAGAGACTCCGTCACACGCGGATTATATGATATCAGTTCCGGAACCAGTGATAATCGGATACGGTTCCTAACCGCATCTTCTACATCATTGCTTTCATCATGACAAGGCACATAAGAAAAATCTTTCAAAAAATCTTTTATTTCATTTTTACTGACACATAAAAAAGGGCGGATAATATCCCCATTTATTGGCTTCATTCCCGAAAGTCCCGTCACACCGCTCCCGCGGAGTAAATGATATAAAACCGTCTCTGCCTGATCATCACCATGATGAGCGACGGCAATCTTTGCATATCCGCCGCCACGAGCCGCTTCACGAAGCGCTTTATAGCGGAGATCTCTTGCTGCTGTTTCGATAGATCCACCATTTCTGACTGCAGACTGGACATCCACTTCTTTTAAAATAAACGGAATATTCCACTCACGACAGACAGACTCTACAAATTCAGCCTCTTTTCCCGCCGCTGCCCGTAAGTGATGATTGACGCAGCAGCAGCCAATGTTTATTTTTTCTTTTACTGCCAACAACTTTAAAGCCAGCAGCAGCGCAAGGGAATCAGGACCACCGGATACCGCCGCAAGGATCCGCTCCCCTTCTCTCCAAAGAGCATGCTTATGCGCATAGGAGGCAACCCTTCCCAAAAACTTTTCGTTTCCCTGCATATCTCTGCTCCCAAACTCAGTCTTTCGGCATCATGGTATCAGCATTTAGCAAACCTTCACTCAAATCTCGATCACTGACTTTAACTTCAGAAACGGCAAAATACTCCATCAGACTGTCTAAAATAGCCACACCTGCCACGATAATATCCGCCCGTTCAGGACGCATCCCCGGCAAATTACATTTCTCATCGTAGGACATATGACAGAGCCGATCCAGCAGATCTGTCACCCTGGACTGATCCATCACATAGCCCTGCACTTTTTCCGCATCATATACTTCCAATTGCTGCAAAACCGCTGCCATAGATGTAACTGTTCCGCCGACAACCACCCAGTTCTTTACCGCTTCTGCTTCATCTATCAGTTTTGTCTTCCTGAATGTTTCGAAACAATATTTTTTTAATTCACCAATACCTCTTGCCGTAGTCGTATCAAAGAGATGAGAACAACGCACCGCACCCAGAGGGAAACTATACCGCATACCGATATCCGCGCTGAAACCGATACATATTTCCGTAGAACCTCCGCCGATATCCACCACAGAAGTCACGACGGCAGAAGTGCCTGCCGCGCCGATATAACTATAATACGCCTCCTCCCGTCCCGATAAGATCCGTACGGGCACACCGGACGTGGAAGTGATCTCATCAGCAAATTCGCTTCCTTCTTTTGCATCACGCATGATAGATGTCCCGTATGCCCGGATATCCGTAAATCCATCCGACCTTGCCATCGCTGCAAACTCTTCTATGGCCTTAAGTGTACGGTGACGCGAACCGTCAGCGATGGAAGCGGATTCCGTCATTCCTTCTCCCAGGCGTGTGCTGTTTATTTCCTTACGGACGACATCCCATTCACCCGTCTCACTTTTGCGTGCTTCAAGCAGTCTGACTGAATTGGTACCGATATCAATAATCGCGCGATTCATAATTCCCTCCGCAATATTTTCTTAGTATATCCCACTGAACCTTTATCTTTATTGTTCTATAAGCATTTTAACATACCATGAACACTAAAAGACATAAAAATAAACCGAATCCCACAATATGGAAAACGGCTATTTATCTGCAAAACATCAGTCAGTGCGTCTGGCTCCGCGGCCGCCGCGTTTAGACTCCACATTACGTTTAAGATCCAGGAGCCTTTCATCGCTGTCTTTCAGGAATCGGCTCAATTTATCCTCAAAAGAAGCCGGATTATCATGTTTGCGGCTCGGACGGGGATTATCATTTCTTCCTGCGTAGGAATAGCGCATCTCTTTTCTCTGCATTACTGCCCGATCGATACGGGAAGTGCCGCTGTCACGGCGAATGTCAGCAGAATGCTCACAGGTATGCTGATCAGGCTTTCGCCCTCCGCAGACTTCCGCCTGCGCCTGTTTAATGGACAAAGCAATCTTTCCTTTTTCATCCACAGAAATAATTTTCACTTTTACCTTATCATGCAATTTAAGGTAATCATTCACATCGCTCACATATTCCCCGGCAACTTCCGAAATATGGACCAGGCCGATTTTTTTATCGGCAATTTCCACAAACACACCGAATTTTGCCAAACCAGTGACAGTGCCTTCAACGATACTTCCGACTTCTAAAGCCATGTAAGAATAAATGTCCTTCCTGCAATACATAAAATAATATATCCACCATTATACGAAACTTCATTTAGGAGTGCAATACAAACAGTTATAAAATCTGTAAAATATCTGCATGAAAAACTTACTTGATATAGGGGATCTCCCGTTCCTTGACAAGCCCCAGATCTTCCCTTGCCTTTTTCTCTATGACAGAAGGATCCTCCAGATCTTTTTTCTTTTCCTGCAGTGCTTCCTGCATTTCCAAAAGGTGTTTCTTCTCTTCGGTAAGCCGTGATTCCTGCACTTTAATCTCGTAAAAATGGTACATACTGTATCCTGCAATATAAACTGTTGACATAATCACAATTACAAACAGAATTCGCAAGAAAGGACTATCAGGAAACAACCGTTTCAGTAATGGCGTTTTCTTTCTTCTTCCCATGAAGACTCCTTTCCCGTAAATTGATTCATAAACTTATAGACGGCAGATTCTCCCGCCATTTCCTGTTCATATTTTTCCCAAGCCCGGATGCAGGCGAACCCATAATCAAACCACGCTTCCACATCCTTCCAGCGATTTTCATCGTCATAAACTGCCGCAATCAAAAGCTGCCCGTCACGTTCAGCAGAAGCAACAAGACATTCTCCTGCCGCCATCGTCATCCCCGTCTTGATTCCGTTTGCCCCGCGGTAACCATTGGATAGAAACTCATTCCTGTTTTCCACATTACGATATACCCCGCTGCGATACCTCATGGGATACACCTTTTCCCTTACGATTTTTCTGAATTCAGGATTTCCCATGGCATAACGGGAAATTTTCGCCATGTCAATAGCAGTCGTATAATGGTTCTTGTCTGTCAGACCGTTAGGATTGGCAAAATGGGACCGGGTGGCGCCAATAGACACCGCCTTTTCATTCATCATCTGAATAAACCCGCCATAAGAACCACCTACCGTTTCCGCCACAGATACAGCTGCGTCATTTCCGGAAACAAGCATCATGCCATACAGCAGTTCATGAAGAGAAATCGGCATGTCACTGCGAAGCCCTATATTTGTTCCGTCCTGCCCAATTGCCAACGGCGTAATGACCGCATCCGCATCCAACTTCTCTCTTCCCTCTTCCAGCGCAATAATACAGGTCAAAATCTTTGTCGTACTGGCAGGATAAATTTTCAGTTCCCCTTCTTTCTGGGCAATGATATCTCCTGTATTTCCATCCATTAATACAGCGGACACAGCACCCACGGGAGGAAGCGGCGGAAACACAGGCGGCTTTGGCGGTGGAGGTGTCATATATGCCAGCGTACCGAAACCAATCCCCGTAAAAATAACTATACAAGAAATGATTGTTAAAAAATATTTCAGAAAATTCCCTTTTCTTTTTTTTGCTATGCTCATTGATTTCTCTGATTCCTTTTGTTCGTTTAACGAACAGCTGTTTCCGCTGTTTCTATCCGTTTTTCTTTGAGCTTATCTTTTCTTTTTTCCACTTCTGATTTCTTTTTCACCGGTTCACCGCGATCCAGCACGATTCCTTTATTCAGAGCCGCCTCGATTTCCATGCCGTTCTCTCTGGAGGAAACGGTGTAAATAGATACATTGCCAATCTGTATCATACCATCTTTATATCTTGCATTTTGTACATTACCATCATGATATACAGCCGCCAGCTTGCCTGCCGTCAGATACACCCGTTCCGTCTGCGTATACCGTTTTGTTTCTGCCGGCTGAAATGTTTTTTCCCCGTTGATAAATATCCAATTATCCTTTGCTTTTACATGATTTCCGGAATACTCGTACAGACGTTTTCCATTCTTTTCTACACGTTCCTTTGTGGATGGATGGTCAGCCGGAGCGATAACGCCCTTAAGACCTGTTCTTGGTTTATCTCCATACTTGTCAAGAAGGACGCTCATGGATGCTGCCGCCCCGCCAGGATTGTAACCGGCTTCCACAAGATACTGGAATCCTAAGCTGTCCGCTTCTTTCTCCTGATCCTTGGTAAATACCGCATTAGAAATATAATTGGCCGCGATATTCCCAAGAATCACACCGCCAACCCCTTGTTCGCTTCCAAGATAAATACTGAGCGCCGTCTGTAATCCCACTCTTTTCTTCACGCCATTCACACTATGCCGTTTTTCACCATGGACAAGCTCATGTGCCATGATATAAGCCAGCTCATCATCATCCATAGCATCAAGAGTCCCCTTATTGATGCACATGACCCCACCAAGACCCATAAACGCGTTGATATCCTCATCAGGAGAAACATATACAATATAATTTCTTTCTACCGCTCCCGTTTCCACAAGACGATCATAAATATCCGCCACCCGTGTCTGGGCTTCCGCCGATTCATAAACACCAGTTTCCTTTTGACACGTTTCCAAAAACTGCAACTGCTGATGATCATCCATATCTGAAAAATAACGGGAAATAAAAACCATGGCTGCCGTCCCATATAAGACTTTTTCCAGTGTACTTGCCGCCTGTGCTTCCATAGGAACTGCCGCACCGGAGACAAGAACGGCTGCGGCCAACATAGCGGTTACAATTTTTTTCAGACGACGCATGATTATCCCTCCGTCATACTTATTATCTACTGGTCTTATTTTACCATTTTCACCGTATACCACAAATATATAATTAATCGCTGTTGAAATTCAATTAAAATTTATCCCTTCTCCTCTTTTGGGATTCATATCGATATGATACAATGTGGATACAAGAAATTGGATATATAAAGGAGCTTCTTATGACTGCAGACAACCTTACTTTCGCGCTGGAAATAGACTTTATTCCGGATTTACAAGAAGGACGCGATGATTTTAAAAAGAAAATGAAATCCGTTGCCGAAAAAATAGACGGCAGCTATACCTTAGACCAGAAATCCCGTCCTATTATTTCCGGACTCACAAAAGAAGATATTGAAAAAGTGCTGACGGAACTCGGACTGCTTGCCTTCGGCATGTGGCCATCCTGCATACTCACCTGTTCCGTCACAACCGCTCTTCCCATGCGTGCTGTAGGCATGTCTGACGGTTGGGATATATACACGGGAAAAAAGACTTTCTTTGCCTTTGCCCAGTTCCCTGCAGATGCGCTTTCCATCATGGTCAAAGCCTGTACCTACTACCTGGATCACGAAAATTACCAGTCTTTAGAAGAATTTATCGACTCTATGGGATATGAAGCATTCCGCGACACTGTCCTTGGAAACACCATGTCCGATATGAACGGTAATGAAAATTACTACGGAAGTTCCTGGGGCATGCCGAATGTTCCCCCGTTAAATGAAGGCGATTTTGTGAGACCGGAACACAATATCATGCAGGTCATCGAAGTATATCCTGAAATGGGACAGTTCCTTATGGAATACGGCATGTCCTGCGTAGGCTGCTTCGTCTCTTATGATGAAAACCTGTGGCAGGCGGCACAGACCCACGGTATGGACGTCTTTGAACTCATTGGCGAAATCAATGAATACCTGGCAGATAAATTCCAAAAACCCCTTTTAACGGAAAATACGCCTATGGAAGAAATCCTCACTCTCTATCCGCAGCTCCTCCCTCTCTTCCAAAATGAGAAAATACAGATGCCGTCCAAAATGGCAACGCCTATCGGCGAACTTTGCAAAGAAGCAAATGTAGATTTTACTTCTTTTATTCAAAAATGCGATGCCCGACTGCGCGGTGATGAGAATAATTTATAAAACATAAAGTGCATTGTATTTTTCTATTTCTCTTTTTACGATAAATGACTCCCTTCGCGGGAGTTTTTCTTTTTCCGGAAACCTTTTCCTCTGACTCTATTTCGTTTTCCGGAGAAGTTCTTCCGGATAAAAAGCTTTCCCCATACATACATTTCATAAAAGGAGAAAGCTTTTTAAATATCGTTTTATCGATTTATATTACTTCATTTTCCATCCTGATTTTTTCAGCATCATCACAATCGGAGTAATAATAATGCCGGATACCAGTGCTTCAGGAATACCATTCATCGTTACAATCCCCATAAGCAGGTATCCCACCCCCGCCACAGACATATCATGAGCCTCTGCATAAGGCGCTCCCACAAGAATAAAAATGGAGCCAAGGAAAAGTACTGTATTTGTGAGCGATCCGCAAACCGCAGCAATTGCGGTCCTTGTAAAATCTCTTACCGGTATATGTTTATACAGCCAATAAGAAACCAGTGCAATACAGATACGCGGCACAATACATATAAACGCATCATAGACTACACTGTACTGGAGAATAAACTGCATTAAAAGGCTTGGTGCACGGAGCGTCTGGATAAAAGAAAATGCCCCGAAGAGGAATCCGACGACAATTCCCACACGGGGACCCGCCACGACAGATCCGATAATCGTAGGAATATGTAAAATTGTGGCATTCATAAAAATAAGCGGGATAAACCCATATCCTGTCAGTCCGAGGAAAATGGTAATTCCCGCAAGCAGACCGGAAACAGTAAGTTCACGGATGCTCATAAACGGATTCATCTGTGAGCCCAAACTCTGTGAAACACCGCCGGCCATTGCAGCTTCTGTGTACTGTCCTTTGATCTGATTTACTTTTTCTTTCATTGAAAAATACCTCCGTTCTCATTCCATATGGATACAAGGCGAATAAAAATACAGGCACAGGCTTTTCTGAAGTCCAACTCAAACGATATCGGCAATACAGATTCCTTCAGCCAATACCTGTATTATAAACAAATCTCCCCACATGTCAATCTTAAATTCATATTTCCATAATAAAAGATGACGACTTCTATTTTTTACGGGCCGTCACCTTTCCATTTGCGAAATCAAACCTACGAAGACATTCATTTAAAAATCCATTTTGCCACATATCCGCCGATGATCATTGACAAACCGACACTCCATAAATCCGATAAGACCGGAAACAAAGAAATATAAGCAGGATCAGCATAAGCACGCCATTCCCCTGCCATCGGCAGACGGAGTGATATGATAATCGGAATATAAATCAGCATCAAATAAAACAAAGCGGTAAAAACGACTTGTGTTGCCCGTCTTCCTTTTGTCCCTGACAAAGCAAAATACAGATAAACTGCAAAAGATGCCATAGCAAGAAAAATTTTCAGGAAAAATGTTTTTTCCAAGATCGTTGACACAAAGAACAATTCCGTATAAGGATCGAGGCGCATCCCTTGAAAAAAGTAAATAAAAAGCACCGATACGATAATCGAGGCAGGAACCAGACCGATAAAATAACAGCATGCAAGCCAATGTGCTATATTTTCATTCTTTCTCCGCAAAAAAATATAAACATGGGCAAGTGCATCATCCAACAGCATGGATAAAAAGACAGCAGCCGCCATCACAGGAATCGACAATGCCGCAAAAATCATTTCTCTTTCCCATATTTCCTGAAATAGATCGAGAAAACACCAGACTATCGCGAGAAAGAATACAGACAGAGCACTCCAGGCCGCCAAATGCGCCGCACTATGATAGGGGCCTTCTGCATCGCCCAAATCTTCTCTCTTCACAAAATAATATAAAAAAGGTCCTATCAAACCGCAAAGTATAAAGCCAATAATCCCCCAAAGAAAGGAATACGGCGTATGTAAAATGAATCCCGCAATGCCCGGAGGAACGGAAAGCGCCAAAAGCCATGAAAACTGTTTCCCTTTATATATACATCGCATCAAGCTCACCTCGAATATTTTCATTTTACCATAAGCAGCGGCATGCTGCGCCCATAATGCAAATACCGGCCACCTGTAATGGTGACCGGTTTTTATGCAGACGCTATTTCCCGCGGCGGCTTCCTTTCGCTTCCCTCTTCTTTTTCTTCTTTCTCATGTCAGCCCCTTTATGTCCAAGCACCTTATGTTCCTTTTTCTTTGTCGGTTTGTACATACCGGGCAGGATAACCTTTTTCTTCGCGGACGGGCCTTTGATCCGTCGGATATTCCCTTTTTCATCATACTTCGTGATGATTTCCTTGATTGCCTTTTCCAGTTTGCGAAGCAGCAGGATATCTTCAGTCGTTGCATAAGTGATGGAGACCCCTTGTGTTCCCGCTCTGCCTGTACGGCCGATCCGATGAATATAGTATTCCAGATTGCGGGGAATATCATAATTGAAAACATGAGTAATCCCCTCTACATCAAGACCACGGGCAGCGATATCAGATGCCACAAGCACCTGCGTCCTTGCCTTTTCAAACTCACGAATAACTTGGTTCCGCTGACCCTGGCTCATATTTCCATGAATTTCATCGACAACAAGATCCGTTTCCTCCTGTAGACGCCCCGCCAATTCATGGGCACCTTCACGAGTATTGCAGAAAACGACAGCCATATAGGGATTCATTTCTTTCAGATGACGAACCAGCAGGGAAAATTTATGTGTTTTTACTGTTTCATAAACACGCTGCTCCACCGTCGAAGCTACTGCCTTTTCTGCCACGTCCGCCACCACCGCTGATTTCATGTACTTATGGGCCAGTTTCTTGGCTTCCGGCGGCATGGTTGCACTGAAAAGAAGTACTTGCCGTTTCTTTGGTGTTTCATCCACAAGGGCATCTATATCTTCTCTGAAGCCTGCTGCAAGCATCTGATCCGCTTCGTCAAGAACAACCGTTTTTACCCCGGATAAATCCAGACTGCGGCGGCGTATATGATCCAAAAGACGTCCGGGCGTTCCAATAATGATATGCGGTTCCCTCTTCAGTTTCTGAATCTGGTTTTCAATCGTCCGCCCGCCGATGATATCCGCCACGTCCGCTTCCATAAGGATGGCAAAAGGACGCAGTACATCAAAAATCTGCTTTGCAAGCTCACGGGTCGGTGTCATAATCAAAACCTGCGTACCGCCTTTTTTTACATCCACACGCTGTACCAGCGGCAACAGGTACGCCAAAGTTTTTCCCGTTCCCGTTTCTGAACGGCCGATGATGTCTTTTCCCTTAAAAATCGCAGGGATAGATGCCTGCTGGATCACCGTGGGAATCCTGATCCCCTGCTGGTATAAAGCCTGCGCCAACGGTTCTATCACGCCAAGCTTAATAAATGCATTCATAGTTCCTCCCGAATCCCTTCGTTAAAATAATTTCACTCATTATACCATACCGATCTTTTTTCTAATTGGCCAATCTCATATGCAAAAAAAGATCATCACCATAAGTAATGACCTTATACAGCGCTGAGAAACTCCTGCTATTCTATCAGTTTCAGCATACTCTCCAAATCCGCCGGCTGAAAGCTGTTACATTTCGGCTTCTCTTTCAGTGCGGCAAGAACAAATGATAACGCCGCCGCCACTCCTGTCACCAATCCTTTTTCACCGATATCAAACGCAGGGGTATGATGTCCGCTGCCACTTCCTGCCGTTTCATCATAAATGCCTGTAAAAAAGAATACCCCCGGATAAATGGATTCCGTGATGGAAAATGTCTCCGTTGCCATCCACATGGGGCAATTCGGATCAAGTGCTTCCGTCCCACAATTCTCCCTGACCGCTTTCCGCGCAAGATCCACACATTCCCTTGTATTCACCGTCACAGGGAAATATTGATCCTCCACAAACTCCGCTGTACATTCATACATGCGGCAGGTATGCTCTATGATTTCCTTCATAACCGTCCGGAATGACAGGCCGTCTTCATTCTTTGTACACCGTGCCGTTCCTGCAAATGTCAGCTCTTCAGGAATAATATTCGGCTCATGCCCACCCTCTACACAGCCAAAAGAATAGGTCAGACTTTCCTCCGGCGCAACGGCACGCATACGATATGCCCGAAGTTCATTGGCAATCGTAACAAAACATTCAATCGGGCTGTGAGCCATATCAGGACGAGAACCATGGCCGCTCTTTCCATGGATTTTCACCCGGAAGAAATACGCGCCTGCCATGACCGAACCATAAAGGATTCCCACTTTCCCCGCAGATAAATCCCATTTCACATGTGTACCGAAACAGGCATCCACATGAATCCGGTTGTCTCGCAGATAACGGAGCAAGGGCGCGATACCACGCTCCCCCATTTCCTCCGCTTCTTCAAACATCAGAATGATCTTGCCTTCCCATTCTTCTTTATGCTCCGCCAAAATCTTGGCTTCTGTCAAAAGCATCGCCATATGCCCGTCATGCCCGCAGGCATGCATTACTCCCGCATTTTTAGAAACGCATATCTTTTTCCCTTTTAAATTACAGGAATCCTCATCAATCGGAAGCGCATCGATATCTGCACGCATGAGCATCGTCCACCCGGGTTTACCGCTGTCCAAAACACCAAAAATTCCGCCGTGGGGAATACGAACCGTTTCTATCCCCCACCCATTCAATTTCTTTTCAATAAAATCCATCGTCTTAAATTCTTTTTGCGACAATTCGGGATTTTCATGGAAATAACGGCGCAGACCAACTACCAGATTTTTTTCATGTCTCGCCAGTTCAAGTATATTCAAAATATCTCCTCCATCATTTGCATCAGATGACTCCCATTATAGAAACGGCCATTCCCCATGTCAAACTTTCCTGCCCTGCCTCATTTATATACCTACATAAAAAATCCTGCCATATATTTAAGCCGATCGTCTTTCCGCATAATAAAATACCGCAGGAACGTAATAGTTCTTACGGTACTTATGGTGCCGGAGGTGGGACTTGAACCCACACGATATTGCTATCGGCAGATTTTGAGGCATTGATTGACTGCCGAAATTATTGAGTTTATACGATGGTGTCGTCAATTTAAATCATATATCTGTATATAAATATTTATATATTTATATTGACCGATGTATTGATGATGTAATTTATTCAAATTAAAAAGAGCGATATCATTATCGCTCTTTTTGTATTACGCTTTATCCGCATCATTTTTTCTCACAACATCCATATCGAGCGTGACCGTTCCGATTAAATCTTTCGTCACGCAAAACTGATGTTTTGACCTCATATAACCCTTAAATTCTGCGTCGTACCATACAATCTCTATCGTATCGTTAGATATCCTTTTTACAGACTTTACATTTTCTTTATTCTGAACAAAGCAATCGATATAGTCATCTATATTTTTAAAACGTCCGTTGTTTTCTTCGATGTCCCAGTCTGTACCTTCTCCGGTTACCGTAATCACCCCTGTATCCAACTCTTCTACATGGACATAAACCTTGTCGGAAGTTTTATATATGTTAATTCTGACCAATCCGTATGTTTCTATTTCTTTCAAATCGTTTAGATCGTTGCCGCTGCCGATAAGAACAGTTTCACCGATCATTGATTTTTTTACCCGGGAATTGGCAGGTGGTTCGGTGCTTACATAAACATTGAACCTTGTTCTAAATCTATCATCGACAAGCTCTACTCTTTCATTCAGTCCGGGTTTCAATGCGGTAGCGACGGCGATCACTCCGTTCGGGCTCCCCTCGATATTGAACAAAATTCCTTTCTTAACATCTTTCATTCCGTACAGTTTAAACATGGCTTTATTCCTCCTTGATTCATTTAAAACTTTTTTAATTTTTAATAATTCTTCATCCGTCATCTTGACGGACCGCACTCGGGCGCCCGGAGGCAGGGTTCTTTTTGCCCCTGCGCCCTTACGGCGCCCGCCCCAGCCCGTTTTATTTTCTTTCATCCTCATTCTCCTTTCTGCTCTCAATATATTCTTCAAGCAGATACTTATACTGTCTTATGCTGTCTTCAAGATCGGTATTTCCACACTGTTCTTTCATATCTTCAATGGCGTCTTGATCATCAATTTCTTTTTCCATTTCATCACAGCGTTCTTGCATCGCAATGAGATTTTTCCACCAGTTATACTCATCTTCCGTCATTTCATATGCGTCAGCATCATCGTTATACGCCGGCATCGGTCCAAATCCTATCAAGTCTTCGGTATAATCAATTCCGTTTTTTCGGTAATTGAGATCCTTAATTTCGTTATTTCTGTCCGTAATTGCAATTTTCATTTTTTTATGCCTCCTTTTTGGTATAGACGGTTTCGTACCAGTTCTTTACAATTTCTCGGATAGTATCATCTCTGATATCAATCCAATATGAAGCCTTTGTCTGGCTAAAAAACCAATCGTACCATTCTTTGGCGAAAGGTGCTTTGCTGTTTCTTTCTAAGGCCTCTTTTGCTTTCGGCATGAATCCGTTTCTGATTTTTGCTGCCCAGGCGATCTGCTTTTCGGATCCTTCCAATTCCGGAAGTCCTGCTTCTTCTGCTTTTTTTATTTCTTTTGCAGCTTGTTCTTTCTTGCATTCTTCGCAGAGCCCGTATCTTTCAAGCCATTCAATTTTTCTTTCCCGGTCTGCGCATTTTCCAAATAACTGGATTGTTTCTGTGTGTCCGCAACTCATTTTTACTTCGTACTTCATTTTGTTTTCCTCCTTAGGTTTTAAATAATCTGTAGGGGTTCTTCCTTTTCTTGATTATATATTACTATATCATCTTTGATTAGTCAATACATTTTCAAGATATTTTATTATAATTATTTTTTATACCTTGCAACAGAAAAAGAGCAAGGATTTCTCCCTGCTCCTTTTCCTTTTTCAGATTATTTAAACCCACAGAGGTTTCCCTCTGACGTCTATATAATACCACTATAAATTAATTCACGCAATAAAAAAAGAGGGCGGTTTCCCGCCCCGTTAATTACTTAATCTGTCTACCAGCCAGCCCGTCGCCACGGCTCCCGCGATGTATGACCAGAGATTTCTTTGCCGTTTCGCAAGCTTCACGTCATGCGTCAGTTCATCTATTTTCTTCGTCAATCTGTCTAAAGATATCTGCAGCTTCATCAAGCTCTCTTCGGCTGTCTGCAATGAGATCTCGGCACTCTGCAATTGTTTCTGCGTTTCTATCAATTCTTTTCTGCACTCTGTCAGCTGATTCTGCAGCTCGGTCAACTCTTGAGATGCTTCTGTCGAGTTGCTCTCCAGCTGATTTAATTTGCTTTCCAGCTGATCTAACCGCATCTGCTGATTTTGTGCTATACTCTTGAGTTTTTCGTACTGTGTTCTTTGCATCACCACCGTTTCCGTTGCCGCTGGTGCCGCTGAATATGAGATATACGAGCAGGGCGACAACAGCAACGACAGCGCAAGCAATAGTGATAATCTTTTTCTTTTCATACATTTTACACCCCGTTTTCTAAATACCACTGTGCTTTCCCGCGAAGTATATCTCCGCCGGTTCCGATTTCGTCCTGATCGCACAGCTGCTCTAAATCCCATCTGCAGTCAGGATCTCCGCTGTACAGCCCGTAACCGTCGTCATTCGCGGCCTCGCCATGCGTCATGAAATGCTCACGATCAATCGGATTGTCAAAAACCTCGGCAATAACAGCAAACATCTTCGCCAGCGTTTCAATTTGTGCTTCTGTCGGCGGGTATTCGCCCAAGTCGTTCGGGCGTGCATTGTAGCAGCAACACAAAGCGATTGCAATGCTGCCTGTGTTTCTGTGATATGTTGCCTTTGGCACTTCATCAAGCGGTCTTGTGTAGATTATTTCTCCATCTCCGTCAACGTTAAAATGATAATCTCTAAACGTTGTAAAATACCGTCCAGCTGACCAGTGTCCGTATGTTGTTGCCGGCCACGGGAATTGATAAAAATAATCCCGTTTATTTTTGAGTTCCTGCCGAAATTCCTCTATCGTCATCTCTACGCACTTCCTTTCTTGTTTCTTTTTCTGCGGCGTCCGGCCGTCCGTCGTGATTCTTGTCTACACAAAAAACACTCACAAAAGTAAAAGCACCGACTACTGCCGGTGCCGTAAACTCTTTGAAAAAATTGATGAGTAGCGTCGTATTTGCTACTCCCGTTCGATAAAAATCATGTACCCACGCCGCGATCACCATTAAAAACAGAATGATAAGTCCGGCACCGTACACGTAGACGATCTGCATCGATGTCCGTACTCGACCTTTTATCTTTGGTGCGTACTGTATCGCTGCGTTCCATATTTTTCTAAACATATCACACCGCCCTTCCGATTAACGCGATGACAACAGAAATAATAGTTGAGATCAAGCCGGCAACTTTATAGATGTTGTCGATTCTGTTATGTGCCGATGCCGCTGTTTGTTCAGAGCGTGCTTGTGCAATTTGCAGTGCAGTAATCTCTGGGAGCATGTCAATTAACATATCCAGCTTTGATTCCATCTTAGCCATCCGCTCTACAAATTCAATTGTTATTTCTTTTTCGTTCAAAATACCCCTCCTTATTGACATTTCTATCTGTACCAGACTTCTTTAATAGAGCTATTGCCTTGCCCTCTTGATATAAGTATAACTTCATTCGATGCATTTACTGTATATCGTATTGCTTTATCCTCATCGTCGGCAAGAGTCCATATAGTCACACCTTTTTGCGCTTTATTAATAACGCCAGACGAAATATATTCAACTCGGTTGTGTTTATAAACAATATACATTTCATTCCATGTCGCCGGCAGTGTACAAAGATTAACATTGCTACCGGCAGCATTTCCTGTAAATGCTTTTTTCCACGTCATACATTCCGTAAACTCTTTTGCATTAACCAGTTTTAAAAACTGTTGATCATTGATAGCTTTACTTGCGTTTCCGGCTCTGGTATATATAGCGCCATCAGGAGCGGAAATCCAGATCTCAAAACATTCTACACCGTTATATGCATCCGGCAGCGAAAGCAAATGCCCGTATTGCGTCGGCTGATTTTTTAGCACAAATTTATTATAAAAACTTTTAAAGACGCCAAGTTTTATGCGAGCGGCATTCTGAACAGGCGGAACATAATTATAACCAAACCTTGACAGATAATCTAAAAGCCATGGATTTGTGTTTACGGCGTCAAGTATCTTTTTATCAGAAAATGACATCAATCCGTCTTTAGTTTGTGTTGCCGTAGAATATGTCGTGTCAGGTGGCATCGACCACGTCCCGTCTGCACGGAGATACCTGTTCTGCTGTCCTTTTTTCGGCTCTGGAACAATCCCCGCTGCCCCGTTTGCATTTGCTGAGGCTCCGCTCATTATATAGTTACTGATAAATGTATTTACCCATTCCGTTGTCGGAACCGTGTTATTGTTACTGCTCGGAGAGATAGATAAAGTCGTACCTTCTCCGCCGACCAATTCACACCAATATTTACCATCATTTGTCTGACAGATTCTAAAATCAGACCATCCTTTATTTATGATACGCGTTTGTAATTTTCTCACGTTTCCAACAACATTAACCTGCATATTGATTCTTGCTATATCAACGTTGTTTTTGTCCGTTCCGCGAACCAGTACACTTTCTCGCGCACTTGCCCCCGATTCGTTTATATCTATGTTTTGCGCGGTTTTAATGAGATCAGCCGTTGTATTAACATTACCTGTTAAAGTACCGCCAGAAGAAGGGAGATATTTTGTATCTCCAAAATTTTTTAATGTCTTTGGAGACACAATTTTTTTCGCTTCTACACCTGCATTTACCTCTTCCTGTGTTGCGTATGATACGGCTCCGGCTGAGATGGCAGCAGCCTTTTCGCTTGCTTTCGCATTTGTTTCTGATATTTTGGCATTAGATGCACTTTTATTTGATTCATTTTTTGCGTTAATAGCATTAGTTTCACTTTGTGAAGCCGAGTTAGCGCTACTGATAGCATTTGTCGCTGCTGTTTCAGATTTATTTGCACTATCCTCCGCTTTCCTCATGTTTTCTGCCGCTTTATTACTACTTAAAGCTGCAGATGTTTTACTTTGTTCAGCAGCGTCGGCACTTGCTTTAGCTGCATTCATGCTCTGTGCCGCAGCGTCCGCACTTGCTTCAGCTGCATTCATGCTCTGTGCCGCAGCGTCCGCACTTGTCTTAGCTGCACTCATGCTCTGTGCCGCATAACTGGCACTGGCCGCTGCAGCCGATTTACTCCCTGTTGCTTGACTGGCACTCATTGCCGCTGATTTTGAATAAGAATCCGCCAATTCTTCATCCCACACAACAACTGAATCATTGAACTTACTTCCGCCTGTTGCACCAACGTACAGTCTATATTTGCCGGATGGCTTCTTTGCAATAACAAGTTCTCCTTCACGAAGCATCGGATTAATAGATTTCCATGTTTTTTCTTCAGCTGTAGAAAATTGAATTCTTGCGTTACTTGTTGCCATTTGATTTCCTCCTATGCCGTGCGAATCCAAATATAGAATGCCATGTAATTTGGGCGAACGTCCCATTTTTCACCTGATCCGGAAGACGTGATTGACAGGGTATGTTTATGATTTGGTGCTATTGATGTCTCACCACTCCACGATCGACTTGCATCAAAATACGTAGTGCGCGGATATTCACCGTGATAATGTCCGCCGTAGTCGTTATAGTTTCCCCACTCAATAACAGAAAAAGCACCGTTACCGTCATAACCAGGTTGCACATCATGTCCCCAAAATTTACCGGTTATATTCATTGTTCCCCTGGTGTGACTATGTGAACCAGCGTATCCGATTGTTCCGGCGTGATTATGATGAGGCATTTCATTTATCGTATTGACATGTGTGTTACTACCTCCAGTACTCCCAACCTTGGCTTTGTTCCCGGCACTCATAATAAATGTTTCTTCCTTTAAAAGTTGCCATGTTGTGTTTTTGTATTTTTTTGAAGGATTATCTTGATTTTTTGTGATAATGACATCTCCGATTCGTGGATACGTCATTTTTCGAATTTCTTCAATGATTTCTGTCAGGTCGATATTACCTGTTTCATCTGGTTTAACTCCGTTAACCGAACCGGCAAAAGATTTTCTCAGGTTTGATACAAGACCCGAATAATCAGAATCTAATGCGTCAAATCCTGCTTGCACAATAACTTGTGCAAGCGCAGCTACCATAATTGTCGCCTGCTTATACAATTTATTATGCATTTTAGGTTCAGCAATTCCGGGTACAACGCCGGATATACGTTGTGTATCCGCGTTATAAACAGAATCCGATTGTATATTTTTGTCAGCTACACCTTCGGCAAACACTTTAAAATTTGATCGCGCCATTATTAACCTCCTTCGTGTGCCTGCAGCCAATTCGATTTATAGCCGCTGTAATTAATAGTGTGATAATCGTAAGCAAATATAGGAAGACCTTCTGTGTCAACAAATGATAGAGTGTTAATTTTTACACCTTCCGGCTTCGGAATGATATATCCGTGAATAATAAGCTCCTGCATTAGTTTAGAGTATTCGCCGAGAAGTACAATATTAAAACTCATATCCTGCAGATCTTGTATCTGTAGCCCCTGATTATCAGAAAAAAGATTATCCCACATTTCATACAAATCAAGGACATTCCCTTTCCAGACATTTTGTATAATCCGTGCCTTAATCATGATTCGATAAACATCGTCAGTAACAAGCGGCATGTCATCCATGTCTGCAGGCGTGAAATCCTGAATGGTGTTTGTATTAGCCAATTTTGACGGAACAGGTGTCTTATAGATTGTGTATTTAGATTCCGCTCCTGTATCTTGTGATAATTCAAGAGGTGTAGGACATATGATTTCGCCGCGTGCCGTAGGTGACGGTTCAAATTTCAAGGATCGTGATACACCGACACACGCACCCAGAACATTTAGCTGATCAGCCTCCGCTACATCAATATCAAACATGTCTACCATTTTCAGGATAGAGATATCCAGCACCCGTCCATAGCTTGCCATTTTTCGAACCATTTCGTTAAATCGTGGAGCCCCTCGATATTCGGATGTTATCAGTTTTCGATAATATTCTGTGTCATGCGTTATCATACCGTTACCTCAATATTGTCGTAATTAGGACGTGCAACCTCGTTGTACTTGATATCTATATCCCCGTTAGCAAGTGCCCCTTTACTTCTTCCGATTGTGATAGACGATATACCGAACACCGGACGGGTAATATCAGGATTGCATGACATGATGGCTCCGGTAAGCATGGAGATGGATACATCACGCCCTATTTCAAGAGAAGAAATGTAATTATAGATTGCGGTTTTAACGGTAGAAGACAGGCTTGATACATATCCTGTATATTTTTTTAGTTTCAGATTTACATAAATATCAACATATGCCGGACGATAAAACCGGACTTTGTTTACATAATCGTTCCGGTCTATAATGCTGATTTCTCGTGAACCGTTTGTATAACAGCCAATCCCTTTATGATATAGAATCGCTTTTGCAATATCCGTATCCGATCCGCCTTCTACCACGCAGGTAATAGAGTGTGGAGGTAATCCATGAGGGTTGTTCTCCGGATCTACAACACTTACATTTGTGTCATTCTCGTACACAGCTACTCTTGCAATGTTTTTTAACGCCATGAGAGCACCGTGAGTTCCCTCAAGCATTGTTTGAGACGGATTAGACACAGAGACCGTTTGTCTTTTCCGGAGTTCTGCATCTGTTTCTACTGCATTACCGGGAATAGCTGCCGCGTGATTTGTGACAGATTTCCATCCGTAAGTCGGAGTATTTATTTTGTCTATATCCCCTGGCTCGGCAGAAACCGCTCCTATTTTTTGACATGTAACGGTAGAAATGACTGTTCCTCCACTTCCGATAATGACCGATGATGGCAAATTCCAAATAATACCCGTTTTATCTACTACCGAACCGTTTTTTATTTCTGCAAAAGGAATACCGGTAAGTGTGACTTGACAAGTAGAATACCCGGGTGCTTTACGTGCAATACCATTCAGTTTCACAATGGAATCCAACGCGGCACCGATGGCTGTCGCGGGAGATCTTGAGTTGTAAGCATATTGAACGGCTTGATAAGAATCTGAAATTTTAAGGGCTAAAGTGGAAATAAACTGATAATCAGCACTGTCATTTTCAAGATAAATATCATTACCGTATATTTTCCTCATCTGTAAAATGATGTCATCTCGTATATCGGGGTAGGTCGGTATATGAAGACCCGACGCATCTACATAAGGTGTAAAATAACTCATCCTTCCGCCTCATTTCTTATATTTGAAATTACAAGGGATCCGTATAATGTTTCTACAGCGCATCGGAAAGTGTAATGCCTGTTTTCAAAAGAAGATTCATAGCCGAGAATAGACAGCACGCCGGTTGTACCTTGTATTCGTTCCCGAAAAATAAAATCGACGGCTTTTATATTGCTTGGTTGCCCGGAGCTGGCCATGATTTTTTCCCATAGCGGCAATCCGTCTTCCAGATCTTCCCACCATTCGTGATACAGCAAAAGAAGGCGTGTTTTAATGGCCTGCGCCACCGCGTCCACACCTTCCAAATACGCATGCTTTCCACGGCCAAAAATATAATCACCGTTATCGTCAAGCTGCCGGTAAATCATGCTTAACCTCCTATAAATACATTTGAGGAGCCTTCCGCAACAGCCCCTCCGCACGACACAGGATCACCTATGCGCCCTGCAGATTTTCCGTTGATAAATACAGAAGAACTCCCACTTGCTATCTTGCCAACATGAGACGGATGAACATGGCAGCCGTGAGGAGCGTAAGAATCGCCTACATGCCCTGCAGCCCGTCCATTAATAAATACATTCATGGAACCGGTCACAAGTGCTACAGGCGAGCAGCTGTCATGTCCGGTGTTTAAATCTCCTAATCTTGTCGCTTTACTCATTGATATTTACCCTTACCCCTTTAATATTGATATTCCCCGCCGCCACAATATTAATATTATCTCCGGCAAGTTCAATATAAGAAGAACCGCTCTCTGTCCGAAGCTGCGCCGAGGAAGTGCTGTAATTTGGAATAGTCCGAGGCTGTGACCACGGCCCTGGTATACAGTAACCGTCTGAAAGATCATGTCTCCTGCAGTCAATTTGATTTTGAACACCACCTGACTGCCACCATGCATCCATGCAGTTGTCTCCGAAAATAACAAGGCATTCATCTCCGGGCTTTATCGGCATAGTCAGTACATAACCGCCTGCACGGGGGAACACAACAGGAACATCTACAAGTTGCGGAAGATCTTCCCACGTCTCCACGCCATCATTATTTCTTTTTTCGCGAATAGCCAGCTGTACGGTAACCGTTTGCTCGTCCGGATTAAAAGATTGAATAATGCCGGGAGCCGATACACGGAGATTTATTTCACGCTGCCTCATTTCATTATCACTATTTACACGAGTAGACGGACTTCTTTCTGTTAATGGAATCATGTTTATACCCCCATGCCGTTTGTACCGGAATCACCGAGGAGAGCAGGAAGTGCACCTTTTCCATATCTGGATATCCCTATAACCTCTGTGTACCAGTCATTTCCCCGCGTGTCTCCTCTGTGTGTAATTTCTATCGCTTGATAAACCCATTCATCATCAAGAGGCGCCTGTCTTTGTCCAGGCATAACGCTTACTTCATTAATTTCCACATTCTTCAGCTGGATCATAGACCCCAGATGAATAGCCGGGTTCAACAACAACTTAAAGGACACCCCATCCTGCGTTTGCTGCGGAGTGCCGATAAGACCGTTATTCGGTGTGACAACAAGCGCTTCATCTTTCACTACATCCTGCAGCCGCACCACATTTAACCGTCCATCCTCAATATAGTAATCAGCACTGTTGCCTCGGCAAACGTCCTGCACGTAGTCATAAGGTCGGCCGTAAAAAACTTTCCCGCGCGGAAGTATCTGCGGAGAAAGTCCATCACTCACTATATTAATCGGTGTTTTTACCTCGCTGTCATTGCAAACGGTTTCTACAACCTTACGCATATTGAGACCACGGTTTACGGTCTTTGATATATGATTCAGGTTCAGCGGAGCGTCACCGTCGATGGCGGTCAATGTCAGTACGTAATCGACATTGGATTCCTTGCTCCGTGACGGATATATGATCCTGCCGTCAAATATTCTGCCGTACTGCAGCGGAACCGTTTCCGTTCGAGATGTTCCATCGGCATTTGTCACTTCTTTTTCTGCAGTACCTTCGTAACCGGCTTCTATAATCAACCTGTCTCCCTCGAGAATCAGTTTGTTCTCGGTAGCAGCAGTCAGGTTATAGATTTTACAGACCGCATAAAATCCGCCTTTTCCTCTTTTTTTATGGATTTCAAAAATACAATGGAGATTAGATACATTCAGTGCTTCTTCCTTTTCAGGATTCTCTTCGGTGGCAGCTTTGCTTACAAGAATGCGCCAGCGTCGCCCCCACAGTTGTCCGTTCATGATTTATCACCCCACACGAGAACGAAAACAGATCCGAGTGTTGTGTTGTCCGGCATCATCAATTCCGTATCGGTTGCAGGCACAATATACGCTTCCCCAATATTTAAATATCCGAATTGCCCCAAAAGATTAACACCCGGAACAAGCGGGAGTGTATCTATCAGCGTCTTTCCGGTACTGTTGTCTATAATCTCCGCCGTCCAGTCCGCGCAAAGGTCGTTATAGCGGAGTTTGAGCTTGATATTGATATTCCGCCTGTTTTTCAGTGTCAGCTTAAATTCCTGCTCGGAATACGGCTGATTTGTCAGCGGTACAATGCAGTAACTCATACTTTATCTTTCAGCCCCTTTTCTCCATCGTCCATAATTTCAGATATAACCGACCCTTGTTCTTCCACTTGTATTTCACCGCGACGGTTAGCTCCACCGCTTGTCCAATTCCTGGCGCTGACCTTTTCAGTAGAAACAGTAGCCGTTAAAATTTGCTGAAGGTGTACCGAAGCTCTAAGCCCGTCCAGTGTTTTGCTGTCATCATTTACATGGATACTTTGAATGACCATATTCTGGTACCTGTCGAGACGGGTCAGTACATCTATCGGTATCCTCGACTTCTGCAGATCCCGAAGAGTACGGTAAGCGGAAACGCCTTTTTCTCCGGCATTATGCCACTGACCGTGCACCATAGAATCCATAGCGTCGGACATAGCGATTTCCATCGTGATTGTTACTGGGTTCTCATACATGTGATCCGATATATTCGCGCCAGACTGCACAGGGTGAGAGGTCACGGTAGACGTATGATCTGTATCGACACTAATAACAGCGTCAAAAAAGAGCCCACCTATATTTGTTTTGCAATATACGAGATCTTCCGTTCCTAACAAAGAAGAATTCCACTGCGGCGGACGGTATCCTCCATAAGCGGAAAATCCATATTGAGAAAGATCGGGGATACAAGATGTTCCGCCTATTAATGCGGATGTAATATTACCCAGACCCCCGATATTCAGCAGGCTCATACAATCGACCCCCTCCCCATTCTCGTACTGAATGCCTTATAAGCCGCTTCACCTATTTCATCTTCAGATGCATTTGTTTTAGCTACATTTACAATAATATCTCCGATAGAAACTGTACTATTAGATACATTGGAAACGCCGCCATATGCACCGGCCCCTGAAGCTGCGGCTTGCGCTGACATTCCTTGCTCTGCATAACCGCCACTATACAGCTGGTCGGCATAACTTCCGGAGAAAGAGCCGCCACCTGCAAATCCCATCATGCCGGACCCGATCCGGTAACCGGAACTTGCACCACTGGCTTCTCCCCCGGAGCTCTTAAAATAATCATCCAGCGAAGTGTCAAAATTCATATCCCATCCGGAATCAGACCCGCCCGTTCTTATATATCCGGATATATTTCCATATCCGAAATCAGACAGATCGCCATGAACAGGTTTTCCGAGAGAAGAAGAGTTCCCGAAATATCCGCCGTTTCCATCATAGACCACGACATGATCATAGGGGCCTTCTCCTCCTGTCTCAACGACAACGATATCTCCAGCCTGCATGCCGTCTACTCCTGCATGCCAGCGCCCCTGCGCCTTAGCAGAATCAACCCAAGTCGGCACCCATAGACTATCCCCCATATTTTGGAAATATTCATTATCAGCACCGACCGCTTGTTTTACAAAATAAGTACATCCATTTTCGTTTCCGAGAAAATCACCGGTTGGGTTATCCGTAATATTAGCCGCACGGGAAACTATATCACCGCCGCCAAAAGGAGATCCGAAAGGATTTCCGAAAGCGTCACCAAAAGCAGATGCAGCCCCGCGAACATCTCCATTTTGTAATCTCCCGACGCCTTCGGTCATTTTTGAAACAAATTTCATGACCTTAGGCGTTGCATCATCCAAGAATTTAAGCAGTTTCTTTACGATGATATCGCACATGTCAGCAGTCCATGCCAGACCTTTTTTTATTACTTGGAAGAACTTATTAACTTTGTCATTATTCAGGAAATCCAGCAGCTTTCTCCACATCGGAGCCAACGTGCGGGAAGATTTTTTCCCTTCTACAAAGTACATGAAGTCCTGCATCAGGAGAAGCGCGCCGCCGATGGCAGCAATAAAAAGTCCGAAGGGACCGCTCATAATAATAGCGCCTACCATCGCGAATATAGCTGCCCATTTTCTCACGTTGGCAGGTAAGCTTTCGATAAAGTCATAGATTGATCCGAATATAGCCTTTAGCACTTTAACGGCGGAAATACCGATACTCACTATCTGTGATAAAACTTTAGCTATCTTTCGAGCGATTTCCGGCATATTTTTTCCGAGCTTGTCATTCAGCCACTGGATAAATTGCTGAAATTCCTTGATGTACGGCTGGAGATACTTAATTAGGTAATAAGCGATCCATTCTTTCAGCATTTTCAGCTTGACCTGCAGAGACTGCACATCATAGCCGATTTCACGGATCCACTGCAGCTGGTTATCCGCATCTACCGGAGTAGCCAGTTCGTTCATCTCGTTCCGGAGACGGAAGAACTGTTCCCGAAGTTCGGGGATCCACGCGATATCTTCCTGCGATACACCCATGACTTTCATGGTCGCGGAAAGCGCCTTGGCGGAATCCTTTGTAATCCACATCTGGGACGCCAGCTTTTTGTACTCCATATCCGTTGCCGCCACATCTTTGATGGTGCTGTAGGCTGCCTTGCCCGCCCCGATAATCGCGGTGGCAACAGCAATAATGGGAGCCGCCCCTTTAATAGCGTTCATTGCTTTACCCAACTGACTGATGGCCATCATGGCAGAATTAAAGCTGCCGGTATCAATATCAGCGCCAATGCCGACAAGATATTCTTCTATTACATTTCCTGCCACTTGTTAACTCCTTTCTGCAGCGTCCCTGGCACGAGCTGCGTTTTCTGCTTTCACAAAGATAATTTCATGGGCGTCAAGCAAATCATCGAAATCATAAGTGCCATCAAACACTTCATGCTGTCGCCACATTCCAGCCACCACAGGGGCATAGGCAAAACTATCGACAGTTGGATAATCCATTGGTGTAAATTTTAAGTTTTCTGTTCCGATTCGGCCGGTATCAGGCCGGCCCCTCCGAAAAAACCTCCGACGTTGAATAAGAACGCTCTTACAGTAAGGGCAATCACTGCCCCGGCGTCATATGCCAAATCTTCAATAGCAAAGCTTCCATCCTCTTTCAAAATAGGTTCCGGAAGAAGCTGTCCGCCCACGTCATTCATTTTCACCACTGTTTTCAAAAGCATTGTTTGTATTTCCTCAAATTCATGACGGGGAACGGCCGGCAGTACCTTTGATATAGATTCCACCGATATATTTTCTCCGGGTTTCCCCTTTCCCATGAGAGGAGCTACAATCCCCGCGCTTTTAAACGCAATGTAAGATGCCGACCGAGCGTCCAATTTAGACAGGCGATATTTATTGCCGCCCACCTCTATGATCTGGGTTTTCTGTTTGGGTTCCATTTATTTCCTCCTAAATTACACCGGATTATTCACAATATCGGCGCACATAAGTGTCCACGTGACACGCTGCCCCTGTGACTGATACGGAATATCGGCTTCTTTTTGAGGAGATACGCCGCTACATACATGGGACCCGCCTGTGCTCGTATTTTTCAAGAGCATAGATGTGCCAGCCCACTGCGATGTAGGCGCTGACCAATGCGCCTGAAACCATTTCATAAGCCAAAGATGAAGCGGGGATGTCTGCTGTGTTTCGATGGTCACCGTGCCGTTATTCCCCGCTATTTTTGAGATCATAACAGAGCCGTCGGCAGCGATATCATGCGACGTGCGTTCCGTAGCTTTTGACACAGAAACAGAACCGACACCGTTCCCGGTAAAAATAAAATCTCCAATCACATCAGAATGAATGGAGCCGACCAGATCGGTAAAGCTGTAAGTCGTTTGTGACATAGTTCCTCCTTTTTACCGATTGACATAAACGTCGATCGTAACAAACTCAATGGCGCCTGCCAGTTTTACGCATACATAAATCGGTGGCGCTTTTCTTGCGTCACGGTCAGCCTGAGGCTGTGAATCAATAGGTTCACTCTGTACAAGATATCCGCTTGCCAGATAATCTCCGTTTTCCAGATTGAGAACTTCGCCGCCGTTCCATTTGCCTGGAGCGATAAATCCGGTATTGACATACTTATTGCAGGCTATATTAATAACATTCACAATAGACGCAACGCCGCCCTCTGTTTGCGGTACCTTACGCGTAGATGTGAGTAGATCCATGACATTGAGCATGATATCATTCTTCAGCATGTCAATATTGAGTATTTCATCAAAAGACGTACCGTCCGCCATGTACCCCTGCTGAAGAATATTGTATTCTTCAGCGCGGCAGACATAAACGTTGCCATTATTTCCTGAGGCTGTCATAGAACCACAAATGAACGCCACCTGATCTTCCGTGAGATTATCCGGCGTCACACCAGGGAGACGCTTATAAGCGAGAGTATAAGATGAATTATTTGTTCCTCGATTTGCCCCCATGGCATATCCAATTACGGCAGCAACCGCGTCTGGTGTATCTCCTTGTCCGCAATACAATCCGAAAGAACGACGATAGGATTTCTTTTTTAATTTTTCAAAAATTCCTACTTGTTCCTCTTCCGCATCTTCACCTGCACCAGACAGGTTATTAGAACTTGATGTTGTATAAGCAAGAAGCGTATCAGGCTGTGCACTTTCTACCCAGTCTGCCAAGGTTTCAATTTCCTTATCTGTAGCGCCAAGCGGGATCAGAACATACCATTCTCCATTAGCCGCACGGCAAGCCTGTGCTGCCGCCAGTTTATCCTTGTCATTGTTTACCTGAACACCAACCGCAAGTCTGGAAGGAGCAAGCGTTGAAGAAAAATAAAGCTTGGCCGCTTTATATTCCGCGCTGTCCGGTTTAAAGCCATCCTCAAGCAATGCGTCAGCGCTTGTATAAATACGCACTCGCTCGGATTCGGGAATAACATTGCTTTTTCCGAGGATGAGTGCCATGTTAAATCCCTTTCGTTTGGCGGCCTTTGCTGCCAGATTGACCTGGATATCAATAATTGTTTTCAGTGATAATTTCGCCATTTACGGAATCACCCTTTCTTTATCGTAATACCGCCGCCATGAAGAATAACATCGGACGTACCGGAACGGTTCGCGTCCACTTTTTTGACGGGAACCTCTTTAATACTTTTTATGTTTTCTTCAAACAGCAGATGATTATTAAACCGAAGTGTAAGGTCGGTTCTTTCAAACCACATATTGTGAAAAAGCTCCGGTACATACTGCGGTGTATCAGAGCTGGGAATGATGAATATATTTGCGGAACGAAGCACGGAAGAACCGTCAAGAAACGTATGCCGAAGCTGCACCAGACGATCATAACCATTTGGTCCGTATGCGGTAAAAATAACCTGCAGTACCCGGGTAGCATAATGCTCCCGCAGCAGGTCTTCTCCGTCATCTTTCCAAAGTTCATGTACCGGCTGCGACACATCGTCACCAGCGGCATCCATGATCGTAATAAAGACAACGTCATCTTCCATCGTCCAATCAGGATTACCGAGCGGAGGATAGGTCATCCGTACTGGCGGCCTTGTCTTCTTGTACGATTTGTCAGGATCATGTCCAAGCGCTGTCATAGTAGCGCGATAGAAAACCGTTTTTATGTCTCGCAGTGTTTGAACAGGCATTTATACCACCTCCCCAGAGAGACGTGTACATATGCCACGATAAAAGCCATAATCTTTATCCGGAAATACGGCTACAATCTGATATTTCTCGTTATTCCAAACAAGAACATCTGAAAAGCCGTTTTCCTCAAGCTGCCCGGTTACATAAATCGGTTCAGTGGAAAGAATTTTCATAGCCCCAGTCTGCCGGTTCCCTTCTGGAACTTTCTGCAGATCTCTTTCGGTTGCTACAGTAATAATTCCGTGGAATTTGAGCGCGGAAGGAGTGCCACTCTTAATAAACTCCCCATTTTCCCACGTGCCGGATGAACGAAGAATGGTATAATCCTGTGACAACCGAGAGGAATGAATCACGCTTGACAAATTAATCATCGGCTATTCCTCCCTCACAACGTAAACAATGGAATCTCTCAATTCTCCGCTGTCAACAAGCGGCTTATCGCTCCCTTTTAGTTTCACCGTTTTGGGATCATTACGTGGCCACCCATTGCGCGGATCCTTAAACCACGCCCGGCATGCATTCTGCGCGGTCATTCCCGTACTCGTGATAGCTCGTTCCATCGCGTCCGCATTCTTGTCGGCCGCGGCCTTGACTATTTTAGAGAACTGCAGCGCTATTTTTTCTTTGTTTGCCTTGATAGCTGGTTCTAAAACAGGACGAGGCGGAGAATGCCAGAGAGGGGAACCGTGGGACTGAATATACAGAGAAAAAGCTTCGCTGTATTTAAGTCCCCTGTCCATCCCTTTCTGCATTTCTTCTCGCATAGCTTTTCGCCTTGTTCCGTGTGTATGGATGTACAGCAGCTCGGCATTATTGATGCCTTCACCTTTGCGGCTTGATGTCTTTTGCGGAATACCTACTTGTATCTGCCTTTTCTGCAGTCCCTGAAGTCTTTTAATAAGGCCGGCAAATCCACCATTGTACTCGTTATGCTCAACCTTGCCTTTTGGGTTCACCATACGTACATCCCGCCTTTACCGACCATTTTTGCCAGTGTTGCAAACTGCACCCCAAAAGTTGTTAGTTTGAACCCTGCCCAGCCGTTCAAGTCCTGTGTCAATGCCGACAAATCCATAGAATGAGAAACACCATCCGCGCTTTCGCTTGTGACGACGCCTGCCGTAGCAGCGGCAGAAAGAACAGAGGAAGCAGACGCTCCCTCCGGCTGCAAACTCTGAAGATAAAGGGAGCAAAAATGAGCAATGAACAACCCGATGGCATGTTTCCACATAGAATGATACCGCCCGCTGCTAATACAGGCGTTTCCAAGTTCCACATACATATCCAGAGCCGCATCAGGGATTAAACCATTAAACTGCGGATACAAAGAAAGGAAATCTGCCTTAGAATATGCCGGATTATCTCCATGCTTGATATTAGACGCCTGTCCTATAATGCCTATCACGATTTTTACCCCCTTCCTTTATTATTTGCTTTTGGTTCTTCTTGTCGTTTTCGGTTTTACTTCGGATTCAGGTTCGACTTCATCATTGGATTCAGCGTCTTCATCTTCCTCTGATTCTGTTTCTCCGGAATTTTCATCAGGATCTGCAGGTTCGGATTCAGAGGTGGGAGGCGCTACAGGTTCAGAGGCGGCATTCATTACATCCGCCTCTGTTTTTGTATCGCTATCCTGCGCAACGATAAGGTCTCCATCTTTTACGGCAAGGTCAAAGAGCCATGTCTTTTGAATCCATAACGGAGCGTTTTCCATTTCCATTCCGCCGCGGGAAGTGAATTGCTCCCCGTCCAGCTCGAAACAGAATTTCTTTTTCGTCAGAATGATCATTTTTACCTCCTATTAAATACCATCAAAGTAACGGACCGGCTGATAATAATTGAACTTAACCTGCCCGATCTGCGCAGCAAATAAAGTCAGATATGCAGCACGTTCTACAGAAGGCTGGGTCATAGCACGGGTAATCGGTACAGTAATGTCAAAGTTTACCTTGTCTTCATCGTTGACATAAACCACCATGCGGTTAGTCTTACCGGTACCTGCCTTAATGCACCAGCGGCACGGTTCAATAGCAATATCCACGCCCTGATTCTTGGCGATATTGTTCTGCAGCAGATATTCAAGGATGGAAATATTCCCGGCGTCGGATACTTTCTGATTCACAATGAAGGCATAATTTTCCGGCGGAATCAGGATATGGTTCGGCATACCGGACAGGTCATATTCAGCCGCTTTCCACGCTTCCACAAGAGCGTTATTGATATCCTGAAGAATTTCATCGGCCGTCTTTTTCGTCCAAAGCGGAGAACCTGCCGCACCGTTTACAACAGTACCCACCGTGACTTTCTTGTCGTTAATCAAGCCGGAAGTGCCGCTGGAATCAAACCCGAGATAAACGTTTTTATCAATGGTCTTGTTGTAGTTGAGGCGAATGCCTTTATCAAGCATATCTTCCAAAGAACGTCCAATCTGCTGCAGCTTAGCCTGATCAACAAACGGAACTTGCATAGCATGCATCCACGTAAAGGTTTTGAACAGGTTTTTGCTGGTGCTGACTTGCATTACCGGAACCGCAGTCGTACCGGATCCAACGATAGAATAATCATTGGCGCCGGTAGTTCCGTAATCAACATCAAAGGTGGACGTGAAATCTACCCATCCGCCGCCTGTTTTTGCAACGATGTCTCGCTGCCAGGTAACAGAAGAGAGGGGTTCCCTGATTTTCGGGTCCACCTTTTCAAGTTCGCCTACAAGATAAGCCATGCCGGACGCAATTGCCGCGTCATAAGCAGAACCATAAAAAGCCTGTTTGCCGCCTGCGCGCATAGCCGCGTTGGCCACTCCCATCATTCCGGCATTCGGTGTAAACATAGAAACAGCATTATTTCCCATTATTTTGTACCTCCTTCTATTACGCGTTCAGACGGGTCAGAATAGTGATTTCCGCCACGCCATTTGCGTCAACATAACCATTTGTCCACTGTACATTTGTTAGCTGTACAGTGTTAGCTCCATCAGCTACAGCTTCAAATCCGCCGACAACGCCGCTGGAAATTGCAGAATTGTCTTTGATGCGGACAAATACAGCCCCGCCGGCTTTTGGTGTACCATTATTGCATTTAACGACAACAGATCCGCGATTAATTGCGGAGACAAGGTCCTGCTCATTGTAAGCTGTTTCGTTCTGATCATTGTAAGAGACAGCCTGTTTAACTACACGAAGCGCAACACCGCCAAATTTAGCGGCAGTAAATGTAGCGCCAACTGCAGAATAAGTATTGTCGTCGTTTGCCGCCAATGCTGCGCCAAACGGTACCGCGGCAGAGCCCTCTTTCAGCTGGCGGGATGTAACGACATCGTCCGGGGTTCTTGCATAGGTCCCCGGGAACCCGTAATTCATAGATACTCCAATTGCTTTTCCACTCATTGTGTTTTCCTCCTTTTAGTCCTTTTTGTAATGCGGATTATATTTATCCCGAATCATGCGACCAAGTTCGCGGTCGTCCATTGCTTTGTCTTTTGCTTTTTTATGACCATTCTCTTTGGCTTTCATAATGGCGTCATATCCATCATCACGAATGTTTCCACGAATCAAATCCGCAAGACTATCCGCAGCTTTCTTTCTCTGGCTTTTTGGCAGAGCCGCTACAACCGGCTTCAATGCACTGATAGCTTTCAGAGCGGCGTCACGGGCAGCTTTGGCTTCTTCCTCACCTTCCGGCTCTACAACGTCTTCATCGTCATCTTCCGCTTCTTCCTGCTTAGCATTGATTTCTTTCGGATCAACTTCTACATCCCCCTCGTCATTGGTTTCTTCTTTTTCGCCCTTGAGCTCTTCTTCTAATGCGTCCAGCGCATCAGATTCCTCTGCCGGTTTTTCTTTATCTGGCTTTTCAGCAAGAGCGGCAATAGCGTCTTCAATCTTTTTGAGACGTGCGTCGAGTTCCGCATCGATGGTGCTCTTCGGCTCTTCTTTTTTCTCTACTACCGGAACAGCCGGTGCCGGATTACCTTCATCAGAAGCAGGCTTCATTTTTGCCGCTGCTTCCAGATCTTCCGGAGTGGTGTCGCTGTCATGCGCAAACGCAGAAAGCATACGCCCCCAGATACTGTTTTTACTTTTTTCTGACATTGTTTTTCCTCCTTTTCGTGAATCACGAATAGAAACTTTGTGTCCAGCGCGCCCTTTTTCGACAACGGCTACATGATTACCGCGGATTTCCCGCTGTACATAAGTGTCGTCATCTTCCGGATCCCACAAGCAATCATACCCGCAGGAAATATCGCGCTTTCCATTCTCAATCTTTTGTATCAGGTCCTTATCGTAGATGATTAAATCAGCAATAACGCAGTCGGATAAGGCACCTTCACCGCGGCGTACGTCACGGCAGGTGCCTTTAATATATCGACCAATATTTTCCGGCGTTACGTCTTCGCTGGGATGTTCATCCGCGACCGGTTTACCCTCAAAACTTGCTAATGCCGCCTTACTGAATACCTCTTCTTCAGGTCGCTTAACAACATAGATTTTCTCCGGATTTTCTCCCCCGAACTCCATTCCCCGGTATTCCTGTGTGCCTATCCTTGCAATAGGAACTTCTTTACACACAAGGTACCCCTCGGGAGTTCGAATCATGTGTCCGGAGATTTTGCTTCCGTAAAATGCCCTCATTTATCCCCCTTCTATTTTTTTAAATTCAGAAAGCCGCATATACCGTATACGTCCATTCCGGTATACCTTATGTGGCCAAGAAACATCATCATACTCTATTAACGGAGCGGCGTAACAGCGGCAATTCGGAAACTCGCCAGCATGATATTTTCCATAATCCTTCATATCAATCAGAGCCTCCGGAGACGGAGGGTCATTCCAATTAACCAGTACCCCGTCCATATGACGGTGGGAAGAACGAACACGGGAATCTTCAGACGTTTCCCAAATGTACCAATTGAGCCCTGCGCTTTGCGCCCTTGAGCGTGTCAACGCAGAGGCAGCTTTCGAGGATTCCGTCCGGGCAATTAATTTAGCATGCGCTCTTGTCATCGTCGGCCATTGCCGAAGTATGTCATCTATCATGTCTTCTGACCGAACACCAGCCGACTGTCCTTCAGACACTATATTTGATACACGTTCCGCAGCCTCATTTGTCATAGATTGAATCAAGCGGGAATTACGGGAAACGATATCCCGGTAAATATCGTTCGCTTCGAGTTCTTTGTGCAGCAATCGATATATCCTGCGTCCTTTAGAACCTGCCCGGGCGGCTTCCCGCCACGTTCGGTGTCCATCAGAAAAGGCGTGTGTTGCCATGGATCGTGCCGCGTCCTCGCATGCTTTTTGAAAAGTAGGAGAACGGGCAAATCCGCGAAGAACGGAAAGCATTTGAAAAGGACTTTCTGCATGAGCCATCTCACGTTCCAGTCCTTTCATGATTCTTTCTATCGCAGCGGCATACCGCTTTTCTGTCATTCGATTTGGTTTGAAGTTTCTTTTCATGTTTATTCACTTACTCTGCCGGATCCCGTGTTGCATATTCCTGTCCATAGACTTTTTTTCATAAGGCATCGAGCTTTTGCGGTTTCAGCGGCATATTCATTATACATATCATTGTTTAAATACGTTTCTGCTTTATCAAAATATTTTTTTAACGTTTGTGACACAGCTTCATGTTCATTTTCAGGGAATTTCTTTTTATTCATTTCAAAGTCTGCTTCAACCTGTTTTTTCATCGCTGGAGTTATGATTGCCCGACTTGTAGTTGGGTCTGTTTTCCCCGGCTTAGCTGCACTTGCCAGATTTTCCATTGTCTGCACCTTACTTGATCGTGCAGGTTTTGATCCAAATTTCTGACCATTAAACTTACCACCGGCACCAGCAACAATTTCTCCGTTTTTAACAAGTACACGGGCGCCCTTAATAGTTCTCCATTCCCCTTCTTCTGCGTCGTACGCTTTAATCCGCATTAAATTCTCTTTTGTTTTATCCATAATTTACCTCCTCGCAAAATAATCATATTGTTTGTCACAGCGTAAATCTAAACACTCAATAAATCCACTGTATTTAACGGTGTCACCTTGCATTTTATGCATCAAGCGTTATAATAAAGATAAGAAAAGCACTTGGGTTAGCGTAGCAAGTGGTCTGTACGCTTAGCAATGCCAGATTAGTTTACATGCTTCTGGCGCCTTAGTGCTTTTTTGTTGTTTCAGAAACATTTTCATCCCATCCGGTAAGTACGAATGTGAAATGATCATCAAAATAGGTGGGAGATATTACTGCTGTATAGTGATCTTTCCTTATATAAAACCTTCCATTTCTACTATCAAGATTCCCGTTTTCTATGATATCCGGCAAATGCTGCAAGAACTCATTAGTGTCAATCCCCTGAGATTGTCTTTCTTGAATAATGTGCTTGAGCCCCATAAAATCATCGCCCCACGGCAGTGCTATGCTTCCTATATCTGATCTGGTGAATGCATCAGGTACATACCCACTTTTCGTTTCCAGAAGCTTATTTATAGCATTGATTCCCTTATATCCACCATGAATTGGAGAGCCGATTTGTTTTTCATATCCTTCCGCCTTCGTATATTTCGGAGCCTTGAGTTTCGGTGTATATTTCTGCCCCTTTAACGGACCATTCTTTATCTCACCATCCTCATCTACCTTTACATGGGTTCCATTCATAGTCACCCATTTACCACTATCTTGTACAGAATTTGATGTTTTATGTAATTCATCTCCATCGCTTTCCGATTCATCCACCCCCAACATTCCGCTAAATCCGCCAAACTCCCCTTCCTCTTCTATTTCATCGGAAGCTTTCATGATGTCTTCATCTGTGATGTTTGTCCACACGCCAGTACGCTCACTCTGCTGCTTAAGCTCCTGCAGCGCGGTACGTTTTGACACAAGCCCTGCATTAAGTGCCGTTACCACGTTCTCCGTGCCCGTTTTAGCCAGCTCGCTCCGCTCTTTGTCGGAGGGTTCGGATACCGGGTCAAAATCGAAATCTAAATCATCAGGAACTGCACCGAAAACACTCATGCAGAGAATAGGCAACAGTTTATTCAGTATCGGCCGCAGTTTAGATTCCTGCTCTTGTCCGATCATGTCATAATAATTCTGCAGGTCGCTTTCGCCTGTGGCATTCAGCCCGGCGGGAGCCCGTCCAAATAACTTAGTAGCAGGTATCTGTGCAGCCCCGGAAATATCCATCATGAATTGCTGATATACATCGGAAATACCGCCAAATGTATATTGATGTGTTTCGAAACCGTCTTCTTTATCAAGCACCTGCACACCGCTATTACTCATGAGCCAGTTTTGCGCCTGTATTGTTTTGTATAATTCCGCCTGCGTTTGTTCGTCCGTCGCAGAAAGTGTTTGCCCAAGATCGTTCATCTTGAGTACACGAAGCGACGCCATGAACGTGAGCTGTGCTATGTTCCATGAAACATTATCTCTCTTCTTCAGCTCGTCAAAAACGGATTCAATGACCGATGCGCCCCATTGTTCTTCTGCCTGACTCTCCCAGTACGGCAGATCATCTCCGATAAAACGAAGCACACGTGAATTATGAATCCTGGTAGTTACACCGGATACGGTATCCGTTACAAGATAATACTTCGGCAGCCCGTATTCCGGGTCGCTGATATCGCCTATCAATTCTCCCGAAGGAGAAACACCGTTCCAACGATCCAGTACATTAATGCCACAGAAATCCCCCGGCATTATACGATCCAAATCAACAGGTTCTGCAAGATCATACCCCTGTCCCTTAATCAGCATGATGCCGACTGCGCCTCCGTATAAACGCCCCCACTGCATACCAGTCTTTAATTTTTGTATAAGTTGAGTTCTTCGAAGAACAAGGTCTACTTTCTTTAGTGCTTTAGGATCCACCTCCGTCGTGATAGTAATCCAGTTTTTGAGCATGTCTCCCGGAATGATGTCTACAATTCGGCGCATTATCCAGTGTTCCCGGTATAAACTGTTCAGAAGACCATAGTTTCTCGTCAGACGCTGCATCGGATAATAAGTTCCTTCCGTCAAGCTCGGCATTCCTGCTCCCAGTCGTGCAAGAGCGTTGGCAAATGCGTCGCGGGCGGGTGCTCTCTTCGGATTCCCTGCAGGCACATGTATTCTTCTTTTCTTACGCATTCGCAAGCCTCCTTGATCTAATTACCGTCTGACAATAATAACGCAGGGCGTCAACGCTGTGGTCATTCACCTTTATCGGTTTTTCCCTGCCGCCATTCTGTATAGCCTTTTCATCCCATGCGTAGCTTTGCATTTCTTTGACAAGCATGGGGCAGTTTTCCTTGTATATTCGGATTTTCTTCTTCGTGAGCATTTTATTTACTGTGCGGATTCCTTCCAGTACACTGTTGTCCGCATTAATCGTATCCACTGTTTCTTTTGCTCGAAGTCCTCTGTTTCTCATTTCTATTTTGAAGCTGGCAGCAGATGGGTCAATGATAACCGCCGACGGCGCATAGTCTACTGAATTAATAAACTCCATGAGATCATCACCGTATTGACTGTTATCCTTTTCATGCTTTCCTTCCTCCCGGCTGTTCCAATAATATTCTCTTACCACCCAAGCCACGTCTCCGTCGTCCCATATATCTAAGAAGCACATCGGATTGACGGTGCCATAGTCGATAGAAATATACCGGCGGTACAATCTCGGATTGTTGTAAATATACTCCAGCTGGTTTTTATCAAAATACAGGTCATCGCTCCAATCGTCTTTGTAGATAGCGCCTTGAGCCATAACCCACAGTCCCAAAATAAAACGTTTATAAAATACACCGCTGTATGTCGTTTTATAGCGTTCTCTTACCTCGCCCGAAAGAGACGGATTATCGTCCATTGTGAAATGGAGATGAAGCATTCGCTTCTCTTCCTTTTTTTCTATCCAGTTTTTTAAAAACCAGTGCATAGGGCTTTCGGGGTTACAGTTGAACCACATCTTAGCTCCCGGGACGGAACAACGTCCTGTCGCCTGATTGACAAATGATTCCGGCATAAGCGCCACTTCATCGCAATACAGCCCGGCAAGTGTCATGCCCTGTATTAAATCTTGAGATGACTCATCTCTTCCGCCGAAGATGTAAAAGTAATTCACGGATTTTCCGTCATCTATGATAATCGTATTGCTCGTCCGGAACTCCGTCACTTCATATCCGCGGGCATACAGCACAGGTTTAAGCCAATTCCATACGTTTCGCCTGAAAGAACCGACCGTTTTGCCGCACATAGCAAAGTTCTGTTTATCGTATGTTTGCATTGCCCATAAAACAAAGCTGATAGCCATTGATACCGTTTTACCAGCTCGAATACTGCCATCGGCTATAATTCCGTTGTAATTGAAGTAAGGGGATCCATGACACCACCAAGTGAACGCCTGCATTTGACGACGGGAAAATTCTTTAAACCGAATAACAGGCTCAATCACGTTTTTCATTCATCCCACACTTTCTTCGCGGAATTTCTAAGTGCCTCCGTCAATCCATCATCAGCATAGTCCGTTTCGTTGATTTCTTTTTCCTTGTTGCCTGTTTTTATCTCAACATCGGAATCCCTTGCCTTTCTCTCAAGCCCTGCGCCTTGCACTAAATACTGCAGCAGTAACTTCGGGTACAGTTCTTTAGATTTCATTTCCTTTAGCGCTTCCAGCGCCTTTTTTTGAATGAGCAGCCCGATTTGCGCCTGCTGCTCATTCATTTTCTTAACAGCATTACAGGCCTCTGCAAATTCCTGCCGAGCCAGCTCGTTATCGTAAGCGCGGGCCCTCTCGACCCAGTTCCATTTACCGCACCAGCCGGTGATGAGTGCCCTTGATTTGTTCAGCCTTTGTACTACCCTTGTGCAAGATCTTTTATCACCCATCTGGTAGTAGAGTTTAAACGCGGCATAAGCCTCTGAAGATTCACCCTTTTTACGCTCCCATTCACACTCGGCTCTTCGCCTTCTCAAAAGTCACCACCTCCCGTTACTCTAAGGTGGCTCCTACTTCTTCCATTACATCCTTAAGTGATTTTATCTTTCCGTCACGCTCCACCTTTAAATCAAGATTTCCGGATTCCTGTATGTACCGCCTTATGATCACATCACAATACTTCGGATCAAGCTCCATAAGCATTGCTTTTCGACCCATCTTCTCACAGGCAACCATCGTTGTACCGCTCCCGGCGAAGCTGTCCAGTACAACATCACCCGGTTTACTGCTATTCTCGATTTGATAAGCAAATAAGCCGACCGGCTTCATTGTCGGATGGTCTTCACTGCGATTCGGTTTGCTCATATCAATAATCGTTGTCTGCTTTCGGTCGCTGTACCAGTTATGCGGTGCACCCGGCTTCCAACCGTAAAGACACGGTTCATGTTTCCATTGATAATCCTGCCGTCCGAGAACCATTTGATTTTTGTTCCAAATCAAGCATTCCTTAACATCCCATCCGATATCTTTACAAGCCCCGCGAAAATTAAACCCTTCCAAATCGGCATGCCAGATATAGAATGCAGATCCGGGCTTCATGTTATCGTTCGCCGCTTTGAATGCATCAACTAAAAACTGGCGGAAATCTCCGTCAGCCATCTTGTCATTCTCTATCGTTAGTGCGTCTTTCGTTTTGCCAACATATGCCACATTATACGGCGGATCCGTAATATATAAATCAGCCTGCTGCCCCCCCAATAAACGATTGACATCTTCCAGCTTGGTACTGTCGCCGCATAAAAGACGATGGTCACCTATGATAAACAAGTCACCAGGTTTAGTAAATACCGTTTCCTGCGTCTCCGGAACTTCGTCCTCTTCGATTTCGTCAGATGTCAACTGTTCGCCTATCAAGTCGGCTAAAGCGTCCTCGTCAAAACCGGTCAAATCCATATCAAAATTCTCGGTCTCCTGCAGGTCTTTTAGAATTTCGGAGAGTTTATCATTATCCATCTCCGCCAGTTCAGCTATCCGGTTATCAGCCAAGAGATCAGCGTACTCTTCCGCTTCCGTCGCATATTCCTGATACTCGACAGGCACCCATGCCAGCCTTGCGTCAATAGCTGCCAGCCTGCGGCCATGCCCTTTTACAATCAGTCCGCTTCGTTTTGATACCGTAATCGGAGCCCGCCAACCTGCGCTCCGGATAATCTCTCCGAGTAGTTTGACTTGCTGCTCGGTATGCTGATTCGGATTCCGTGGATTCGGCTGCAGCTGCCCAATCGGCAAAATCTCGTCATATGAACAGAAAACCGCGATATCGTCATCAGTCACGATACGCGGCTTCGCGGTAGTCTTGTAATCAATCATCATTAAATCCTCTCATTAGATGCAAGTAAAAAGCCGGGAAACTCATCAAACCCGACTTCTTACTCTTATGGAGTTGTATGAAAGCATCGAGCGGCGACGTTTATTGCCCGAACTTTACACTATCATAATACCACATTTAAAAGTCGCATTTAGTCGCAACTTGTTTTTTTCGTGAAATTTCTTGAATTGCTCTGTCTCTCATCCGCAAGCACGTGCTTCTGTCAGAATGATGTTCCAGCGCTATTTTCTCCCAGAGATTGTTCATAAAATACCGGTCAATCATGATTGATTTCTGCTCCGGATCGGACAAAAGCGCTAATAGCTTAAATCCTTTCGTGATCATATCACCATATCGATTTAGCTCTTTTATCCGCAGTTCTTCTGATTTTGCCATCTTCTCTTTGAAAGCAATCACGATGTCTGACAAATCGGATGGAGAGCCGCCATCCACAGGCTCCTTGTCGTATCTACAGCCTTTTAAAGAGAACAAATCCATCTCGCACTGCTGGCGGTATTGATTGAGCGAGTCAATATGTTTTCTGCATCGCCGAATTTCTTCAAAAAATGCTTCGATATCATTACGTATCCGTTTTGATTCAAAATGAAATTTAACTGCCGTCTTTTCGTATGTCGGATCCGGATTATGAAAAATGCCCGGTTTCATTCCGTTAGTCATCATCTTCTCCCTTCAGGATTTTTAAAATTTCTTCTTTGTGTGCTTCCGCCGATTCTTTTGTTCTAAAGCAGTTTCCTATTGCCATTGCCATGCAGTCAAACGTACAACCTCGTTCAGATATGTCACTACATACTTTACCGTCAACTTCTACCCACCAATATTTATCTCCGATTTTCGGCTTAAACGGAATTACTTTAAATTCATAAACATCGAAATATTTTACAAAAACCGCCCACATTGAATTATCACGCCATTCTTCATTAACTTTTGTAAGCAATTCTCCGTTACAAAACTTATTGACCTGGCATTCTTCATGTGCAAATTGAGATTCAAACTCTTCATTTTCTGCAACGCCAATTCTTTTCATCAGTAATTCAATTACTTCTTCTTTTAGTGTTTTCATACTTTCACCTGTTCCACATCTTCAACTAAAAATGCATTGATATTTAAACCGTGTTTATCAATCCAGCTCTGAATAACATTATTAACTGCGCATTCAAGTTTTTCTTTCTCGTCATTATCGACACCCTCAAGAAAACCTTCTGCATATTCTCCGTAAATCGCATATGCCCTATCCGTTAAATCTTGAATGACATCATCTGCATATACCTTCGGGCACGGGCTTGTTATCCGACCGATATAGAAGCACATAATATCATCGTCAATATCATCATGAAAAACCTCTGAATAACTTGTATAAGATTCGGGATTATACGGTTCAGCATTCATGAGTTCTTCCTGCCCCGCTTTTATTGCCTCTTCTTTGCTCGGATATGTATCGTCACAGTTAAAATGATCTTCATCAAGTCCTACTACCCACTCTGCTTTTTCTTGTTTCATTCTTTTTCTCCTTTCCTCAACGCAGCATTTTTCACAAATACCGTCCACCTTGTTTTCGCTCTTTTATCCCCAAAAATCGGCTTATACGGCGATAACTTTACAACATTTGCGAACGGTATCTGTTCACTATTCCACTTGAAGACAAGTACTCCGTCATTTTTCAGAACACGGAAACATTCCTTGAAAGCTCGTTCTATCCACGGAAGCCATTCGGACGGTAATTTTCCGTATTTTAGAATGATCCATCCCGTATCTCCGCCATTTTTCAAGTGCGGCGGGTCGAACACTACCATGTCATAACTTTCGTCCGGTATATCCATCTTTGTGATATCTCCGATAAAATCAGGTTTCACGCTGAATATCCGTCCATCGCATAATTCCGTCTGTAGTTCCCGATTGTCCTGAAAATCCACGAAATCCAGATCTTTTTCATACCAGAACATTTTACCGCCGCAGCATGCGTCAAGAATTTTCATGCTTCATTCACCTCTATTTCAATCCTCGGATTATCCCGATCGGTAAATACTTCCTGCGTCAAGTGCACGTATTTCCTGCTGTCGTTTTGGATAAACCCTATATCCTGCATTGCGTCCAAGATAAACTTTGCGGCGCTCATCACATTATCTTCATCCCGGCGCATATCCTTTTCGTAATACTCAATGCGGATATTTACTTTTTCGGTAAACCTTTGTCCTTGCACTTGCGGCTGCAGAATCAGAATAATTTGTCTCTGCGTTTTCTTCTTAACGCCTGCCCCCGCGTATTTGTTCAACCGGTTAGCAGCGATCAGGTCGTTCATGCATGGAAGACGACCGGGAATCACCAGTTTCATCTCAAGCGCCCCTTTCAATGACCGGAACAATATCCTCTTTCTTTAGCGTGTCGTACAAGAACAGACGTCCTTTTTGCGTCCATTTTGTATTCATCTTCACTGCTTCCCGTCCGTCAGCATGTGTAATGCTCACCGTCTCGCTGTGAGTATAGCCTCTTGCTTGGTGTCTACTGTATAGCAGCCACTGTCCGGACTGATTATAAATAATACCGAGGCTATGAAGAATTTTATTCATAGCCTGACCGCTCATGCCGTAGTCCTTAGCAATTTGCGTTATCGTGACAAGCGATCTGTTCTTCAAGATAAGATCTGTGTAGTCCGCCTTCGGCTTCAGCTCACCGATGAGCTGTTTCTGTCGAGCGTTCTGTACAGCAAGGCTTTTATTTTCGTCCTGAACTTTTTTATACTCCGTAAGAATCTCGATAAAAGCCGTTGGATTATTCAGAATATTCTGTACAGCCCCCTCCGTCATATACATTCCTGTTTTGCGGATCGCCGGAATAACTTCGTCGGCAAGTTTCGCTTGGAACCTCTTTGCCGTTCCGTTGCTCGCTCTAAATCCGAGCCTATACACCATATTTTCCGGGATGTAATCATCCCTGCCGATTTCTTTGGAAAGACCAAACTCGGATAAGTAGCGATTGACCCTCGCCCACCGAATTACCGCGTTGCCACTTTTGGCAACGGTCGTAAATCCGAAGCCTCGTGCTACATCCTCTGCGTTGAGATATGCCGTCCCGGTGACCGGGTCTAAATATCCTTTTACGTTTTCGATGGTGATCAAGTTATTCATTTTCTTCCCCACCCGTCTTTATAAATACGCTCTTTTATCTCATTCAGTTCTTCGCTATCATAAAATATTCCTTGCGCAATCCTGTCTCCTTTTCTGATTCTATAAGGCACTTCTGATATATTTCTGATTGTCACAACGATATGCTCTTCATTATCAGCAACTCCTACACAATCTGTTAATATAAGTCCATAATCAAAAGCAAGGATTGAGTTTATATAAATGCCCAGCCGTTTATCTCCACTTATATTGACTTTTAGTCCCGTCTCGATTTCCTTCGTTTCTCCCGGCTCGATTACAACATCAACAGCGCTTTCAATGTTATATCCTGCCGGTGATCTTTTATTTTTTTGCGGCAAGTTTACAAATTCATATCCTTTTGCCTTTTCAAATCCCTGTTTCATTTTTCTCGCCTCTCCCTGTAAATCCGCTCTTCCTCGCTGCGCAGCTTTCTTGCCGCTTCGTCGAGTTTTATGGCCGCGTACATAATCAAGACAATAAACAATACGACGCTTGCTACATCCATAGCTGTATCCATTTTTATCACCCCTTAGAACGGTAAATCATCATTTTCCATCTGTGGCGGCGGCAGTTCACTCTGCGCTGTTCCGAACTGTTCAAAATCGCCTGTTCCTGTCCCCTGTGCTTTCTTAATATTCAAAGGGTTTGCTACAAATTCAGCGACAATCTCCGTCATGTACTTCTTATCTCCGTCCTTGCCGTATGAGTAATTGCTGTACCGCCCTTCAACAAATACCGGCATCCCTTTCTGCAGCTGGTTCCCGATAGCTTCTGCCCATGGCGGCCATGCTTTTACTCGTACATAATCCGTAAATTCCTGCTTATCTCCGTTCTGATTTACAAAATACCGATTAACCGCTACCGTCATCGTTGCTACAGTCTTCCCGGATGATGTCGTTTTAATTTCCGGATTGCGGACAAGGTTTCCGCAAATCTTGCAATCGTTCATGTTTATCATGTCATTCTCCTTTGCTTTTCTTCGAATCAAGCGCTCTAATGACCTCAACTAATGCCATCCAAACTCTATCGTTAAATATTTTTTCTTCTTCAGCTGTTTTTCCGGTCGGAATCCAGTATGTACTATCAGATAGACCGCTTAGAAATTCTTTTAATACTTCAATCGCTACTTCTAACGTCATGATCCATTCCTCCTTTTCAAATAGCATTCTTTCGCAAGCTTTCGCCCGCTTCTATAAGTAATCTGTTCGCATGTTTTAACCTGTCAAAAATCCGTGACATGTACCGCTGGTTCATTTCTTCCGGCGTCTTATTTGTCGTAATAATTACCGGAAGGAGTTCGTTGTACCGCTTTGAGATAATTGCATCGACTGCATTCAGCACCCAATCGTTTTGATATTCAGCACCCATATCATCAAGAATCAGCAGATCCGTTTCCTTTGTACGCGTTCGAACTTCTTGTGAAAGATTATTCTGCAAAAGACTGTCCATTAGCTCCGGCATCGTGATAAAATACGCCCGGTTATAATCTTTCATAATCTCCTGCGCTATGGCCACTGCCATTGTGGTCTTCATGCGTCCTACCGGTCCGGCAAAGATAAGCCCTTGCCCTTTTGCTTTATGCGTTTTGAAGTTTTTGGCATATTCTTTCGCAATGGCATAATGGCTTTTCAGCAGCTTAGAATCCGGCAATCCTTTTCTTTCAATGTTCTGAAACGTGCAGGCATGGTACCTCCTGCCAATTCCGGCTTTATACAGCCGATTCGTCCATTTTTTTCTTTCTTCTGCCGCTTCTTCTGCTTCCGTTTTTGGATTTTGCTCGTTTAAGCGGCCATTGTTTTTGATAAATGTCTCCATTTTTTTCTGAAGAGCATCCATATCCTGTCCAATCTGTTCCATTGTCACCACCCATCTTTAATCCCTTTCCACTCTTCCGGAGAAGCGATATGTCCGTAGCCTCCTCCCGATTTTTTCTGTTTCGGTCTTTTAAGCGGCCAGAACCCGAGCCATTGATTTTCAATTGACTGCTCTACAATGAGAATGGCGTCCTCTATATTCCCGTTTGATAATTTTTTGAGTTGTGTCAGGTTCTTTTTGAGAGCCGTCGGTGATACAGAAGCTTTCCTCTGTTTCCTCATGTCCATCCACTTTTTGATTGATTTCTCCAGTCCGGGAGAAGAGGAAGAAAATGCCTTGATGATTTCAGTTTTCGGAGAAGACGCTTTGTCCTCTACCTCTTCCTCTACCTCTTCCTCTACCTCTTCCTCTACCTCTTCCTCTACCTTGTCGGATTTATTCCAGAGGTTATTCGATTTATCACGGGGGAAATCGGTATTTATTCCAGGGGAAATATTTTTGCATAGAAAATCCCCTGTGACCTTCACCGACTTTCTTTTCAGACGGGCTACTGCATCAAAGTAGCGCTGCTGAATACCGTGTGAAGTGAGAATTCCGTAATTCTGAAACATGTGGCTGTCAAAAAACTCAACTGAAACCGCCTTTCGAACGGTATCCTCTACTGCACCCTCGCTCACGCCGAATTGCTCAGCTATGAGGAATGCCAGATCGTTATCGTATTTCACGTAATACCCCTCTTCTCGAAAAATATTACAGAGCAACGCGATCAGTATCGGTATTGATTGATTGCCACAGTCCTTTTTTATCTTCCGGACCTTTACGCTTTCAAAGAAATCAACATCCAGTGTGAGATAGTCCAACCCTTGTTTAAGCTGGCGCCCCACGTTATTACCCCCCTTAAAGGTTTATAACGAAATTTACTCATTCCAGCGGATACAGAGTCCCGTCTACATACTCATAGATCCTGATTCCCCTTGCCTTCGCATAGCCATATTCCGCCATGCAGCCGCGGCTATGCCGCCAGTATCCGGACAGAATCAGGAGGGTGCAGTTGTTGAGAAGTCTAAAATCATACCGGAGAATCTCCGTTTCTTCCATATCTTTTCCTTCTAAGAATGAATAAGCATGGAGCGGGGAAAGAACCGTCAGGTTGGGATATTTGCTCATTATTTTATAAGCAATATCTCCCGTTTCTTCCACGTTGGATTCCTTAATCTCTCCTGTAAATACTTTCAAATTTTCAACAATTGGAGCGTAGGGATGAGCCAAGTAGGCCATCCCGCACTCCAGCTTCGGAAGAGGGCTTCTCTTAATTTCTTCCATCGCTTAACACCTCCCCGGTTTCTTTATCTACCGCAGGCGGTATTTCATCAAATGGGATTTCTTCGTCCTGCGGCGTTTGTGCTTCCGCATCAATCGTCACCGTTTCGTCCGGGAGGTCTGTCATGTTTTCCGAAATACTGGTTTTAATCGTTTCGTCTTCTTTGACCTGTTTTGCGAAATCAGATTTTAAAGGCGCGTATTTCAAAACTTTCTTAAGTACGGTCTTCTTTGCCATTTCGTCAAAATCCGTTTGCCATGGTCCATTTTTATATGTTTTAGACTTCGCCCGCGCAAATTGATCTACATCCTCCCGGCTCATAACTTCGAACCCTTCTCCGCCGTTTTTCAGTTTGATGACAGCGTAGTATAAGATGACCGGGCCCCTGTCTTTCATGGCTGGTACGTGTTTCAGCTTCGGGTTCAGCCCAAGCTCGTATTCAAATGTATCGTTTTCATGCACTTCGTGCGCCTGTATGCTCTGTACTTCACCGCTTCTATAAGCAAGATCAATCAGTCCTTTATATCCAAGCTGGAATTGTACCTGATTGCCGTATGGAATCAGGTAAGCCTGTCCGATGGGGGTATTCGGCTCTACACCCAACTGTGCAGCCTGCATCATTGCACCGAGAAAACTTTCCGGTGTGCATGCCTGCAGCTTTTTATTGCTCGACAGCGCTGTAAATACCATTCGGGTAAACCGTTCCGGTGTAATGACCGATGGCAATGCCTTTTTAATCTCCGGCTCCATTGTCCGAATTAGCCCCTGTAGAGATGGCTTTTTGTTCTCCTGCTGTGTTTTTACGATTCCTTTTGCTGCATTCATTTCTTGTCCTCCTGTTAAATTTGAAAACCTTCCGGATATTTTGTACTTAACGGACGATAATTTGCCCCGTCCTGCTCTGTTTTTCCGCACTTTTTACATTTCATTTTCGGGATCACATTCTGATGAAAATTAGCGTCATCGTATCCCGGTTTTTCCTCTTCATGCCCGCAAAACGGACAGATAAATAATGCTCTGAAATCTCTTCTGTTCTGTGAAAGTATCTCCTTAATTCTCATCTAAACTCCTCCTGTTTTAATTTCATATAATGCGCCCATATCAGTATAGGTTTTCCTGCCGGCGTGTGACCTATTTTTATAAGAGCGGATTCGTTCACCTTATCCGCCAATGTCCCCTTAAGTGGCGGGGATTTTAGCCCCCTTTGTATACTGACTTTTGCGCCTATCTTGAGGGCTGTAAACTCTCCAATGCTCATTAGTAGACCTTCATCATGCGGCCTGCTTCGCCGACTTTGATAAATCCCATCGCTTTGAGTGCCTTATAGCTGCCGCTGTCTTCTTTTTTAACGCGTGATAAGCTAATAGATTCTCTCGGCTTGATTGCCTTCCATGTGACTTTTCTGTCACCGATGTGTCCGACTTCGTTTTCTCCAAGCAGTGCCATTAACTCATTTTTTGCCGCCTGTATAGCCTCTTTTGCCTCATTTTCTTTTGCTTTGGCCAAGTCATATTTTTCAAAAATCCGCAATGCTTCTTCAGGCAGGTCTATCTCTTTCCCGTTTGGCGTATTGTACAGCCCGACAAGTGTGTGAACTGTAGAATCACTGCCGTCTACCGCAGGCATTGTCTGTTCTGTGACATGGTTCCAAAATTCTTTTTCTTGCTCCCGGATGTACTTGATATCGTCTTCGTTACGCATGATCTTTTTTACCCGGAAATCGTTTCCGCCGATAAGGGCTCCTATGTACCAGTAATCGGCCCCTGTGACTGCCATGTAATGCATGCACTGGCAGTAGTAGCTGTCTGGTACTGTCATGTCCTGCGGATCGTCTTTATCGCCCCACTGCTTGCTCATGCGCCAATCTGCCGTCTTGATTTCAAGACCGGCATTCTCTCCGACTATCCAGCGGTCAATATTGGCCAGCATATACGGATAATCGTTGTCTCGAAGAGTTCCTCTCCGGCGTACCTTTTTATCTGTAATTTCCTCAAATCTTTGTGCGATTACCGGCTCCATGTGGCTGCCCCACCAGACCCTTTCGTTTTTTGACAGGTCTTCGGGCTGCATCATTCCTGTTTTTTCTGACCAAAGTGTCAATGCTGATTTATACGGATTGAGTCCGAGAATGCTTCCGCAGTCTGACCCGCCTAATCCTGTATTTCTTACTTTGAGCCAATCCTCATGTGAAGCATCGGCATTCAATATGAGTTCTGCCATTTGTGTAATCCTCCTGTTTTTGTTACAATAGAGGCGGAAAGTCTTAGCGATTCTTTTCCGCCTGCCGATTGATGCTGCGAACATCAGTCGGCTTTTTACATGTTTTTGATGTACGTATATATCGCCTCAAATGCATAGGATTTACCGAGAGCCCGATTCGCCGCGACCGTATTACCCTCTTCGTTATATTTCTTATAATTTTCATACTCATAATCTTGTGCGCCCTTATACGTCTCCTTCATCTTTTCTATTTTTGTTTTTAAATTCCTGAGTTCTTCTACTGCTGTCATCTATTTCCTCGCCTCCTTGATGTCCAGCTTGTTAATAAAAAGAATTATTTCCCAGAGAATTTCTGAACGTATACTCGCTTTAGCTGCATTTATCAGGTCGCCTTTTTTACCCAACTCCGCATAAATATTTGACTCTTCTTTGTACCTGCGGCATAAATATTTGATTACCTGTCTAAATTTTTCTGTGTCATCCATTTCGTGCCTCCTTCACTCTGACTACAATCAACATTCCCGGCTGCAGGTTGCCGACGTCCATAATACGGTTATCCTTTTTTGCCTGCCAGACCAGTTTCCGCAGGTCTTCCTTATCCGTGGCAATCTCGCCACAGATTGTCCAGAGTGTATCGCCTGGTCTGACCTCCCGGCGGTACTCAACAATTTTCACCTCCGGGAAGAGCCGGTTATAGATGTTATCCGCATCTACCGCGGCACCGGCTACCAATGCTGCTGACATGAGCGCCGCTGTGAAAATTAAGGGTTTGTTCATGCCCGCCTCCTATTTCGTCTGATAATCTCCATTACATGCGAGCTTTCTGTCTTCATCCCGACCCGCATCTTTGCGCGGGCGGTTGCCCATTCGCTAATTGCGGCCTCGGTAGTGATTAGCTTGTTCCCGACCGAAAAGCACGGGAACGTCGGGTCAGTTCGGGCATACTCCCGGAGTTGTTCTACTCCGATGTGGAGAGCTTTTGATACCTCGGCGATTGTCATGCCGATTGGCTTTGATTCCATTTTGATCACCTCCTTTCATGCACAATTTTCAGCTTTTCTGAACTTCGTGCGTAAAAAAATAATCCGCGATGTCAACAGAATCAATGCCGAGCGAATCGCAAGATTTCAAAATCTCGTCTTGCGTGAATTTGGTTTTATTCGTCAAACGCTGGCTAAGTGCAGGTACGCTGATTCCAATAGCTACTGCAAATTTTTCTTGAGTGCCAAAAACCTCACGGATTTTCCCTCTCAATTTATTATAATTATATCCCATATCCTCACCTCCTTCTTTTCAGTTTTCCTGAACCAAGTATACCATTGGTATTTTGACAAATCAATACCGTTTTTCACTTTTTCTGAACATCGTATTGATTTTTCTGAACAGCACTGGTATTATTTAATAAACGTAAAAAAAGGAGGATAAAATTATGAAAAGTGCAACATTCGCTGAACGACTTTCTGAAGCCATGCAGATTCGAGAAATAACTCAAACAGAACTTCATAGACGTACCGGAATAAATAAATCCTCTATAAATACGTATCTCAAGGGCGGGTATAAAGCAAAACAAGATAAAGTGGACATGTTGGCTGAGGCACTCAATGTTTCTCCCGTGTGGTTAATGGGGTTTGATGTTCCGATGAACAGGAAAAACTATCTAAATCCAGAAAAATTAAGAAAAGAAATGGAAGAAGAAAGGAATGCAATTCACTTAGATGAAATAATCCAAAATGCGAAAAATATAAAATTTAGGGGCGGAAACTATAATCTCAATAAACAAGAAAAGGAAATGCTTTTAAATTTAATGCAAGTAGTAATAAATAAAGGGGGAAAAGGAAAGTGAAAAGGCTATTGCCTAAAGTTGTTGATATTATCCGAGAACACAAAACAAATGATCCGGATAAGCTGGCATCGCTAATCGGAATTGAAGTCTACTATGAGAATGTGCATTCGGAAACATTTCAAGGAGCTTCCTTTACTTATAAAAATCGTCGACTAATTGTGATTAACGAAAAATTCGACTGGAACCATCGAAAAGTCATCTTAGCACACGAACTCGGGCACACACTGCTTCAAAATACTGACGGACTTGATTTTTCAGGATCACATGTGATCACAGAAGAAGCAATTAATAAAGATGAGCTTGAAGCTAATAAATTTGCCTTTCTTCTTATTAGTCACACATGTATGCGAAATTGTCCGGATATGATAGATGGCATCCGGGATGAACAGCTTTTAACAATTGACTCCACGGAAAAGTTGTTAGAGCAGTTTTCGGTGTTTCCGTGTTTCGCGGCAGGTAGAGAAAATGTAATGTAAGAGAATTAATTATTCAAAAGAGAGGAGTAACAAAAATGGATTCAATGAATGAAGTATTTATGGCAAATGACCCAATGCATGCGGAAATCATGGAGGAGTATTATCGAAAGAAAAAAAGCGTAGGTACCGCATATTTCTTTTGGTTCTGTTTCGGGTTGCATTATGTATATTTAAATAGTCCAATAAAATTCATTTTCTATTTTTTTACAGCCGGATTATTTGGATTATGGGCACTGTTGGATTTATTTAGGATGAGTTCTTTGGTTGGTGAATATAACTTTAAACTTATGTCTAAATTAAGTAAAAAGGCACGGCAAAATCGGGAATTGGCTTATAAAAACAAATGAGTTAAATTGAATTATCCACAGCCAATCCCTCAATAATATATAAACGAAAAATACGTTTATATTTACATCAGAAAATCGTCTGAAATCGTTCGAAATCGTTTGTGTCAATTTTTATTCAAGTTTATTTAACAACATAAAAACCGCCGCTATGCTACCAACATAACGACGGTTATCTGAAGCAGTACTGCTAATATACTCTTCAGAATGGTAATATTACCCACCCGGGCTGATTACTCTATAATTATAGCACAATCAGCCCCATTCAAACAAAGGAGCTGATTTTATAATGGAAAAATTGAAGAAAAGAAAGAATGGATATTATCAGGCATCCATTACAGTAAACGGAAAAAGGCGCTTTTTTTACGGACATACTTCGGAAGAAGCAATTCGGCGGAGAAATGATTTCTTGTCAGAAATTGAAAAATTTCCGTTCATTGACGATAAAATAACGCTATCCGAATGGACCGCCGCATGGCTCGAAGGAATCAAGTCTACAATCACGTTAAACACATATCAATCTTATAAAGGTACCCTGAAAAGACATATCCTGTCCGTACCGTTCGGCAATATCCTGCTCGAAGATTTAAAGCCTGCCGCCTTTCGTGTGTACTGGCAACAGATGTCTGATAAAGGGTTATCTCCGCGTACAATTAGTTATGTACATACACTGACATCAGCCGCACTGAAGCAAGCGGTCGCAGATGGTGTAATTCCATCAAATCCGCTCGACTATGTACGTCGCCCGAAGAAAGAGCCGACAAAAGCAAAGGCATTGAGCGAAGCGCAAATAAAGCTATTTTTTGAGCATGTACATAATGACGTCCTTGAAAGAATATGCCGCTTTGCCATCGCGACCGGTATGCGCCGGGGGGAAATATTAGGAATCCGTTGGGAAGACGTATCATTCGAGAGAAAAACCGTATCAGTTAATCAAACATGCCTTGCGCTGGACGGAAATTCTGCGTCAATTGTAGAAAGTACAAAAACTAAAAACTCAAGAAGAACTATCACAGTAGATGACGGCACGATTGATATGCTTCGTATTCAAAAAGCCTACTGCCTGCGTTTAAAATTACTATACCCGGGCAGGTCATGTAATCTTGTGTTTCCGTCAGAAGTCTATACGCCCATGTGCCCTGACAATATAACAAGAGAGACAAAGGCAGTTATGCGTGCCGCCGGTATTCCTCAATTTTCATTTCACTCGTTCCGGCATACCCACGCCACACTGCTGCTTGAACGGGGAATTAATTACAAAATCATTCAATCCCGGCTCGGACACTCTTCCTGTGCAACAACAATGGATATATACTCACATGTTACGCCGCAGATGGATTCTGAAGCCGCAAAAATTACATCATTTTTATATCAAAATGCCAAGTAAAAACAATTTTTAATCATTTTATAAGAATTGACCGCAAGAGTAGGTGATGTAAAAAAGATGTACAAAACCAAAAATTACACAATAAAATAATCAAAAATAAAAAATCCCGACAGCCGATTTTATTCGGTACTATCGGGATTTTTAGTTATGGTGCCGGAGGTGGGACTTGAACCCACACGATATTGCTATCGGCAGATTTTGAGTCTGCTGCGTCTGCCATTCCGCCACTCCGGCATATATCAACGGCAATTATTGTAACATACGTAAGAGCTATGCGTCAATGAACGCCGCTGTAAGTTTTCCTACTTCACTCAGATTCTCAAAATCGGTTTGATTCCACTGCAGCGGAGTAATCGTTATATAGCCTTTTCTCGACCAATAAACGTCTGTCTCCGGTTCATATCTTTCCAGCGGTTTCCCTCTCATGATAAATTCCATTTCATCCGCTTCTGTCCGCTTTCCCGCAATCACATTAGAATAGCGCAGCAAGCCGAGCCGGGCTACTTTCACATTTTCCCAGGAAACTTTTTCCGGCTTTATCTTCGGAATATTTACATTGAGTATACCGGTATACCGCTTTTTCATAAAATATCCGGATACCAGATCCGCAGCAAAAGCAGCCGTTTCCCTTAAAAGAGTTCCATCCGCCATGCTTTCCATAGAAACTGCCATAGAAGGAATTCCCGCAAATATACCTTCCAGTGCGCCTGCCACTGTCCCGCTGTAAAGACAGTCGCTTCCTGTATTAAAGCCATCATTAATCCCTGATACAATCAGGTCCGGCAAGTCATCCTTAAGCCAGTATTCCAAAGCCAATTTACAACAGTCGCCGGTAGTCCCCGTCAAAGAATATACTTCGATGTTTTCTCCATAACTTTGCCGCTTTTTCAATTTCATCGGCTTTCTTAAAGACAATGCGCTTGAACAGGAACTCACTCCTTCCGCCGGTGCGATAACGGTAATTTTCGCAAGCGCGGAGAGTGCTCTTGCCAGGGTTCGAATACCCGGCGCAGCGACACCATCATCGTTTGTCACAAATATATGCATACTAACTGTCTATTTCCTTTTTACGTGTAAGAGAAGCAGCCTGAAACTGCATGCTTCTCGTATGAATAGTATGAACCCATTGTTTCTCATGGCGATGAATCCATCCGAGGAAAGTCACAGGAACCCAGGAATACATGAACACAGGATAAATCAGCCAATACAGGTAAATTTTAGCAGGCACTTCAATTTGCAAAAGGACGATAAGCGGCAGAACATACTGGATTGTCCCCAATACACTCCAGAATTGCCGTGGAACCAAAGCATCATTATATAGAACCACCGTAAAACAAGGATAGAACATATTAATATATGTCATCACTAAATAAAAAGCGGAAATAAGCAGAAAATAATTCTGCAGCAGCTGCATAATCCCATCAAGCACGACAATACTGTGTCGCTTAAAACCTTCTTTCATCAAAATGGGGATATATCTTTCGGAACAGTCAAACTGCCCCTGGGCCCAGCGCTTTCTTTGTCTCCAGGACGCCATAAAAGTCAACGGTTTTTCATCGTAAATAATCGCATCATGAACCCAGCAGGTGCGGATCCCATGAGAAAGGCATTTCATGGAAAATTCCATGTCTTCCGTGAGACAGTCGCACCCCCACCCGAATTCCCGTACAATATCCGCCGAAATACACATCCCGGTTCCCCCAAGACAGGAGGATAATCCTAAATTATACTTTCCAAGATGCCACAAATGATTGACAGTCCAGAAAGCAATCGCAAAAGTACCCGATACCCAAGTATCCACCGGATTTTTAGCGGATAAGTATCCTTGAAGAACTTTCTGCCCTTTCATCAGACGAGTATTCATGACCGCCAAAAAATCAAGATGGACAAGATTATCTGCGTCAAACACACAAAACGCATCATAATGGCGGCCTGTCTCAAATATTTTCGGAAAAGCCCAATCCATGGCATATCCTTTCCCGCCAAGTTCTTTATTACATCGTTCAAAGACATAAGCGCCGTGCCGATGGGCCACTTCTGCTGTACTGTCGGTACAGTTATCGGCAATAACGTAAATATCATAAAGTTCTTTCGGATATTTTAAAATCTTTAGGTTTTCAAGAAGGTCTCCGAGAACCATTTCTTCATTATGCGCCGGAATCATAAGCGCGAATTTGTTTTTCGGTGCAGACAAATCCCTATCTTTCCTATGCCATATTCCAAAAACGGCAATTACCGTATAATAAACGGTAAACCACGCCACAATCAGTTGGATGGGCAGCATCAGGATATCCAAAGGATAATTCATGTCAAAATTCTTCCTTTACTCTTCTTTTAAGTTTTCTATGGAATTTTTTCCGGCGGTTCAGGTATGTATTTACTATGCCGAACATAATATACGCCGCACATAAAGCAGCTGCCCAGGACGGCCAGTAAATCATGGTGCAAAGTATGAAAAAACCGAGGCAGAACAGGAATGCCGGCAAATGAAGCTGATCGGCGCTGGCGCCTTTATTATCCGGATAATGTACTTCACTCACCATCAGCACCGCGAGAACAAGCACGCAAACCATGGCAAGCCAGTTCCAGATCTTTACACCGGAAAGGACATAGCAGGCAATAATTACACCGACCGTCGGGCAAGGCAGTCCTTCAAAATATCCATGGACAGAAGTCACTTTCACATTGAAGCGCGCCAAACGGAACGCGCAGAACGCACCGAGGAGTGCGCAGGGAATAAACCCGAGCGCCCCCAATTCCCGCAGCTGATAAGAATACATCAATGCCCCGGCAGCGACACCGAAAGAAATATCATCAGATAAAGAATCCAGCTCCACTCCCATCGGACCTGCAGTCCCAAGAGCACGAGCCACCCTGCCGTCAAAGGCATCGGCCGCCATAGCAATCAATATGCATATCGCCGCCACATGGTATTCTCCAGAAATCGACATCATAATAGAAAGACCGCCAAATAATGCATTGGCTGCGGTAAATCCGTTCGCAATCCATGATTTATTCATTCTAATTTAAGCCTCCCCACTATCGTCAGCCCACCGCGGACTGTATCACCTTTCTTTACACAAATTTCCGCTTCTCCCGGTATATAAAGTTCTGTACAAGATCCGAACTTAATCATTCCGTACAGTTCCCCCTTTTGCAGCGGATCTCCCAACTGTTTCCATGAAACTACACGTCGTGCCAAAATGCCGGCAATTAATATAACGAGGATATTCCTATGCTTTCCCTCGATACCAATCGCACCGCGTTCATTCTCAAACCCCACTTCTTTTTCATAAGCAGGAAGAAACCGTCCTTGTGTATAGGATTGGTATTTAATGGTTCCTTCCATGGGAGAACGATTACAGTGCACATCAAAAACAGAAAGGAAGATCGTGATCTTATGGCATTCTTCTCCAAGATACATTTCTTCTTCCACGCCATGAGAAACATCCACTACAGTACCGTCAGCCGGGGAAACGATCGTATCTTCCCCCGGGGGGATAATCGCATTTCTTCTGGGGCAACGGAAGAAATAGCAAAAGTAACAGGCAAAAACAAAAGGAATAACCGCCGCATAAAGCATGCCAAAATACCACAGCAACGCCGCGACTATTAAAGATATGATGATGAACGGATATCCTTCCGGTAATATAATTGGTTTTTTCAGCATATTTTATTTCCGTTTTTCCTTTTCCATTTTTTTATCGCCAGCATAAACTTTGGAATCGCCGCCATACGTCCGATACGGCTCGGCTGCAAATATAAGCGGTACGCCCACTCCAATCGGTGATTTCTCATCCACAACGGTGCCCGCTGTAAATTCCCTGCCATGACGTCAAACACGCCGCCGACCCCCATCGCCAGCACGGGCCCTAACTCCTTCCTATGGTTCCACAGCCATTTTTCCTGTTTAGGCACTCCCATTCCACATAGAAGGACTTTGGTACCGCCGGATTTAATTTCTTCCACGATTTTCTGTTCTTCAATTTCATCGAAATAGCCATCATGAAATCCCGCTTTTTCAAAGGAACCGTATCGTTCCGTAAACCTGCGGATCGCCGTTTCTGCCACACTCGGCGCACCGCCGAGAAAATATACCGGCCATTTTTCTTTCACCGCGATTTTAAGAATTTCTTCCGCGTAATCGGCGCCTGCCACCCGCGCAGGAAAATATGTTCCCAACTGTTCACCTGCCCAAAGGATTCCTGCCCCGTCCGGTACGACCAGGCTGCAATGGTTCAGCACATAGGCCAATTCCTTATCTTCCTGTGCGATCATAACCATTTCGGCGTTAGCGGTAGCAATTATATGTTCTTCTCCTGACGCCGCCATTTCACGGGCACATCGCAGCGCCTCTTCCATAGTTACGGCATGTATGCGCACATCCATAACCGTATGAGATGGACATTTGTTTTCTATCATTATTTAGCACTGTAATTTGGCGACTCTTTCGTGATGCTTACATCATGGGGGTGGCTTTCACGAAGACCTGCGCCTGTAATTTCAATAAACCGGGTATTCTCATTCATAGCCGGGATATCAGGTGTGCCGCAGTATCCCATTGCCGCCCGCAGACCGCCAATTAACTGGAACAGTACGTCAGATACATGTCCTTTGTAAGGAATCCGTCCTTCAATGCCTTCCGGGACAAGCTTCTTTGCGTCCTGCTGGAAATATCTGTCCTTGCTCCCCTGCTGCATAGCCCCCAGTGATCCCATGCCACGGTATAACTTATAATTTTTCCCCTGATAAATAATTATTTCGCCCGGGCTTTCATCGGTTCCCGCAAGAAGATTCCCAAGCATGACCACTGACGCTCCTGCACCAATGGCTTTGGCTATATCGCCGGAGTACTGAATGCCGCCGTCGGCAATAACCGGCACATCCGTCCCGGCCGCCGCTCTCGCGCAGTCATAAATTGCGGTAATCTGGGGTACACCGATACCTGCGATCACCCGTGTCGTACAGATAGAACCCGGCCCTATACCGACTTTCACCGCGCTCACGCCTGCTTCGATCAGTGCTTTTGTCCCTTCATAAGTTGCCACATTTCCTGCAATCAATTCTGCATGGGGAAAAGCATCCCGAATCTTACGGATCGTATCCAATACCCCCTGGCTGTGTCCGTGAGCCGTATCAATCACCAGGACATCCGTCTTCTTCGCAAGAAGAGCTTCCGCCCGTTCCAATACGTTCGGCGTCACGCCGACAGCCGCAGCCGCCAGCAGCCTCCCATCTTTATCCTTGGAGGAATTGGGATATTTCCTCATCTTTTCTATATCCTTAATCGTAATAAGGCCTTTCAAATACCCGTCCTTATCAATTAATGGCAATTTTTCAATCCGATGTTCCTGTAAAATACGTTTAGCTTCCTCCAGCTTCGTATTCTCCGGCGCGGTAATTAAACCTTCGCTCGTCATAATTTCTGAAATAGGTTTTGACAGATCCGTTTCAAAACGCATATCGCGATTGGTTATGATTCCAACTAATTTCCCATCTACAGTAACAGGAATTCCTGAAATATCATATTTCACCATGAGATCATCCGCATCGGAAAGTGTATTATCCGGATTGAGATATACCGGATCCACAATGACGCCGTGTTCAGAACGTTTTACCTTCTCCACTTCTTTACACTGTTCATCGATGCTCATATTCTTATGGATCACACCAATGCCGCCTTCCCGCGCCATGGCAATAGCCATATCTGATTCCGTGACAGTATCCATACCTGCGCTCATCACAGGGATATTCAAAGTAATGTTCCGTGTTAAACGTGTAGAAACATCGACTTCTTTGGGAAGCACTTCTGAATGCGCGGGAACCAAAAGGACATCATCAAAAGTAAGTCCTTTTTTCCCAAACTTATCCTCCCTCATATTTACCTCCATATTTTATTATTGTATAAAAGTCATTCTCAAAGTACAGGCACAAAATATACCCAGCTAATGTATTTATTTTAATTCAAATAATAACTGATAGCAACTTGACTCTGCTTCATCAAACTTCATAACTATACCACATACCGCTTCTCAGTAGTATATCCGCTCAAAGAACTGCCCGCCGAACCGATGTCTTAATTCTTCCTTGAAATCCAGTCCTTTATCAACGGCTTCTTTCGCATCATGCTTTGCCAGTTCCAAGAGCGGCAAGTCACGCACGATATCCGCAGCTTTCAGATCAGGTATACCATGCTGATGGTACCCGAAAAACTCTCCTGCCCCGCGTAGAAGCAGGTCTTTTTCCGCCAGAAGTGCTCCATCCCGTATTTCGCACATCAGTTTCATTCTAAGCTGAGTCGTTTCATTTTGATTATCCGTATATAAAACACAATATGCCTGCTCTTTGCCTCTGCCCACACGGCCGCGAAGCTGATGAAGCTGGCTCAGGCCAAAGCGATCGGCGCCATAAACAAACATAACCGTCGCATCAGGCACATTCACCCCGACTTCAATAACTGACGTGGCCACCAGAAGTTTGAATTTACCTTTGCGGAAATCTTCCATAACCTGTTCTTTTTCCGCGTTTTTCATTCGCCCGTGAACCAGTCCCACACCAAATTGGGGGAACACGTGATCCCGCAGATTCTCATAAACGGAAACAGCTGCCGCCAGATCCTGCTTTTCGCTTTGTTCCACCAAAGGGCACACCACATAAGCCTGATGACCGCTTTCCATCTCTTTTTTCATGAAACGGAAAATGCGCTGCAGCATATGGCTTCCTACCACATAAGTTTTCACCGGATGTCTGCCGGGAGGCATGCCTTTAATAAAGGAGACATCTAAATCACCATACACAGACAGCGCCATTGTCCTGGGAATCGGAGTCGCCGTCATAATCAGCACATGGGGCGACTTGCCTTTACTTTCCAGTGCCTGCCGCTGTTTAACGCCAAAGCGGTGCTGTTCATCAGTAATGACAAGGCCTAATGCGGAAAACACCACGTTCTCTTCTATCAAGGCATGCGTCCCTATTAAAATATGGATACTGCCGTCTTTTAGCTGCTCCAGTATTTCCTTCCGCTCTGCCGCTTTTGTATGTCCCGATAAGTAAGCTGTCTTTATAGGCATTCCTTTAAATACCTGCTGGAAAGTTTTAAAATGCTGGGCTGCAAGAACCTCTGTCGGCGCCATAAGCGCTCCCTGATATCCATTTTCTACAATTTTCGTCAGCGCCAATATGGCTATCGCCGTTTTACCGCTTCCCACATCGCCCTGCACAAGACGCTGCATAGGAACTATACCCTCCATGCTGTCTTCTATATCGCGAAATACGCTTTTCTGCCCTTCCGTAAGTGCAAAAGGAAATTTCTTCATCACTTCATGCACTAAATTCCCTGATGGCATGCATTTGATTCCCACATTGTCCGTTTCTCTGCGCTTTCGTAAAAGCTGAATACCTGCCTGCATGAAAAACAATTCTTCAAAGGCTGTCCTCCTTCGTGCCGCCCGCTGTTCTTCCCAGCCAGCGGGATCATGCATTCCGCGGATTGCCGCCATACGTCCCATCAAATGCTCCCGTACAAGAACGTCTGCTGGAAGATTTTCCCTGATTCCCTCCGCATGATCAATGGCAAAGCGGATCATCGCCCGCATTTGCGAAACACGGATTCCTTCCGTCAGGGGATAGACAGGTACCAATTTCTTAAATGCATGAAGCTCTTCAGCAGCGACTGCCTCCGTATCCGCATTGGATATCTGCCATTTTCTGTAATTATATTCTATTTTCCCATAGGCAAGAATGTTTGACCCGTGAGCAAACTGTTCTTTCTTCCACGGCTGATTAAAGTACACCAGATTGACCGCGCCTGTCCCATCCACCAAAGTCACTGTAAGTATGGACAGATTTCTTCGGGGATGTACTTCCCGGATTTCAACCACCGTTCCATAAACCGCAGTTTCCATTTCATAAGAAAGATCCGCCATAGAAGTAATCCGTGTCCAATCTTCATACCGTCGGGGATAATAAGAAATCAGGTCTTCTACAGTCTTTATCCCCAAGCGTTCCAGCTTTTCTTTCATTCGCATCCCCACTCCCTTGACGACAGTGACGGCATCAGATAAATTCATAAAGCACCCCATTTCAAAATGCATCATTTCCTTTATTATAAATCGGGGAAGCAGCATACAAAAACACTTGCCTCTAAAAATATTTTATGCTATATTATGAATGTTGCAATTGCGGAAGTGCAAGGAGGTGTAGCACATGGCTAATTATTGTGAAATCTGCGGAAAACATACCGCAACGGGATTCAATGTATCCCACTCCCATCTGAAAACAAAGAGGACCTGGAAACCGAATATCCAGAGGGTTCGCGTAAAAGCTGACGGACAGGTCAAAAGAATGAATGTCTGCACTCGTTGCCTTCGTTCTCATAAAGTTGACAGAGATATCTGATAAAGTAACCGGTCAATCACACCGGTTACTTTTATTTTACAATGATATCATTCAGGTCCTCCTAAATTGAAAAGATATCTCTCCACGTACAGGAAAGATATCTTTTTCTTATCTATTTATATGATCTGTGAAATTTTTGATAATGACGATAGGTGTTTTCTGATTATCATTGCCAAAGGGATTATCAATCAGAATCTTCGCTATCTGACCGGGATTGATTCCTTTGCTCTTCCCCAAAACGGCTGAACGCTTCAAGTCATTTACATCCGCAATGACTGCACCGTACGCACCGGTAGCATTTTTTATTTCTTCGCATACCCTATCAGTATCCGCCGGCCCATAAACGAGGCATTTATCAAAAGGAGGCATCGTTCCTGTAACATCATCAATCAAAGATGCCTGGCGGCATCGGGCGTAAAACACGCCGGCCTTACCAAATATTTTTGCCACAGCGCCGATTATGAAAGAAAAAAGCATATTCCATTTCCCTTCTTCTTCCATGGCCGCCTGCATGCCATAAATACTGGCCATGGATCCCGCGCCCGGGACAAAACGGTTCATCAGTCTGGCCTGCCAGCAGATATGAAGTTCTTCAGGACGGATATAACGCCCCTGAGTAATTGCCACGACCGATTCCGCTGCACAAACGATATCATGATTGGTAATATCATGCCCTGCGTATTCCATAATCGCATCTACAATATTATCTTTATTTGTCAGAATCCGGGTAGGAACCGGAACAAGTTTCAAATCTGCCATTTTATTTTCTTACCCCCGATGTGTACTGATAAAGAGCGGTCCGTAAATCTTCCGAGGTCAAAGTAATTCTTGTTTTCGCATAGTAATAGTCACTTCTCGCCACCACCTGGTAGATAATATCCATAGGCATATCAGGAAAATTCTCCAAGTCGCGAAGTATATTTCCTGATTTCCCTTTTATTGCTAATTTGATTAAAAACACTTTCGGTTTCCGAATTTCCATGATAAAAGCCTGCCAGTAACCGTCATCCCTCGGTGTGTCGGCAGCGGTAAGGGTGACAGTTACACTTGCTTTGTCATACTGTTCAAAAGGAAGGTATGTACGGACAAACGCATCCATAATCGTACCGATCTGCCTCCCTGTATTTACAATCGGTATCGTAAAAGACAGGACAACACTTTCCCTGTCCATGTCTTCCACCTTTAAAGGCGTCATTTTTCCCTTTAACATACGCAGCGAACAATCGCCTTTGAGAAGCGCCATCCCCCAGTAGGCAAGGAATCCGAGGCAGACAAGGAAAATACAGATTCCAATTATTTTCAAAATCAATATAAACATTTTTCACACTCCTGATAAAACAACTCGTTGTATATCCGCCCGCCTGCCAAACATTTTCTTTACAAGAATTTCCGCCCTGAGGGTACTTTCCGTAAAGAAAAACAAGCATGGTCCCGCTTCCTCAGACTGCACATTTTGATCAGCCAGGATGGACATCGCTTTTTTCACTGTCCTCTCCGCAGGATCAATCAACAAGGTATTCGGTAATATATCTCGGAAAACTCCTGCAACGAGAGGATAATGTGTACAAGCAAGCACAGCAGCGTCCACAGATTCAGCACCGGCCTTTTGAACTGCTTCGTTTATCATCCCATAAATAAAGGATTCTTCTTTTCCCATCTCTATAGCGTAAGCCAAACCGTCAATGGGGATTTCAGTGACATTCATCAGCGGAAAATCCTTTTTCAGCCGGTCCCGATGCCGATGACTCCGTATCGTCATGGGCGTACCAATTACCGCCAGATGATTCACGCTTTCCAGTTCCGGAAAATCAAGGCTCATGCCGATGACAGGAATTTTACCTGCAAAGAAAGACGGCGGCACACTAAATGTAATCGTATTACAGGCGGCAATAATCATTTTTACCTGTTTTCCTGCTAAGAATGCTTTCATTTCTTCCGCAAAAAAAGTGACTTCCTCAGGGCTTTTGTTTCCGTAAGGATTCCTCGCCGTATCACCAATAAAAATAAATTTTTCATTCGGATATTTTTCTTTAAGGACACAGGCAACAGTCAAACCGCCTACGCCGGAATCCATGATCCCAATCGGTCTGTTATCCATCCGTTCTGTCCTCTTCCGCCATATCCATCAGCT
>ERZ773114.115-NODE-115-length-92127-cov-8.199833_pt1 | contig 92127 bp, 83 predicted proteins | sample MGYA00580564_ERZ773114 | MGnify/ENA primary metagenome ERZ773114 (study PRJEB29015, sample SAMEA2737836) | human gut metagenome | biome: human gut; feature: human-associated habitat; material: faeces | place: China | collected 2012 ... | reverse complement strand
AATGTAATATGTATAATAAACATATTAGCAAACGGCGTTGATTGTTATATACTTAATATATAAAAATAATACCATAACTATTCAAAGCGTTAGTGTTAATGTTAATATAGATATTGGTGGTAGTGCGGCTTATTTTGGATGTTATAGTAATTTTAGTGCTAATACACAATTCCTGCATCATCTCTGACCATGGGTAAACGCCCCATCGCTTACTTTTTATGTTTAATATCCAACTCAGGTTGGAACATAAACATTGTTAATAGAATGACTGCTATATAGGATGGAAAAACAAGATGGGATAATCCTAGATAAAATTTCAGGTCAAGAAATTATTCCCAAAAGCTCAATAGGTAGCTATAAAAATAGGCTGTAGTTATCCTATAATATGCGTATAATATAAATGGAAGTGAGGTGCATATTATGACAGTTGATACAAATACAATGATTTCTATAACAGAAGCCAATCAGAATTTTTCAAAGGCTGCCAGAGTTGTTGACGAACATGGCACATCAGTTATCCTTAAAAACAACGTACCAAGATATCGTGTGATTGACTTTAGCAAAGCGGAGAAGGAAAAAATAGCATCCACAGAGGATGTATTTGCTATATCAGAGCGTCTTATTAAGCAGAATATGCAGGCTTATGAGGTGCTTGCTGAATGATAAGATTAAGCAGAGAGCAGGTTGTTGCACTTCACGAAAGGCTGATTGAAGCTACGGGAGGCAGTAACGGTATTCGTGACTTGGCATCGGGTAAAATCGTTACTAAGGATATGTTAAAATGGATTATTAGTCATGAGAAATAATTATAAATATTGTTTTGTAAAATTTAATACAGAAAATAAAAAACGGTATTTTTTGAGTATTGAAACGAAGCGTCCGAATCAAAGAATACCGTTTTTTATATTTTACAAAATATGCGGGATGTTAATTATATAACCCGCATTTTATATTATAATGTACATTCACGGTGTAAATTTAATACTGTATAATTCCTACAGCAGTGTTTCATACTTAGGCATAATACCGATTCCGATTGTTGTAGGACCTGTGTGTACGCCTGTTATTGAGCTTACACGTAAGTCAAAACGTTCACGGCTCTCGACACATTTGATTTTGAAATCTTCTTCAACCTGACGGCGGAGCTCGTCACATTCGTCCGGAGTAGTTGCCGATGCAACCGAAATATCGTAAGTATTCGGGTCAATGTTTCTGCTTGTGAAATATTTTTTGCAGCTTTCAAATACGTTTGCAACCGATTTTTTGCGTGTACGGCAGAGACCGCTTACGTTTACCTCACCGTTTTTAAGGAAAAGACTTGGCCTGATATTTAAAATTCCTGTTACCATAGATGCGAGTTTTCCAAGACGACCCCCTTTTTTGATATAATCAAGAGAGCCGATTGTAAAGTAAACTGTTCCGATGTCTGTCATTTTCTGAAGAATAGATACCGCTTTTTCATAAGGAATGTTATCGCGGTTCATACGGATTGCTTCATATACTAAAAGACCTTCGGCAGCAGATATGAACTGAGAATTGATTACTGTGATTTTTGCATCCGGATAATCTTCCATAACCTGCTGTGCTGCCATTCTTGCAGAGTTGACTGCACCACTTAAAGCAGTAGAAAGGCATATTGTAACAATTGGAATGTTTTCCTTTACGGCAGGAAGATATGCGTCTATATAATCCTGGACACTTGGAAGAGATGTTCTTGGATATATCTTTTCCTCTGTTATGCGTCTGTAGAATTCATCAGTTGAAAGCTCAGTTCTGTCTTTGTAATAAGTTTCACCGTCAAATGTTATATAAAGCGGAATGAGTGTGACATCTACGGAAGCTGCATAATCCATAAGAAAATCGCATGCTGTGTCTGTAATTATTTTAAACATAAAATTAAATCTCCATTTTCTATTACTTATAATATTTTTCCTATTACCTTTATGAGTGGTTACTTTAAATGTTTATCACGGAGCATAAAGACGCAATAAAATATTTACATTAATATATCACATAGTATTAAAAACTACAATACATAACGCTGGGAATTGCGAGTTTAAATATAGATGTATGCAAAAATAAACAATTTAAAGTAAAGTTGCATAAAATAATTGACGTATATATAAAAAAATAGTAAAATTTATATAAATAATTCAGTGCGATGTGTGTAAGCCTGATTGTTAATTAAACAAAAAAGAGGAGAAGATTAATGGCAGCTTTATTAATTTTAGTCATTGTGGCAGCACTGCTGGCACTTGGATATGCGGCATTTAATTTTATCGGCGTAAAAAAGCTTGATGAAGGAACAGATCGTATGTCAGAGATCGCGGAAGCTATCAGAGTTGGAGCTAACGCATTTATTACTTATGAGTATAAGATTATAGGTATTGTAGTGGTTATTATTGCAATTATATTTGCAGCAATTTTTTCAGTCCAGTATGGAAAATTCAGCTGGGAGCCATCAGTATGTTTCATCATCGGAGTTGTGATGAGTGCATCAGCAGGATGGGTAGGAATGAAGATTGCAACTTATGCAAATGTCAGAGTATCTAATACAGCAAGAAAGACTAAGAATATCGGTTCAACACTCAAGGTAGCATTAAAGGGTGGTTCTGTAATGGGATTATGTGTAGGTGGTTTCGCACTTCTTGGTTTATTCCTTGTATACATAATTTTCGGTTACGGTCTTAATATGATTTCAATCAGTGCACTTCGTGATGGACAGCACATTTTCACACAGTGTCTTTCATGTTATGCATTGGGATGTTCTATCGTAGCTATGTTTAACCGTGTCGGTGGTGGTATTTATACAAAGGCGGCAGATATGGGTGCCGACCTTGTAGGTAAGACGGAAGCACACATTCCGGAAGATGACCCTCGTAACCCGGCAACAATAGCAGATAACGTAGGTGATAATGTAGGTGATGTTGCAGGACTTGGTTCAGACCTGCTCGAATCGTTTGTAGGAGCTATATCATCTGCAATTATTCTTGCAGTAAGCTTATTCCTTTCAAATATCGCAAATAAACTTACGGTTTCAGATACACTTCTTATGAAGATGATGTATTTTCCACTTGTTTTTGCGGCAATTGGCCTTATTGCTTCGTGTCTTGGCATCGCATATGTTCTTATTAAGAAAGGCTCAGATAGTCCTCACAGGGATTTGAATATTTCAACATGGAGTGCAGCCGTAATCACAATCATAGGCGGCTTTGTTGCGACATATTTTATGTTTAAGCCTGAAACTAAAGCGGTACTTGATGTTGCAGGATTTAAGACAGGATATACATCACCTTGGATAGCAGCGTCACTTGGTGTTATTAGTGGTGTTATTATCGGTGCAATAGCAGAATATTATACAAGTTATGATTATAATCCGACTAAGAAGATTGCTGAGAGTGCAAAAGAAGGAGCAGCACTTACAATTACACAGGGTCTTGCAGTGGGCATGAAGTCTTGTATGCTTCCACTCATTATCCTTGGTATAACAACATACGTTTCATATGCTGTGTCCGGAATGTTTGGTATTGCTATGGCAGCTGTTGGCATGCTTTCATTTGTATCCGCAACAGTTTCTGTTGATACATATGGACCTATTTCAGATAATGCAGGCGGAATTGCTGAGATGTCAGAACTTGAGCCTGAGGTTCGTGAGATTACAGATAAACTTGATTCAGTAGGTAATACAACAGCAGCAATCGGCAAAGGTTTTGCCATTGGTTCTGCTTCATTTGCCGCACTTTCACTTATGGTTAGTTTCCTTTATGCATTCCAGCCTGAAGGTTCACAGCTTGAACTTAACTTTACAAATCCGCTTATTCTTGCCGGTGCCTTAATCGGTGGTGCACTTCCTTTCCTTTTCTCAGGAATGCTTATTGAAGCTGTTGCCAATGCGGCACGTAAGATGGTTGATGAAGTAAGAAGACAGTTTAAAGAAATTCCTGGAATTCTTGAAGGTAAAGCAAAACCTGATTATAAGACATGTATAGAGATTTCTTCACAGGGAGCTTTAAAAGAGATGAGAATGCCGGCTATTCTTTCAATTATTTTCCCTGTAATTTCAGGTTTCCTTTTCGGACCTTACTTTGTAGGCGGACTTCTTATCGGTGCAACACTTTCAGCTATTATGCTTGCAATATTTACAGGTAATGCAGGTGGTGCATGGGATAATGCAAAGAAGTATATTGAATCAGGTGCTTTTGAGGGACAGGGAAAAGGCTCTCCGGCACATGATGCGGCAGTTGTAGGTGATACTGTAGGTGACCCGCTTAAAGATACAGTTGGACCATCACTTGATATTCTTATCAAGATTATGTCAACGGTTTCACTTGTTGCAGCGGTTCTTTTCTACAACTACAACCTGTTATATCTCATTTTCGGAATCAGATAAAATATTTTTGTATTAAATATACATACTTATAAAAATTTAAGAGGTACAGAGCGTGAAAAAGCGTTCTGTACCTTTTTGTTATAGATATCTATTAAGAACAGGTATTGGACATAATAGATATCATAATTTAAAATAAAAATTGTAAATAATAAAATTATAATTTTTATTTGAAAGGACTGATTTTGATTATGAAAATAAAAAATGCAGCGGCAAAAATATTACTGCCTGTAATGATATTATCATTTCTTGTGTCATGTGCATCAAAAAAGTCAGGAAATACTGATATAAAACAAGATACAGCACAAGGTACAGCACAAAATTCAGATGCCATGGATGATGATATTCCAAGAAATCCATATGGTGACACGGATTTTTCAAGACCTCAGGGATTTGATGAAAAAAGAGATGGTGTTGATTATGGATACATGAATGACAGGGTTATTTATTACAGTTCAACGATAGGAAAAGACAAGATGTGCGGCGTGCTTTTGCCGGCAGGATATGATGAAAAAAAGAAATATCCGGTTGTTTATGTGCTTCATGGATTTGGAGGAGACCATTTTGACTGGAGCCGTGATGACAGTTATCTTGATATTGTTTATGGAAATATGCTCGTTGACGGTACTGCAAAGCCTATGATAATAGTCACTGTTGATATGTATACATCGGAAATTGCATCAAAGGAGACAGCTACAGGAGAACAGTCAAGAACAGCTTATGATAATTTTGTCAATGATTTGCAAAATGATTTGATGCCGTTTATAGAAAGAACATATTCTGTAAAAACAGGGCGTGAAAATACCGGAATAATAGGAACATCACAGGGTGGAACAGAGTGCCTTGCAATAGGATTTATAATGCAGGATAAAATAGGATATATAAGCTCTCTTGCACCATGTCCGGGCGTTATACCGACACAGTTTAATGCAGGCTCATTCTGGAACAAGCCGATTCTTGAAGATTTTGAGATAAAAAGTGAAGAGACAAAGCCGGTTTATCTGTCACTTATGGTAGGCAGCCGTGACCCATGGTGTCTTGATTCTACCAGATATTATCATCAGAAACTTACGGAAGAAGGAATAAAACATGATTATTTTGAAGTCGAAGGCAGCGGGCATGACGATGATGTCTGGAAAGCAGGATTATATAATTTATTCAAGAGATGTTTTTAAAAATCATTTTATTAAAATTAACGTAACATTTATGTAACATTTACCATAAAACATATTGAAAAATCTGCGTTATTAGCGTACTATAAATATGTGGTGTTATATGACCACGGAATGGAGATTAGTATGAAAGTTACAGCTTTTTTGACAGACGGATTTGAGACAGTTGAAGCACTTGCTGTTATAGATATTTGCAGGCGTGCAGGAATAGATACAGATACAGTTTCAATTACAGGTGATAAAAATGTTATAAGTGCACAAAATATACCTGTAAAAGCAGATTATTTTTTTGATGAAGTTAATCTTGAAGAGTCAGATTTATTATTTCTTCCGGGAGGACCTGGACATAAATCATATATGGAAAATGAAAAACTTCTTAATGCATTAAAGGAGCATGATAAAAAGGGAAAAAGGATTGCTGCGATATGTGCAGCTCCAAGCATACTCGGAAGAATAGGGCTTTTAAAAGGAAAGAAAGCAACATGTTTTCCTGAATTTGAAAAATATCTCGATGGAGCACAGGTACTTTTAGCACCTGTGAGAGTTGTAACTGATGGAAATATTACAACCTCAAGAGGAATGGGTACTTCTGTTGACCTGGGACTTGAGATAGTAAAGCTGCTTATAAGTGAAGAAAAAGCTAAAGAACTTGCTGCTTCAACACAGTATGCAGACTGATTATTTGTTATGAATGGGGAATATAATGGGAAGTTTATATGATAACTCTGGTGAAGATATATATGCAAGGCGTGATATTGAGAAAAGAAGAAAGCATGCCATGGCAATGAAGAAAAAAAGAAAACGTCAGATATTGAAAAGAAAAATTATGCTTTTTACTGGAGCTGCAGCAATACTTGTGGCATCATTGGGGCTGACGGCTGCTGTGCGAAAGAATAATACGGCATCTGGAAGCAGTCTCAATCCCAAAGAGACACAGCAGGTTGCCATAGATGCCAATGCTGATGCGGCAAATGATGATAATATTGATAAAAAAGATGAAAAAAAATTTGTATATGCACAAAAGAGCAGCGATTATAAAGAGATAACAGATGCAGCAGTAAGAACGCCTTATGTTGCACTGCTTGATGTAAATAATAATAAAATTATAGCAGGACGTGAAGCAGAATCACGTATTTATCCGGCATCGATGACAAAAGTAATGTCACTTATTGTTGCAGTTGAGAATGTTAAAGATGTGACGAAGATGTATCAGTTTACTAATAAACTTTTATATCCGCTTTATAATGCACAGGCTTCAGTTGCTGGATTTGGAACAAATGAGATTGTGCCTGTATCTGACCTCTTTTACGGAATGATTCTGCCTTCAGGAGCTGATGCAGCAGCGGCACTTGCAGAGATAGTTGCAGGTTCAGAAGAACAGTTTGCGGTTCTTATGAATAAAAAATGTGAAGAACTTGGATTGAAAAATACACATTTTGTCAATTCGACAGGTTTATATGATGATGAGCAGTATACGACACCATCAGAGATGGCAATGATTATGAAGTATGCAATGGATAATTCCGAATGTGCAAAGGTTTTATCGACATTCCAGTATACAACAGAAAAGACAACACAGCATCCGGATGGAATACTTCTTACAAATACTATGTTCAGCCGTATGTATGGAACAGAGGTTGAAGGTGTGACAATTACAGCCGGTAAGACAGGTTATACGGATGAAGCATTAAACTGCCTTGTAAGTTATGCTGTAAAAGGTGACAAGAGTTATATTTGTGTTACTTCGCATGCACACAACAAATGGCATTGCGTTTTTGATTCTTTTGAAATTTACGGGAATTATTTGCCATAATATTTTTTGTGAATGTTGAACATAATAACATCAGGATAGCAGCGAGAGCTGTTATTCAAATTCAAAACAGATTATAAATGTTTGCTATGGAGGTGTTTTTATGAACAATTCAACAGCGTCAAGCAAGACAAAGAAAGAAGCACAGAGTGCATTAGACAGATTTAAGATGGAAGTAGCTTCAGAAATCGGTGTAAACTTAAAAGAGGGTTACAATGGTGACCTCACATCAGCAGAAGCCGGTTCTGTAGGTGGTAACATGGTTAAAAAGATGATTAAGAGACAGGAAGAGCAGATGTCACAGGGCAACTAATCTGACTGCCTTATGACGGCATTGAAGACAGAAAAATGAGTTGGGGCTGCTGTCATTAAGTATAAGAGAAAAGAAGAGACGGGAGGTTTAAAACCCCTCGTCTCTTCTTTGTTTTCTTAATTCAATTCTTTTTTCAGCAGCATCCCATTTGGCCTGTTCATCGATAGTCTGTATTTTAAGACGTGGAACTTCGACAGGTTTATTGTTTGCATCAAGTGCAACCATAACAAAAAATGCTCTGTTTACAGGATGTCTTGAACCATCAGGACGCTCAACGTATGTGTCAATTCGTATTTCCATAGAACTGCGTCCTACATGTGTCACATAACCGATTATTACAATTACGTCATTTTCATAGCAGGGCTCTTTAAATTGAAGATTATCAATACATGCAGTTGTAAGATTGCCTTCACAATGTCTTCTTGCAACAATGCCGGCAACTTCATCTATCCACATGAGAAGCTGTCCACCGAATAATCTTCCGGCACTGTTCATGTGTTTGCTGAAAAGAAGGTGTGAAACCTCAGTTTTTGAATCTTCAACTGTTTTTATTTTTAATTCTGACATAAATCCTCCTTACGTCTCCACTTTGTGATTATACAGGTGGGGCAGATGTTCTGACAACAAATATAATTATAAAATATTATGCCAATTTAATAAAGTTTTGTAAAGTGAAAAATTTTGCTGGTAATATCAAAATATCTATGATATAATCCATTAGTATGTACGTTGTACGATTGAAATATTTTACATATATTTAAGGAGGAAATTTATAAAATGAGTTTCAAAGTTGAACAGTTAGAAGAAAAGAATATGGTTAAACTTGTGATTGAAGCTTCTGCCGAAGAATTTGAGGCTGGCTTGAACGCAGCATACAATAAGAACAAGAACAAGATTAGTGTACCTGGTTTCAGAAAAGGTAAAGCACCTCGTAAGATGATTGAACAGCTTTATGGTTCACAGATTTTCTTTGAAGATGCAGCTAATGAGATTATTCCTGATGCATATGCAGACGCAGCTAAGGAAAGTGGTCTTGACATCGTTTCACAGCCAAAGGTAAGCATTGAGCAGCTTGAAGCTGGAAAGCCATTTATCTTTGCAGCAGAAGTGGCAGTAAGACCAGAAGTAGAACTTGGCGAGTACAAGGGTGTTGAAGTAACTAAGGCTGATGCAGAAGTTACAGATGCTGATGTTGAAGAAGAATTAAAGAAGGTTCAGGATCAGAACTCAAGAACAGTAAGTGTTGAAGACAGAGCTGTTAAAGATGGTGATATGACTGTTATTGATTTTGAAGGATTTATTGATGGAGAAGCTTTTGAAGGTGGTAAGGGTGAGAATTATCCTCTTACAATCGGTTCACATTCATTCATCGATACATTTGAAGAGCAGATGATTGGAATGAATATTGGTGAAGAAAAAGAACTTAATGTTACATTCCCAGAGGATTATCATGCTGAGAACTTAAAGGGTAAGCCAGCTACATTCAAGGTTACTGTAAAGGAAATTAAAGAAAAGCAGCTTCCTGAACTTGATGACGATTTCGCTCAGGATGTATCAGATTTCGATACACTTGCTGAATACAAGGATGATTTAAAGAAGAAGATTGCAGAACGCAAAGAATCAGAAGCTAAGGCTAAGAAAGAATCAGAAGCTATTGAAAAAGTAGTTGAAGCAGCTAAGATGGATATTCCACAGGCTATGATTGATACACAGGTAAACAGAATGCTTGAAGATTTTGCTATGAGACTTCAGCAGCAGGGTCTTTCTGTTGAGCAGTATTTCCAGTATACAGGAATGACAGCAGATAAGATTATGGAAGAGATGAAACCTGAAGCAGTTAAGAGAATTAAGAACAGCCTTGTTCTTGAAGCTGTTGCTAAGGCAGAGAATATTGAAGTATCAGAAGAAGAATTTGAAGCAGAACTTCAGAAGATGGCTGATATGTACAAGATGGAAATTGAAAAGATTAAAGAGTTTATGCAGGATGCAGAAGCTAAGCAGATGAAAGATGATATTGCTATCCAGAAGGCAGTTGAATTAATCGTTTCTTCAGCAGTTGAAAAGTAATAAACTGAATTGATTTTTATTGGCATAATGCACAAAGAAATGGAGGGCAATTATGAGTTTAGTACCTTACGTCATAGAGCAGAACAGCCGTGGTGAAAGATCATATGATATTTATTCACGACTTTTAAAGGACAGAATCATTTTTCTTGGTGAAGAAGTTACAGATGTTTCAGCAAATATAATTGTTGCACAGATGTTATTCCTTGAAGCAGAAGATCCAAGCAAAGATATTCATTTGTATATTAACAGCCCTGGTGGTTCAGTATCAGCAGGTTTTGCTATTTATGATACAATGCAGTACATTAAATGCGATGTTTCAACCATTTGTATGGGTATGGCAGCAAGTATGGGTGCATTTCTTCTTTCCGGCGGTGCTAAAGGCAAGAGAATGGCTCTTCCTAATGCGGAAATTATGATTCACCAGCCATCCGGCGGTGCAAGAGGTCAGGAAACTGAGATTCGTATTGTGGCAGAGAATATTTTAAAGACAAGAAACAAATTAAATGAGATTCTTGCTGCTAACACGGGCAAGTCTGTCGAAGAGATTGCAAGAGATACGGAACGTGATAATTATATGACAGCACAGGAAGCACTTGCATATGGACTTATTGACAGTATAGTTGAAAAGAGATAATATGTGCGAAGGGCTGTCACTTATGTGGCAGTCCTTTGTTGTTTAAGGAGGAGTTATGGCAGGCAAAAATGTAGACGATAAGCTTAGATGTTCATTTTGTAATAAAACGCAGAATCAGGTTAAAAAACTTATTGCAGGTCCAAACGGAGCATATATATGCGATGAATGTGTTGGCATATGCAGCGAGATTCTTGATGAGGAATTTCTTGATGATGATAAGATGGACGAATCAGATGCCGGTCTTGATATAAATCTTTTAAAACCTAAGGAAATTAAAGAATTTCTTGATGATTATGTAATTGGACAGGATGATGCAAAAAAAGTTCTTTCAGTTGCAGTTTATAACCACTACAAACGTATTTTGTCAGGAAAAGATCTGGATGTTGAACTTCAGAAGAGTAATATTCTTATGCTTGGACCTACAGGTTCAGGTAAAACTTTTCTTGCACAGAATCTTGCAAGGCTTCTCAATGTTCCATTTGCAATTGCAGATGCAACAACACTTACAGAAGCTGGTTACGTAGGTGAAGACGTTGAGAATATTCTTTTGAAAATAATACAGGCGGCTGATTATGATATAGATAAGGCCCAATATGGTATTATTTATATAGATGAAATAGATAAAATAACTAAAAAGTCTGAAAATGTTTCAATAACAAGAGATGTTTCGGGTGAAGGTGTACAGCAGGCACTCTTAAAGATTCTTGAGGGTACAGTTGCTTCAGTTCCGCCTCAGGGGGGAAGAAAGCATCCTCAGCAGGAGCTTATTCCTATAGATACTACAAATATATTGTTTATCTGTGGTGGTGCATTTGACGGACTTGAAAAAATTATTGAATCAAGAATGGACAAGAGCTCAATCGGATTCAATGCAGAGATAAAAGAGAAGACAGATGCGGATGTAGGAGAGATGTTTCATAAAGTTCTCCCTCAGGATTTAATTAAGTTTGGTCTTATACCTGAGTTTGTAGGTCGTGTACCGGTTGTTGTTGCACTTGACTCGCTTGATGAGGAGGCACTTGTAAGAATTCTTCGTGAGCCAAAGAATGCTATTATCAGGCAGTATCAGGCATTGTTCTCGCTTGATGAAGTAGAACTTGAATTTACTGAAGATGCAGTGCGTGAAGTGGCAAAGAAGAGTTTTGAGAGAAAGACAGGAGCAAGAGGACTCCGCTCAATACTTGAATCTGTTATGAATGAAGTTATGTTTGAAATCCCTTCTGATGATACAATTTCAAAATGTATTATTACAAAGGAAGCTGTAGATGGAACAGGAAAGCCTGTTATCGAATATAGAACTGAGCAGGTAAATAAAGCACAATAATATGGAGAGTTGTTGGATTATGAAAAAGATGGTATTACCAACAATTGCATTAAGAGGTATGACCGTGTTACCGGACATGGTCATACATTTTGATATAAACAGGAAAAAATCAATTCATGCTGTAGAAAAAGCCATGCAGACGAATGAAACAATCTTTCTTCTCACACAGAAAGATATAGATACTGCAAATCCTGTGCAGGATGATTTATATTCTGTAGGAACTGTTGCGAAGGTTAAAGAGCTGATAAAACTTCCAAAGGGCATTGTAAGAGTTCTTGTGGCAGGTAAGTATAAAGGAATGGTTAATACAGTTAGTGAATCTGATGGAATGCTTATATCTGATATAGTTACTGACAGAGACTGGTTTTTAGCACCTGATAATCTGACACAAATAGCTATGATAAGATCACTTAATGAGCTTATATGCAGATATGCAGCAGTTAACCAGAGATTCAGCAAAGATATTTTAAAAGAATGGCTTATTGCCAAAAATCTTCAGGAAAAAGTCAAAAAAATTCTTGCAGATTATCCGGTTGATTATACTGTAAAACAGAAGTTCCTTGAGATGAGTGATGTTAATGAAATTTATGAACAACTTGCAAGGATGTTTATTGAGGATATCAATATTTTTGACATAAAAAAAGAACTCGAAGATGGCATAAAAGAAAAAGTAGAGAAAAACCAGAAAGAATATTATCTTAGAGAACAGCTCAAATATATTAACGAGGAGCTTGACGGCACAGATGGCTCATCTGAAATAGATGAGTATATGGAAAAACTTGAGAGTCTTAATGCAGCTGATGAAATAAAAGAGCAGATTGAAAAAGAAATACGGCGTTATAAAGTGCTTTCACAGGGTTCGTCAGAAGCAAATGTTGAACGCAGCTATATAGAAACGCTTCTTTCACTTCCATGGGAAAACAGTTCTCAGGACAGCGATGATATAGAAAATGCGGCAAAAATTCTTGATGAAAATCATTATGGAATGAAAAAAGTTAAAGAGAGAATACTTGAGACGCTTGCAGTGAGAAAAGTATCACATGATGCTGATGCACCGATAATCTGTCTTGTAGGACCTCCGGGAACAGGAAAGACAAGTATTGCACGTTCGGTTGCACAGTCACTTAATAAAGAATATGTACGTATATGTCTTGGTGGTGTAAAAGATGAAGCAGAAATCCGTGGACACAGAAGAACATACGTCGGTGCAATGCCTGGTAGAATCATTGACGGTCTTAGGAAAGCAAAAGTTAAAAACCCTCTCATGCTTCTTGATGAGATAGATAAAGTAAGTAATGACTATCGTTCTGATACATCATCGGCACTTCTTGAAGTACTTGATGGAGAGCAGAATTCGCATTTTGTTGATCATTATATTGATATGCCTGTAGATTTGTCGGAGATTCTTTTTATTGCTACAGCGAATGATTTGTCAGAGGTGTCAAGACCTCTTCTTGACCGCATGGAAATTATAGAAGTAAGCAGTTATACAAAAAATGAAAAACTGCATATTGCAAAAGAGCATCTTGTGGCAAAACAGTTAAAAAAGAATGGACTTACAAAGAAGTCAGTCAGATTTACCGATAAGGCACTTGCAAAAATAATAGATGGCTATACAATGGAGGCCGGTGTAAGAGAGCTTGAGAGAATGATAGCTGCTGTTCTTAGAAAAGTTGTAAGAAAGAATTACACGGTTGGTGGCGTAAATATTGAAAAGCAGATAGCCATTACAGATAAAAATCTCAGTGAATATCTCGGAAAAGTTAAGTTCATTAAGGAAAAGGCATCAAGAAAAAATGAGGTTGGCATTGTACGTGGACTTGCATGGACAGCAGCTGGCGGTGATACTCTTGAAATAGAAGTAAATGTTCTTGGTGGTAAGCCTGAACTTATTCTTACAGGAAATATGGGAGATGTAATGCGGGAATCTGCACAGATAGCACTCTCATATGTCCGCTCTGTTGTAAGAAAAAACCAGATTTTTGAAGAGAATGCAATACATATACATATACCTGAAGGTGCAGTTCCCAAAGATGGACCATCAGCCGGAATAACAATGGCGACAGCCATTTATTCCGCAGTTACAGGAAAGCCTGTAGATGCCTCAACAGCAATGACAGGAGAAGTTACATTAAGAGGCAGAGTAATGCCTATAGGCGGTCTTAAAGAAAAACTGCTTGCAGCAAAGACAGCCGGATTAAAGAGAGTGTTAGTGCCGTTGGAAAATAAATCTGATGTAGAAGAGCTTGAAGAAGAAATTGTACAGGGACTTGAGATTGTATATGTAAGCGATATGAAAGAAGTCCTTAAACTTGCCATTGTAAAATAGGAGAAAACTATGGTTATTAAAAAAGTAAATCTTGATATTGTAATTGGTGTTACAAGTCAGGTGCCGGAAACAGACTTACCGGAAGTTGCATTTGCAGGCAAATCTAATGTAGGTAAATCATCACTTATAAATGCCCTGATGAACAGAAAGTCATATGCAAGGACATCATCACAGCCTGGAAAGACACAGACAATTAACTATTATAATATTAATGATGCAATGCTTCTTGTTGATTTGCCGGGTTACGGATATGCTAATGTAAGCCAGTCCGTAAAGGAAAAATGGGGCAAGATGGTAGAGAAATATCTGAAGAAATCAAGTCAGTTAAAACAGGTCTTTCTTCTTATTGATATAAGACATGACCCATCTGCAAATGATAAGATGATGTATGACTGGATAGTTTCTAATGGATATCATCCTGTCATAGTTGCAACAAAACTTGATAAAATAAAAAGAAGCCAGCATGCCAAACAGATTAAAGCTGTAAGGACAGGGCTGGGTCTTTCTGCTGATGATATTCTTATCCCTGTTTCATCACAGACAAAACAGGGAATCCCTGAATTATGGGAAGTTATAGAACAATTTATATAATTACATAAGTTTATTCATTACAAAATCATATATATCCTGGCTGGCGTCACGCCATCTGGCACACATTGCGTCAGCCTGTGATTCGAGAGGAACGGCAACATTTAATTCTATAAGATTAGTGTTGCCTTCTTTTACCTGGCAGTGAACAATAAAATCACCGTTTGTCGATTTATAATAATCAGAAGTTGTTCCCACTTCACATTTTAAATCATATTTATTATCTTTGAGATATTTGTCAATATCATCACGTATAGCTTGAGAAATTTTATTATAGAAAAAAGAAATTGTATCAATTCCTTCTTTAGTAAGCTTATATTGCGTGCTGCTTCTGTATGTGAGAATCTGCACAAAACCGTCGCTTGCAAGCGAACTTAATACTTCCTGAAGCGTAAAATAATTGGTATATTGTCTGTCTAACATAAAATCAGCAATCTGGCTGTTGGACAGAGGAAAATTAACTTTATCTAACATATATAAAACCATCAGTTTATAGAGGGTTGTTGCATCCGTACTCATTCGTAGTTCCGTCCTTGAATAATATTGTTGTTTGTAAAATATTGCATCAAACTGTTATGGACACGCTTTTTATCTGCACTCCATAAAGGTGCAATGAGAATTTTTTTTGGACCGTCTCCTGTAAGACGGTGTATAACCATATCGGGTGGCAGGAGTTCAATGATTCTTCCGATAAGCCTGATATAATTGTCCATAGTCATAGTTTCAAACAGGTGATTGTTATAATCATCAGCCAGATCAGTTCCTTTAAGGACATGAAGCAGCTGCAGTTTTATTCCCCAGGCACCGCTGTTTGCGATAAAACGTGCGGTATCAAGCATCATTTCATCACTTTCGCCCGGAAGACCAAGTATCATGTGGACAATTACTTTTATATCTGAATTGTTAAGGCGTTTAACGGCATCGGTAAAAATGTCAAGTTCATAGCCACGCCTTATATAATCAGAAGTTTTTTTGTGGATGGTCTGTAATCCGAGTTCAATCCATACAGGTTTAATTTTATTGAGTTCGTCAAGCAGAGTTATAACACTGTCGTCAAGGCAATCGGGTCTTGTTGCGATTGACAGTATCTTAACATCAGGATTATTAATAACTGGCATAAATAAATTTCTTAAATAGCTGACATCTGCATATGTATTGGTATAGGACTGGAAGTATGCAATAAAATTATTTCCTGTATATTTATTTGATATAAGTTTTTTTGCATCGTCAACATTAGTGCATGCAAAATCACCGGAACCTCCGGCACTGCAAAAAATACATCCCCTTGTGTCAATAAGCCCGTCACGGTTGGGACAATTCATCCCACCGTTCAGGGCCAGTTTATACATTTTGACACCATAAGTGCCTTTTAAATATTCATTTACCGAGTAGAAATGTGGAAGCATAATTATTTAATAAGAGCCTTTATAGCCTGGCTTACAACGTCAGCAACGCGTGGGTCGAAAGCTTCCGGAAGAATATTTGTGTCACTGAGTTCATCATCAGGAACAAGATTTGCGATGGCAAGAGCTGCAGCAAGTTTCATTTCTTCTGTAATCTGTGTTGCACGTCCTTCAAGGGCACCCTTGAATATGCCAGGGAAAGCAATAACATTATTTACCTGGTTAGGGAAATCAGAACGACCTGTACCGACAACCTTTGCACCTGCTGCTTTTGCAACATCTGGCATGATTTCAGGAACCGGGTTAGCCATTGCAAAAAGAATGGCATCTTTGTTCATTGATGAAACCATTTCTGCTGTAACGATGTTAGGTGCAGAAACACCTACAAAGATATCAGCACCTTTAAGTGCATCAGCAAGTGAACCGTGTTTTTGTTCAAGATTAGTAACATTCATCATAGATTCCTGCATCCAGTTAAGTCCTTCGCTGTCTTTTGCAAGAATGCCTGACTTATCACACATTGTAACATTTTTAAAACCATATGTAAGAAGGAGCTTTGTTATGGCAATGCCGGCAGAACCTGCACCATTTACAACAACACGACATTCTTCTTTAGTTTTTCCTGTAACCTTTAAACCATTGATAATACCTGCAAGCACTACAATAGCTGTTCCATGCTGGTCGTCATGGAAAACAGGAATGTCGAGGAGTTCCTTTAATCTTTCTTCAATTTCAAAGCATCTTGGTGCAGAAATATCTTCAAGGTTAATACCGCCAAATGCAGGAGCAATGTTTACTACAGTTTTGATGATTTCTTCTGTGTCCTGTGTGTCAAGACAGATAGGAACAGCATTGACGCCACCAAAAGACTTAAAAAGAACAGCCTTGCCTTCCATAACAGGCATAGCTGCATGTGCACCGATATTTCCAAGTCCGAGAACGGCACTTCCGTCAGAAACTACAGCGATAGTGTTGGCTTTTATAGTATACTTGTATGCGGCTTCCTTGTCTTTTGCAATAACCTTGCAAGGTTCAGCAACGCCGGGTGTATATGCGAGAGCGAGATCCTCTCTTGTTGAAATATCCATCTTTGGAGTGGTTTCAAACTTTCCATTCCATTTTTCATGTAAAGCAAGTGCTTTTTCTGCATTTGTCATGGTAGAGTCCATCCTTTCAAAAAAACATATTTAATTAATAATAACACATTACAGCGTTAGCGGCAAGGATTGAAATTATAACAAAATGTTTGAAATAATTTTAAAATAGTGTATAATAAATATATGTTAATTCTAAATTCTTGGATGAATCAAGATTCTTATCCGCGATTTATATACATTTGTTATCTGCGGTATAATTCCAGAACATTAATTAAAAAAATAGGAGTGAATAATTTATGAGAGAAAAATTACAGACATTGCCACTTACTGTTTTACGAGAGTTTGCAAAGGACAAACATATTAAAAATATTACTGTAATGAGAAAAGCGGACCTTATTGAGGCGATTATCAAGGCAGATGAGGAAGAAAAGGCAGCTAAGGACGAACAGGAAAAAACAGTTAAGGCAGAACCGGAACAGCCAATAAAAAACGTGCAGCCTGTAAAAAACGAACATGAGCATGCTAATATAAATCATAATGACGGATATGTGCCAAGAAACAGACAGAACGTAAATAATGATAATGTTCAGGACAGACCTGAAAAACAGGAGATGGCAGATGGTATTCTTGAAGTTATGCAGGAGGGATATGGATTTATAAGATGTGAGAATTTCCTTCCGGGAGACAATGATGTGTATGTGTCACCATCACAGATAAGAAGGTTTAATTTAAAAACAGGTGATATCATAAGAGGACCTAAAAAAGCAAAGACACAGGGGGAAAAGTTCTCTGCACTTGTTTATCTTGAATCAGTCAATGATGAGGAGCCTGCAAAAGCGGCAAAAAGACCTTCATTTGAAAGTCTTACACCTATATTTCCAAATGAGAGAATTCATCTTGAAAAAAACAGCAATACAGTTGCAATGAGAATGGTAGATTTAATTTCTCCAATCGGTAAAGGCCAGCGTGGAATGATTGTTTCACAGCCAAAATCAGGTAAGACAACTCTTTTAAAGCAGATAGCCAATGCCATAACAAAAAATAATCCTGAGATGCATCTTATAATACTTCTTATTGATGAACGTCCTGAGGAAGTAACTGATATAAAGGAATCAATAGTAGGTGATAATGTTGAGGTTATTTATTCAACATTTGACGAACTTCCGGAGAGACATAAAAGAGTATCTGAGATGGTTATAGAGCGTGCAAAAAGACTTGTTGAACATAAGAAAGATGTTATAATTCTTCTTGACAGTATCACAAGACTTGCAAGAGCTTATAATCTTACTGTCCAGGCAAGCGGACGTACATTATCCGGTGGTCTTGACCCTGCAGCACTGCATATGCCAAAAAGATTTTTTGGTGCTGCAAGAAATATGCGTGAAGGAGGAAGCCTTACAATACTTGCAACTGCACTTGTTGAGACAGGAAGCAAGATGGATGATGTTGTATTTGAGGAATTCAAAGGAACAGGTAATATGGAACTTGTGCTTGACAGAAAGCTTTCTGAAAAGAGAGTATTTCCTGCAATTGATATTGCAAAATCAGGAACCAGAAGAGAAGACCTTCTTTTAGACCCTCAGGAACTTCAGGCAGTTGATATAATGAGAAAGGCACTTAATTCGCTTAAAAACGATGATGCGGCAGAAAGAATTCTTGAATTGTTTGTAAAGACAAAAAATAATAAAGAGCTTGTTGAGACAGTGTGCAAGAACAGATATATCTGATATATACTGTAAAAATATAAAAAAGTTTTAAAATATTGTTATAATTTTGAAAAAACACTTGCATTGGTATAACCGGTATGTTACAATATCAAAGCTGCTTATCAAAGACAAAGAAACACTTTGTGAGTTTAAGTCTTGCAATTATAATAAAGATTATATAAAGAGGTGAAAATCATGAGAGAAGGAATCCATCCAGCATATTATCAGGCAAAGGTTGTCTGCAACTGTGGAAATGAATTTGTTACAGGTTCAACAAAGGAAGAAATCCATGTTGAAATTTGTTCAAAGTGCCATCCTTTTTATACAGGACAGCAGAAGGCAACTTCAGCACGTGGACGTATTGATAAGTTCAACAAGAAATACGGCGTACAGAACAATTAATTTTAGCTATTTACAAAGGTTGAGGCTGTATGCCTCAGCCTTTTTTGTTATGGAGAGAATATATGAAGACTTCCGGTATTGGTGGCCAGGCTGTTATTGAAGGAATAATGATGCGTAATAAAGATAAATACGCAATAGCAGTGAGAAAGCCTGACAATGAAATTGAGCTTTCTGTAAGAGAGAGCAGACTTTTAACTGAAAAATACAAATGGCTTAATTTTCCTGTTATCAGGGGTGTATTTAACTTTGTTGATTCACTTGTAACAGGAGTTTCTACAATTACATATTCAGCATCATTTTATGATGATCCGGCAGAACAGAAAAAGACAAAGGCTGATGAAATAGGAAAAGCCATTTTTAAAGATAAACTTGAATCAGTGCTTATGGCAGTTACAATTATTATATCTGTAGCATTGGCAGTAGGTCTTTTTATGGTTGTTCCTTATTTTGTATCAAGGCTTCTTGCCGGAGTTGTTACATCACAGTTCCTGCTTAACTTTTTGGAAGGTATTGTGAGAGTGGTTATTTTTCTTTTGTATCTTGTTGCAATTTCGCATATGAATGATATAAAAAGAACATTTATGTATCATGGGGCAGAACACAAATGCATTAACTGTATAGAGCATGGTGCTCCGCTTACTGTTGATAATGTTATGAATAGTTCAAGACTGCATAAAAGATGCGGAACAAGTTTTATGTTTCTTGTAATGTTTATAAGTATTATATTTTTTATTTTCATCCGTGTAGATAATACGATATTACAGCTTGTTATACGACTTCTTCTTATTCCTGTGATTGCAGGTGTATCTTATGAGGTATTAAGATGGGCAGGAAGAAGTGATAATGCATTCATTAATGTAATAAGCAAGCCGGGTTTATGGATGCAGAAACTTACAACAAGAGAGCCTGACCGTGATATGGCAGAAGTTGCAATTGCAGCGGTTGAAGCTGTCTTTGACTGGAGAGCATTTCTAGATGAATATTATGCAGATTTAGAGGGCGAAGAAGCAAGAAATGAAGCTGTAAAGGCATCTGAACAGGCTCTTGCTGATGAAGCAGCAGCAAGAGGATATAATAAAATTAAAGAACAGGTTGAACTTAATGCAACTTCAGCAGACTCAGAAACAAGAAAGATTAAGCCGTCAGAGCAGACAGAAGCTGTAGCAAAGGCAGCAGCACAGGTATCATCTGATGAAGGAATAAAAATAGAAGAACCTGAAATTCCATCTGAGGTGTCATCTGTAAATGTGTCTGATGCAGGCATTAATGGATCAGAAGATGGTATAGAGTTAGAAGACGATATAGAATCAGAAGACGGCGAGCAGATTGAGGATGATACACATACAGAAGACAGCCTGCCTGATGAAGATGTGCAGGATACAGAAGAAGATGAACTTGGTGGAATAGAGATTGAGGAGCCTCAGGAAAGTGGCGAAGAAATAGAAAATGCTGATGATGTTCCGATATTTAAGAAAAGAGATTCAGAATGACCAACAAAGAAGCAATAGACAGTGCAGCTGTCAGGTTAAATCTTAATAATATTGAAAATTCACTTTATGACAGCAAACAGATGTTTATGGAAGCTTCCGGCATGAGCACAACGGATTATCTTATGCATATGACTGATGATATAAGTAACGAAGTTCATGAAAAATTTGAGAACATGGTTCAAAGAAGATGCAGCCATGAGCCGCTTCAGCATATATTGGGAAAGGCATATTTTTATGGACACGAATTTATTGTAAATAAAAATGTGCTTGTTCCCAGACCCGATACAGAAATTCTTGTTGAAGAATCATTAAAAAGGCTTAAAGGTGTCAATAATGCATATGTGCTTGATATGTGCACAGGTTCAGGATGCATTATAATAAGCATATTCCTGTCAGGTATGGCAGACAGGGCTGTAGCTGTTGATTATTCGGAAAAGGCACTTTCGGTGGCAAAACAGAATGCATCATTAAATAATGCTGATATAGAATTTATTTACAGTGATTTGTTTGAAAATGTAAGTGATGATGAGACATTTGATATGATAGTATCAAATCCACCTTATATTGAGACTGATGAGATTGAGACATTATCAGATGAAGTGCGTCTTTTTGACCCAATGATGGCATTGGATGGCGATAAAGATGGTTTGAAATTTTACAGAAATATTACTGAACAGGCTGCCGGATATCTTAAACGTGGTGGATGGCTCATGTATGAGATTGGATGCTCTCAGGCAGTGGCAGTAAGCGAAATTATGCACAAAAATGGGTTTGCTGAAGTGACGGTTATTAAAGATTTGTCCGGACTTGACCGTGTTGTGTGTGGAAAACTGATGTAATATAGAAATGGAGAGATAATATATGGAAATGTTTGATAAACTAGAAGATATAGTAAACAGATATGAAGATATTACAGCTGAATTAAGCAATCCTGATGTTGTTAATGATCAGGACAGATTCAGAAAGCTTATGAAAGAACAGAATAATATTCTTCCGATTGTTACTGCATTTACTGAATACAAGGACTGTAAGAAAAATATTGAGGACAGTCTTGCAATGCTTAGTGAAGAGAGCGATGAGGAACTTCTTGAACTTGCAAAAGAAGAGCTCAATGAATCAAAAAAACGAGTTGAAGAACTTGAAAATGAATTAAAGATATTACTTCTTCCTAAAGACCCTAATGATGATAAAGATATTATTGTTGAAATCCGTGCCGGTGCGGGCGGAGACGAAGCAGCATTGTTTGCAGCTGAACTTTTCAGAATGTATACACACTATGTTGAGTCGAGAGGCTGGAAAATTGAAGTAGTCAATGCTGATGAAACAGGAATTGGCGGCATGAAGGAAGTAGAATTCATGGTTAAAGGACAGGGTGCATATTCTGTTATGAAATATGAGAGTGGTGTTCACAGAGTGCAGAGAGTTCCTGAGACTGAATCAGGCGGACGTATCCATACATCGACAGCATCAGTTGCTGTTATGCCTGAAGCAGAAGAAGTTGATATAAAGATTGATGAAAAAGATATACGTATTGATGTAATGCGTGCATCAGGAAATGGTGGACAGTGTGTCAATACAACAGACTCAGCGGTTCGTCTTACTCATTATCCTACAGGAATTGTTATTTATTCACAGACTGAAAAATCACAGATTCAGAACAAGGAAAAAGCTTTTGCATTACTGCGTGCAAAATTATATGATATGGAATGTCAGAAAGCACATGATGCTGAAGCTGATGCAAGAAGAAGCCAGATTGGTACAGGTGACCGTTCTGAGAAAATCAGAACATACAATTTCCCACAGGGACGTGTTACAGACCACAGAATCGGTCTTACATTATACAAACTCGATAAAATTATGGATGGCGACATTCAGGAGATTATCGATGCATGTATTATAGCAGACCAGAATGCAAAGCTTGCAAAGATGAATGAGAATTAATAATAATAAAATTGAGAAGGACTTGTTTTTGTGGCAGGTCCTTTTTTATATAAAAATAAACGATTGAAAAAGTATATAAATATGATATAATATAATTTATAATTATGAATGTGAGGTAGCGATGTATGGATAATTTAAATAATATAGTTTCACAGCCAAAGCTTCTTTTATTTGATGTGAATATTTTTAAGGCGGATAATATTAAAAAAGTGTGTGAAAGTCTTGGCATAAGTGTAATTTGTGTGGATAGATGCGATTATGCCCAAAAACTTGGGGCAATTGCAGGAATTGTAGGCTTTGGAATGGTAAACATAATATATCTTGGAAGAGGTCTTTCAGACGAGATGATGGTATTTTCTGGAATAGATTCTGAGCTTCTTGATAAATTCCTTTCTGAATACAAGAAAAATGGTATTGAGCCTATTAATTATAAAGCGGTTTTAACAGTGAATAATATTTTCTGGACTCCAGAAGAGTTATTTGCTGAGCTTAAAAAAGAACACAGAAAGTTTGCAGGAAGATAATACGGACAGGGTTCTGGTTATAAAATAAAAAGAGAAAATATAGAAAAGAGGATAAGAAAATGGGAATGAATCCGGCAGTGATAATGAAATTAATGAGTGCGAAAAATAAATTTACTTCAAATCACCCAAAGTTTTCTGCATTTTTAAATGCAGTGTTTTCAAGAGGAATTGAAGAGGGAACAATTATAGAAATAACAGTTCAAAGACCGGGAGAACAGCCGCTTACATCAAATATAAAAGTGCAGCAGAGTGACATCGAACTGCTTGAAAGTTTAAAACAGATGGGAAAATAGTTATGTATACAAAGAATGATTTAAAAAAGCAGCTTAAAAATATGGGACTTACAGGCAATGAGACAATTCTTATTCATTCGTCAATGAAGTCAATTGGTGATGTACAAGACCGTGCGGAAGGCGTACTTGATGTATTGATTGATTATTTTAAAAATGGATTGTTGCTTTTTCCTACACATACATGGAAAACAGTAAACAGTGAAAATCCTGTATATAATCCGTATGAAACGCCGTCGTGCGTTGGAATTCTTACGAATTTATTTATGAAAAGAGATGACGTAGTACGTTCACTTCATCCAACTCACAGCATGGCAGGAATCGGAAAAGATGCAGCTTTGTACCTTGCAGGCGAAGAAAACTGTAATACACCTTGCACACCTGGTGGATGCTATGACAGATTAAGGCAGCGTAATGCAAAAATACTGCTTGTCGGTGTAGGACATGAAAGAAATACTTTTATTCACAGTGTTGAAGAAGTTTTAAATATTCCTAACAGACTTGCAGACAAACCGATGGAGCTTTATATTGTAATGCCGGATGGCAGTAAGAAAAAAGTATATGTAAGAAAACATTTTAATCCGGATCAGCCACATATATCTGAGGATTTTGTAAAATTAAATCAGGCTTACATCGACTGCAATGCGGCAAAAGAAGTGAAATTCGGTGATGCAGATTGTATTTTGTGTGATGCAGCAAAGATATTTGAAGTAACAAGACATGTTCTTGCACCGAATCCTGAATGTATAATTACAGAGCAGTTTATAGATACGAGCAGATGGGAGGATTTTGTTTGAAAAAGGGAAGAATATCGGCTTTACTGCCTATATTAGTTTTTTTGGTGTTATATCTGGGGCTTGGTATAACATTTGAATATATAATGAAAATCCCTATGGGATTCTATAATGTTCCTATTATAGTTGCATTTCTTGCATCAATCTTTGTTGCAAGTATACAGAACAGAGCTGTGTCTTTTGACGAAAAACTTGAGATTATGGCTGGCGGACTGGCAGATAAAAATATTATCACGATGCTTCTTATATTTCTTACAGCAGGAGTATTTGTCGGAGTTGTAGGAAGAAGCAGTGCTGAGAGTGTTGCATATTTTATGCTTTCGATTATACCGGCACGATTTTCAGTTGTAGTGCTTTTTATAGTTGCATGTTTTGTATCTACAGCTATGGGAACGAGCGTAGGGACAATCACGCTTATTACGCCTATTGCGGCAGCAGTTTCTTCAGCGTCAGGATTCGGGCTTCCGTTATGTGTTGCATCTGTTATGGGAGGTGCAATGTTTGGTGACAATCTTTCATTTATATCTGATACTACGATTGCTGCATGCAACGGACAAGGCTGCAGGATGAAAGATAAATTCAGGGAAAATTTCCTGATAGCATTTCCGGCAGCAGCTGTAACGCTTGTTATTATTCTTATTATGTCATTTAATACAGAAATTAACGGACTAGTGTATAATGATTATAATCTTGTTCAGATAATACCTTATCTACTTGTATTTATCGGAGGTATAGCAGGATTTAATGTTTTTCTTGTTCTTATAACAGGTATTGTTTCAGGAATGGTTATTATGACATTCACCGGACAGATAACGGCCATAGGACTTATAACTAATATTGGTTCGGGAGTATCGGGAATGTTTGAGACATGCATGGTTGCTGTGCTCGTATCGGCGATGTGTGCCCTGATAAGAGAATACGGCGGTTTTGATGCACTTTTGTATGGAATAAAAAAAGTATTTAAAGGTAAAAAAGCCGGACAGCTCGGAATGGGACTTCTTGTGGGAACTATGGACATTGCAACTGCCAATAATACGGTTGCGATTGTCATGGCGAATCCTATAGCAAAGGAAATGGCAGAAAATTATGGAATAACACCGAGAAAGACGGCGTCACTGCTTGATACTTTTTCATGTATATTCCAGGGAATTATACCATATGGTGCACAGATGCTTGTTGCAATATCGGCAGTATCGGAGCTTGGATACAGTATATCGGCATTTCAGATATTGCCAAAGCTTTTTTATCCGATGATGCTTATGTTAAGTTCAATAATCTGGATATTTTTAATTCCTGAAAAACGAGTTGGTAAGGAGAAATAATAATGATACGTCTTGCAAAGACTGAAGATTTGAATAATATAACAGATGTTTATTCATATGCCAGAAAATTTATGGCTGAAAACGGAAATCCGACACAGTGGGGAACAAACTATCCTTCCGAACAGCTGATTGAAAATGACATAAACAATAAGAAAATGTATGTAATTGAAGAGGAAAATCAAATTCATGCGGTATTTATGTTTGACATCTGTGAGGATGAGACATACGAGGTGATAAAAAACGGGCAGTGGCTCTCGGATGAGGAGTACGGTGTCATACACAGGGTTGCAAGCGACGGAAAAATCAAAGGAGTATTAAATAAAGCTGTTGATTTCTGTTCAGTAAAAAAAGCACATCTTCGCATTGATACGCATAAAGATAATAAAATAATGCAACATCAGATTGAAAAAAACGGATTTAAAAAATGCGGTATTATTAAGCTTATAAATGGTGACGAGAGAATCGCATACGAGAAGATATAAGTTCACAGGCATTATAAAATAAATATGTTACAGACAATTTTTCTGTATTCCATGCTATTAATCGCTAGAAAATGCAATTCTAGTGCAGTATTATTATAAATAATAGATATGGAAATTTTATTTTATAAAAGGAGCAAAAGATGTCAGGTACACAAAAAAGTAAGATTGATATGACAACAGGTCATATAATGAAAAATATTATACTGTTTGCGATACCAATTATTATTGGAAATGTTTTGCAGCAGTTATATACTACGGTTGATGCAATTGTAATAGGTAAATACTGTGGCGATACATCTTTGGCTGCGGTAGGAACAAGTTCACAGCCGGTTGAAGTATTATTATGTGTTTTTTTAGGAATAGGAACAGGTGTGTCTATTCTTATTTCACAATATACCGGGGCTAAGGAATCGGAAAAGGTTGTTTCAGTATGTGGAACTTCAATAACATTTATATATATTATAGGTATTCCGATTGGAATTCTTGGATGGTTTGCAGCACCGTATATTTTGGAATTTATGAACGTGCCGCAGGATGTGTGGAATGCTGCATTAATCTACACAAGGGTTGTATTCTTAGGTACACTTGGTAATCTGGGTTATAATATGAATGCCGGAATTTTAAGAGGACTTGGAGACAGTAAGGCTTCGCTATGGTTTCTGGTTGTGTCATGTGTTTCTAATATAGTATTTGATTTATTGTTTGTTGCAGGGTTTGGAATGGATGTAGCCGGAGCAGCACTTTCTACAAGTATTGCCATGTTTATTTCATGGATTGTAAGTATTGTTTATATAAGAAAGAAGTTTCCGGAGATACAGTTTACATTTTTGCCGAGAAGATTCTCTGGTACAATGATGAAAGATATTCTGGCTATTGGTTTGCCTGTTGGACTTAACAATTCGCTTTATTCATTAGGGCATGTTGCATTACAGACATTTAATAATTCACAGGGTGCTATATTTATGGCCGGAGGTGCAGTAGCAGGAAGAATCACAGGATGCTCTAACATAGCAATTACAGGATTGTCTTCGGCAGCCACTACATTTTCAGGACAGAATTATGATGCGAAGAAATATGCAAGAATTAAAGAGGGACACTGGAGGATTCCATTGTGTTCAGGTCTGATTACATTAGGTTTTGGATTGTTTTTTATAATGATACATAAACCTATAATCCGTTTCTTTTCATCAGATGAAATGGTATTGATGTATGCGAGCAGACATGTAGTTGTCATGTTGCTTTCACAGTGGTTTTTTGCTATTTTTAACTGTATAATATCTATTGTAAACGGAACTGGAAAGGTGCGTTATACTACAATTGTCAACATTCTTATGCTTTGGGCAGTCAGAATTCCAAGTGCCTATATTATTAACAGATATTTTGATGGAACATGGGTAATGTTGTGTTTCCCAATATCTTTCAGCTTTGGAATGTTTGCAATGATAGGTTATTATCTGTTCTCGCCGGCATGGAAGGAAGTTATGAGAATGGCGGAAAAAAATTCATAATGCAAGTATAATATAAGGGGCTGCCGCACTAACGATTTGAAATTTCATTTCATTAGTGCGACAGCCCTTTTAATATAGCAAAAAGTTATTTCAGAATAATTACTGAAGGAAGGTAAAAAAGTATTTCATAAAGCTGTCATGTAAAATTTTGTAAAAATAAAATTAAAATGTGTTACATTTTGCGGGTGTGGATTGTATTTATTATGAAAGGAAAATGATATAATAAATTACATTTCAATGAATATATGGAGCACTACATATGGAAAACGAAAGTAAAACTGAAAATAAAAATCAGGTGGCACGTCTGCTTGAAAAACATGGCGACAGAGTTTTTCGCACTGCATTCATGTATTTAAAGAATTATCAGGATGCGGAAGATGTGTTGCAGATGACATTTGAAAAGTATCTGATTACAAAGCCGCTGTTTAAAAATGATGAACACGAAAAAGCATGGTTTTTACGGGTCGCGATTAATATAAGTAAAAATCTTGTTACAAGCGGCTGGAAGAGAAAGGTTATATATGATGATGAGCAGTTGAGATTGTTTGCAGATGAGGCTGTCGCACAGGATAATACAGGTGACAGTGATGATAACAGTGAGGCTGTATTAAAAGCAGTGCTTGCACTGCCAAAGAACCTTTCGGTTGTAATACAATTATTTTATTATGAAGAATATTCGGTTGCACAGATTGCTGATTTACTCGATATAAGTGTTGGAAATGTGACAACAAGGCTGAACCGGGCAAGAAAAAAATTAGAAAAGTCTTTAAGGGAGGTCTGATTATGGATATTGAAAAGTATTTAAAAAAAGAAAAACTCGAAAAATCTGTTTCCAATCTTAAAGCAAATGACTGGGTAAAGCAGAAAATACTTGATGAGAGTAAAGATACAGATTATGAAAAATGGCTTTTTTCATTGGAACGTAAGTCACTTGTTAAAAAGAATATAAAGATTGTAATTGCGATGAGTATTGTGGTGCTTTTTTTAATATTATTGATGCTGTATACAATTTTGAGTAACAGGTTTATGGACAAACTTGTCCAGTCTGATAATTGTATTACACTTGAATATAATCCAGATACGAAAACATATTCTTTTAACGGAACTATCAATCATAAAAACATAAATTTAACATGCGGAAAGAAATGGTATTATGTTACCGGGTATGATTTTATGAGAATGTATTATACAGATGGAAATGAAGCTGATGCGATACCGGAATTTGTATATGAATACTGGCTGATAAGATATATATTTATTGCGGCGGCACTTTTGGCGGCAATATTTATAATATACAGGTCTTTAAGAAAAATTTTAAATATAAGGAGGATATATTATATGCCATTTGGAGATTATGACAGTTCAAACAACAGTATGGATTTGCTGGGAATGCAGGCAAATAAGGATATGTATGCAAACAACAAAAATTCAGACAGAGAGTTTAAGAAGTCAAAAACTAAGAAAAAAGTTGATGTAAAGAAAATTGTGATTGTTGTTATTATTGTTGCTGCATGCATCGTCGCATTTTTCGCAAGAAAAGTGTATATAAGAAATTATTATACACAGGAGTATACGGCAGGCACAAAGGGAATCAAAGGTAATGTCAATGTCAGCAAATTTACCGACATAAGTGAAGATTTTGCGATTGGTGCAAATTCAAAAGGATATGCAGTATTCAAAAATCCATCGAAAGCATTTAAGACATTTGAAAAAATGTATGCTGATGATATCCAGAGTCTGAAAGATGAATTCGGATTAAAAGACTTCAACAAAAAAACATATCATGATTATATGACATATGGCTGGCAGTCTAATGTAGGAACAGATGAAGAAAAGCAGAATAAGAAATTTATTTCAAGTTTTCTTGATATTTATGAAAATTCAGAGTGGAGATGAAATCAGATAGATATACGGTGAATTAGTAAGTAAGGTTTCCCGCGGGCACAATTTTCACATTGGGATTATAAATCCAATATGTGAAAATTGCACTCGTGGGAATATACATATTAAACAATATACATCTGATTATAGTTCTGCTAGTTGCAGTAGCACGGAGAAAATATACAGATTTATTTTATACAGCCTGACGCAGGCATGTTTTTATATCATCTTCGGCATTGCTTATAAGCCTGAGGTTAAAAGTGTCGGTAAGATATTGAAGAACATTCGGGCTTATGAAAGCCGGAAGCGTCGGACCAAGGTATATATTTTTGAAACCCAGACTTAATAATGCCAGCAGGTCGGCAACGGCTTTCTGTTCATACCATGATATGATGAGTGACAGGGGAAGACCGTTTATGTCTGTTTCAAAAGCATCGGCGAGTGCAGTTGCAATCCGGACAGCAGAATATGCATCGTTACACTGACCAATATCAAGCAGACGAGGGATTCCTGCAGCTTCACCGAAATCAAGCTTGTTAAAACGGTATTTTCCGCATGCAAGAGTCATGATAATACAGTCATTGGGAACAAGTTTTGCAAATTCTGTATAATAATTACGTCCGGGTCTTGCACCGTCACAGCCTCCGATAAGGAAAAAGTGTCTTATATGACCTGATTTTACGGCATCTACGATTGACTGGGCGTTGCTTAATACCGCCTCATGTCCAAAACCGACAAGTATATTATGAGGTTCAATATCTTCTTTAAACCCTCCAAGTTCAAGTGCCTGTCTTATAACGGGAGAAAAGTCCTTTTCACCGTCAGATTTTTTCTCAATGTGTTTTACGCCTTCCCAGCCGACAACATTAGTTGAATAAATTCTGTCCTTATATGAGTCTCTAGGACGCATAAGGCAGTTGGTTGTCATTATGATACATCCGGGTAAGTTGTCAAATTCTTTTTGCTGGTCCTGCCATGCACCACCAAAATTGCCAATAAGATGAGGATATTTTTTTAATCCTGCATATCCGTGGCTTGGAAGCATTTCACCGTGAGTATATATATTTATTCCTGTGCCTTCGGTCTGTTTTAATAACATTTCAAGGTCTTTTAAATCATGACCGGAGATAATTATAAATGGTCCTTTTTTGATATTCACATTAACGGTGTGAGGAGAGGGGTTATCATAAACAGATGTGTTGGCATCGTCAAGCTGTTTTATTATTTCAACAGCCATTTCACCTGTACGCATAGTAAGTCGTATAAGGTCTTCAACTGTAAGCCTGTCATCTGTTACGGCTTCAAGAGCTGTAATATAAAAATCGTCAACTTCATCGCTGTAAAATCCGAGCTCGCGTGCCTGATGTCCGTATGCACTGATACCTTTAAGACCGTATACAACAGTCTGTCTCAGTGAACGTATATCGGGGTCAAGTGATGAATCATACATAATGCCTGCGATATAGGCATCTTTTAGCATCTCATTTTTATCGTTTGGAAGTTTGTAAGTGGCATGATATGTCGGATTGTTTATTTCACCGACACTGCTTTTTAAAGTTTCTTTGATTTCCTGTGACTGACGCAGCAATTTTACATGAGCATCTGCATCGAAATTGACATTTGTAAGAGTAGTAAAAAGAGCGTTTTCGATAAATGTTACGATTGATTTATCTACGTGTTGTTCTTGTTCAATAAATGTTTTGGCATAACAGCTTATGCCCTTTATCTGAAAAATAAGTAAATCCTGCAAACCGGCTATTTCGGGAGTTTTACCGCATACACCAAGTTTAGTGCAGCCTTTGCCTCCGGCCGTCTGTTCACACTGATAGCAGAACATTTCATATCCGAGTTCCATATTATTCCCCATAAGTTCTCCTTCTTGAATGAAAGATGTATCATCCATTTGATATTGTGCATTCAGAAAGCACTGTCTTTATGATTGACATAAAATCCGGGAATAATACGGTTTTTTGTTAATTTTGTCCTTTGGAAATTATAATTTTGATTTCTTCTATGCTTTTTTGATTCCGTTATAATCAGATCCTTTAAATTCACGTTCTAATTCGGAAGCAGCTTTTGGTTCTATTCCATAAAAAGCGGGGATACATTATATAAGTATATTGGCCAGTATAATTCACAAACAATGATTTTTCAAGAATTAAAATATAAAAAGTATCTAAAATATAATTTAAGTATAAAAAATTATATACTGAAAAAACTTATTATTTTACCGCACAATTTTTATAACAAAACAATTGGATTTATAAAAAAATTTATTATTATATTTTAGAGTTAGATAAGACTAATAAAACAATGAAGATATGAAATATAATATTAATTTGGAATATAAATATAAAAGGAAAGTGTGGATAAATATGTCTGATACAGCGGAAATATTAAGATTAAGGGTGCTGCTTGCATTTTTACAGCTTGAGCGTGAGTCATGTACTGTGATGAATATGTCAAGAATGCTAGGAGAAGAACATTATGCAATAAGCAGAACAATTAACGGACTTGAAAAAGAAGGGCTTGTGAGCCGTACATCGCCAAGACAGCCGGTACTAACGGAAAAAGGAATAGAGGAAGCGGCGTTGACCAGATTCTTCATGGGAGTGTATGCCTTAAAATGAAATATTCGGTAGGACTTATGCACATACCGGAGTCAACTGCCATATTTACAGTATTAATATAGAATAGAAAAATGCATAGATAGAATCTATAATAAATACAGTTTGATATTATTGTATAAAAAATACATTTGTAGTATTGACAAGTATATTATATTATGATATTAATATATTAAAAGAATTGAGAAGACGATTCTTTTATCTTGGGCTGAATGTTCATTCAGTTTTACCCATGTGACACACATTTATATAAAGCAGGCTTGTATTTGATTTTTTTTAATGCTAATATACTCTTATAAAAACATAAAAATAGTATATGTGCACACGGATATCAGCCTGCAAAGAAGAGGAGGATATCTATGGCTGAGAAGAAAGACAATGTAGCAGTTAAGTTTAAGGATAATGTATTTTGTATGATTTACAGGGATAAGAAAAATCTTCTTGAATTGTATAATGCACTCAACAATTCAAATTATGAAGATGTGGATGCTTTGGAAGTTACAACATTAAACGGCGGCTCATATATGAAATATAAAAATGATGCGTCATTTTTACTTAGCATGAATTTATATATGTTTGAACAGCAGTCAAGCAAAAACCCCAATATGCCATTAAGATTTTTGCACTATTTATCAGACGTATACAGGGAAATGTATAGTAATGATTTGCTTCATAGAAGGAGTATGATAAAGCTTCCGGTTCCACATTTTATAACATTTTATAATGGCAGAGAAAAGTGGATTGATAATGAGGAAATAATACGATTATCTGATATGTTTGAAAATTATGTAAATAATCCACAAATAGAACTTAAAGTACGTGTTATAAATATTAATGGAGATGCAGCGATTCTTGACAGATGTAAGAGTCTTCGTGATTACATGACATTCGTTGAAAAGGTAAGATATAAGACTGATTTTGAAAATATAGATATCAGGACTGCAGTAATGACAGCAATGGATGAATGTATGAAAGATGATATACTTGTTGATTTCTTTGAGGAGCACAGAGCGGAGGTAATTGAAGTGAGTATATATGATTATGATGAAGAAAAGGTAAGAAAAATATTGGCTGAAGAAGCAAAAGAAGAAGGAAGAGAAAAAGGAAGGGAAGAAGGAAGACAAGAAGGAAGGGAAGAAGGAAGACAAGAAGGAAGACAAGAAGGAAGGGAAGAGGGAAAAAAAGAAGGGGAAAAATTGGCTAAGATTAATCTTGTTATAAAGAAAGTTAAAAGGGGCAAGCCATTATCAATAATAGCATCTGAGCTTGAGGAAGAAGAGGATGACATGAAGCCAATGTATGATGCGGTAACAGCTTCGGCTCCAGAGTATAATATAGATGAGATTAAAGAAAAACTTAAAACGAACTGATACAGACAAAGCAATGCCGGCGGGATATACCACTGGCATTGCTTTTTTATAAGCTGTTTTATAAATAGACTGTACAAAATAATGGTGCAATATTGCACGAAAGATATGGAAAACAGGCAGATACTGCATTTAAGTTAGAGATAATTAACAGGAATTAGTCGTAATCTAACAACGCAATAATTAGACATTTAAGGAGGAGAAAGGAATAATGGTAAATGTCAAAGTAACAACAAAAAGATGTGTTTCGGCAGTAATGGCATTTTTGATGGTTGCTATGCTTGTACTAGGAGTAAGTGCAAGTCCTTTAACACAGGTTTTTGCAGCATCTGCAACTAAGAAATTAAAAAGTGGTGACGTTACCGTCGAACTGGATAAAAGTTGTGCAGCAACGAATGTTTCTGTAGATATTAAGACCGCAGCAGAAGGACTTCATGATTTTACAGATGATCCATATGTGCATAATTATCTTGATTATATGTTTGGTGATAACGGCTTGTCGGGAATAATCAACTTAACAGATAAAGATGGAAATAAGGTTGAGTATACAGGAACAATCAAAGTTACATATACACTTCCTGACGATTGGAATCTTAATTATGGAATTAAGGCATTGACGGTATCTGGATCATCGCTTGGGGATTATAAATTTTTAAGATGAAGAGAAAGTTTGGTGGGCATTGGAAATAACCAATACATATAAACATAAAGATAAAGCTGTAGCCAATCTTTCAGGAGGGCAGAAGCAGCGTGTATTTATAGCGATGGCACTTGCACAGGACACAAAAGTGCTCTTTCTTGATGAGCCGACAACATATCTTGACATAAGATACCAGCTTCAGATATTAAAGCTTATACGACGGCTTAACAAAGAATTTGGCATGACAATAGTAATGGTTCTTCATGATATTAACCAGGCTCTTTATTACAGTGATGAAATTGCGGCAATGAGAGATGGACAAATTGCAGCAAAAGGAAAACCGGATGAGATTATAACATCAGAGCTTATAAATAAAGTATACGGTGTTAATCTTGATGTTGAAATCCATAATAATAAGCCGTTTGTAATATCATGGAATTAAGATAATTACAGGTGTAAAAGATAATGCGTTTGGTATAGTCTGAAACTATGTCAAACGCATTAATTTATGTATTATACAAATTTGAATTACGATGTTAGCATAAAACCAATGACACAAAACAAGGAGGCTAAAATCCTCTCCTCATCATAGGATTCGGATTTTTGCTTCGCAAAAACAAGGAGGATTTTATGAAGACATCGGTAATTGGTTTTCCACGAGTTGGAACATTAAGAGAACTTAAATTTGCAACAGAAAAGTTTTTCAGAGGAGAGATAAATGAAGACGAATTGAAGCTGACATCCGGGAAGATAAGAAAAAACCAATGGCTGTTACAGAGCAGCAAAGGAATTGATTATATTGCGTCAAATGATTTTTCATTTTATGATAACCTGCTTGACACAGCAGTATTATTTAATATTATTCCCGAAAGATATGTTAATCTTGATGTATCACCTATGTGGAGATATTTTGCAATGGCGAGAGGATATCAGGGCGAAGCCGGAGATGTAAAAGCACTTGCAATGAAAAAGTGGTTTAATACCAATTATCATTATATCGTTCCTGAAATTGAGGATGATACACAGATTAAACTTGCAGGAAGCAAGCCGTTTGATGAATATGAAGAGGCAAAAGCGGCAGGGGTTAAGACAAAGCCTGTTATTGCGGGACCATTCACTCTTTTAAAGCTTTTAAAATATACAGGAAGTAAAAAATGTGATGATTATGTAGATGAATTAATTAATGCGTATAAATCGTATGTCAGTGAATTTGAAAAGCTTGGAGCAGAATGGATTCAGTTTGACGAGCCATTTCTTGTACATGATCTGACAAATGATGATGTAGCATTATTTGAAAAAATATATAAAGAACTCCTTAAATGCAAGGGGAGTATAAAAGTTCTTTTACAGACATATTTTGGAGATATAAGAGACTGCTATGAAAATGTAGTAAAACTGGATTTTGACGGAATTGGACTTGATTTTATCGAGGGCAGAAAGACAATAGAACTTGTTGAAAAATATGGTTTTCCAAATGATAAAGTTTTATTTGCCGGTCTGGTTAATGGAAAGAATATATGGAAGAACAATTATAAGAAGACACTTGAAACAGTTTCTGGATTAAAAAATGCAGGAATCAATGTTGTTATCGGTACATCTTGTTCGCTTCTTCATGTACCGTACACACTTGAAAATGAGAGCAGGCTTTCAGAAGATTATATAAAGCATCTTTCATTTGCAGTTGAAAAACTTACAGAACTTTCACAGTTAAAGAATCTTGCAGATAATAAAAATCCTGCAAGTGAAAAGGCATATAATGATAATATTGAACTTTTTAGCATAAAAAGAGTGAATAGTTTTAATGATAAGGTAAAAAAGAGAGTAGCTGATATTAAGGAATCGGATTTTGTGAGACTTCCGGCATTTAACGAAAGGGAAAAGATACAGAAAGCTGAATTCGGATTTCCGATGTTTCCTACGACAACAATTGGTTCATTTCCACAGACAGCTGATGTAAAAGCTAACAGAAGTGCTTATAAGAAAAATGAGATACCAAAAGAAGAGTACGTTGATTTTAATAAGAAAAAGATTGCAGAATGGGTAAAAATCCAGGAAGATCTTGATATAGATGTACTTGTTCACGGCGAGTTTGAAAGAAATGATATGGTTGAATATTTTGGTGAGCAGCTTGATGGATATGTGTTTACTGAAAAGGCATGGGTACAGTCTTATGGTACACGATGTGTTAAGCCGCCGGTAATCTGGGGAGATGTATCAAGAAATCATCCTATGACGGTTGATTGGTCCGTATATGCACAGAGTCTTACAGACAGACCGATGAAGGGGATGCTTACAGGTCCGGTTACAATTCTTAACTGGTCATTTCCAAGAGAAGATGTTTCAATAAAAGAGAGCACATATCAGATTGCACTTGCGATAAGAGATGAGGTGCTTGACCTTGAAAAAGCAGGAATAAGTGTAATTCAGGTTGATGAGGCAGCACTTCGTGAAAAGCTTCCACTTAGAAAGACTGACTGGTACAGCCAGTATCTTGATTGGGCAATTCCATCATTCAGACTTGTACACAGCGGTGTAAAAGCAGAAACACAGATTCATACACATATGTGTTATTCGGAATTTACAGATATTATAACTGCTATTGATGATATGGATGCAGATGTTATAACTTTTGAGGCATCACGTTCAGATTTACAGATACTTGATTCTCTTAAAGAAAATAATTTTAAGACAGAAGTAGGACCTGGCGTATATGATATTCATTCGCCAAGAGTGCCTTCAACAGATGAGATTAAATCAGCTCTAAAAAAGATGCTTGAAAAAATAGATGCAGATAAATTATGGGTAAATCCGGACTGTGGACTTAAAACAAGAGGGGAAAAAGAGACGCTTGCAAGTCTTTATAATCTTGTAAAAGCAGCAAAAGAATTAAGAGAAGAATATAAGTAGAATTAACGGGTCATGGTAAAGTAGCAATAAAGGACTATATAATATAATGAAAGACTTGCAAATCATTTTTTGTTGACAAAAATTCGATTTTTGCAAGTCTTTTTTTAACAAAAATGGCACAAAAATACATTTTAATAATTATTAAAATTGTATGAAATGCACAAATCTAATTTCTAATGTGAAAAATTTATCAATATCGCAAAAAAAGGACTTGTAAAACATTTTCGGAGTGATAAAATAACCACGATTGGAGTTAATATATTACAATCTGGAGGTGATAAAACAAATGGGCAATTTGACAGAGTCTCTGATGGAAGAGCTGAATTGTGAAACAGTATTCACTATTCCGATATTTGGAGGTATTGGTGTATCTGAATCTGTTGTTGTAACGTGGATTATCATGGCAGTTATGGTGCTTGTAGCATTCATACTTACGAGAAATCTTCGTATTGACCACATCAGCAAAAGACAGGCAGTGGCTGAGACAATTGTTACCAAGCTGACAGGTATGGTTGAGGACATGACAGGTCCTGAGGGCAAGAGATATGTACCGTATCTTACAACTGTGCTTGTTTATATCGGATTAGCCAATATTATTGGTCTTTTCGGTTTCAAATCCCCAACTAAGGACTTGAATGTAACAGCAGCATTGGCAATTATGAGTATCGTCTTAGTTGAAGGTGCAGGAATATATCAGAGAGGTGTTAAGAAGTGGTTACATAAGTTTACAGAACCGATAGCAATCGTAACACCAATTAATATTCTTGAGGTCTTTACAAGACCATTATCGCTTTGTATGCGACTTTTTGGTAACGTATTAGGTTCTTACGTTATCATGGAACTTTTAAAAATCGTTGTTCCTATCGTGGTTCCGGCAGCATTCTGCCTCTACTTTGATATATTTGACGGTTTGCTTCAGGCATATGTTTTCGTATTCCTGACTTCGCTTTATATTAAAGAAGCAATTGAATAAAGCAAAACAATTTAATTAATGATTTTAAACAAAACAAATTTTTGCATCGGTTACAGATAAGTGATGCATTTGAATGAATGGAGGAAATTATTATGAATACATTAATAGCAATTGGTGCAGGTATTGCAGTTTTAGGCGGTCTCGGCGCTGGTATCGGTATCGGTATTGCAACAGGTAAGGCATCAGAGGCAGTTGCAAGACAGCCGGAGGCAGAAGGTAAGATTAGTAAGACATTGATTCTTGGTTGTGCTCTTGCAGAGGCAACTGCTATTTATGGTTTCGTTATCGCATTGATGATTATTATTATGTTACAGTAATTTGAAAGGCAGGTTGGTAAAATGCTCCGTTTAGATTGGAATTTATTATTTACCGTAATCAATCTTTTACTGCTTTTCGTTTTGATGAAGATATTTTTGTTCAAGCCGGTTCAGAAGATTATAGCTGCAAGACAGGCAGAAGCTGACAAGCAGTTTGATGAAGCTGCTGCAAAACAGGCAGAAGCTGATGGATTAAAGGCTCAGTATGCAAAGTCAATTGCAAGCGTTGAAGAAGAAAAGAGCAAGGCTATGCAGGAGACAATGAAAAAAGCTGATGCTGAATACCAGAGAATTGTTGGTGATGCAGAGAGCAAGGCTAAGCAGATTAAAGAAGATGCGGCTGTTGAGGCTGAGAATCAGAAGACTCAGATATTAAAGAAAGCTGAGAAAGAGATTGCCGATATGGTAGTTGATGCAGCGGTAAAGGTTGTTGGAAAGAACAGTGGAGCTGACGTTGACAGTTCTCTTTATAATGAATTTTTAGATAAAGCAGGTGATAAACAGTGACACAGGCAGCGATTGATTATGCGACAAGTTTACGCAAAACAGAAACTCCTAAGGAATTACTGCAGCAGGTAAAAGATGTTCTCGAGGCTGTGCCGCAGGTACGTTCGGAATTTGAAGATCCAACAGTATCTATTGAGAAAAAACACCTGATTATTGACAGAGTATTTCCTAAGGAAATCAGAGATTTTTTAAAGATATTATGTGATAACATGGATTTCGGGCTGTTTGATGAAATATGCACAGCTTATGATGAACTTGGAAGAAAGCCTGAAGCAAAAGAAAATCAGGCACAGTTAATCTATGTTACAGCTCCAACAGATGAGCAGTTAGAAGGTATTAAGGCATTTCTTGCAAAAGAATTCCACAATCCTGATATGGAACTTACATTAAAAGAAGATAAGTCTATTAAGAGTGGTTTCGTACTGCGTGTCGGAACAAGAGAGTTCGACTGGAGTGAAAAAGGAAGAATTGAGCAGCTTGAGAACAGAATAGCAAAGGCTGTTAATTCTTCAAGAAATACTACATTTAGTGAAGAAAGCATCGTTTCTATACTTAAAAGTTCTATTGATAATTTTGAACTTGAAGCAAAAGACAAGGAAATTGGTGTTGTAAACTGGGTTGGTGATGGTATTGCCAATGTTGATGGTATTGATCATGCATTTTACGGCGAAATTGTTGTATTTGACTGCGGCGTAAAAGGAATGGTACAGGATGTAAGAAGAGATGAAATCGGTGTTATCCTTTTTGGACGTGATACAGACATCAAAGAGGGAACAAGAGTTATACGTACAGGTAAGATGGCAGGTATTCCTGTAGGCGAAGCCTTCGAGGGAAGAATTATTGATGCACTCGGTGCACCACTTGACGGACAGGGTGATATCGAATCTGTAGGTTTCAGACCGATAGAGTTTCCAGCACCGAGTATTGTTGACAGAAAGTCAGTTACTGTACCAATGGAAACAGGTATTCTTTCAATTGATTCAATGTTCCCAATTGGACGTGGACAGAGAGAGTTAATTATCGGTGACCGTCAGACAGGTAAGACTTCTATTGCGATGGATACAATTCTTAACCAGAAAGGTAAAGATGTTGTTTGTATTTATGTTGCAATCGGACAGAAAGCATCTACAATAGCAAAGCTTGTTAATACATTAAAGAAAAATGATGCAATGTCCTATACAATTATTGTATCAGCTACAGCATCAGACCCGGCTCCGCTTCAGTATATTGCACCATATTCAGGTACAGCACTTGCAGAGTATTTTATGTATCAGGGTAAAGATGTATTAATTGTATATGATGACCTTTCAAAGCATGCTGTTGCATATCGTGCAATTTCATTATTGCTTGAACGTTCTCCTGGACGTGAGGCTTACCCTGGTGATGTATTCTATCTTCATTCAAGACTTCTTGAGCGTTCAAGTCGTCTTACACCGGAAGCAGGCGGTGGCTCAATCACAGCACTTCCTATAATAGAGACACAGGCAGGAGATGTATCAGCATATATTCCTACTAACGTAATTTCTATTACAGATGGACAGATATTCCTTGAAAGTGAGCTTTTCTTTGCAGGTCAGAGACCAGCCGTTAATGTAGGTCTTTCAGTATCACGTGTTGGTGGTGCTGCACAGACTAAGGCTATGAAGAAAGCTGCCGGAAGTATCCGTATCGATTTGGCACAGTACAGAGAGATGGAAGTATTTACACAGTTCTCTTCTGACCTTGATGAAAGTACAAAGAAACAGCTTGCTCACGGCAAAGCTTTAATGGAATTATTAAAACAGCCGCTCGGACATCCAATGAGCATGGCAGAACAGGTTATAACTCTTGTTGCAGCAAATGCACACGTATTCAGTGATTTGGAAGCAGCACAGGTTAAGCCTTTCCAGAAAGAAATGCTTGCAGATTTCAATATGAATCACACTGATATTATTAATCAGCTTGAGACAACAAAGTCATTATCAGATGATATCAAAGATTCTATTGTAAAAGCTGCAGAGAACTTCAAGGCTGTAAAAATGCCTAAGAGTGTGGAAAGTGAAACAATGACAGAGTAATACGGAGTGATGTGTTATGGCTAGTGCAAAGGAAATTCAAAACAGAATAAGAAGCATTCAGGACACAATGAAAATCACAAGAGCAATGTATATGATGTCTTCAATGAAGCTTAGAAAAGCAAAACAGCAGCTTGAAGATACAGAACCGTATTTCTTCGGTTTGCAGGAACAGATTTCAAGTATACTTTATCACTTTCCGGATATGGAACATATCTACTTTGATAACAGAAGCAAAGACCAGCATGAAGTTGTCAAGAAAAAGGCATTTATAGTGCTTACAGGCGATAAGGGTATGGCAGGTGCTTATAACCATAATGTTATAAAAGAAGCACAGAGATTGTGTGATGAGTCGGATGAATATAAATTATATGTTGTCGGTGAATTGGGAAGACAGTATTTTGCAGGACAGGGTTATCCTGTGGATGCCGATTTCCGGTATACGGCAACTAATCCGTCAGTTCATCGTGCGAGAGTTATATCTGAACTTATTGTTGAGCTTTATAAAGAAGAAGTATTTGATGAGGTATACGTTATCTATACAAAAATGGTGAGCAGCATCAGCGAGGAAGTTGAAGTACAACAGCTTCTTCCGTTAAAACCTCACCAGTTTATTAAGCAGGAAATGCTTGATAGTGCAATGAAGAAACGTGGTAACAGTTATAACAGTAATGAAAATCCAGATGGTAAATCATCAGAAGATGACAGCGATGATTATAAAAAAGGAGCTTATGAAAATGATGGCGATTTCTTTATATATCCATCACCTAAAAAAGTCCTTAAAAAACTGGTATATAACTATGTTACAGGATTTATGTATGGTGCTTTAGTTGAGGCTTCAGCCAGTGAGGAGAATGCCCGAATGATGGCGATGCAGTCCGCCACAAACAATGCCGAGGAAATGTTAAAAGAATTATCGGTTGAGTATAACAGAGTAAGACAGGCTGCAATTACACAGGAAATCACTGAGGTAATCGGTGGTGCCAAGGCTTTGAAAAAGAAAAAGAAGAAGCAAGTGAGGTGAGACTTACAACTATGGAAAATATAGGTAAGATTGTACAGGTTTCAGGACCTGTAGTTGACGTAGAGTTTAGTGATAACAATCTTCCGTCTATCAAGGATGCACTTTATGTTATTAACAATGGTAAAAAGTGCGTTATGGAGGTATCACAGCATATAGGACATAATACTGTCCGCTGTATTATGCTTGCAGCCAGTGAAGGTCTTTGCCGTGATATGAAGGTAGTAGCTACTGGTTCTGCAATTGAAGTCCCTGTAGGTGAGAAAACACTTGGAAGACTTTTTAATGTTCTCGGTGATACTATTGATGGTGGTGAGAGTCTCGAAAATGAGACACATTGGTCAATCCACAGAGAACCACCTACATTTGAGGACCAGAGTCCGGTAGTAGAGATGCTTGAGACAGGTATTAAAGTTATCGATTTGCTTGCCCCTTATGCAAAAGGTGGTAAGATTGGTTTGTTCGGCGGTGCCGGTGTTGGTAAGACAGTTCTTATTCAGGAGCTTATTCATAATATAGCAACTGAGAGAGGTGGATATTCTATATTTACCGGTGTTGGTGAACGTTCAAGAGAGGGTAATGACCTCTGGACAGAAATGAAAGAGTCAGGAGTTCTTGATAAAACAGCGTTAGTGTTTGGTCAGATGAATGAACCACCTGGAGCTCGTATGAGAGTTGCAGAGACAGGTCTTACAATGGCTGAATACTTCAGAGATGTTAAGAAGCAGGATGTGCTTTTGTTTATTGATAACATCTTCCGTTTTGTTCAGGCTGGTTCGGAAGTTTCAGCACTTCTTGGACGTATGCCTTCAGCCGTTGGTTATCAGCCTACACTTGCTAATGATGTAGGTGAACTTCAGGAGAGAATCGCTTCTACAAAGGATGGTTCTGTTACATCAGTACAGGCTGTCTATGTACCTGCCGATGACCTTACTGACCCGGCTCCTGCAACAACATTTGCACATCTTGATGCAACAACAGTTCTTTCAAGAAAGATTGTAGAACAGGGTATTTATCCTGCTGTTGATCCACTTGAATCATCATCAAGAATTCTTGAAGCTGATGTTGTCGGTGAAGAACATTACAATGTTGCAAGACGTGTTCAGGAGATATTACAGAAGTACAGAGAACTTCAGGATATTATTGCAATTCTTGGTATGGAAGAGCTTTCAGATGAAGATAAGCTTACTGTATACAGAGCAAGAAAGGTTCAGAGATTCCTTTCTCAGCCATTCTTTGTAGCAGAAAACTTCACAGGTACTCCGGGACGTTTCGTTCCTGTTAAAGAGACGATTGAAGGATTCAAAGCTATTCTTGATGGTGAGATGGATGACTATCCTGAGGCAGCATTCTTTAACGTAGGTAATATTGATGACGTTAAGGCAAAAGCTGAACAGATGGCTAAGAATTAAGAGAGGTGTCATGTATGAGCACTTTTTCATTGAAAATAGTAGCCTGCAATAAGGTTTTTTATGACGGAGAATGTGAGATACTTATATATCCTGCTTATGATGGTCAGATGGCAATCATGGCAAATCATGAGCAGATGACATCTACAGTTGAAATTGGTGAAATCAAATTCAAGCTTCCTGACGGAACATGGATGAATGCTATTGTTTCAGATGGACTTGTTGAGGTTGACCATAACAAAGTCGATGTTTTGGTATATTCGGCAGAAAAGCCGGAAGAAATTGATAAATTCCGTGCCGAAGCAGCGTTGGAAAGAGCTAAGGAACAGCTCAGAACAAAGCAAAGCATAATGGAATATCATATTTCGCAGGCATCGTTATCAAGAGCTATGGCACGATTAAAAGGTGCACGCGGCTACAAGTAAAATCAGATTAAACAGACTGTAGCAGGCTGTTTGTGAGAATAATCGGGGACATGTGTTTATACATGTCCCCGATTGTTTTCTGCTTTCATATATTTTCTGTAGTGAAGCGGCATGTTACTCTGTTGAAGTTTTGGATTGCATCGCTCTTTTATAGCTATAGTGTCAAAAAATGTTTTCCAAAGATTCTGGAAGCCTTTTTCTGTGTCTGATAATACAGAAAAATTTGCAAGTTCACTTTCTGTGAGATAAGAAAAAAACACAGGCTTTGAAGCTTCATGTATGGCAGCGAAGTTTCGTCCGGTATCAAGTATTATCCAGTTTTCACAGTGTAATCTGTCAGCAAAGTGCTCACTTATAAGAGGAATTATATTACTCTTTGGTTCTATGCGGCTTACAAGTACACTGTTGGCAAGTTCTTCAAATCGTACAAATTCCAAAAAGCTATGTGACTCACGTCCGACCTGTTTATCAATATTAAATATCTTTAGTACATCATCATCGTGGAGCATATTTATAATAGCCGGACCCGTTTTAAAAGCCTTTTTTAAAAATGAGTATATATATGAGGCACGTTCTTCTTCATATGAGAGTGCGGTTCTGTATATATAAAAATAAATATCCCAAGACAGCTTTCTAATTATAGTATTATGTACTTTTAATGCAAGTTCATAGTCAGTGTCTGTATCTACATAGCTTTCAAAAAAAGATAATGAAGATGAGCTGCTGCGGATTCTTACATCTGTTGTTTTGGGGTTATTATCCCATGCCTTGTAAATTGCAGTGAAAATGCCTTCTATAGTGTCATCACAAAGATAAATAGTTTTATTGGTAATATCTGTATCATTCATAAGATTAAACTCCGCTTTTTATATTATAATCATCAAATAAAGACATCTGTCTGTAAGTATCATGGCTGCTTATCTCATAATTCTTACGTTGTTCAGAACTTATAAGATTGTTGGTGATAAAGTTCTGTTCAATATGCATATTTGTATACATCATGTGTCCCTGACAAGTTATGAAATATATGGCACGTTTAAGCACAACACCGATTTTTTTCAAATCGTTAAAATCAAGCTTTGCACTGCGTCTTGCACGCACAATACGTCTTGCGGAATTGACGCCGATACCGGGAACACGCAGAAGTGTATAGTAATCGGCACGGTTAATCTCGACAGGAAAATGTTCCAGATGCCGTATTGCCCAGTCACACTTAGGGTCAATGAAAATATTAAAATTAGGCTTTTCGGGGCTTAAAAGTTCAGCTGACTTAAAACCATAAAAACGCATAAGCCAGTCAGCCTGATAGAGGCGGTGTTCGCGAAGCAGCGGAACGTCTGACGAATCATTCTGGATTGGAAGAGTGTCATCATTATTGACATTGACAAAGGCAGAGTAATATACACGCTTTAAATCATATTGTTTATATAATGCTTCTGCTATAGTGACTATATGATAATCGCTCTCAGGTGTTGCACCTATAATCATCTGTGTGCTTTGTCCGGCGGGAACAAATGAATTGTTTACCGGGCGGACTGTAGAAAGATTGCGTGTGCTGCTGCCTGATATGATGCCTGGAGCATGAAAACGGTCTGCTGTGCTTATGCGGTTATTATAAAAATTACTGTCAGAATTATCAGGAGTGTTATCGGTAGTGCTGCCGGGAAGAGAGGCAGTCTTATTATCAATAAGAGGAAGCTCACGGCTCTTATATATGCCATTCTGAATCTGACGCATAGGAGTGAGAATAGTTTTGCGGCTCTTGTGCGGTGCAAGTAAGGCAAGTCCGTCAGCAGTCGGAAGCTCAAGATTAACACTCATTCTGTCAGCATACATACCAGCAGCTTCAATAAGGTCAGCCGCTGCACCCGGTATGGCCTTCAGGTGTATATATCCGCCAAAATGGTACTTCTCGCGTAAAAGATAAACAGTCTCTACAAGCTGGCTCATAGTATAGTTGGGATTGTGCGTTATGCCGGAACTTAAAAAAAGACCTTCGATATAGTTGCGGCGGTAAAACTGCATTGTGAGAGTGCATACTTCCTCAGGCGTAAAACTGGTGCGTACAGTATCATTATCAGAGCGGTTGATACAATAGCGGCAGTTAAAAATACACTCATTAGTAAAAAGGATCTTCAAAAGAGAGATACAACGTCCATCAGCAGCAAAACTGTGACATATGCCGCATGCTTTGGAATTGCCTATTCCTTTGCCGTTATTCTTACGGTCAACGCCGCTTGAACTGCATGATACATCAAACTTTGCGGCGTCTCCGAGAATTCTTAACTTTTCTGTCAAATCCATATCATATTGAATAACCATCATGCTGCCTCCGGTAAAATAAAAATAAAACGAACGTTTGTTTGATATAATAATAACACACGAACATATGTTTGTAAATATGCAAATTAAAAATTAAGTATAAAAATTTTATTTTGGAACAATACTGTAATTGTTCGTGATAATAAATTATTGGGGAGGCATATATGGCAGAGTTATCAGAAAAAGAACTTTCGGCAATAAATGATTGCCTTAAAGAAGAAGAACTTCTTGTAAAAAAATTTAAAATGCTTGCAGAGCACGCGGAAGATGACAAAGTAAAAAATTGTTTTAAAGAAATTTCCGATAAGCATCAGGGACATTTCAATATGCTTTACAATCAACTTTAATAAAAAGGAGGCAATTTGACATGGAGACAGTTTACGGCGAAAAAGAAGCTCTTGATGATGCACTTACATCAGTAAAAACAGCGACAGGTAATTACAACACATTTTCTAATGAATGTGTGCATGAAAATGTAAGAAACGTAATGTTAAAGATATTAGAGCAGGAGCATGAAATTCAGGATGATGTTTTTAAGATTATGCATGATAAAGGTTTATATCCTACTCCAGAGGCGGAGAGCAAGAAGGTAGAACAGGCAAAACAGAAATTTGCATGCTCTTATAAAGAGATATAGGAATGGAATAATAAGTTCTATTAAAAATTTATTAATTACCCTATAAAAATATTGAGATTTTCAAAATATTTGATATAATTAAATTTAATGTTTAAGCGGCAGTCCCGAACCAATGAATGAGCTTTGGCTGGCTGCCGCAATAATAGTTTATGAAAATGGAGAATATTTTATGAAACCAATAGGAGTAGTTACAGACAGTCATAGCGGAATATCACCGGAAGAAGCTGAGCAATTGGGAGTAAAAGTGCTTCCAATGCCTTTTTATGTGGATAACCGGTGTTGTTATGAGGGGGTGACATTCACAAGGAAAGAATTTCTTGAAAAACTGAAAAATGGAGCAAAGGTGAGTACATCGCAGCCGTCACCGCTTGAAGTGATGAAGTTCTGGGATGAGGCATTGACAGAATTTGAGCAGATTATTTACATACCGATAAGCAGCGGACTCAGCGGTTCGTGTTCGACAGCATCAATGCTTGCTTCAGACGAAAAATATGAGAACAAGGTGTTTGTAGTAGATAATGGCAGGGTTTCAGCACCGCTTCGCCGCTCTGTTCTTGATGCACTTGAACTTATAGAAAAGGGATATGTGGCACCATGGATAAAAAAGATGCTGGAATCATCAAGGTCAGATATGGTTATATATGTCGGTGTTGAAACGCTGGAAAATCTTAAACGCGGTGGAAGAATATCAGCTGCTTCAGCGGCACTTGGCACAGTTCTGAATATTAAGCCTGTCCTGAAATTTGATGTAAGTACGCTTGATGTGTATCAGAAGTGCAGAGGTTTTAATAAGGCAAGAAAAGTCATGATAGAAGCAATGAAAAATGACTTGAATACAAAGTTTGAAAAATGGTATAAAGCAGGTAAAGTCAATCTTCTTGCAGCATCAAGTGCATCGCCGGAAGTTACAAAAGAGTGGGAGGCACAGATTCGTGAAGAATTTCCGGGAATGGATGTAAGATGTGATGATTTATCAATGGGAGTTGCATGCCACATTGGATATGGCGGACTCGGGATAGGATGTTCATGCTGTCCTGATGTAGCATTGGACTAAATTAAATACTAATGTTAAAAATGCCTTAAAAGAGTTGAAAATGTAAAGTATTTGCTTTATAATTTAACGGAAAATGCAATTAAATTTATAAATTATACTTTGCGAAAGAAGGCTAAAATATGGCAAATAGAAAAGGCGTTAAAGTAAAACGCAGACGTGATGTTCAGATTAAAAAAGTGAAAAAATATATATCAAAGCATATATATTCATTTGTATGCGGAGGTGCTTTGCTTCTTGTACTGCTTATTGTGATAGCAGTTGCAATAGGAATTAGTCTTCATAAGACAGTCAATGCTAATTCTGATTCGGCAAATAATGCAGGAACACAGAAGACAGAGACAAAAAAGGATAGTAAAAAAGAAGATAAACGTGATTTGACAGCTCCTGTTATAAGTGGAACTGCAGATAAAACATTCACCCTCGGAGATAAGATAGCATATCTTTCGGGTATTACAGCAACAGATGATGTTGACGGTGAAGTAGATGTAGAAGTTGACAAGTCAGCGGTTGACACAGATACTCCGGGAACATACGAAGTAACATATAAGGCGGTTGATGCGGCAGGCAATGTTGCAACTAAGACTGCAAATATTACAATAGAAAAACCGGCACCCGTTGCTGGCACATATCAGGCACTTGTAGAGGAAATACTTGGAAATATTACCACATCTTCCATGTCTACAGGACAGAAGTTAAGAGCTATATTTGATTATGCACATAACAAAATCGGTTATACAGGAACACCCTATGACGGTTCTAACTGGGAAAATGAAGCATTGCTTGCACTTACAGAACTTAAAAAGTCTGATTATACAGGAGGCGACTGCTTTACTTACACATCAGTAGACAAAGCACTTCTTGAAGCATTAGGTGTTAAGACAATGTGGCTTGAAAATGAAAATTCACCTACAGGTGATCATGCATGGCTTTTAGTTGATGCCGGTACAGGCTGGTATCATTTTGATTCTACAAGAATGCGTTCGGGATTTTCATGCTTTATGAAGACAGATGCAGAGATTCAGGCATATCTTGATCAAGGCAATTATAATTATGTACGTACAGTATCAAAATATCCGGCGACACCTACGACGCCGTATACTTATTAATATGTGCACATTAAAAAGAAAATGATAGGAATGGAGAATATATGTTATTTACATCTGTTAGTTTTGTGATATTTGTGGCTGCAGTACTCCTCATGTATTACATTGTGCCTAAAAAGTGGCAGTGGATAATGCTTCTGTGTGCAAATGTCTGTTTTTATCTTCAGGCAGGAGTGCGTGGCGCGATATTTATGATTGCCACAATTATTTCAACATATTTTTGCTCACGAATGATAGAAAAGGCTTCTGACAGACAGAAGCTTGCGATGGAAAAATTAAAAGACCTTATGACAAAAGAGCAGAAGAAGGCTTATAAGGCAAAAACAAAAAAGAACCAGAGAATGTGGATGGTTTTATGTATACTTTTTAACTTTGGAATTCTTGCGGTATTAAAGTATACTAATCTTTTTATCAGTTTTACATCATTAAAGCCGGTTAATTTCATATTGCCGATGGGTATCTCATTTTACACATTTCAGTCAATGGGATATATAATTGATGTATACAGAGGCGTTACAGAAGCAGAAAACAATATTTTTAAATTTGCTTTATTTGTTTCATTCTTCCCGCAGCTTATGCAGGGACCTATCAGCCGTTGGAAAGATTTAAAAGAGACGTTGTTTGAGGAACACTCATTTTCGTGGGAGAGATTTGAGTCGGGAATCCAGAGAATCATCTGGGGTTACTTCAAGAAAATGGTAATTGCGGACAGGGCTGCAATCGGTCTTGCGACAATTACAAGTGATTTTTCAAAATATACAGGAGCATATGCATTTCTTGGAATGTTAATATATGCTGTTGAGCTTTATGCGGATTTTACAGGTGGTATTGATATAACAATAGGTATCGCTGAACTTTTTGGAATAAGACTTCCGGAGAACTTCAGACAGCCATTTTTCTCAAAGAGTCTTGCAGAATATTGGAGAAGATGGCATATCACACTTTGTGCATGGTTTAAGGATTATGTATTCTATCCGATTTCCATGTCAAAGAAGATGAACAAAGCTTCAAAGTGGCTTAAAAAGCATGTTTCAACAGGAATAGGACAGAGATTTCCTATATATACAGCAACAATAGTTGTATGGTTTGTTACAGGTATGTGGCATGGTGCAAGCTGGAACTTTATTGTATGGGGTCTTTTAAACGGCATAATAATGCTTGCATCACAGGAACTTGAACCTGTATATGCAAAAGTTGACGGAAAGCTTCATCTTAAAAAGCATACAGCATATAAAGTATTTGAGATTATAAGAACAACAGCTATTGTCTGTGTGCTCCAGATGCTTGATTATCACAGGAATATAGCAGATGCGTTCAGACAGTTTATATCAATGTTTACAACAGCTAATTACGCAAGTGTTTTTGGCAGTGGAATGTTTAATATAGGACTTTCTTTGCCGGATTATATTCTTTTACTTGCAGGTGTTATAATTATGTATATTGTAAGCTTTGCAGGACGTGAAGAATCTGTAAGAGAACGTCTTTCAAAGAAAAGCTTTGCATTAAGATTTACTATATTCCTTGCGTTATTCCTTGGAATAGCAGTGTTTGGTGTGTATGGAATAGGATATGAATCAAGTCAGTTTATTTATAATCAGTTTTAGGAGGACGTATTTATGGGAAAGAAAATTATACGTGTAATAGCAGTCGTCCTGATACCGGTTGTATGCCTTTATCTTCTGACACTGCTTCTTACACCGAAGTATGTTAATGATATACCTGAAGGCTCTATGATAGCAGAATATTATAAGAGTGAAAAAAATAATGATGTGCTTATTCTTGGTGACTGTGAAGTGTATGAAAATATTTCAACAGTCAAGATGTGGGAAGAGTATGGAATTACAAGTTACATAAGAGGAAGCTCTGAGCAGCTTATATGGCAGTCATATTACCTGCTTGAAGATACATTAAAACATGAGACACCAAAGGTCGTTGTTCTCAGTATGCTTGCGATGTCTGAAGCTGATGCGAAGAGTGAAGCATATAACAGAATGACGCTTGATGGAATGCGTTGGTCGAAGTCAAAGTGGAATTCAATAAAAGAATCAATGACAGAAAAAGAGACGATGGGGAGTTACATTTTTCCGCTTTTGCGTTATCATTCAAGATGGAGTGAATTGTCATCTGATGATATAAAATATATGTTTAACAAACCTAAAGTCACAAGCAACGGCTATCTTATGCAGGTTGGTGTACGTCCGGTGACTACAGTTCCGAAGGTTTCGCCGCTTGCCAATTATACATTTTCAGACAGAAATTACGAATATCTTGATAAGATTAAAGATTTATGCAATGAAAAGGGTATAAAACTTGTTCTTATAAAAGCACCGAGTATTTTCCCACACTGGTATGATGAATGGGAAAGTCAGATTCAGGACTATGCAAATGAAAATAATCTGTTATACTTAAACATGGTCGATAAGGCAGATGAAATAGGACTGGATTATACAACGGATACATTCGACTACGGTCAGCATCTCAATGTTGACGGAGCGGAAAAGACAGCGGTTTATCTTGGAAATATTTTAAAAGACCAATACAGGCTTACTGATCACAGAGGCGAGAGCGAAACTGCATCACAGTGGAACAAAATTGTATCGGATTACAACAGTCTCAAGACAAAAAAACAGGAAGCATGGAATAACAGCTTAAATGGAGGTTCACAATGAGAAAGAGAAGTTTAATAGCAGCAGGATTAATGATTTTATGCGTAGGTCTTACAGCCTGCGGCGGTTCTAAAGGAACAGACAATGGCAGCACAACACAGCAGCAGAGCCAGAATACATCCACGGGTTATGTGTTCACTACAAATGGTGTTAATATTGCAATAGACGAAAAAATTGAAGATATTACATCAAAGCTTGGCACTCCAAAGGGTGGTTATTATGAAGCTAAGAGCTGTGCATTTGACGGAATGGACAAGTTCTGGTATTATGACAGCTTTACACTTCAGGGATATCAGAAAAATGGCGTAGATGTTGTATATTCAGTAACATTTATGGATGATACAGTAAAGACAAAAGAAGGAATCAAGATTGGTGATTCAAAGGATAAAGTAACATCTGCTTATGGTTCTTCATATAAGGAAGAAAACGGACAGATTAAGTATGAATCCGGAAATATGGTTCTTAGTTTTGCAATAAAGGATAACGCAGTAACAAGCATTGTATATTCAGTAAAATAATTATTTTATGAAAGGCGGAACATTAAAAAGTGTTTCGCCTTTTGAAAAAATATAGAGGTGATATCTATGAGTAAAAATTTATGGGTTGTCGGAGATTCGACACTTAGCAGCTTTGAGGATAAGTATTATCTGCCAAGATATGGTTACGGTACAAAGCTTCAGGAATATCTTGATGATGAAATTATAGTTAAAAATATTGCACTTTCAGGAAGAAGCAGCAAGAGTTATACAACAGAACCTGAATATCAGACATTACTTTCAGGAATGAAAAAAGATGATTATCTGATTATAGGATTCGGACATAATGATGAAAAGACTGAAAATGACAGATACACACAGGGTGAGGGTGATTATCTTACACAGGGAACATTTGCTTTTTCGCTTTATAATAATTATATCAAAAAGGCTCAGGAGGCAGGATGCACACCGATTCTCTGCACTCCGATAGTAAGAAGAAGCCCTGATGGAAAATGGAACGGACAGATGCTTCATGTAACTGCACCTGTAGGTGAATATAAGGGTGGAGATTATCCGAAAGCGATAAGGGATCTTGCAAGGCAGCTTAATATAGCACTTGTCGATATGACTATGATGACAAAAGAAATGTATGACAGACTTGGTGCAGATGAAACACTATATCTTCACGCATGGCCGTCAGATAAGGCGATAAGTGTTGATAACACACATACAAATGTGTGGGGAGCAAGAGTTAATGCATATCTTTGCCTTTCAGAGATAAAAAATATCGGTGTTGAGGGGCTTTCAAACCATATTACAGGACTTGAAAATGATGCTCCGATGCCTTCAAAGAAAAAGTATTTTAAACCATCTGAAACTTATAAACCTACTGTTTTTGATTCAAATCTTAGTGACAGTAAAATATGGGAAAAATCAGGAATATGGAAACCATCAGTATTTGGAGATATTATGGATATGCCGACAAAAGACACATTTACGCTGGAAGCTCTTTCTGATAACAGTTTCCATATTGCAGTCTGTGGAAATGTGGGAAAAATATCAGCTGTATCTGATGGTATAGCAGTATACTATACAAAAGTACCTGTAAAAGATGATTTTATATTTTCAGCTTCAATGAAAATAAACAATTATTTCCTGAATGACCAGGTATCGTTTGGGCTTATGGTAAGAGATGACATGTATATTGACAAAGTAACACCTGATATATTGGGAGATTATGTTGCAGCTGCACCTCTTCTTTTAACGCATGAAAATGCACCTGCTAATTGTTTTGCAAGAAAGAGCGGAAAGCTTGTATATGGAGGCACATGCACAAGAGGTTATAAACCGGGCGAGACAGTAAAAGTACAGATAGAAAGCACATCTGACGGATATGCGTGTACATTTGGAGATGAGACAACAATTACAGGTGGATTTGATTTCAAACTTACTGCGTTAGACCCTGAAAATGTATATCTTTGTATGTTTGCGGCAAGAAATGCAGATGTGACATTTTCTGATGTCAGATTAGATATAAAGTAAGATAATCAGGAAGATATTTACAGGTCTGCCGATGGGATATGTGAGGAGAAAATGGAAAAATTAAAGAAAATTTTAAACAGAATATTTATTGACGGTCTTGGCGGAATGGCACTTGGCCTGTTTTCAACATTAATTATTGGAACGATAATCGCACAAATCGGAACGTTTATCGGTGGTGACATAGGAAGCTATATCAATGGTGCTGCCAATGTTGCCAAAACACTTACAGGTGCCGGCATCGGCGTTGGAGTTGCTGTAAAGCTCGGCTCAAGTCCTCTTGTTACAATTGCAGCAGCTGTTTCCGGCATGATAGGAGCATTTCCGACAGTAAATTCAATGTCTGCATTTGCACTCGGAAAGCCCGGCGAGCCACTTGGTGCATTTGTTGCGGCATATGTTGCAATTGAAATCGGAAGACTTGTATCGGGAAAAACAAAAGTTGATATTATTGTGACACCATTTGCGTGCATAGCATCGGGAGCAGCAGTTGGATATGTAATCGGACCGCCGATATCAGCATTTATGATGTGGCTTGGCAATCTTGTTAATATTAATGTCGAACAGCATCCGGTAATTGGCGGAATACTTATATCGGTTCTTATGGGAATGATTCTTACTCTTCCTATAAGTTCAGCAGCAATAGGTGTTTCCATGGGAATAACAGGTGTTGCCGCCGGAGCGGCGACGGTTGGATGCTGTTGTCAGATGGTTGGATTTGCGGTTGCAAGTTACAGGGAAAATAAAATGGGTGGTCTTATTGCACAGGGAATCGGAACATCAATGCTTCAGGTTCCTAATATTGTAAAAAAACCGCTTATCTGGATACCGCCAATCGTGTCAAGTGCGATACTTGGACCTGTATCAAGTGCAATTCTTAGAATGACAAGCACTCCGACAGGTTCAGGTATGGGTTCAGCCGGATTTGTGGGACAGATTATGGCATGGCAGTCAATGACACAGACAATGTCAGTTCCTGTTGTTGCAATAGAAATCATACTTATGCATTTTGTCCTTCCTGCACTTATAACACTTGCTGTTTCAGAGTGGATGAGAAAGATGAAATGGATAAAAGACGGAGATATGCTTTTAAGGTTGTAAAGGAAAATATATATGAAGATAACGAAAGAGCAGTCATTTGAAGAAAATAGAAAATTTCTTGGATTTATAAAGGAATGTCCAACATCATACCAGACAGTAAATACATTGAAGAAAATATTTGATGAAGCAGGTTTTGTCCAGAAAGAAGAGTGGGAATACGGCTTCTGGAACAAGGATGATGCATTTGGAAGCCCTGATGGAGAATATAAGGGGTATGTTATAAGAAATGACTCATCAATTATTGCTTTCCGTGTACCGGTATGCAAAAGCCCGAAAGGATTTAAAATTGTATGTTCACACACTGACTCACCGATGTTTAAATTCAAAGATAATGGTGAATACGGAAATAGTGATACATGTTTAAAACTTGATGTGGAAAAATATGGTGGAATGATTACACAGTCATGGTTTGACAGACCTCTTGGTGCTGCCGGAAGAATAGTATGTGACGTTGATGGCATATTGGACAGTATACTTGTCAATATATCTGAGCCGTCTTTTATAATTCCGTCACTGGCAATACACATGACAAGAGGAAATGATGCTTCAAAGACGGGTATATCTGTGCAGAAAGAAATGCAGCCGGTTGCAGCAGACAAAGGTTTATATGAACTGATACGAAAAGAATTTGGAATAAAGCAGAGTGACATTCTAGGAACGGATTTATATCTGTATAATACTCAGGAAGGCTGTATTATGGGTGAGAATGCCTCTTTGATATCAGCACCGAGAATAGATGACCTTCAATGTGTTTACAGCACTATGACAGGCTTTATACAGACCAGATGTCAGGATAAACCGGAGAGAGATGAGTATATAAAAGTATATGCGGCCTTTGATAATGAAGAAGTAGGAAGCCTATCAAGACAGGGGGCAAGCTCTGATTTTCTGCCTGTTGTGTTAAGAGAACTCGCATCGGTTAAAGATATTACAGGAAGCGGATTTAACCGTATGCTTTCAAAAAGTTTTATGCTAAGTGCAGATAATGCACATGCCATGCATCCAAATTATTCTGAAAAAGCGGATGTTATCCACAGACCGGATATGAATGGTGGAGTTGTAATTAAGTATCACGGCGGACAGAAATATACAACAGATGCATGCACAGGTGCATTTGTAAAACAGATTTGTAAGAAAGCAGATATTCCATATCAGACATATTATAATAATTCAGATGTTGCCGGAGGTTCCACACTTGGAAATCTTGTAATGGCTAATTTGTCAGTAAAGGCGGCAGATATAGGTATTGCACAGCTTGCAATGCATTCTTCATATGAGACATCAGGAGCATACGATACAATTTATATGAGTGAGTTTGTAAAAGAATTTTATGGAAAGGAAACACAGATATGGTAAAGGAACTTGCAAAGAAAAACCGTTCATACAGAAGATTTTATGAAAATAAAAAGATAACAGAAGATGAACTTAAAGAACTTGTCGATACAGGAAGAAATACGCCGTCAGCAGCTAACAGACAGCCGGTAAGATATAAACTTGTATGTGATGAGGTAATGAATGAAAAAGTATTTGAATGTCTTGGCTGGGCAGGATATTTAAAGGATTGGGCAGGACCTGTTAAAGGGGAAAGACCATCGGCATACATAATTATGGCTACAGATAAAAATGCAAAAGCGGAATGTGATGAGGGAATTATCGGACAGACAATTCTTCTGGCAGCAGTTGAAAAAGGAATGGGCGGATGTTTTCTTGGCAATGTCAACAGGGCAAAGCTGGCTGGTGTTATTGGCCTTTCGGATGATATGAAGATTGATTACTGCATCGCACTTGGATATCCGAAAGAAGAAGTTGTGCTTGAGGATATTCCGGATGGAGGAGATATAAAATATTACAGGGATGCGAATCAGGTACACCATGTTCCTAAGATTAAACTTGATGATTTGATATTATAAAAATATCTGAAAATCTACTTGATATATTTTATCATTAATGATATTATTTAGAGACGTAATTAATTCCCTGAGGGAGTAATCGGCATAACATAAGTTGTGTAGTTATATCGACATAATGGTTTAATACCCGGTATTACTGTAAATGATGAGACTCGTGGATAGCTTTTAATACAAAGCTGTCCGGAGTCTCTTTTTTGTTATGCCGGCGAGGAAAATATATAAAAATTACAAAAAGAAATGGAGATTAATATGAGTTTAATTGAATTGTTTATTCTGGCAGTTGGTTTGTCAATGGATGCTTTTGCTGTTTCAGTCTGTAAGGGGTTGTCACTTGGAAAGATAAAGCCTAAGCATATGTGCATTGCAGGTGCATGGTTTGGTGGTTTTCAGGCACTTATGCCTCTTATAGGTTATTTCCTTGGCAGCTTTTTTGCTGATAAAATAACTAAATATTCGCATTGGATAGCATTTATTCTTCTTGTGATTATCGGTGCTAATATGGTGAGAGAAGCATTTGGCGAAGAAGAAAGATTAGATGCCAATATGAATCCGGCATCAATGTTTCTGCTTGCAATAGCAACAAGTATAGATGCACTTGCGGTAGGCGTTACGTTTGCATTTCTTCAGGTTAATATAATATATGCTGTAATATTTATCGGATGTGTCACATTTGTCTGTTCGTCAGCAGGTGTAAAAATTGGAAGTGTTTTCGGTGAAAAATATAAGTCCAAAGCAGAGATATGCGGTGGGATTATACTTATTCTCATAGGTATTAAAATTCTTTTCGACGGATTAAGAATTTTATAGGAATTTTAGTTGAAAATTATCCCTGTTTATCATAAAATTGTATTATAAATATACGTTAAAAATATAAACTGAAAAGAGGGATAGTTATGAGACTTAATTTTTTAGGTGCTGACCATGAAGTAACAGGAAGCTGTCATTTTCTTCAGGCGTGTGGTGTGAATATACTTGTTGACTGCGGTATGGAACAGGGGAATGATGTTTATGAGAATCAGGAACTGCCAATCCCGGCATCGGAAGTTGATTATGTATTGCTTACACATGCACATATTGACCATTCCGGATTGATTCCGCTTTTGTATACAAATGGGTTCAGAGGCAAGGTTTACACAACAAGACCAACCGTGGATCTGTGTGAGATAATGCTTAAAGACAGTGCACATATTCAGGAATTTGAGGCTGAATGGCGTAACCGTAAGGCAAAACGTTCCAATGGTACGTTGAAAGAATTCGTGCCACTGTATGATATGGATGCGGCTGTTAATGTTATGAAACAGTTTGTCGGCTGTCCATATTCAGAAAAGATTGATTTATGCGACGGAATTACAATAAGATTTATAGATGCCGGACATCTTCTTGGCTCAGCAAGTATTGAAGTCTGGATTGATGAAGATGGCATTTCAAAGAAAATCGTATTTTCGGGAGATATAGGTAATGTCAATAAGCCTATTATAAAAGACCCGGAATATATAAAAGATGCAGATTATGTTGTTATGGAATCTACATATGGCGACAGAAGCCATGGTGGAACGCCTGATTATGCGGCAGAACTTGTAAAGGTGTTTACAAGAACATTTGAACGTGGAGGTAATGTTGTAATTCCTTCATTTGCAGTCGGAAGAACACAGGAACTTTTGTATTTTATACGTGAAATTAAAGAAAAGAAGCTTATTGACAGACCATTTGATGTATATCTTGACAGTCCGCTGGCAATTGAATCTACTAACATATTTGGTAAAAATACACATGAATGTTTTGATGAAGAAGCAATGAAATTTATAGATGCAGGAATTAATCCGCTTGTATTTGAAGGGCTGAAGTTTGCTACTACAAGTGAAGCCTCAAAGATGATTAATTTTGATACTAAGCCCAAAGTAATTATATCTGCATCAGGTATGTGCGAGGCCGGACGTGTAAGGCATCATCTGAAACACAACCTGTGGAGACCGGAATGTACGATACTTTTTGTGGGCTATCAGGCAGTCGGAACGACAGGTCGTGCTATTGTTGAGGGAGCCAAAGAGATTAAGCTTTTTGGTGAACCGATACAGGTAAGTGCTGAGATTGCACAGCTTCCTGGAGCAAGCGGACACGCAGACAGGGAAGGTCTTGTAAAGTGGATTAATTCATTTGAAAAGAAGCCACAGAAGGTATTTATAGTTCATGGTGAAGATTCAGTATGTGATAGCTTTGCGGCATTACTTCACGATGCGTACGGATATGATACACTTGCACCTTACACCGGAGCTGTTTATGATCTTGCCGGTAATGTTGAGATTTCACATGGTAATGAACAGAAGAAGTCAAGAAGGACAGTTGTTAAGCGTAATCAGGGCGTATTTGCAAGACTTGTTGCAGCCGGACAGAGACTTATGACTGTTATAACCCACAATGAAGGAGGGGCAAATAAGGATCTTGCAAAATTTGCTGACCAGATAAATGCTTTGTGTGATAAGTGGGATAGATGATAATAAGCACAGGAGAGTTTATGAAGAAGTTATTATTTGTATTTAATCCCAATTCGGGTAAGGCACAATTAAAGAATAAACTTATGCAGATAGTACAGATATTTTCAGAAGGCGGATATGATGTTACGGTATATCCTACAAAAGCTGCCATGGATGGATATAATTATATTATAGAAAATGGCTTGTCACATGATGTCATAGTGTGCAGCGGTGGCGATGGAACGCTTAATGAGACTGTCGGTGCGGTATTGCATCTTGATGAAAGAATTCCTATAGGATATATTCCAAGCGGTACAACTAACGATTTTGCCAGGAGTCTCGGAATTCCCAAAGATATGATTGAAGCAGCTAAGGTTATTGTAAAAGGAAGAACATTCAACTGTGATATAGGAATGGTTGATGGACAGAGAAGTTTTAATTATGTTGCTGCATTCGGGGCTTTTACAGAGGTTTCATATAATACTCCGCAGCAACTGAAAAATGTACTTGGACATCAGGCATATATAATTGAAGCTGCTAAGCAGTTTATGACATTAAAGCCATGTTATGTAAGAGTAAAAAGCGATATAAAGAATGTTGAAGGAAACTTTGTATATGGAATGGTAAGTAATACAAAATCAGTCGGTGGCATGAAGTTTCTTGTAGGTGGTTCTACTGATTTGCAGGATGGTCTGTTTGAAGTGACACTCATACGTGAAATAAAGAATCCTATGGACCTGCAGCAGCTTGTCAATGCTTTTATGACACAGAAGTTTGATGAGTCGGATATGGTATGTTCATTTAAGACCAATCATGTTGAATTTGAATCTCCAAATGAAATAGCATGGACTCTTGATGGAGAGTTTGGGGGTTCGCTTAAAAAGACAGTATTTGATGTAATGCCCAAAGCAGTGGATTTCATTGTCAGAGGAAAAAAGAAGAAAAGTTAGATATGTATAACTTTATAAATTTAAGAAAAAATAGAAATTAGTTTATAATTTTAGGCTGGTTCGCTGAATTTTAAAATAAAATTTTGCGAATCAGCCTTTATTTTTTAGATTCAAACATAATATCGGACAAAAAACAAGCGATTTGCAAAATAAACAGTAAAAAAGATATGAACAATTCAGACACAATTTAATGATTGATACATGTATAATATAAATTATGAAAAATAAAATTTAAATTGATTTCGTGAAAAACTAATAAAATTACATCTAAACTGTAATAAATACTAAGAAAAATAAGTAAAATTACAGATAATATAATAAAATTAAGCAAAATGACAAATAATCAGATAAATGTTTAAAAAAAGATATTTACACGCATATAAAAATAGCGTATATTATAGGACAAGAAAAAACCATTGCGAAAGGATGATAACGACTTATGGAAAAACAGAGCAGACAGCCGGGACTGTACAGTCCGAGCTTTGAACATGATAACTGCGGTATCGGTGCCGTTGTAAGCATCAAGGGAATTAAGACACACCAGACAGTTTCAGATGCATTAAGTATTGTTGAGAATCTGGAACACAGAGCCGGAAAAGATGCAGAGGGAAAGACAGGTGATGGTGTTGGTATTCTTCTTCAGATTTCACACAAGTTTTTCAAGAAAGCGGTAAAACCACTTGGAATCCAGATTGGTGATGAGAGAGAATATGGCGTTGGTATGTTTTTCTTTCCACAGGATGAACTGAAGAGAAATCAGGCTAAAAAAATGTTTGAAATCATTGTTGAAAAAGAAGGTCTTGAATTCTTAGGCTGGAGAGAAGTGCCTACTTATCCTCAGATACTTGGTAAGAAAGCAGTGGATTGTATGCCTTACATTATGCAGGCTTTTGTGAAGAAACCGGCAGATGTGGCTAAGGGAATAGATTTTGACAGAAAACTGTATGTCGCAAGACGTGTTTTTGAACAGACTAATGAAGATACATATGTAGTTTCACTTTCAAGCAGAACTATTGTATACAAGGGTATGTTCCTTGTAGGACAGCTCCGTCAGTTCTTTGGTGATTTGGAGGATGCAGATTATGAATCAGCAATCGCAATTGTCCATTCAAGATTCTCTACTAATACAAATCCTAGCTGGGAACGTGCTCATCCTAACAGATTTATTGTTCATAATGGTGAAATTAACACAATTAAGGGTAATGCAGACAGAATGCTTTCAAGAGAAGAGACAATGTATTCAGAATATCTTGAATCAGAGATGGCAAAGATTACACCTGTTGTAAATACCAATGGTTCGGATTCAGCTATGCTTGATAACACACTGGAATTCCTTGTTATGAATGGCATGCCGCTTCCTCTTGCTGTAATGATTACAATTCCTGAACCATGGAGCAATAACAAAGCAATGGCACAGGAAAAGAAAGATTTTTATCAGTATTATGCAACTATGATGGAACCATGGGATGGACCTGCATCAATTCTTTTCTCTGATGGTGATATAATGGGTGCGGTTCTTGACCGTAATGGCCTTCGTCCTTCCCGCTATTATGTAACTAATGACGGTTATCTTATTCTTTCTTCAGAAGTCGGAGTCCTTCCGATTGCTGAGAGCAGAATCAAGGTAAAGGACAGATTAAGACCTGGTAAAATGCTTCTTGTTGATACAGTAAAGGGCGAACTTATAGATGATGATGAGTTAAAAGAAAAATATGCAACAAAGCAGCCTTATGGCGAATGGCTTGATAACAACCTTGTACAGCTTCATGATTTAAAGATTCCAAATCAGAAAGTGCCAATGCATACAAAGGAAGAGAGAGCAAGACTCCAGAAAGCATTCGGATATACATATGAAGATTTGAAGACATCTATTCTTCCTATGGCACTTAACGGTTCAGAGTCAATTGGTGCGATGGGTATTGATACACCGCTTGCAGTGCTTTCTAATAAACATCAGCCATTATTTAATTATTTTAAACAGCTTTTTGCACAGGTAACAAATCCACCTATAGATTCAATCCGTGAAAAAGTCGTAACATCAACAACTGTTTATCTCGGAACAGATGGAAATGTTCTTGAAGAAAAAGCAGAAAACTGTAAACAGTTAAAGATTAATGACCCAATCCTTACAAATACAGACCTTTTGAAGATTAAAAATATGAAGGTTGACGGATTTAAGGTAGAGACAATTCCTATTATTTATTATAAGAATACATCTCTTGAAAAAGCAATTGACCATCTCTTTGTAGAGGTTGACAGAGCACACAGAGAGGGTGCAAATATTATAATTCTTTCTGACCGCGGTGTTGACGAAAATCATGTTGCAATTCCTTCGCTTCTTGCTGTATCTGCACTTCAGCAGTACCTTGTACAGACAAAGAAAAGAACTGCAATGGCTGTTATTCTTGAGAGCGGTGAGCCAAGAGATGTCCATCATTTTGCAACACTGTTAGGATATGGTGCATCAGCAATTAATCCATATCTTGCACAGGAGAGCATTCAGGAATTAATAGACCTTAATATGCTTGATAAAGATTATTATGCTGCTGTAGATGATTATAACAATGCGATACTTGGTGGAATTGTTAAAATTGCTGCAAAGATGGGTATTTCAACAATACAGTCATATCAGGGTGCTAAGATTTTTGAGGCAATAGGTATTGATTCAGATGTTATTAATAAATATTTCAAGGGTACAGTGAGCAGAATTGAAGGTATAAGCCTTAAAGATATCCAGGAGGATGTTGAAACACTTCATTCTAAGGCATTTGACCCATTGGGACTTCCTACTGATACAACACTTGACAGCAATGGTGCACATAAGTTAAGAAGCGGAAAAGAAGAGCATCTTTACAATCCGCAGACAATTCACCTTTTACAGCTTGCAACAAGAACAGGTGATTATAAGATTTTCAAGGAATATACAAAGCTTGTAAATAAAGATACAGGTGCCATGAATCTTCGTGGACTTATGGACATCAGATTTCCTAAGAAAGGAATTAATATTGATGAAGTTGAAAGTGTTGATTCGATTGTAAGAAGATTTAAGACAGGTGCTATGTCTTACGGTTCTATTTCAAAAGAAGCACATGAGACAATGGCAATTGCAATGAATATGCTTCACGGCAAGTCAAATTCAGGCGAGGGCGGTGAAGATGAGGACAGACTTACTGTAGGACCTGACGGATTAAACAGATGTTCAGCAATCAAGCAGGTTGCGTCAGGACGTTTCGGTGTAACATCTAAGTATCTTGTAAGTGCACAGGAAATTCAGATTAAGATGGCACAGGGTGCAAAGCCTGGTGAAGGCGGCCATTTACCTGGAAAGAAGGTATATCCATGGATTGCAAAGACACGTCTTTCAACACCGGGTGTATCACTTATTTCACCTCCACCACATCACGATATTTACTCTATCGAGGACTTGGCACAGCTTATATATGATTTGAAAAATGCGAACAAAAATGCACGTATTTCAGTTAAGCTTGTATCAGAGGCAGGCGTTGGTACAGTTGCTTCTGGTGTTGCAAAAGCAGGTGCACAGGTAATTCTTATATCAGGTTATGACGGCGGTACAGGTGCGGCTCCGAGAAGTTCTATCCACAATGCCGGACTTCCATGGGAACTCGGACTTGCAGAGGCACATCAGACACTTACTATGAACGGACTTCGTAATAAGGTAATTATTGAGACAGATGGTAAGCTTATGAGTGGCCGTGATGTTGCGATTGCAGCTATGCTTGGTGCTGAAGAATTTGGTTTTGCAACAGCACCGCTTGTAACAATGGGTTGTGTAATGATGAGAGTATGTAATCTTGATACATGTCCTGTAGGTGTTGCAACACAGAATCCTGAACTTCGTAAGAGATTTACAGGAAAACCTGAATACGTTGTCAACTTTATGAGATTTATAGCAGAAGAACTTCGTGAATACATGGCAAAACTTGGTGTGAAGACAGTTGATGAACTTGTCGGAAGAACAGATTTACTCGAACAGAGAGATGTTCCTGGCAGCGGACGTTCAAAGAATGTTGATCTTTCACAGATTCTTGATAATCCATATATTAAGGAAGCTGCAAAGATTCATTACGATAAGAAAAATGTATATGATTTCCAGCTTGAAAAGACAGTTGATGAGAAAGTTCTCTTGAAGAAATTTGCAACGGCACTTGATGAAAAACAGAAGAGAAGTGTTGAGGTAGATGTAACTAATACAGACCGTGCAGTCGGTACTCTTCTCGGTGCTGAGATTACAAGAAGATTTGGTGAGACACTTGATGAAGATACATTTACAGTAAAATGTAATGGTGCCGGCGGACAGAGCTTTGGTGCATTCATACCTAAGGGACTTACGCTTGAACTTGTCGGCGACAGCAACGATTACTTCGGAAAAGGCCTTTCAGGCGGTAAACTTATTGTATATCCGCCTACAGGATGTGCTTATAAAGAAGATGAAAATATCATCATAGGTAATGTTGCACTTTATGGAGCTACAAGCGGTAAAGCATTTATCAATGGTGTTGCCGGAGAGCGTTTCTGCGTAAGAAATTCAGGTGCTACAGCGGTTGTAGAGGGTTGTGGTGACCATGGATGTGAATACATGACAGGCGGCCGTGTGGTTGTACTTGGCAGAACAGGAAAGAACTTTGCAGCAGGTATGAGCGGCGGTATCGCATACGTTCTTGATGAAGATACAAGCCTTTATAAGAGAATGAATAAACAGCTTGTATCAATTGAACCTGTAACAGATAAGTATGATGTACTTGAATTAAAAGATTTGATTACAGAACATGTTGCATATACAAATTCAAAGAAAGGCAAAGAAGTTCTTGATAATTTTGGTGAATACCTTCCAAAGTTCAAGAGAATCATACCTCACGATTATAAGAAGATGTTAAATACAATAGTCCAGATGGAAGAAAAAGGACTTAGCAGTGAGCAGGCTCAGATAGAAGCATTTTATGCGGCTACAAAGTGATGTGCATAGCCGAGGCACACATCACATCGGTTCGTTTGATGGAAAGGAGATACGTATGGGAAAGCCAACAGGATTTTTAGAATATGAGCGAAAAGAAGCAAAAGCTGTTTCGCCAAAGGAGAGAATAAAGAATTTTAATGAGTTTCATACACCACTTTCAGAGGCAGAGCAGAGATGTCAGAGTGCAAGATGCATGGACTGCGGTGTTCCGTTCTGCCAGTCAGGAATGAATATTAAAGGAATGACGTCAGGATGTCCTTTAAACAATCTTATTCCTGAATGGAATGACCTTGTATACACAGGAAACTGGGAGCAGGCATATAACAGACTTCATAAGACAAGTAATTTCCCTGAATTTACAAGCCGCGTGTGTCCTGCACTCTGTGAGAAAGCATGTACATGTGGTCTTAATGGTGATGCAGTCTGCACGAAAGAAAATGAAATGGCTATTATTGAACATGCCTATGCTAATGGATGGGCAGGTCCAAAGCCTCCAAAGGTAAGAACCGGCAAAAGAATAGCGGTTGTAGGTTCAGGCCCTGCCGGACTTGCAGTTGCAGACCAGCTAAATACGAGAGGACATAATGTTACAGTATTTGAAAGGGCTGACAGAATCGGCGGACTTTTAAGATATGGCATTCCTAATATGAAGCTTGAAAAACATATTATAGACAGAAAACTTGAAGTTATGAAAGCTGAAGGAATTGAGTTCGTAACAGAAGCAAATGTCGGAGAAAAAATAAAGGCAAAAAAGCTTGTTGATGAGTATGATGCAGTTGTACTTGCATGCGGAGCTTCTAATCCAAGAGATATCAATGCTCCGGGAAGGGATGCCAATGGAATTTATTTTGCCGTAGATTTTCTTAAAGCAACTACAAAGAGCCTTCTCGATTCTGATTTGAGCGATGGCAAATTTATATCAGCAAAAGATAAAAATGTTATTGTAATAGGTGGCGGTGATACAGGCAATGACTGTGTCGGAACATGTATAAGACATGGCTGCAAATCAGTTACACAGCTTGAGATGATGCCTAAGGCACCTGATACAAGAAGAGAGAGTAATCCATGGCCACAGTGGCCGCTTGTATGCAAGACTGATTACGGTCAGGAAGAGGCAATAGCGGTATTTGGACATGATCCACGAATTTATACAACAACAGTAAAAGAATTCAAGAAAGATAAAAAAGGAAATCTTGAGAAAGTTGTTGTTATAAGCCTCGAGTCCAAAGTTGACGAGAAAACTGGAAGAAGAATGATGGTTCCTGTAGAGGGAACAGAGAAGGAACTTCCTTGTGAGCTTGTTCTTATTGCCGCTGGATTTCTTGGAACACAGAAATATGTCACGGATGCATTTGGTGTTGAACTTACTGAACGTACAAATATCAAGACAGAAGAAGGAAAGTTTGCAACAAATGCAGCCGGCGTATTTACTGCCGGAGACTGCCATACAGGTCAGTCTCTTGTTGTAAAGGCTATCCGTCAGGGCCGTGATTGTGCAAGAGAAGTAGATAAATATCTGATGGGATATACAAATCTTTAAAAATTAATATAACAAAACAGATGCTGCCGCTTTGATAAAAAGTGGCGGCATTTTTGGATTGATAAGATAAAAATCTGCCGGGGAGTGGAAATAAAATAGAAATAATGATATTATAAATAATAATCACAGCAATCAAACAGATAGATAGTTATAGTGCAAGAGGTATTGAATATGAAGAAATCAACACAGAAACTGAAAAAAATAACAAGAGTTCTTTTTGGACGTACAGCATTTGTAATAATTGCAATTCTGATGCAGTTTGCATTTTTCTTCATACTTATAAACTGGCTGTACAGATATTCTGTGCTTATACATTTATTATTTGTACTTCTTGGTATGTTTGTTGTCATACATATTTTTAATGAGGATACCAATTCGGCTTTTAAGATGGCATGGATTATACCGGTGCTTATAATACCTATATTCGGAACCATGATATATGTATTTGTTAATCTGCAGCTTGGCACTAAGATTATGAGGTCTAGACTTGCATCGATTGATAAACAGCTGCATGAGAAAGCCAAAACAAGTGATGCAGTGTTCGAAAAGCTTAAAAGTGAGCTGCACGGAGAACGAGGGCTGGCTTCTTATTTACATAATGCCGGTGACTTTCCGGCATATTATGATAATGATATTGAGTTCTTTCCACTTGGCGAGTTCAAGTTTGAAGAGATGAAAAAGCAGCTCATGGCTGCAGAAAAGTTTATTTTTATGGAATATTTCATAGTGACTGACAGCTATATGTGGAGAAGTATTCTAGATATATTAAAGTTAAAGGCTTCACAGGGTGTAGAAGTCCGTTTTATGTATGATGGAATGTGCTCGCTTGCATTGCTTCCATATGGATATTACAAAGAACTTGAAAATATGGGAATAAAATCAAGACCGTTTTCACAGATAAAACCGGTCCTTTCTACAGTACAGAATAACCGTGACCACAGAAAAATACTTATAGTTGACGGCAAGACTGCGTTTACAGGCGGAATTAATCTTGCTGATGAGTATATTGATAAACTTGACAGATTCGGACATTGGAAAGATACAGCAGTTATGGTAAAAGGCGATGCTGTAAAAAGTTTTACGTACATGTTTTTGAAAATGTGGAATGTAGCCGGTAAGAAGGACAGAATTGAACAGGAAGAAATTGATAATTATATTATTAATTTTGATAAGGATGAATGTCTGAATGATTTTGATTTGAAAAATGAACTTATCCGCAGTAATGGATATGTCATTCCATATGGTGACAGCCCATTTTCATCTGAGAGAATAGGAAAACGTGTATACATTGACATATTAAACAGGGCACAGCGATATGTTCATATTATGACACCATATCTTATATTGGATGATGAGATGATTGCCGCTTTGAGATATTGTGCAGCAAGGGGTGTTGAGACAACTATAATCATGCCGCATATCCCTGATAAGGTTTATGCATATCTTCTGGCAAGAACATATTATCCGGAACTTATAAAACATGGCGTTAATATATATGAATACACACCTGGATTTGTCCATGCAAAGGAATTCATAAGTGATGACTGCCGTGCGACTGTTGGAACTGTTAATCTTGATTTCAGAAGTTTATATCTTCATTTTGAGTGCGGAGCATATATTTATAAAAATGATGTTGTGGCAGATATCGAAAATGATTATCAGAAAACACTTGAAAAATGTCAGAAGATTACAGAAGAAGATTGTAAAAAATATCCGTGGCATAAAAAACTAATAGGACAGATATTAAGACTGCTTGCACCGCTTATGTAATATATTTTACAATTTTGCGTGAAATTTAAGGCGTTTCGGTTGTTTTTAATTTTTAAATGTAGTATTATCGGATTATCACAAACTAAAGTAAAAAACAGAAGGTACATATTTAAAGGATAAAAGTTCTTATGGTACCTGGAGGAGGATGAATATGTTTACAGTGACAGTAATGTTGGATTCAGTTGAAAAGGTGCAGAGATTTGTTAGTGTAATAAGCAAGTATTCTTGCTCGTTTGATATTGAGTCTGAACACAGTTGTGTTGATGCTAAGTCAATTGTAGGTTTATTCAGCCTTGATATCAGTAAACCTCTTCATCTTACAATACAGGATGAAGGAGCAGAACTTGAAGATATTTTGAGAGATATCCAGGAATTTATGGAATATTAATTGTAAATGTAAATTGTATATAAATAGACAGGAGTGAATTATTGAAGGTTTTAAATGCGAAACTTCGTGAGAAATTTATAGAAGCACTTAAAGCTGTGCTGCCTATAGTTGCAATTGTTCTGATTTTGGGATTTACAATCGCCCCGGTTACACCGAGTGTACTTCTTTGCTTTCTGGTAGGAACTGTAATGGTAATGGCTGGAATGATGTTTTTTACATTAGGTGCGGAGATGTCAATGACGCCGATGGGAGAAAAAGTCGGTGCATGTATGACAAAAAGTAAAAAAATAATATTCATTGTTATCATGTCATTTGTACTTGGCGTGATAATTACAATATCAGAACCTGATTTACAGGTTTTGGCTTCTCAGGTTCCATCCGTTCCCAATATGACACTTATATTGTCAGTTGCGGCAGGAGTAGGAGTCTTTTTGGCGATAGCTCTTATTCGTATGCTAATAGGAATTGCACTTCCGCCATTGCTCGCATTCTTTTACATTATAGTATTTATTCTTATGGCTTTTGTGCCTGAAAGCTTCAGGGCAGTAGCGTTTGATTCCGGTGGTGTTACAACAGGACCGATGACGGTACCATTTATAATGGCATTGGGAATTGGTATTGCTTCCATAAGAAATGATAAACATGCAGCGGATGACAGTTTTGGACTTGTTGCGTTATGCTCTATCGGACCTGTTCTTGCTGTAATGACACTTGGCATGATTTACAGACCGGCTGAGAGCAGTTACAGTGCTGCTGTGGTACCGGAAGTGGCTGATTCTGTGGAATTATGGCATCTTTTTGGGAGTGGTATGCCATCTTATATAAAAGAGATAGCAATATCAATGCTCCCTATTATAATAGTATTTGGAATTTTTCAGCTGGTTTCATTGAAACTTACAGGCAGAAGTCTCTTGAAAATCGTGATAGGACTTTTGTATACATATATAGGACTTGTACTTTTTCTTACAGGAGCAAACGTAGGATTTATGCCAGCGGGTAATTATCTTGGAAAGGTACTTGCGTCTCTTAATTATAAATGGATACTTGTCCCGATAGGTGCGTTGATTGGATATTTTATTGTTAAAGCAGAACCGGCGGTATATGTGCTTAATCATCAAGTTGAAGAAATTACAGATGGTGCAATATCAGCGAAAGCAATGGGAATAAGTCTTTCGGTCGGCGTTGCGTTGTCAGTGGCACTTGCTATGGTGAGAGTATTATGGGGGATTCCTATAATGTATTTTCTGATACCGGGATATGTGCTGGCTATAGGGATATCATTTTTTATACCAAAGATCTTTACGGCAATTGCATTTGACTCGGGAGGGGTGGCATCGGGACCGATGACGGCAGCATTCCTTCTTCCACTTGCACAGGGGGCATGTGCAGCTGTCGGAGGCAATATTGTTGAAGATGCATTCGGGGTTGTTGCAATGGTTGCAATGACGCCTCTTATTACAATCCAGATTCTCGGCGTTGTATACAAAATTAAACAGCATACGTCTAAAGGTGAAGCGGTATATGCTTATGAAGCCATGGATGAAGATGCAATTATTGAACTTTAGAAATGCACAAATAAGATTGACGGAGTGTAAATATGAGTGAATTATATCTGATGGTTACTATTATCAATCGTAATCTTACAAAAAAGTTTATGGATTTTTATACAGATACCGGACTTGAAGTATCCATGACGGCAGCGGGCAGCGGAACAGCCGCCAATGAAATACTTGATTATTTTGGGCTTGAAGGCAGTGAGAAAAGTGTATTATTTCATGTTGTGACAGATGGTAAGTGGAGTGAAGTGAAGCGAAAGCTTTCAAAAGAAATGAAGATTGACATTCCCGGAGTTGGGATTGCATTTGCAATCCGGATAAGCAGTATAGGGGGCAAGAAGACACTTAACTATCTGACATGCGGGCAGGAATTTGTGAAGGGAGATGAATCTGTATTGAAAGAGACAAAGTATGAACTTGTTGTAGTTATTGCAAATCAGGGATATTCTGAAGATGTCATGGATGCGGCAAGGAAAGTGCATGCGGCAGGAGGAACAGTTATTCATGCAAAGGGAACCGGTGCAAAAAAAGCAGAAAAGTTTCTCGGAGTTACACTTGTTCCTGAAAAGGATATGATATTTATTGTTACAAAGACAGAGAATAAAAATGATATTATGAGAGCAATAATGGATGAAGCGGGATTTGAGAGCAAAGCCAAAAGCATTGTATTTTCAATACCGGTTACAGATACGGCAGGCATGAGGCTTATGGAAGAAATAGAAGAAAGCATGCACTTGACAAATAATAATACATAATATACAATATTATGAGTGCTTTGATGTTAATAACAGGCATCGGTTGTATATTTGCGGAAGTGTCGGAATGGCAGACGAGCAAGATTCAGGTTCTTGTGTGGATTATCCACGTGTGGGTTCAAGTCCCATTTTCCGCATTAATAATGTTTTGAGAAAGTCCCGTCAAGGGGCTTTTTTCTTATCACCGGGATGGGAAATATTAAAAAATAACATTGAATTGGCGGTGCATATGGCAGTTGATTATTCGAAGATTATTACGGATATATGTAAAGATATATTGAAACTGACGGATATGTTTCCTTATTTTATAATTGCAGCAGTTCTTATTACATGTTTTATATATACGATATTCAGATGGCATAAAAAATTAAAATTCGTATTGTGGTGTCTGTTTATATTTTATATTGAAGCATTATTGTGGATTACATTCTTTTCAAGGGAACCCGGAAGCAGAAGGGCAATTGATATGACATTTCTGTATACATGGGGATATACGGCTCAGGAACATGCTTTTTTTATAGAAAATATAATATTATTTGTTCCATTTGGCTTTATGATGCCATGCATTTTCAGAATGTTCAGAAAGATGCCGGTATGCGTTATGGGAGGATTTATATTCTCGGTTATGATTGAAGTTGTGCAATATATAACACAGAGAGGATACAGCCAGCTCGATGATGTTGTTACTAATACGGCCGGTGCACTGGCAGGCTGGATTGTGTGGGCTTTGATTGCAGGAATTATATATATGATAAAAAGAGTAATAAGAATATTGATGGGAAATATGTACAGCGTACATTCGCACAGAAATTTCAGAAGATATTAGGTACTTTTTACTTAACAGGTTTAGTAAAATTAGCACTTATTTACGTGCTGAATATGGCAGAAGTGCACAAAAATCAAAACAATTTTGATATATTTTCACGATTTTATTGACACATTTTTCTAAAGGTGGTATCTTAGTAGAGAACTAAAAAATACCATAAGAAAGGGAGATTTTATCATGAAGATTAAAAAGATTTCAGCTTTAGTATTATCTTTAATGCTCGTATTTGCTATGTCAATTTCAGCATTCGCAGCTTCTAAGGATGATATTATCAGCAAACTTCAGAGTGCAGGCGTTGCTACAGAGTATGTTAACGCTGCAAAGCAGTTCTTAGCAGACAACACAGTAAGTGATGAAGATGCTGCTTACGTTATCGCTAAGATTGATGCTGCAACAGCTACAGCTAATGGTGTAAAGGATATCGCTTCTCTTACAGCAGACCAGAAGTCAGCTATCATGGCAGATATCAAAGATGCAGCTGCTAAGCTTGGTGCTACAGTTTCATTTGATGCATCAACTAACACAATCACAGCTGTTAAGGATGGCAAGTCATATGTTGCTGCTCCTTCTGCTAAAGTAGTTAAGGATACAGGTTTCACAACAGCTGCTACAGTTGGTGTTGTTGCTGTATTAGCAATGGGATTAGTTGTTTGTGCATTCGTTAGCAAGAAGAAAGTTGCTTAATTGAATAATTATGCATAAACGTAAAAACGTTAAAAGAATACTGGCATATATCTATATGCCAGTTTTTCTTTCTTTAATTGGTTTTTTATTAGTTTTCATTTGCTTGTCACCATATATCAGTGCGGTATATTCAGTTATGTCGATTCTTTCAGGAGAGACAACTGAAACGACTGTTGATGTGTCAGGTGTTCCTGATTTTAAATTAGAGAATGCACAGAATCAGGAAGAGGAGATACCTTATTCATCTGATATGTATCCGGCTCTCGGTGAACTGTATGCACAGATTACATGTGAGAGACTTGGAATTAAAGAGAATATCTATTTTGGAGACAGCAGAACAGAATTAAGGAATGGTGTCGGTCAGTATGCCGGTACACCTATATTTGGTTTTGGTGCACCTATTCTTCTTGGCGGTCATCATGCCACTTCGTTTGCTCCTTTGGAATATGTTGAAATAGGCGATGTTTTTACAGTAGTTACTTCTTATGGAAAGTATACATATGAGGTATATGATACAAGAATTGCAGACCAGAATGACAGGTCAGCATTTGGTTTTGATAGTAATGAAGAGATTATAACGATGTATACATGTTATCCATTTACTCCACTTACTTCATATACACAGAGATTGTATGTATATGCAAGAAAAACATCCGGACCTAAGCTGGTATATTAGGAGGAGGTAGCATATGAAGAGAAAGTCAGAAAAGAAATCTAACTCAAAGAGAAAGTTTTATCCTTTGAGCATTATATTATCTTTTATATTAGCTGGTCTTCTTGCGATTGCCGGTTATCTTGTCGGAGCAAGCTTTGGGATATTCAGAAGCAATATCTTCCTTGAAAGTGCTGCAAAGACAGGATATTATGAGAGTGTCCATGAAAAATTCATTGAAAACGCAATGGATTTAGGTAAGCCGATGATGCTTCCTGATGAAGTATTTGAAGATATAGTGGATGTTGACAAGATGACATCTGATATAAAGCAGGTGTATAATTCAAGAATAGATAAAAAAGATATATCTGTTGACACAAGCAGTGTCAAAAAGAAACTTACAGATAACATATATAAATATGCACAGGATAATAATATTGCAATAGGCGACGAACAGAAGTCTGCTATTGAAGAATTTGTTACATCTATTGAAAAAGAGTATAAGACAGATGTTGATATAACATATATTAATTATTATGTCAGCTTCAGAAATATGTATAACAAGTTCTTTATCATACTTATTGTAATTCTGTTAGTGCTTGCTGTTGTAGACATAGTAATTACAATAAAAGACCATCATTATGTTCACAGAGGTCTTAGATATGTAACTTATGCTACGCTTGCAGCAGCTATAATGACAGGTGTGCTTCCGTTGTTTTTGTTTATTCAGGGCAGATATAAGCATCTTAATATCAAACCTGTTTATTTCTATAATATGTTTGTTGATGTTATTAATAAGAGTCTCTACTCATTTATGGCTGTATCAGTATTTTTTATACTTGTATCAGTAGGTTTGATAATAGCAACTGTTATATTAAGAAAAAAAGCAGAAAAAGGACATAATTAATAAAATAATAAATAACAAGAGCCGCACGGTATGATTGAATAATCAGCTGTGCGGCTTTTTTAAATGAACATTTTTTCAAATAAATAGTTTTTATAAAACTGTAGATAAAATGATACTATTTATTTGTCATTTTATGGAAATAAACAGAAGGGTAACTTCGTGAATCTTTTTCACACAACACTTACAAGATTTGGTGATGAATTTCTGGCATGTACAAAACAGACTATTTCGACACTTGACGGAGGTGTGGATTCCATACAGAGAGAAGCGAGAGGTGATGGTGTTATAATGGTATGGTTCCTACGTGCATTTGGAACACAGTTTGTTCCACAGCCTGCGTCACAGTTTTTAAAAGAAAATAAAGATAATGAGATAGATTTTACATTTTATAGCGGAGCGACCAGAAAGCTGCTTAACGAGCTTGAACAAAAGAAGTATGACCTTGTATTCTGCTCAAAACCGCCGGCTGAGTATAGATTTACAAGTGTTGCGGTAGAATTTGTACTTGATAAATATAAAAAACATGAAAATTAAACTTTTTGCTTGAATAACGCATAAAAAGGTGGTAAAGTTTATTTTGAAGGAAATGAAAAGAATTAAAAATAAACTTTTTGATATAAAAATAAACTTTTGGAGGGCATTATGGCTGACGGAACACAATTTACAGAACGCTTTAATGAACTTTTAAAGCAAAAAAACATGAAGCAGGTGGATTTGCTTACTGCGGCGGCAAATGAAGGAGTTAAGTTGTCGAAAAGCCAGATAAGCCAGTATGTAAGCGGTAGAGCAGTGCCGAGAAGAAATATTGGTGAATTTATTGCGATGACATTTGGTGTTGACGCTGACTGGCTTTATGGAGAAAAAATAGCTGAGAAAGGAAATATTAATATGCGTGAATTCAAGAAATCATCAAAGTTAGATAATGTCTTATATGATGTGAGAGGTCCTGTTGTTGATGAGGCAAACAGGATGGAAGAAAATGGTACACATGTACTCAAGTTAAATATAGGCAATCCTGCACCATTCGGATTCAGGACACCTGATGAAGTTATATATGATATGCAGAGACAGCTCACAGATTGTGAGGGATATTCAACTTCAAAAGGACTTTTTTCTGCGAGAAAAGCAATTATGCAGTATGCACAGCTTAAAAATATACCTAATGTTTCAATAGAAGATATATATACAGGAAATGGTGTAAGTGAACTTATAAATCTAAGTATGTCAGCATTGCTTGACAATGGCGATGAAGTGCTGGTTCCGGCTCCTGATTATCCGCTATGGACAGCATGTGTAACACTGGCCGGTGGCAAGGCTGTTCACTACATCTGTGATGAGCAGTCAGAGTGGTATCCTGATATTGATGATATTAAGAAGAAAGTTACTGACAGGACAAAGGCTATTGTAATAATCAATCCAAATAATCCGACAGGTGCGTTATATCCAAAAGAAGTTCTTGATCAGATTGTTGAAGTTGCAAGAGAACATCAGCTTATAATATTTTCAGATGAAATATATGACAGACTCGTCATGGATGGCGAAGAACATATTTCAATTGCATCGCTTGCACCAGATTTGTTCTGCGTTACATTTAGCGGGCTTTCAAAGTCGCATATGATTGCGGGCTACAGAATCGGCTGGATGATTTTAAGCGGCAACAAGAGCATTGCAAAAGATTATATGGAAGGTCTTAACATGCTTTCTAATATGAGACTTTGTTCAAATGTTCCGGCACAGTCAATAGTACAGACAGCACTTGGCGGACATCAGAGTGTCAATGGATATATAGTTCCGGGTGGAAGAATTTACGAGCAGAGAGAATATATTTACAAAGCACTTAATGACATTCCGGGAATCAGTGCAGTTAAACCAAAGGCGGCATTTTATATTTTTCCTAAGATTGATACAAAGAAGTTTAATATATATGATGATGAGAAATTTGCACTCGACCTCCTTCGTGAGAAGAAGATTCTCATAATTCATGGTGCTGGATTTAACTGGGGCGAGCCGGATCATTTCAGGGTTGTATATCTTCCAAGAATTGAAGTTCTTAAAGATGCAGTAGAGAAGATGGAAGACTTTTTAAAGACTTATAAACAAAGATAATACAGATTTTAATATGCTGTAAAAATATATTTATTTTAATTGCAGTGTGTATATGCCATATGGGTGTATGCACACTGCTTTTTTGCCGTATTAACAAATAGCTGAATTAACGGATATTAAAAAAGATTGATTAATTGTATTTTGCAGGGTATAATTTTTTATATGAAATAAGACTAATATTGCGGATGATCGGAGAAGACGGATATGAAAGGAAGTAATGAAAAAACTATAAAATCACTGCCAATTGGTATCTCGGATTATGTTCGTGCACAATCGGAATATTATTATGTTGATAAGACGCTGTTAATAAAGGAGTTTCTTGACAGGAGACCATTGGTGTCATTGTTTACAAGACCGAGAAGATTCGGAAAAACTTTGAATATGGATATGCTCAGGGTATTTTTTGAAATATCGGATGAAGATACCAGCAGATATTTTGCTGATAAAGCTATATGGAATTGTGGGGAAGAGTATCGGGCGTATCAGGGAAAATATCCGGTTATATTTCTTACTTTTAAAGATGTCAAATTTGATACATGGGAAGCGACAATAGATAAGATTCGCGGGCTGCTTCAGGAAGAGTATGGAAGACATCAGGAACTGCTTGATAGTGAAAAGCTTTCGCAATATGAAAAAATTTATTTTACAAAGATTCTGGATTCTTCTGCAAATGAGGTTGAACTTACTTCTGCACTTGAGAGATTATCAAAAATGCTTGCAGCGCATTATGGGAAAGCTCCAATTATAATTATTGACGAATATGATACCCCGATTCAGGAAGGATATTCAAAAGATTTCTATGATGAGATAATTGGCTTTATGAGGAATTTTTTTTCGGGTGCATTCAAGGATAATAAAAATCTGTCATATGGTTTTCTGACAGGAATATTACGCATTGCACAGGAAAGTATTTTCAGCGGACTTAACAATCTTTCTGTAAATACTGTGATGGATGAAGAATATGACAGTTTCTTTGGCTTTACCAGTGATGAAGTAAAGAAAATGCTTGAGTATTATGGAATGTCGAAAAAAGAAAGTGAATTAAAGGATTGGTATGATGGTTATTTATTTGGCAGCGAAGAAATATATAATCCATGGTCAGTAATTAATTATATTTCAAGAGGCGGTATTCCGCAGGCATATTGGGTAAATACAGGAAAAAATGAAATCTTGGAAGACCTCTTGAAAGTTGCGACTGATGATATAACTGAAAGACTTTATGCTCTTTTGCATGGAGAACGAATAATTGCACGTATAGATCAGAATGTTGTATACAGTTCACTTACTGAAGAGCCAGCCAATATTTATAGTCTGTTGTTGGTTGCCGGTTATTTGAAGGCACCAAAGAAAGAAATGCAGGCAGATGGTTCGTATCTGTGCGAGGTTTCGATTCCAAACAGGGAGATTGCGGCTGTCTACAAGAGTGAAATATTATCACATTTTTTACAGGTTGGAGTTATAACAAGGAATACGGCAAATAAAATTGCAGAAAGTCTTTATGCAAATGATTATAAGAAGTTGCAGAATGCTGTTGCCGAATATATGGATAAGTCTATCAGCTTCTATGATGGCGGCACAGAGGGATTTTATCATGGATTGATGCTTGGATTAATTGCATTGATGGATAATCAGTACAAAATTAAATCCAACAGAGAATCAGGAGACGGAAGATATGATATTTGTCTGATTCCGAGAGAAGAAAAATATCCGGGAATTATCATGGAATTAAAATGGAAAGAAAAGTTAAGCGAAGCAGCACTTGTGAGTCTGGCAGAAGAGGCGTTGGTTCAGATTGACGAATTGCGATATGATTCAGAACTGACGGAAGATGGAATTGCGGATATTATAAAGTTTGGAATAGCATTTTCTGGTAAGAAAGTATGCATAAAAACAAAATAATCACAGAGCTTTTGTGTAAAAATAAGTTCACGGCGTGCGTGTACCGTAAAGGTGCACACACGCCGTTTGCTGTCTGTGTCTGATTCTGCATAACTAAAAATAACAACCTGTTATTTTAGAGCGTGTATAATACGAAGAATACGTTCTTTATCATCATCCGAAAAAGTCTGGATTTCTTTAAGAATTTCTCTGTCAATTGACGAATTATCTGCGGTATATTCACCGGATAAAACATAATCAACAGTAACGCCTAAGGCGTTGCAGATATAGATAAGTGTAGGCAGTGAAACCTTCACATGGTTATTTTCAATATTGCTTATATGTGAAGTATTGACTTCGGCGGCACCGGCAACAGCGTCCTGCGGAAGTCCTTTTGATAAGCGAATCTCTTTTAATCTTTTACCAATCTTTTCAAAATCAATCTCTTTCATTAAATCCTCCACAAAAAGAGTCAAAATACTAATACATAATTGTAATATTGTTTTTGTAATGATATAATTATCTACAGCTAAAAGAAATTTAGTTGTAGATGATAAAAATGCCTAAATTGCTATAAAAAAATGCATTTTATGGACAATATGTGTCTATATAAACTGCTATCATTTAAGTATGCAAAAAATAACAGATTATGCAAATAAAATATTGGTAATTGTCATAGTAAAGTGATACACTGTTAGTAGATTAAAGCGTGAACAATTATGAGTATTGAAGTTGCTCAAAGGAGAAAACAGCATATGGAGAATGACTATAACGACAAGGTAAGCAGAGTACTGAATCTGTATCAGCGTTTTATGGATGGAGAGGTGATTAATAAAAATATTGAGGCAGAAAGGCTGGGCGTAAGCAGCAGGACAATACAGCGTGACATTGGTGCGATAAGAAATTTTCTTGATGAGGAAGTAGGAAAAAGCGGTGTTGTTAATTCAATTATATATGATGAAAAGCTGGACGGGCATCGTCTTGAGCAGATATATAAGATGAAACTAAGCAACAGTGAGATACTTGCAATATGTAAGATACTTCTTGACAGCAGGGCATTTACAAAGAGTGAGATGACAGGGATTCTTGACAGGCTCATTGAATGTTGTGTGCCAAAGACAAGCCAGCAGCTTGTGGAAAAGCTTATCAGCAATGAAGAATTTCATTACGTTGAACTTACGCATAAAAGCGAGTTTATGGATAAAATGTGGGATATAGGACAGGCGATATACCAGAGCCGCTATCTTGAGATGGATTACCGGAGAACCAAAGATGGAGCTGTTGTTAAAAGAAAGGTAAAGCCCGTTGCGATAATGTTTTCGGAATATTATTTTTATCTGACCGCATTTATCGATGATGAAGCTGTACGTGCGGATTTTGATGTTATAAATGATGCCTTTCCGACAATATACAGAATTGACAGAATCGAGGATTATCATGTTCTTGAAGAACATTTCAAAATCCCATACGGAGACCGCTTCAAAGAGGGCGAGTTCAGGAAACGTGTCCAGTTCATGTATGGTGGAAAGCTTCAGAAGGTAAAGTTTAAGTACAAAGGCAGCAGCGTTGAAGCTGTGCTTGACCGTCTTCCGACAGCCAAGATACTTGATAAGGGAGACGGCGTATATACCATATCGGCGGAGGTGTTCGGCAAGGGCATCGACATGTGGTTGCGGAGCCAGGGAGATATGGTGGAAGTGATAGAATAGAAGGAGAAACAGAAATGCAGACAGAAATACTAAAGGTAGCACAGTATGTTTGCAAGCATCCGATATTGACTGAAAAGGAGAAATTTAAAAGAAAATATATACATATATTGGAGTATTTTGTCAAAAAATATTCCGCAAATGATTTATATTCAGTCAGTATGCTGGATTTGTATAAGCACAAACTGCTTTCAAATCCACGAAGCTGTGCATATAAGAAAGAAGAATTAAAGAGAATTGCAAATGATGTTATGAAGGCAAAAAAAATCAAATTTTTTTCATACAGATATTGCCTTTTGATTGATGTTATTTTTATCTGCTCTTATTTTGATATTGAAAAATCAAAAAAAATATACAAAGAAATATTAAAAATTTACGATAAAAGATATTGGAAAAATTTGGAAAAATTATTTGAATTTATCGTAGGTGAAAGTGCGGAATGTAAAATATCGGATCAGATAGAATATATATGTGAATGTTTAAAAACAAACAGAAGGTTTATAGGACAGAAAGAAAAAAGAATATTGGTGACTGCCAATATGAGTGCAGGAAAGTCAACATTATTAAATGCAATAATAGGAAAGAAGGTAAATAAAACACAAAACGATTCATGTACTGCAAAGACACATATACTGTTTAATAAAGCTTTTGAAGATAAACTGTCATATGAATATGATTATAAACTTGAATTGAATGCGAGTTACAAAGTTCTTATGGAAGACAATGAGAATAATGATCAGAATGAAATATATGTAGACACAAGGTTTCGCTCTGTTGAACCTGTAGATAATCCAATATGTTTTATTGATACACCGGGAGTAAATTCTTCCCAGGATAAGATACATAGAAGAATAAGCGAACAGGCAATTTCAGATTTGCAATATGATACTTTGGTATATGTGATGAATGGTCAGAATATAGGAACAAATGATGATAAAAAACATTTAAGATTTGTTTTTGAAAATTATAAAGGAAAAATAATATTTGTAGTAAATAAGTTAGACAGTTTCAGAAAAGAAGATTCAGTAGAAGACACATTGGAGGCGGTAAGAAAAGATTTAAAAAATATCGGATATGTTAATCCGACTGTATATCCGGTTTCCGCATATGCGGCATATCTGGCAAAAATGAGTATGTTTGGAGAAAAGCTCAATGAAGACGAGCAGGATGAGTTGGAAATGTTCTATCGTAAATTACGAAAAGAAAAATATCAATTTAACAAGTATTATCCGGATAAATACAGTAATCTTGAAGTGTCAGAAGATGAAAATGAACAATTATTATTACATTCGGGTATATTATCATTAGAAAAAGAACTTTATGAGGAGATTTGAAAACTATGCGTGAGATATTTATAAAATACAATCCATATAAGCTTGAGACAGAAATAAAAATTGATGGAGAACCGTTAAAGAAAAACAGCAAATTGAATTTTGAAGATAAAAGACTTCAGGAATGGGTAGAAAATTTACCGGATTTATTATTTGAAGAGTTTAGCACAAGAAACTTCAGAATTATCTTTCACGGAACCATTCCGGATTATGAAGATATGGTAGCAATGGCTGAGGATGCGAAAAAAAAAGATATACATATTAAAATAGAACATATTCCTGCAAAAGAAGTTAAAGACAAAGAGGCAGCTATACAGGATGTATTTGATGAAATTCAAAACGGACCGTTTGAAGAATTAAGACAGCCTGATATGATTAAGGCATTTAATTTGGCCAAGAGCAGCGATTTTGAAGTGAATGTGATTGCCACAATGAGTGCGGGAAAATCTACATTGATAAATTCATTGTTACAGCAAAAATTAATGCCGGCAAAACAGGAAGCTTGCACAGCAACAATTACTGAGATAAAAGATAATGATTCTGATCATTTTATGGCAAAAGTATACGATGCACAAGGTGTTTTAATACAGACACAGCCGGAATTAACATATGCAATTATGGAACAGTTAAATGATAATAAAAATGTATCAAGAATTCATGTAGAGGGCGATATACCGTTTGTTACGGCAGATGATGTATCTCTTGTTCTTGTTGACACTCCGGGTCCAAACAATTCAAGGGATCCGGAACATGAAGCTGCTACTTACAGAATGATTTCTGAATCATCCAAAACATTGGTTTTATATATAATGAATGCAACTCAATTAGCCGTGAATGATGATTTGGTATTGTTAAATAAAGTTGCGGACAGTATGAAAGTTGGCGGAAAACAATCCAGAGACAGATTTATATTTGTTGTTAATAAGTTAGATGATTTTAAAAAGGATGAAGATAGTGTAGAAAGTGCTATTAAGAAAGTACGTGATTATTTGAAAGATCGTGGAATAGAAAATCCTAATATTTACCCGTCATCTGCTTTAACAGCATTAAATATCAGAACTATATTATCAGGATATGATTCAATTTCGTCTGATGATGACGATGATGAAGATGTTGATGAAGCTAAGACAAAAGCAAGAAAATTTGTAAAAAATGAAAATATGTTTTTTGAAAAATATGCTCCGCTTACTCCGTCAGTAAGGGGACAAATTGAGAATATGTTAGCAGAAGCTGTTTCGAGTGGAGATAAAAAACAGCAAGCTTTAATCCATTCGGGAATTATATCTATTGAGGCTGCCATTAAAATGTATGTCCAGAAATACGCGAAGACAGCCAAAATAAAAAATATTGTTGATACTTTTAACAAAAAGCTTGAGAGTGCACAATCATTTGAAAAAACAAAACATGAGATTGCTTCTAATAAAGATAAGCAGAAAGAAATATTGGCTCAAATTAATGAAATTAAAAAGAAATTGGCGGATGGTGAAGAAGCAAAGAAATTTAAAGGACAGATTGATAAAATTAATTATGATAAAGAAATCCGTAAATTGGCAGATAGTGTAATTGTAAAAGCTCAGGATAAAATAACGGCTCAACTAACGTCTACTGATGCCAAATTATCAAAAAGAGATGCCGAGAGTATCTGTATGATGTTTGCAAAATTTGCAGAACAATTACAAGCTGGTATTAAGGTGGAACTTGAAAAATTGATTTCAGATCATGTTCAAAAAAATGCAGACAGCTTATTGAAAGAATACAAGAAAAAAATGACAGGATTAATTCAGAATCTTAATACCGGGGATATAGACATAAATCCTTTTGAAATTATGCAGGGGGCTATCGATTCAGATACAAAATCACTGATTAGAGAAATGACAAAATCTGAAAAAGTAAAAGTAGGGGAAGAATGGGTGGAAAATACCAATAAAAAATGATATAAGCCATGGACGTGGTTTCAAGAGAAAGGTCATTACAGTCCTTTGTATGAGAATAGAGAGTATGTTGACGGAACAGAATTGGCACAAAAATTTTTTGCTCCTATTCAGGAACAGTTGTATGAAAACAGTGCTAACGCGGTAGAATATGCCAAAGAACAAACAAGGATGATTAAGAAAGCATTTTCAAAGAAATTTGACGAGCTGGACATTGTATTGGCTAATAAATTAAAAGAGTTAGAGAAGTGTGCAAATGATAATGATAATGTTGAATCCAAAATCAAAGAAATGCAGGAAAGACTGGAATGGATTGAGAAAATTCAAAATGAGGTAAATTCAATTCTTGAGATTTAAAAGGAGTGTTGCAATATGGCATTAACACAGGAGTTCAGATATGCGGTTGAGCAGGGAAATTTGTTGCGGGTACGGATTATGCTCAAAGACAGTCTGTTGGTGGATACATCATTTGAACAATTTAATGAAATGATACGGTTTGCAGAGTTGAAATTGGATAACTTATGGATAAATGATGAAGATGATAATGAGGAATTTTCACAGTCAACAGATGAACTTAATATCATATTGGCAGGATTAGTGAATAATTTCAGTAAAAAAAGAGTTGCATATCTGAAAAAATTAATCAAAAAAATCTATCCTCCAAAACAAAAAACAGTATCCGATATGAGCAGGAGAGAAGCAGGGATTAATCCTAGAACAAGAAGCGTAACTAAAGAATTTAATTCTATTATAAAAGAAAAACATATAATAGTGAAAGCGTGCGAAAAAGTTGTATCTAAAAAGAAAATAAATGAAAATGATATTGATACAATTAGGGAAGCTGCAATAAACATAATAGAACATTGTGATAAAATTAGCGGAAAGTAGGTGTTGTTGATGGCAATTACAAATGAATTTAAAGAGGCTGTTGATTCGGGGAAAAAGATACGTGTACGAATTATGTTAAAGGATATTATGCTTGTTGATCCTACGATGAGACAGTTTGACGAGATGATGACTTATGCTCTGAGTAAAATACCGGATTTATATGATGAGCATGACGAAGAGGAATTGAGATATAATTCTTCAGAATGGAATGAAACATATATGAATAGACAAATGGTGTCTGTTGTAAATAATTTTTCTAAGGAGAGAGTAGATTTACTGAGAAATATGGTTAAGTATATCTACAGGAATAAAGCAGAGAATATAAGACGGGAAGAAGAATACAAACAGGACCCAACAATATCAAGAAAACAGGTCGGTATTGGTATAACCACAGTCGGTGCTGTGGCAGCGGTTGCCGGTATATGTGCTAATCAGGGATTAATTGTTGTAGGAGGAGTTGTTGCGGCTGCAGTTGGCGTTGGTCTTATCCTCACAGATAAGGAGAAATAAGATATGGGAGAAATAGATAAGTATAGAGAAGAAGTTGCCATGGTTCAAAGTGATGTCGGTAAATTAAGATACGAAAATATTACTTCCGGTTATCAGGCTGCATTGCAGGTAGTTGATGATGTTGTATTAAAAAGTTATATTGGAAATTTATCATCAATGCCGGTTGTGCCGTTGCCAAATGACATTTTGGAAAAAAATATACGTGATAATGTTCGGCTTTTTAAAATAACAGAAATGGTTTATGAGCAGGAAGAATTTGCAACATATAAATTTGCAAGTGTTTTTAATTCTTTAGCGGCAACCGAAAGTGCTGTATTTGTCATTATTGACAGTGACGGAACAAAAACGGATTTTTATATGGGAATACGTTCTCTTGATTCGGACAGAACAACAAGCTCGTTAAAAGATACTGTTGAGAATGCCATGAAAGGTCAGTTCCCGGGTATTAAGATAAAAGATGATTATACAGTTGAAAATATTCAGGATATGATTTCCGGTATTAAACATAACAGTATTTCTGCGGTATCGTGTGTTGCAAACAGCAGAGCGTCAAACATAGATAAAAATCAAAATTTTGTACAAGGATTAGAAAAGTTAGTTCTTTCAATGCAGGGAGAAAGATATACAGGTATTATTATTGCAAACGGAACAACTTCGACACAGTTAAAAGAACTTCGCAGAGGTTATGAGAATGTTTATACGCAGATGTCTGCATTTGCAAGTACACAAATAAATTATACGAGCAATAAATCAGTTAATTTTTCAATGGCGGAAACAAAAGGTACAAATAAGTCGGTTAATAAAACTACTACAAATACAAAGACTGAGGGAACGACGACTTCTTCCGGCACAAATTATACGCATGGTACTTCAAAAGAGAGCGTTGCGGGAAAAACAATAAAGAGTGTTGGAAGTGCAGCTACAATTCTGGGAGCTGCATTGGCACCTATAACAGGAGGTGCAAGTCTTGTGGTAGGCGGAGTTGTTGCCGGTGCAGCAGGTATGCTTGGTTCAGCCGTATCGAAAACATTGAGTGATTCGGAAACGGTCGTTGACTCAATTTCAACAAATATTGCAAATGCGACAGGAATAAGTGAAGGTATTACAGAGGGAGAAAGTTACGGAAATACAAAGACAGAAGGTTATTCAAACGGAATGACCGAAGGCATGACTCTTACATTGCATGATAAGGCTGTAGAAGGAACATTGCAAAGAATAGACAAACAGCTTAAAAGAATTGATGAATTTGAAAGCCTTGGTATGTATGAATGTGCGGCATATTTTCTGTCTGATGATCAATATGCGGCAGAAGTTGCGGCTTCTACATATAAAGCACTTATGAGAGGTGAAAATTCAGGTGTAGAAATTGCAGCTATAAATTCGTGGGGAAATTCAGAAAAAGAAACAACTGAAATAATCAGTCAATATGTAACTAATTTTATACATCCTGTATTTAAGTATAAGGGACCTGTGGGAGATATTGAAGTTACGCCTTGTTCTTTGGTGAGTGGAAGTGAGCTTGCAATACATATGGGGTTGCCAAGAAGATCAGTATGTGGTCTTCCTGTAATTGAACATGCTGATTTTGGGAAAGAAGTTGTTACATATGATTCAGAAAACAGGGGCTCATCAATAAAACTGGGCAAAGTATTTAATATGGGTAGTGAATGTTTAAATGATGTAAGGCTTGATATAAAGAGTTTATCAATGCACACATTTATAACAGGCTCAACCGGTTCGGGAAAGAGTAATACGGTGTATGAGTTAGTCAGACAGCTTGATAATGCAGATATAAATTATATGATTGTCGAGCCGGCAAAAGGAGAGTACAAAAATGTTTTTGGAAGGTTGCCGGACGTGAAGGTATTTGGTACTAATCCGGCATATGCTGAGTTATTAAGAATTAATCCTTTCAAATTCCCGAAGGGAGTTCATGTATTGGAGCATGCGGACAGAATTATAGAAATTTTTAATGTTTGTTGGCCTATGTATGCGGCGATGCCTGCTGTATTAAAAGATGCGGTTTTGCAAGCATATAAAAAGTGCGGATGGGATTTGGTTGAATCTACAAATAGGTATTCTGACCGGTTGTTTCCGACATTCCAAGATTTATTGGATGAACTTGTTGATGTTATCGGTAAGTCAGCATATTCAGATGAAGTAAAAAGTAATTATATGGGCTCGCTTGTAACAAGAGTAAAATCGCTTACAAATGGTTTAAACGGATTAATTTTTTCGGCTAATGAAATTGATAATAATATACTTTTTGATAAAAAGGTAATTGTAGATTTAAGCAGGATTGGTTCGTTAGAAACCAAGTCATTAATTATGGGAATTCTTATAATGAGATTGAGTGAGTACAGAATGTCTGATAGTACAGGAATGAATGTTTCGTTAAAACATGTTACCGTTTTGGAAGAAGCACATAATATTCTTAAAAGCACATCAACTGACCAAGATTTAGAAGGAAGCAATATGGCAGGAAAATCCGTTGAAATGATTTCTAATGCCATTGCCGAAATGCGTACTTACGGAGAAGGTTTTGTAATAGTAGATCAGTCACCGAATGCGGTTGATATTTCTGCAATAAGAAATACAAATACTAAAATAATTATGAGGCTGCCTGATGAGCAGGATAGAAGGTTGGCAGGAAAATCAGCCGGCTTACGCGATGAACAGCTTGATGAAATAGCAAAACTTCCTAAAGGTGTTGCAGTGGTATATCAGAATAATTGGGTTGAGCCTGTTTTATGTAAAGTTCAAAAATATCGAGGGGAAGAAGGACAATTTGTATATGATAACAAGTCGGCAATATCCAAAAACGGTTATGATATTAGATTATCTTCTAAGATAGATATTTTAAAGGCACTTATAGATAAAGCAGATGGTGAAAAACTTGATATGAATATATCGGAATTATCGAAAATCATTTTGGGTGCGGATTTAAAAACAGAGACTAAAAAGAACGCATTATCAATTATCAACGGGAGAATCAGCCATACATTGGAAAGCGTAAGTAAGGTTGTTTTTGATATTGTTTGTGATGAAGAAATGTCAGATGAATTAAATAAAGCTTCATCAATAGAGCAATGGGAAGAAAAAGTTGATTCGCAAGCTGACAGATATTTGGAGCTGTTGCCGGAAGACTGTCAGGAAAAGGTTATAGAATGTATTGTTCGTGAACAAGCTAAATTAACTGATAATGCTGAAAAATATATTGATGTTTGGAAGGAATACAAGAAAGGAAATGTTTGCTAATGGGATTAGAACGATTTGTAAGTAATTTTGAAAAAACAGCAGAAAATACGAAGGTAAACCTGGCAGCAAACTTTGAAAAAGCATTTCAGAATAATATTGAAAGAGATAATATAAGACATATTCCTACTATTAATGAGGGAATGGAAGGAAAGACAGTCAACGGTGTAAAATTTGCCAAAAGGGTATTTACATTGAACGGAGAAAAAGTAGAGGGGGTTTTTCCTGTATTTAAGTCGGAATTTGAGTGTAAATTACCGGAAAATATGTATACGGCATCAGATAACGAACAGATGAAATATTGTACAAAAAAACTTGCTGAAAAAATTGAGCGTGATCCTGAATTTGCAAAAAAATTCACACCGAGACAACTTGAACAAATAAGAAACGGTGAACCAAGAATAAGTGGTTTGACTTGGCATCATAACGAAGTGCCGGGAAAAATGCAGTTGGTAAATGCTGAGGATCACAGTGCTGCCCGACATACAGGAGGAAGAAGCATATGGGGCGGAGGAAGCGAAAGCCGATAGGAGGAAGTAATATGAATATTGAATGGAAATATAAAATTGATTTGAATGAAGATGCAATAGCTGGGATTTCAAGTAAGTATAATGTGACTATTCCGGAAGATTTGGTTAATCTGTTAAAAAAAGCAAATGCGGCAACACCATCTAAGACAAAATTTATGGTAAAAGTTGATGAAAAAATACTTGGAGCAATTTTATCGTTTAATCCCGGAGAGAAAGAGGCTGATAGTTTTGAAACAGCTATGCGTATCGGATTTGAAAAAAATATTATTCCGTTTGGAATAGATCCGTTTGGAAATTATATATGTTATAACACAAAAGATAAATCAATTATGTTTTTTGATCATGAAAATGATTCGTTAACTGTGATTTCTAAAAGTTTAAAAGATTTTCTGGATATGCTTTATGAATAATTAAGCCTATAAAGTTGATAGCAATGGCTTGTTGTTTACGGAATGATTGTATTGGATAAATGTGTTTTGACTTTTTTTAAAAAGACTTTCCCCACCGACACATCCTGTCCACCCCAAATGCTATCCTTAATATGTACAAAACAACAGGCTGTATTTGCAGCCGGTTTGAAGAAAGGGCGGTTAATAAACGTCTGATATTACACATACGAAAGGAGACATAAAATATGGGATTTTTCTGGGCTAATGTAAAGGCAAATATTGAAGGGGCAGTCGCAAATGCAAAGATGAGTGTGTATGAGGAACATTTAAGAGATGCCTATGATGACGACGAAGATGATGAGGAGGATGAAGATGAATATTGTGACGAAAAGGATGATGAAGATGAAGAAGAGAATGTATGTGGTGGTAAGATAATACGCCCGTTTGCGGGGATAAGAGAGATGATGTTAGGACACTATAATAATACGTCATATTTCACACCGCTTTTTACGGATGATAAGTCAAGCGAGAACAAGCCGATTGTCAGTATCAGGGATAATTGGAAAGAAATTCTGGCGGTGCTTCAGACAGAATACAATGTTTCGGATGTGTCTATAAGGACGTGGATTAATCCTTTGAGGGTAGAAAGTCTGGAAGAAAATGTGCTGACTTTGCGATTCAGGGATACGGGAGACGGCGAGGATTCACGTTGTAAAAGTGCGGGATTTGTGCAGAAGAAATATTCCGAACTGTTGTCCAAAGCGATTTTTGATTATATGGACATACAATACACAGTAAGAATTATTTAATGAAATCCGGAGGCACGAAATGAATAGAAAAACATTAAAAGCATTGTTTGTGATTGTGACGTCGGCGGTTGCTTTTGCAGGATGCCGCAAAACCAATAACCTTGATTATGACAATGTTGCGAATCAGGAACAGCAGAAAGAAGAGTCAAAAGAACAGGAAACGGTTGAACTTACATATGATATATACAAGGACATCAAAAATGGTGCGTTGTATGTCAATTCAGACGGAAGGATTACAGACATTAACGGGCATTTAATTGATTATTATAAGGATGTAACCAGAGACGGCAACGGAATGTTGGTTAAGGACGGGATAAATCCTTTTGGTAATTATATCATTGATGAAAATGGTAAGGTGTGCATCAATGAGGCTCTTGCGTCAGGGGCAAGCGACGAGACGATTGCCACATCAAAAAAGGTATTGAAAGCTAATCCGTTAAATGTTGACAGAAGAGTTGTCGGACCTGTTGGAAACGGTAAGTACGAAGGTCTCACATTTATGGAATATGATGGAGATGTACTTGACGAACTGCTATCGGGAGCATGGTTTGACAGTAGCGGTAGTCCTCTGGCAGAATGTTTACCTGAAAGAATTTCAGATACGTTTCCATTGCCAACAGTTATGGCAAAATATTTGAGGAATTTTACATTTGTTGATGGCAAAAAATGCACAATGCAGCAGATGCTACGCAAGTCGCCGTCTTATGATTATTCATATGCCCTGCTTATAAAAAATATTGATAAGCAGGTTACGATTGGTGGTGACCGTTACAATTATGCAACCGAATATTATTCAGGAAAAAAGATTATGTTTACAGGAGACTTTACAAAAATGTTAAACGGTGATTCGGCGATAATGTTTGGTATATACAAGGGAACAGATATTAATGATATTCCCGGATTTGACGCTTATTTTTTGGAATTTCACAATGGAGATTTCTAGAAGATATACAATTTTGTGAGATTTTTTGTGGAATTATACATAATGATTTGAAGGGAGATACATATGATTAAAAGAAAGTTAATCAGTTCCGCATTGATATTGGCTCTTGTTATGACTGTTGCAGGATGTGGTAATGCAAAAAATAAAAGTAACAGTGAACAAAATAATTCACAGATAGCACAGGAAACGACACAGGCGGCTGCTGAAACAGCAAAGGCAGAAGAAAAGACTACCGGAGAGACAAAGCCGTCGGTTGATTATTCACCATATGATGAATTGATAAAAAAAGCTGCCAATATACTAAAAAACGGTTATTCAAGTCAGGATAAAGTTGATATATCACCTGTGTTCTTTTATAAGCAGTCAGGATATGAGACACTTGGATATACCAAAAAAGACCTTGATAATGATGGTATAGACGAGCTGATTTTTGGCGGAACAGTGAATGAAGATGGAACGACAATAATCTATGATATATTTACAATTCAGGATGGCACGGATGTTCATGCTGTTGCAGGCTGGGAACGCAATACATATTATCTGTGTACAGACGGAACAATCGCTAATGAAGGTTCAAGCGGTGCCGCATATTCCAATTGGACATATTTTAAGTATTCCAATGCAAAGCTGGATATGAAAGAAACTGTGTATACAGATGACAAGGTGCCCGGACAGAAGTATTATTATGCTACTGATGTTGCTTTAAAAACAGAAAAGCCTATAAGCGAAGAACAGGCAAAAGAAATCAGGGGAAAATATACATACGAAAAACTTCAGTTTACTCCGTTTGTAAATTAATTTAAAACTAAATATTTAAAGATATTGTAAAACGATATAATAAGATATGCGGGATATTCACGATTATGAATATCCCGTTAGTTTTTCCCTAAAATTCCCACCCATTTTTATAAAATATTAATTTGAACAGATGTAAGTTATATGATATATTTATTAGTGCAAACTAACAAAAGTTCGCTGCAAAAGAAGAAAGGAAACTTACACTTATGATGATTAATAAAAGGCTGATTGGTACAGTCAAAGAAAGTAAAAAGTATATAGCATTCAATGTTGCGATACAGTGGTGCTCGCTTGCTGCCAATGTTGTCATGATGGCGGCAATATCCGTGCTTCTTGCATCTATGGCAGAAAAAAATGTCACAAGGACAAGAATCTATACAACTATAATAATAGCGGCGGCAGCGGTTGTCATAAGATTTCTGTGTTCGGTCGGGATGTCCAAGATGAGTTATCTTTCATCAAAGGCAGTAAAGAAAACACTGCGTGAAAAGATATATGAAAAGTTATTAAAGCTTGGAACTTCTTATCAGGAAAAGGTTCAGACATCAGAAGTTGTACAGGTTGCGGTAGAGGGTGTTGACCAGCTTGAGACATATTTTGGTGCGTATCTGCCGCAGTTTTTCTATGCAATGATTGCACCGCTTACTTTATTTGTGGTTTTATGTTTTATAAATGTTCCGTCTGCGGTTGTGCTTCTTATATGCGTTCCGCTTATACCTGTTGCGATAGCGGCTGTGCAGACATGGGCAAAAAAACTTCTCAGTAAATACTGGGGCAGATATACGGCACTCGGAGATACTTTCCTTGAAAATCTTCAGGGACTTACAACATTAAAAATCTATCAGGCAGATGAATTCAAACACAAACAGATGAATGAGGCGTCTGAAGAATTCCGTAAAATTACTATGAAAGTGCTCACAATGCAGCTTAATTCGATTACGATAATGGATTTAATCGCATATGGTGTTGTATGCTCTAAAAGACTTCTTAATCAAGCGGTTGGGAAGTCTCTTAGAACACACAACCTAAAACCGAAGAAAGGAGCGCAAGTTATGAG